>Ga0307515_10001382_pt1 | contig 54946 bp, 56 predicted proteins | sample 17_EM_MG_FD_194513 | JGI IMG/M metagenome (GOLD analysis project Ga0307515, IMG submission 194513) | Populus trichocarpa ectomycorrhiza microbial communities from riparian zone in the Pacific Northwest, United States - 17_EM | ecosystem: Host-associated > Plants > Roots > Unclassified | place...
CATGCGCTTGCCTCCCAGCTGGTATCTGCGGGCATAAGGCTGAGCGTGCTAGGACAGAGGCAGGGCGTGGCTACGCTTGCCGCACTGGAGCCCACCATTCTCGACGTCGCGGCATGCGCAAGCCGGTCAACGCTCGACGAGCTCGGAAGCGCCTCAGCGATGGCGGATCTGATGGCCATCCGGCATGAGACGATCCACACGAGGCTGTTCCGCTCTTGAGATTTTCGCTAAGGGATACATGATATGACTTCACGCAACGGACCTCTTCGCATCGGTATTGGCGGCCCTGTGGGCTCCGGCAAGACGGCGCTGACGGAAAAGCTCTGCAAGGCCATGCGGGAAGATTTCTCGGTCGCGGTCGTGACCAACGACATCTATACCAAGGAAGATGCAGAAGCGCTGGTGCGGATGCAGGCGCTGACCTCTGACCGCATTGTGGGCGTGGAAACCGGTGGTTGCCCGCATACTGCCATCCGCGAGGATGCTTCGATCAACCTAGCGGCAATCGCCGACCTCAACCGGAAATTCCCCGACCTCGACATTGTATTCATTGAGTCCGGCGGCGACAATCTCGCGGCCACTTTCTCTCCCGATCTCGCGGACCTGACCATCTACGTCATCTCGGTCTGCCAGGGCGAGGAAATCCCGCGCAAGGGCGGGCCGGGCATCACACGCTCGGACCTCCTGATTATCAACAAGAAGGACCTCGCGCCGCATGTTGGCGCCGATCTCGATGTGATGGAGCGCGACGCGACGCGAATGCGGTCGGGAAAGCCGTTCCTGTTCTCCGATATGAAGCGCGGGGACGGCGTCGGCGAGATCGTCGATTATCTGAAGAATTACGGCGGGCTCGCCGCTTGAGAATGACTACTCGTGCCAGTCGTCATGAAGGATGCTCTGCATAAGCGCTTCCTTATGGCGCGCGGAAAGCGGCGTGTAGTTCGCGCTTCGCCGCTTGGCGAGCTTCTTGACCTTGCGCGGCGTGCGTAGCTTCAACGCTTCCTGTGACAATGTGGACATGCCGGTGTTCGAAGCCATTGCCGATACGAAGAACAGGCCGGAATTCAATGCACCCATTTCGGCCTCCTTGTTGTTGAGCCTTTGTTTGCTGCTCTGTAATGCTTCAGAGATACAACGGTTCCGCAGCACCATCTATTCTCCAGGTAACAGCTAATGATTGGAATGTGGGGCAGATCGCGGCATTTCCAAGATGACCGCGGAGAGTTCCGCATCACCTCGCTTCACATCTAGGTGAGCGGATATAGCTTCCTCAGCGTCAGATAAAAAAGCGCGCCGAGAAAAAGGCTGCCCGCGGCAACTTCTAGCGAAAACGCGAAGCCCACAGCGTGGGTCGCGCTGTGGCTCAGGATGCTTGACACGACCAGCGGACCGACGATCTGGCCGATGCCGTAGGATGCCGTCAGCAGGCCGATGAACACCGTGGCCCCCTTCGGCTTCAGGCGCCGGGCTTCCTGCATGCCGAACAGGGTTATGGTCGTGAAGGGCAAGCCCAGCAGAACGCTGCCGATCACGAAGCCCACGATATTTGGCAGCATGAGCGGGAAGAGAACACCAAGGCCCTGCGTCACATAGAGCATGGCGAGCAATATGCGCCGGTCGATCGTCATCGGCACGAAGCGGGTGATCAGTGCACCCACCGCGACGAATATGCCGACAACGGGCCAGAACAGATCGACCCAGCCCGAACCGGGCAACGCCTCCCGTGCGATAACAGGCAGGAAAGTCGCGGTCACGATATAGCCGAATCCCGCCAGCCCGTAGGCCAGCGTCAGCAGCGCGTCCTCAAAGGTCCAGCGTTCGGATATGGCTTCGGCGGGAGCGCCGGCTGTCTGCACGACACGCCGCGCCGGCGTGAAGAACGGCCAGATCGCGGCGGTCAGCGCGAGGGCAACGATGCCGAATACCGCCCAGCCGAGCGTCGAGGACCCGCCGGCCGAGGAAAGTGCGAGCGCCGCAAGCCCCGAAAGCGTGATGCCTATGCCGGGACCAACATAGATGATGCCGCTCAGATGCATCTCCCCCAGTTCCGCAAGCCGCGCGAGACACCAGCCCGACGTATAGACGAAGGCGACGCCGCTGATCACGCCGGAGAGAAAACGCATGAGAGACCACAGAAGCGGACTATCGATCGCCATGGCAAGCGTCAGCAATGCGGTGGCGACCAGCGCGAAACGCACCAGGCTTGCACTGTCGGGCATAGCAAGCCCGAACCGCCTCAGCAAAACGGGCAGAACCATGCAAAGCAGAGCACCCGCGAGATAACCGAGATAATTCGCCGTGGCGAGCCGGCTGCCGGCATTGATGTCGATCAGGCCGTCATGCAACATCATCGGCAGAAGCGGCGTAAAGGCGAAACGCCCGATTCCCATGGCGATAGCCAGCGACAGCGCACCGGCGATTGCCACGACGAGCGCGGACGAGCCTTTGCGTTCGTCGGCAAGCGGAATCATGTTGATTGTCATGGGAGCCTTCTACGTCGTGTTGGCGAATATATGGGTTGACCAGACGATCAATCAATTTGAAATTTTGAATGTCCGACATCAATTCTCGTGAAGCATGCGCAAGCCGGAGAGCGACGTTGCCCGCCGCAGCAATGCATTGTCACCGTCCCCTACTTCTGCTTTGTTCTGACTGCTCCAAAGCGGAGGCCGATATGCCTGATGATGACGAAGATATCCAAGCCGAATATGCCTCGCCCGCATGCCTGCTGCATGAGGTCGATCCGGTCTATGCAGGTCTGGTGCCGCCCGCTCCACCCGAGGGCGTCGCTGCCTGGCGCAAGGCGCGTCGCGAGGCACTGATTGCCGAACGGCTGGCATTGCCGGCCGATACCCGCAGCGCCCACTCCCAAGCAATTGCCGATGCACTTGACGATCTGCTCGGCGATATCGCGGGAAAAGCCGTCAGCCTCTATTGGCCCTTCAGGGGCGAACCCGACCTGCGCGGCTGGATGGAAACGGCGACGGCGCGCGGTGCCGCGTGTCTTCTGCCCATCGTCGTCGCCAAGGGACAGCCCCTGATCTTCAAATCGTGGAAACAGGGCGAGAAACTCGATCGCGGCATCTGGAACATTCCCGTCCCCGCCGAGGGCAAGGAAATGCTGCCCGATATCGTGATTTCGCCGCTCGTGGGTTTCGATCCCGCGCGCTACCGGCTCGGCTATGGCGGCGGCTTCTTCGACCGCACGCTGGCCGCCCATCCCGGCAAGCCTTTGGTCGTGGGCGTCGGCTATTCCGGCCAGCACATCCCGACCATCCATCCACAATGGCATGACATACCGATGCAGGCGATCATTACGGAGCGCGGCCTTTGGCGCTGACATCAGACGACCGCGATCGGGCCATGCTCAACGGCGAGGCAGGCAAGGCCGCAGCCTTCGCTTTCGAAATCCTGGCAGGCTTTGCCGGCTCCGTCGGGGCCAAAGGCTTTCTCGACATCACCGGATCGCATATCGACGGTTGCCTCTACCATGGCCAGGTCAGCCTCGATTTCGTCGAGCGGCTGGTCGATCTCGGAGGCCGGGTGAAGGTGCCGACGACACTCAATGTCGGTTCGATCGACCTGATCCATCCCGAGATCATGCTGATGACGCGCGAGGAAACTGAGCCGCTTGCCCGACTGATGAAGGCGCATGAGGAACTCGGCTGCATGCCGAGCTTCACCTGTGCACCCTACCAGACCATATTTCGGCCGCGCTTCGGCGAACAGATCGCCTGGGGTGAATCCAATGCCATCGTGTTTGCCAATTCGGTGATCGGCGCCCGCACCAACCGCTATGGCGATTTCATCGACCTCTGTTGCGCCATCACCGGCCGCGCGCCGGCCTATGGCCTGCATCTCGACGAGAACCGCAGGGGCCGCATCCTGTTCCGGCTTCAGGGCCTCAAGGAAAACGCTTTCGATCTGGATTCGCTCTATGTCGCGATCGGCTTGATCATCGGCCTGAAATCCGGCGACCGGGTCCCGGTGATCGACGGCCTGCCGTCGCCGCGCGACGAGGACCAGTTAAAGGCACTGGGTGCGGCTTCCGCATCATCCGGCGCGATCGGCCTGTTCCACGCCGTGGGCATCACGCCGGAGGCGCCGACGCTTCGCGATGCCTTGCATGGATACGAACCGGACGAGACGATTATTGTTGCGCCGACTGACATACGCGATGTGCTGACACATCTCTCGACTGTGCCCGATGGCACCGAAATCACAGCGGTCTGTCTCGGCACACCGCATTTCTCCCGCGCTGAATGGGATCGGCTAATCCCGCTTCTTCGCGCTGCCGAACCGCACGCCGGCATCCCGATCTACGTCAATACCGGCCGCGAGACCTATGACGGCCTGCTGCGCGATGGCATGCTGGATGGTTGCGACGGTTACGGCCTCAGGGTGGTAACCGACACCTGCACCTATCTCACCGCAATCATCGAGCGCCTCGATGGCACCGTCATGACCAATTCCGGCAAATGGGCGCATTACGCGCCGGGCAATATCGGCGTCCAGGTCGGCTTTGGCTCGATGGAGGATTGCGTCGCATCGGCGGCCTCAGGCCGGATCGTGAGGTCCGCGTGAAGGGCATTTTCCACGTGCGGGGTGCGGCCGAAGGACCGGTGATCAGGTTGCAGACGCCCCTGAGCTTCTGGGGTGGCGTCGAGGCCGAAACTGGGAGGATCATCGATCAATCCCAAACCCATCACGGTGGGTTGCTCCAAGGCAAGGTACTGGTCATGCCCTCCGGGCGCGGCTCGTCATCCGCGTCGTCGGTTCTGGCGGAAACCATCCGCAACGCCAGCGGCCCTGTCGCCATTATCATGGCACGCCCGGACCCGATCATCACAGCCGGTGCGATGGTCGCCCGCTCGCTCTACGGCACCATCTGTCCGGTCGTCGTCTGCCCGATCGACGGGATCGAAGATGGCCGCATGATCCGCATCAGCGAAGACGGCGATCAGGCCATCATCGAGATCAGCTGAGTTTCGGCCATGTATCCGACAGCTTGTAGCCGCCCGGCCATGGGTCTGCCGGATCGAGCATCAGTTGCGATGTGCCGGTGATCCAGGCACGTCCGGAGATCGATGGCACGATGGCCTTCTGGCCGGCGACGGTGGTTTCGCGCACGACCGTACCGGTAAATCGTGAATCGATGATCGAAATGCCGGTCAGCGTCTCGCCGACATTAAGCTGCCCGCGCGCATTGAGGATCGCCATCCGTGCCGAAATCGCCGTGCCGGTCGGCGAACGGTCGATCTTGCCCGGCTGGATCGCCACGGCGGAGCGGGACATCAGCTTGCCGTCCTCGCGATAAAGCGGGCCGGCAAAGGCGCAGAAGGATATGTGATCCCAGCCGGTGTTTTCGGGGTGGGCGAAACCGAGCTGCTCATTGGCCGCCTTGGTGATCGCGATGCCCGTCTCGGCCAGTTGCCGCGCTTCATCCGCCGCCAGCTTGAAGCCGAGGCTTGCAGCATCGACCACGACAAAACTGTCACCACCGTATGCGGTGTCCACGGTCAAAGTGCCGAGACCCGGCACCTCCAGCGTGACATCCAGCTTCGCGGCAAAGCTCGGCACATTGGTCACGGTGATCCGCTCCGCCTTGCCGTTGCGGCACTCAGCGACGACTTCCACCAGCCCTGCCGGTGCTTCCAGAAAGATCCGCGTCTCCGGCTCGGTCATCGGCAGGATGCCGCTGTCGAGCAGCACCGTCGCAACGCAGATCGAATTGGAGCCGGACATCGGCGGCGTGTCCTCGGGCTCCATGATGATCCACCCCATCTGCGCCCTCGGATTCTTCGGCGGCACCAGCAGGTTGACATGCCGGAAGACGCCGCCGCGCGGCTCGTTGAGTACGAAGTTCCTCAAGCTCTGGTCCCTGGCGATGAACCGGCTCTGCTCCCAGATCGTATCACCCGGCGGCGGCACGACTCCGCCGATGATCACGTCGCCGACTTCGCCCTCGGCATGGCAGGTAACGACATGGATGACTTTGGAAGAACGCATGATTCCGATCCTGATATGACGATATCGTGATGCATAGCATGGAAGCGTGGTCGCGAAAGAGGCCAGGTCTTGCCCCAGAAACGCCGTTGCTCCAAGCTCCGAGCGGGGAACCGGAAACGATACATGTTGCTACGCTTTGCCGTCATATCAGTGATGCTGTTTTTGTCTCCGCCGGCGATGGCGGAGGAGGCAAAGGCGCCGTCGCTCTCGGCCATATTGCAGAAGGCCGAGGCGCTGAAGCCGCTCCGCACGGTGGTTGTCGCACGCCGGGGCGAGGTCATTGCCGAGCATGGCTATCGCGGCTACACCTCGAAAGATCCGACCAGCATCATGTCGGCGTCGAAATCCATCATGTCGGCGCTTGTCGGCATCGCCATCGACAAGGGAATTCTTGAAGGAACGGACCAGAAGATAGAGCCGATCCTGCGCGCCGACATGCCCGAAAATGCCGATCCGCGCCTTTCGGCGATCACGCTCGGCAACCTGCTTTCTATGCAGGCGGGACTTCGCTCGACCTCCGGCGAGCAATATGGCGCATGGATCGCCAGTCCCAACTGGGTCCGCACGATCCTTTCACAGCCCTTTGAGGACAATCCCGGCGGCGGGATGATCTACTCCACCGGCTCCACCCATCTGCTCTCGGCCATCCTGACCAAGAAGACCGGTCGCTCCACGCGCGCGTTGGCCAACGAATGGCTTGGTCCGCTCGAAGAGTTCCGCATCTCCTGGTGGAGCCGCGATCCGCAAGGCATCTATGTCGGCGGCAATATGATGGCAATGAGCCCCAGATCGCTGCTGGCATTCGGCGAACTCTATCGCACGGGCGGCATCACACCTGAGGGCAAACGGTTGATTTCCAAGGAATGGATCGACAAATCCTGGCAACAGCGCACCAACTCCCGCTACACCGGCGACGGCTATGGCTATGGCTGGTTCACACGGCGGATTGCCGGAGAAGAGGTGTATTTCGGCTGGGGCTACGGTGGGCAGATGCTCTATATCGTGCCGCGCCTCGAACTCACCGTGGTGATGACATCGGACGAAGGCTCTTCGGCCGCGCGCTCCGGCCATCGCGACGATCTCCACGCGCTGCTTGCGGCGATCATCGGCGCGACGGACATGTGAGAAGCAGGCCGGACCCGAACGAGCCTGTTGCGGCAGGCACGCCGATCGGGCAGCATCGCATCCTGCAACTGAAGAGGCGCGACATGATCCGGAAAGCCGAATTAAGCGATGAACCTGAGATCAGAGACTGCGCGGAGCAGGCCTATGCCCGCTATGTGCCGCTGATGGGGCGAAAGCCAGCGCCGATGGTCGCCGATTTTGCCGCGCAGATCGCGGCAGGAGAGGTCTATGTTGCAACGGACGATCAAGATACCTTTCAGGGCTTCATCGTGTTTTATGCCGAGGAGGATCATATCCTTCTCGAAAACGTGGCCGTTCTGCCTCGCGCAGCCGGTCGCGGTCTGGGGAGGGAACTGATCGGCTTTTGCGAAAATAGCGCGCGGCAGCGCGGCATGAACGCCGTGCATCTCTACACCAATGAAAAGATGATCGAAAATCTCTCGATCTACCCCAGACTCGGTTATGTCGAAGTGGCGCGCCGCACGGAAAACGGGTTCCATCGCGTCTACTTCGAAAAAACCCTGGCGTGACCACAGGGAAGCCGTCGTGACGGGCAAATGGAAAAAAGGCGCAGGAAGGTTCCCTCCCGGCGCCCTTGATGTAAGTCTCAAGGCCTGTCAGTGCGTGACTTCTTCGAGATCGAAGGTGCGCGGCTCGCCGTCGAAAGCAACCAGAACAGCGGCATTTTCTTCGCGCTTCAGAAGCTGCAGGATGGCATCTTCGCTCGGATTGCCCGGCGTGTCGTCCATCGATTCGAAAAATTCGCCAACCGTCATGTTGTCGGTCGGCTGGAATTTGAGCGTCTCGCCGGTCTTGCCGCCGACCAGCATGATGAAACGGAACTGGACGTCGTCATGCTCTTCGCCGACCACGACCGCGATGTCGTCATCGCTGCCCCCGTATAACAAGACTCCGATGGGTTCGATCATTGCGGTTTACCTTTCTACGTGGGGGGAACCGGCGACATTGCGAGTTCTCTCATCCGCTCTGAGCACATAAACGTCGACTTTGCAAAATCTGTGAAGCTTGGCCGCAAAATAAATGCAGCGCAGGAACGGATGGCGCCAGAACGCGTTCTCCAGCAAATCAGGAGAGGATTTCGTCATGGCGTTCCGCAACAATATCAATAAGCCCACCCATGCCAGCACCCCGGAAGAGGAGAACGCGCCTTTGGTCGATGAAGCATTGGACGCGGTGAACAACCGCGAGCTCGAGGCCGCCGAGCAGGCCTTTGAGGCGACGAACGACGAGGAACTGTCCGCGATCGGTGCCGAAATCGAGCGTATCAAGGAGTCCATCGCCCTGATCAGCCAGGCGACCTCCCACTACGTCAAGCGTCGCGTCGCTGAAAACTCCACCGATATGATCGCTGAAAACCCGATACGCGCAGCACTCTGGGCCGCCTTCATCGGGTTCTGCATCGGCAGACTGTCTCGCTGATCGGCTTGATCAACCGACATTAACCGCCAATAGTGAGCTTTGGGATGGCAGGCCCTCTTAGATGGGCGATATTTCATGTCGTTCGGCGCTGACGGTCCATCGCTGCACCGAGCATCTCTCGCCGATCGCCCGTCCCGTTATGGTTCTCGGCGTCGATGCACCGGGTGCCGGACATGCCGAATTGCACGACCTGATGGTGACGCAGGACTATTACGACGCACTGCCCGAAAGCGTGAAAAAACACCTAGTCTGCCGGGTGGTCGACAAGCTCATCCCCGTCACCCAGAAGCTCGATGTCGAGGGGCTGGTGACGGGCGCCGACCCCTCCTAAACAATGCGTCAGCCTGCGACCGGTCGCCGCATCACCTTTTTGCCGCCATGGAATGACCTCGATTTTTACCCATATCGAGGGGGAACCAAAGGAACTCTGCAAGGTTTGAGTTTCGCGGTTTACCTCGAATTCGCGTGGGTAATGAGTCGAAGGAGCATACTATGATCAGGACAATTCTCGTTTCTGCCTTGCTGGTGGGTTCGGCCACCGTAGCCATGGCTGCGGACGCCGTCGAACAGGTACCGACAGCGCCCGAAGCGGTTGTCGAAGAGGCTCAGGTTTACTCCTGGGACGGCGCCTATCTCGGCGCCTATGGCGGCGCCAGCTGGCTGAGAGGCCGCCTGGACGATGGCGTCAACGAATCATCCCGCAACAGCATGGGCGGTACGCTCGGCGGCTTTGCGGGCTGGAACAAGCAGCTCGACAACAATATCGTCCTCGGCATCGAAGGCGATTTCGGCTACGACTGGAACAACAAGAAGTTCGACGGCGGCGTCGAGGCCGGCACCGATTGGGGCGGCAGCGCCCGTGCCCGCGTGGGTTACGCGTTCGACAACGCATTGATCTTCGGTACCGGCGGCTGGACTGCGGCTAACGGTTATGTCGATCCTCCGGGCAACAACAACTCGAAGGAAAAAGTCATCGACGGCTATACCCTTGGTGCCGGCGTGGACTACAAATTCACCGACAACATGTTCGCCCGTGCCGAATATCGCTTCAACGATTTCGGCGAGGAGAAGATTGGCGGCACGAAGGTCGATTTCCAGCAGCACAAGGCATTGCTGGGTCTCGGCTTCAAGTTCTGATCTGCTATCCAGGGACAATTGAAAAGGGCGCCTTCGCGGGCGCCCTTTTCATTTTCCGTCCGCTGTCTGGCAGGAACAATTCCAATATCCATCCGTTGAATCCGCACATTTCACGGAGAACGGATCATGGAAGATTTCAAGCCTCGCGAACACCATCGCGGCAAGGTCGAATCGCATCTCGGCCAGTCCCATTTCGAAAAGGACCAGGTCGAGAACGCGGCCAAGGCGATCGACCAAGGCCCGAAATTCGGCACGCCCGGCGATCCGCCAGGTCTCGATCCCGATGCTGAACATGAACTCGACGAGGCTTATGAGGATCTCGATCGGGAAAAGGGCGTACCGCGCTCGGGATGAGCGGCCTCTCCCATAGTCGCCTATGGTCAGTGCACTTCGAACGTGCCGGTCAGATCCGCCTCGGCGAGAGCGTGTTTCCTTGCCTCCTTCCACAAGTGTTCCACGGCCGCCGATGCGGGAACCGACAGATGTGGCACGTCGAGCGCAGCCAGCCGAAAATGATAGTGATGGGTTCCATGGCCCTTGGGCGGCTGTGGTCCATCGTAACGGGCATCGCCAAAATCGTTCTTCGCAAAGCGCGGGCCGCTGCCCGGCCTGGTATCGATGCTTTCCGGCAGCCCATCCCAATCGGCGGGAATATTGAAAATGCCGCAATGGCGGAACATACCGCGCGGCGCATCCGGGTCCTCGACGATCAGAACGAAACTCTTGGTGCTTTCCGGTCGGCCGGTCCACTTCACCGGCGGAAATAGATTCTCACCGTCGCGTGCATATTTGACCGGGATCGTCTCGCCATCGGCAAAAGCCGGGCTCATGAGTGTCAGGACCATCAGATCCTCCTTTCAGTCTCGATGGGTGGTGGATTCAATGCTGCTTGCCGGAGCCTTTGTGATGCGCGCTTTCCTGGCTCTCGCCGCGGTTCTCGGTCAGGCTCTCGGGGCCCGTCTCGAGATTTTTACCCTTCCGGAGCGCATTTTTGGCGGCATCCGAGCGCTTGAGATCGGCTTCGATATCGAAATCCGGGCCGGCATTGGTCGTATCGACGCGCTTTTCGATAATGCGCATCTGCTGCTCATGCGTCTTGTTGGATTGCATCATGGTGCTCCTCTGTGTCCTTGATGACAGGAGCAAAACAGCGGGGAACCGGAAGTGTTCCCGTATCAGGGAGATGTCACTTGCGGAACGCGCGCGGCATCGGCTGGGTGCCGAAGGCCAGGACAGCGATGAATGCGAGAATGAGCAGGTGCGCCATTTGAAATCCCTCCATTGGCTTGATTGCCGTTGAAGGGGTTCTCGCATGGCCCGCTGGACCCGGCTGTTACGTCAGGAACAGGACCTCACTTGCTGAGCCGGCGATGGTTGGCGCGGACTTGTTTGCGATAATGGGCAACCGTGCTCTTGCCGACCGATTCCATCGATTTGCCCGATGCGAGCGCAACCGCGCCATCGATGATCACCGATGTGGCGGCCTGCAGCTTTTCCGATGTCATGAGGTGCGCTTCGCTCAAGGCCTTGGGACCCCCGGCCGCGAGCGTCATCATCCTCAGGCCGATGACCATGTTGGATTCGAACGCAAGACGCTGAAGATCGAAGAACATCTGGTATGGCGATTGCCGCATGGTGGCCCCTTTACATGTGTGGACCTTCAACGGTCCAGGTACCCACCGCGTTCCAGCCAATCGATAATTCCGCGAGCCGCTGCGCGCCCCGTGGCAAGGCATGCGGTCAGAAGATAACCGCCAGTGGGCGCTTCCCAATCGAGCATCTCGCCCGCAACAAATGTGCCCGGCAACATATCTAGCATGTAATCTTTATCAATGCTGTCGAAAGTGACGCCGCCGGCCGAAGAAATCGCCTCCTCGATCGGACGCGGCCCGAGCACTGGAACCCGCAGCGCCTTGATATGGCGTGCGAGCCGCTCCGGATCGGCGAGGTCGGCTGGCGCGACAAACTCCCGGAGCAGCGCGAGCTTGACACCTTCGATGCCGGCGCCCTTGCGCAGGCGGGTGGAAAAACTGGCCTTGCGGTTCTGCCGGGCGAGATCGCCGGCAATCCTCTCCATCTCTCTTCCGGGCATCAGGTCGACGATCAACTCGGCGTGACCATCCCTCTCCAACCCGTCGCGAAGAGCGGCGGAGTGCGCATAGACCAGGCTGCCCTCGACGCCGTGGCGGCTGACCACGAACTCGCCGGAAAAAGTGCCGGCAGCCGATGTGGCCGTGACCGATTTGAGCGGCGCGCCGGCAAAGCCCTCGCGCATGACATCGCTCCACCGTACGTCGAAGCCGCAGTTTGCCGGCCGCAGCGGCGTGATTTCGACCCCCTTGTCGGCGAGCCAGCCTGCCCAGGCTGCGTCCGAGCCGAGCTTCGGCCAACTGGCGCCACCAAGCGCGAGCAGGATGGCATCTGCCTGCGCGGCGAATCTGCGGTCAAGTGCCTCGATCATCAGCTTTCCGTCATCGAAGCCTGTCCAGCGGTGGCGTGTCAGTATTTTGACACCTTGCGCTTCCAGCCGCCTCAGCCAGGCACGCAGCAAGGGCGATGCCTTCATCGTGGTCGGGAACACGCGATTGGAAGACCCGATAAAAGTCTCGGTGCCGAGACCAGCCGCCCAGTCCTTCACATCGTCAGGCGTGAAGGCATTGAGCGCCGGCCTCAGTATGGCGGATGCAGCGCCGAAGCGGGTTCGGAACGCGGAAAAATCCTCGGCATGGGTTATGTTGAGCCCCGACTTTCCCGCCAGCAGAAACTTGCGGCCGACGGTCGGCATGGCTTCGTAGACCGTGACCGCGTGCCCGGCAGACGACAGCACCTCGGCTGCCATCAGGCCCGCCGGTCCGCCACCGATGATCGCGATCTGTCTATCCCGCATCAATCCACCCGAATCCGCTTCAGTCTGTGATGGCCCAGGCCGGCCGCCAGCGCAAGAATATCAGAGAAATACAAGAAACGGGCTGCCTGGCGCGGATGAGCCGGCTAAACCTCAGGCCTCGCCAGAATTGCTTGGAGGATCGACCGATGAACGCGCATTTCCAGGAACCATCCAGCACCGACGCCACAAGCCGGGTCGTCGCCTATGACTGGCCGGCGCTACGCGCGGAACTTGATCTGCACGGCGCTGCAATCCTGCCGAACTTGCTCACATCCGAGGAATGTGCAGGTATAGCCGCGCTCTATCCGGCCGAGACGCACTTTCGCAGCCACATCATCATGGCCCGCCATGGCTTCGGCCGTGGCGAATATCGCTACTTCCGCTATCCGTTGCCGTCGCTGCTGTCGGGCCTGCGCGGCGCGCTCTACGCGAAGCTCGTTCCCACCGCAAATGAATGGAACGAGCGGATGGGCGATGAGACCCGGTATCCCGCCGACCACGCCGATTATCTCGAACTCTGCCATCGAGCCGGCCAGACACGGCCGACGCCGCTGCTGCTGCAATATGTCGAAGGCGATTTCAACGCGCTGCATCAGGATCTCTATGGCGATCTGGCCTTTCCCCTGCAGGTGGCGGTTGTTCTCTCCGAGCCGGGCCGCGATTTCACCGGCGGCGAATTCGTGCTGACCGAACAGCGGCCGCGCATGCAAAGCCGGGCCGAAGTCGTACCGCTCAGGCAGGGCGATGCGGTCGCCTTTGCCGTGCATAACCGCCCGGTGCGCGGATCGAAGGGCCACTATCGCGTTAACCTGCGGCACGGCGTCGGCCGGCTGCGTTCCGGCAAGCGCCATACGCTGGGCCTCATTTTCCACGACGCAAAATAAGTGCTCACAGCTAGAGCACCCGATAGCGGAGGAAATTCACGCCATTCCGGAATGACCGCTCCTCAGTCCGTTCCAGCTTGAGCTTGTTCTTGACCTGGAACATCCGCGTGCCGCCGCCAACGATGACGGGGATGTAGTAGATGCTGACTTCATCGATGAGACCGGCATCCAGATAGTGTGCCGCGAGTGTCGGGCCGGAGATCGCAATGTCGCCGTCCCGCTCGGCCTTCAGCTTGCGCATGCCTTCGATGTCGAGATCAGCAACAAGGGCGGTTCTTTCACTCGACACGCTTTTGAGACTCTTCGACACGACGAGTTTGTCGACTGTCTTCCAGGCGTCCGAGAAATCGGCCTCGACAGGCGCGCCGCCGTCATAGGTCTCCCAATAGACCATCATCTCGTACATGCGGCGGCCGTAGATATCGAGGCTTATCATCCGCTGCGCGTCATTCGCGTGCTGGTGCACGTCGTCATCGATCTGGCCCCAGTTGAAATCGCCGTTGACATCATTGATGTAGTTGTCGAGCGACGTCATCATGTTGAATGTGAGCTTCGCCATTGCGATCCTCCATAACCGCTTGCAAATCGAAATCAGTTTATCAAGCTGATATCGAATTGCAAGCCGTCAGGAGGCCATGCGGATTTACCGTGTCAGCTTGTGCATGCTCTTCACGACCAGCATGGCTTCCCTGATCCTGGCGCTCTGCTTCCGCGTCGTTTCGATCTCGACCACCAGATCCTTGTTCTTGGCATCTTTTTCGCCTGCCTTCCGGATCTTGGCGAGCTCCTCCTCGCTGGCGGCCAGCGCCAACGCCAGCAATGCCTGATCGGCATCGAGCCTGGCGGCGAAGCGCTTCTTCTCCTCGATGGTTGCGACCTTGATCTTGACGGTGTCGGCCTTGCGCTTGTCCACCAGCAGATCGACAGTTACGACCACCTTGCCGAGCCTGGCATTGTTGTTCCGGGCGCGTCCGAGCACGGCGGTGAGATCCATCACGGCGGCACCCTCGGCTGTCTGCATCTTGGCGGCCGCCTTCTTCTTCATATCGTCCATCGCCGCCTTGACGACGAGTTTGGTGAACGGGTTGTTGGCGCCGGCCTTCGACATTGCCTTGTCGATCATCATCTCGGTGCCCTTGACCATGACGGCTGTCGCGATATCCTCGGCGACCGCCTTTCTGTACTCGGCTGCGTCCTGGGCGAGCGCGAGTTGAATTGCCTCGTCCTCGGCGGACGAATCCACGGTGACGGCAGTCGTTGCCGTGACCGACTTGCCCTTGATTGACGCCTCTTCGACGACCGCGGGCTGGGCCACGACAGGTGCGACGCTCACGGTTTGCGTTCCCGGCTTCGTCGCGCTGCAGGACGCGACCACCGAGCCCAGTACCAGCATCGCCGGCACAGATAGAATAGTCCCCCTCATTCCCCATCTCCCATGGAATTGAAGGTTGCTAGACAGATCACTTTTCAAGAAAGGTCAATCACCTGAATTGGTGAGGCTCATGCGAAAACTTTGTTGAATCTGGCAAAGCCTGCCGTTCTACTTGACCTGAACGAGATAGGGCAGCCTGAGCGCATCCGGCAGGGCATCAAGGCGCCTCAGAATTTCAAGGTTCGGCTTGAGCGACCGACGCAGATGCGCCTCGAGGATCGAGCACGCGAGACCGACATCGCTCGCGAGCAGCGCCTTGTAGATCGACACGTGCTCCGACGACATCAGAGTGATCTCGTCCGGGCTCTGATAGCTGGCAAAGGCCGAGTGGGTGGCGATCAGGATGCGCTGGCTGCGCTGCACGGCGTGCAACAGAAGCGAGTTCGGACAGGGCGCCAGCGTCCGGACATGCAGGTCCGCTTCCAGCTGTTCGCGGTCGAGAGGCTGGATTGCGTGGTGGCGCGCCGCCTCGACGCGGCTGAGCCGGTCGCGGATGTCGCCCTCGTCAAGCAGAGGATAGGCGTGCCGAAGTGCCTGCGGCTCAAGGATCCAGCGCATCTCGAAATGGTGTTCGAGCTCGTCGCCTGAAAGCGGGCCGGCATACCAGCGATTGTTGCTGTCCTGCTCGATGATCCCGAGCCGTTCGAGCTGCGCCAGCACCTCATGGGCGATCGTACGGCTCACGTCGAAATGCTGCGCCAGAGCTGTTTCATTGAGCATGAAACGGCCATACGGCAAGCAGGCCGCGACAGCGTGCTCGACCTCGGAATAGATCTGATCCCGTCGCGTCGCCGTCGGATTGACGACCTCGGCGGGCACGACCAGTCCCGCCTCGACAAGCTCCGCTCGGAAGGGCGCCGCACCGGGCACGACATAGCCTCGGCCTTCGAACCTCTCGACCAGCCCATCGTCGAGCAGCCGTGACAGCGCGATGCCCGCCGGCACCCGGCTGACGTTGAAGGCGCGCGCCACATTGGCTTGTCCGAGCACCAGGCCGGCGGGCAGCTTGCCGCTTCCGAGATGCTCACGCAACACCGCCTCGATGGTGACATAGATCGGCTCGTCCCGCCCCCCGCCAGCGCTCTGGCCGTTATTGCCGTAATCCACCTCATCCTCCCAAGCGACGTATCCGCCGAACAACTCCAATAGAACCCGATCGGCAAAAAAGTCAATAAACGAATATTGCATGCGTTATTCGTTCATGTTACCGATAGGCAGAGGCATCCTGCGGGAGGAAATCCAGGCTGCACTCACAAGGAGGAAATCATGCGCATTCGTTTTTCCCACGGCTTCGCAGCTGTGACACTTGCCTGCTCCGTCGCTCTTTTTCCGCTTATCGCGTCCGCGTCCGATAACAAGATCGTTCTCGTGCCCGGCGGCCCACACCCCTATTTCGCGCCTTGGGAACAAGCAGCAGCCGATGCCCAGAAGGATTTCTCGATCGCCTCGGTGGAATACAAGGTGCCTTCCGAATGGAAGCTCGAAATGCAGACCGAACTCGTAGAAAGCCTTGCGGCGCAAGGCGTCAATGCATTCGGCATCTTCCCTGGTGACGCCGTCGGCATCAACTCGACGGTCGCCGAATTCAAGGCCAACGACATCCCGTCCGTCGCACTCGCCGGATGCGCCCAGGATCCGACCGACATGGGCTTCTGCCTGGCGACCGACGTCTACCAGTCGGCTTATATCGGCACCAAGGCGCTGATTGAAGCCATGGGCGGCAAGGGTGCCGTCGTGCACATGGCCGGCCTGCTGATCGACCCGAATACCGTGTTGCGTGTCCAGGCCGTCGAAAAGGCGGTCGCCGAAACCAACGGCGCTGTCACGCTGCTCCAGACGATCGGCGACACCGACAGCCAGGAAGCCGGCGACCAGAAGGTCAATGCGCTGCTCGCCTCCTCGAAGGACAAGGTCGGCGGCATCATCGCGACCGGCTATGTCTCATCCGTGGTCACCGCGACCGCGCTAAAGAACCTCGGCGACAAACGCATCAAGATGATCGGTATCGACGACGACAAGATCGTGCTCGATGGCATCAAGGATGGCTTCGTCTCAGGCACCATGGCGCAGAACCCCTATGGCCAGGGCTATATCGGCGCTTATGCGCTCGACCTGATCGCCGGCGGCTGCACGCTGAAGGCCGATGCGCCTTGGGTGAAGACCCCGCAGACTGCCCACTTCATCGACTCCGGTACGCTGCTGATCTCGACCGCCAATGCAGGGACTTACGCGGAAGACCTGAAGGCCCTGACCAAGAAGATCCAGGGCTCCTTCAAGGACACCTACCTGACCTGCAACTAAGGCCGGTTCCCTCGCCTATCGACAATGGGCGGAAACAGATAGGTTTCCGCCCATTGGTTTTTGCGGCAGAGTGCCACTGCCGACTTCCGCAAACCGGATTTGCTTTCGCCATGACGTCCACGGATCAAGTCAGTTCCACTCATCGGCCCGGTACGCCTGCGGGTCTCCTCACGCGCGGCTCGACGCAGTTCGGGCTCTTCGTGATCCTGTTCATCATGTGGGTGGTGTTTTCCAGCCTGGCGCCCGGCTTTCTCTCGCGCTTCAACCTCAATTCGGTCGGTCGGTCGGTCGCGATCGATATCGTCGTCGGTTTCGCCCAGATGGTGGTGCTGGCAACCGGAGGCATGAATCTCTCGGTCGGGGCGATCGGCGTGTGCTCGGTGATGACCTTGGGCTATCTCCTGCAGATGCTGGGCCTGCCCATCCCCGTCGCGATCCTGCTGACGCTCGGCCTCGGCGGCGTGCTGGGATGGCTCAACGGATTCGCGATCACCAGGACGGGCGTCAATTCCTTCATCGTCACGCTCGCCACCGCGAGCCTGTTCACCGGCGCCATGCTGATCTTCTCCAAGGGCGTGCCGCTGAACGGCCTGCCGCCCGAGCTCGGCGCCTTCGCCAAATCGGCGGTCGGCCGCGTGCCGTCGCTGGCTATCGTGGCGCTTGGCATCGGCGTCGCGCTCTATGTCCTGTTCAAGCATTCCGTTCTTGGCCGGCAGATCCTCGCGGCGGGCGCAAATCCGCGCGCGGCGGAAATGTCCGGCGTGCCTGTCGATCGCGTCATCGTCTTCGTCCATGTGCTTTCGGGGGTTCTCGCCGCCGCAGCCGCCATCATGCTGACCGCCAAGAACGGTGCCGCACTGCCGGGTGGAGCCGGCGATGACTGGTTACTGCCATCGTTTCTTGCGCCGGTTATCGGCGGCACCTCGCTGGCCGGCGGATTGATCTCCGTTGTCGGCACGATCTTCGGCGCGCTGCTGGTCTCGACGATAAGAAGCGGGCTCCTGGTTCTGCAGATCGGCAATTTCTGGCTCCAGCTGTTCCTCGGCATCTTTCTGCTTTGTGCCATCCTGCTGGAACGCTATCGCTCCGCACTCAGCGTCCGCGCACAGACGAGGGCTGCATGAACCGGATTCTCTCCTTCGCCATCCGCCAGCAATGGTCGGGCATCCTTGCGGGTGTGATCGTCGGCGGCATCGCACTGTCATTCGCCACGCCGCAATTCCTCAGTGAGTTCAACTGGTTCGTCATGCTGCGCAGCATCTGCGTCTCGCTGCTGGTAGCGTTCTCACAGATGGTCATGCTTGGCGTCGGCCAGATGAACCTGTCGGTCGGCGCGCTCGGCGGACTGGTCGCGATCATCGTCGGCGGGCTGATGGATGCCTGGGGCATGCCGCCGCTGCCGGCGATCCTGATCGCCATCGCCGCGGGTGGCGCTGCCGGTTTCATCAATGGTTGGCTGACGGTGCGCACCGGCATCAACGGCTTCATCGTGACGCTCGCGACCGCATCGGCTTTCGCCGGCATCAACACCGGCATCACCCGCGCCATTCCCTTCTACAACCTGCCGCCGGAATTCGTGGCCTTCGGCAATGGCCGCCTTGGCCCGTTTCCATACCTTCTGATCATTCCGCTGATCGTGACGGTGCTGCTCGCCGTGTTCTTCTCCCGCGTGAAAACCGGGCGTTATATGCTGGCGGTCGGCGGCAATGCCCATGCGGCGCAACTCTCCGGCATTTCGGTGCCGCGCGCGATCATCACCGCGCACGTCATTTCAGGACTGACGGCTGCCGCCGCCGGCGTGCTCGCCGTCGCCCAGCTTGGCTCGGCACAGCCCAGCATCGGCGCGGAATGGCTGGTCATCTCGTTCGCCGCCCCGATCATTGGCGGCGCGAGCCTGGCGGGCGGATCGATCTCGATCCTCGGCACGGTCATCGCCGTGATGCTGATCGGCCTGATCCAGAATGCCATGGTCCTGCTCGCGGTCGACCCCTACTGGGTGACGTTCCTGCTGGGAGCCTTGATCCTCACCGCCGTATGGATCAACCGTTACCGCGCTTACCGGATGGGAGAAGACTGATGGTCATGCTTCTCGACAAGATCACAAAGTCGTTCCCCGGCGTGCGGGCGCTCAACAATGCCTCGATCAGCCTTGCCGCAGGCGAAATCCACGCCCTGATGGGTGAAAACGGTGCCGGCAAATCGACACTGATCAAGATCATCACCGGCATCCACAGGCAGGATTCCGGCTCCATGACGCTGGATGGCGAGGAAATCTCGCTTACCTCGCCACGCGAGGCGATCCGGCTCGGCATCACAGCGGTCCATCAGGAGCGCAATCTCATCCCGCGCTTTTCGATCGCCGAAAACATCCTGCTGGAACAGTTGCCGACCAAAAACGGTCTCGTCGATTTCGGCCGTGCCAATACCGAGGCGCGCGAACACCTGGCCAAGATCGGCCTCGACGTCGATCCTGCGATCGAAGTCCGGCACCTCTCGGTGGCCCAGATGCAGATGGTCGAGATCGCCAAGGCGCTCAGCCACAAGGCCAAGGTCCTGTTGCTCGACGAACCCACCGCATCGCTGACCTCGGCGGAAACCGAGACGCTCTTCAAGCTCGTCCGGCAATTGAAGGCCGAAGGCACAGCGATCGTCTTCGTCAGTCACAAGCTGGAGGAAGTGCTGTCGCTTTGTGATCGTGTGACCGTGCTTCGCGACGGCGAGACGACGCTCGAAGGCGCTGATATGGCGGGCATGACCCGCCAGACGCTGATCGAGGCGATGATCGGCCGCGCCGAGCGGATCGTCGCCCACCGCGACCCGCGACCTAGTCAAGGCGACGCCAAGCTCGAAGTGCGCCGACTATCGACCGCTGCGGGCCACAAGGACATCTCGTTCAAGCTCGGCCGGGGCGAGATCCTCGGCCTCTACGGATTGGTCGGCGCCGGGCGCACCGAGCTTGCGCGCGCCATGCTCGGCAAGGACCGGATCACCGGCGGCGAGGTCATCATCGACGGCAAGCCCGCCCGAATCCGGTCGGTCGAGGATGCCGTCAAGCGTCACCGCATCGGCTATGTCAGCGAAGATCGGAAGCATGAGGGTGTGATCCTCGATCATCCGATCCGCTCGAACATCGCCATAACCGTCTGGAGCCGCATCGCCCGGGCGCTCGGCTTTCTCACCGCGCGCGACGAGACCGCGGTAGCGATGCCGCTATCGCGGCAGCTCGAAATCCGCACGCCGAGCCTCGAACAGCTTGTCGGTAATCTCTCGGGCGGTAACCAGCAGAAAGTATCACTGTCGAAATGGCTGGCGGCAAATGCCGATATCCTCATCATCGACGAGCCGACGGTCGGCATCGACATCAAGGCCAAGGCCTATTTCCATGAACTGATCAACGATCTCGCCGACAAGGGCATGTCGATCCTGCTCATATCGAGCGACATGCCTGAAATGGTGACGCTGGCTGATCGCATCCTGGTCATGCATGAGTTCGCGATCGTCTCTGAATACGCGAACGACCGGCGTTACGAGAATGCCAGCCGCGCCATCATGTCTGCGATCCATGCGGGACGCGAACACTCACGAGCGGCGGCTCACTGAGCCTTTTCTGCGAGTCTGGCATGCAGCCGGCCAGTCAGATGATCGAGCGAAAAAGGCTTCTGGAAAAATTCGGCACCCGGCGGAAGCTCGCCCATCTCCGTTTCAGTGCGGCCCGAAATCAGGAAGATGATGACATCCGGCCAGCGCGACGAGACGATATGCGACAGGTCTATCCCCGACAGTGTTCCGGGCATCCTGATATCCGCCAGCAGCACGTCGATCGGGAAATAGGCTAGATGCTGCATCGCCTGGCTGGCGTCTTCGACGGCGATAACCTCGTACGACGCGTCTTCCAACGCATCGGTCATCGTCGCCCGAACGAGCGGATCATCTTCCACCAGGAGAACTTTAGACATGATAGCCCCTTCTGGGGGCAATAAAGCAAACCTCTGCGCCAAGCGCCATCACAATTTATTGGGATTGACTGCCGGTTTCCCGGATGGCTCTGCCCGCGGCTTGCAACAACTCGAAAGCCTTGAAACGCCTTGCATGCCAATCGGCCAGCAGAGGTTGTGGGCGGTAGATTTCACCGAGTTCGGACATTTCAGACATGGCCTCGGTCGTGTCCTTGTAGCGCCGCGCGGCCACCGCGCCAAGAATGGCCGATCCGAGCAGCACCGGTTCCGGCGAGGTCGAGGCGGCAACCACCAGTCCCGTCGTGTCGGCAAGCAATTGACGAACCAGAGGGCTCTGCCCTGCCCCACCGCTGACGACGATCGTATCGGTCGGGATGCCCTTCTCCTGTTGGGCGCGGACGATCTGTTTGGCGCCGTAGCCCAGGCCGCAGACACCCGCGACATAAAGGCCGATTAGGTTGTCGATCCCGGTTTCCATGCCGATGCCGGCGACCAACGCGCGCGCATCCGGATCGGCAAAAGGCGCGCGATTGCCGAGGAACTCCGGCACGACATGCATTTCGCCGACGAGTTTTGGCACGACCCTGGCGCCGCCACGCTTTTCGGCTTCCAGCGAAAGCCAACCGCTGAGGCTGAGGCCCGCTTTCTTCGCGAGATCAGACGCCTCGGCAGCAGCAGGATGCATGCGTACCAAATGGTCGATCGCAGCACCCGCCGCCGACTGGCCGCCCTCGTTGAGCCAGAGCCCCGGCACCATCGCCTGGTAATATGGACCCCAGACACCCGGCACGAAGGCCGGTTCCGACGTCGTCGACATGGTGCAGGCCGATGTGCCGAACACATAGGCCATGCGGGTGAGCGCGGTGCCTGCATCTCCACGTGCCCCGACCGTGCCGATGCCGCCTGCATGGGCATCGATCAGGCCGGCAGCAATCGGCGTTCCAGACGTCAACCCAAGATCAGCGGCGGCCATCTCGGTGAGTCCGGCGCCAAGCGGTGTGCCGCCGGGCACGATTTCCGTGCCGATGCGCGCGAAACCTTCATCGGCCAGCACGCCGAGCCCGACTTTCCGGAAATAACCTTCGTCCCACCGCGCCTCGTGGGCCAGATAGGTCCATTTGCAGGTGACGGTGCATATCGAGCGGGCGAGGCTGCCGGTGCAGCGCCATGTCAGATAGTCTGTCAGGTCGAAGAACTGCCATGTGGCACCGAACGTCTCGGGCATGTTCTCCGCGAGCCAGAGCAGCTTCGGCGTTTCCATCTCGGGCGAGATCGTGCCGCCGACATAATCCAGCACCTTCTCGCCGGACTGATTGATGCGGCGCGTCTGGTCCATGGCACGATGATCCATCCAGACGATGATATTGCGATCCGCTTCACCCGAGGGCGAAACCGACAGCGGCTTGCCGCCCTCGCCCAGCACGACAAGCGAGCATGTGGCATCGAAGCCGATACCGCCGATCGATGAGGGCTCGACGCCAGCCTCGGCGACCGCGCGTTTCACGCAATCGCAGACTGCCCGCCAGATATCCTCGCTCGATTGCTCCACGACATCGCCGGCTTCGCGCCACACGGCGATGTCGCGCTTTGCCGAAGCCAGCATGCGGCCGGTCGCATCGAACACGCCGGCCCGCGCGCTGCCGGTGCCGACATCGATACCGAGGAAGTGCTCGCTCATGATCCGTTCCGTAATTCTAGAGATCGTTACTTTGGGGCAGGATGACGATATCGCGGATCGTCACGTTCCTCGGACGCGTTAGCATGAAGAGCACGGCGTCCGCCACTTCCTTCGGCTCCATCAGTCCGCCCGCCGCCAGTTCCTGTTCGAGCTTGTCCTTCGGCCAATCGCTGATCAGCGCCGTGACCACCGGTCCTGGCGCCACGGCACCGACACGGATTCCATGCTTGGCAACCTGCCGCCGGACGGTGTGCGTGAACGCCTGCACCGCGAACTTCGATGCGGTGTAGATCGGCTCCCATACGACAGGCACCAGACCTGCGATCGAACTGGTGAGGATGATATCCCCCGTCTTGCGCTCCACCATATGCGGCAGCACGGCGTGCACCGAACGGAAGACCGCGTTGATATTGAGGTTGAGCATGCGATCCCAGGCATCCGGATCGCCATCGACGATCTCGCCGCCGACATAGGTGCCGGCATTGGCGTGGAAGATATCGAGATGCCCGGCCTTGTCCAGGATCTGCGGCATCATGGTGGCGACGCTTTGCGGATCCGTCAGGTTGACGACCACCGGAATCGCCTTCGGCCCGAGTTCGGCGCAAAGCGTCTTCAATGCATCTTCGGCCCGGTCCACGAGCGCCACCGTCGCACCTTCGGCCAGAAGGCTTCTTGCGCATTCGAGGCCGATGCCGGAGGCCGCTCCGGTGATTGCCGCCACTTTTCCCTGGAATTGCTGGCTCATGTTCTGTCTCTGCTTCTTGAAGGTTCAGGCGCGGCCATGGGACATGCGCGAGCGGCGGGCGAGCGAATCGACAATGACGGCGATGGCAAGCACGGCGCCGGTGATCATGTACCGAAGCGATGACGAGAGATCGAGCAGCGTAAGCCCGCTGGCGATCGACTGGATGACGATGATGCCGAGCAGTGCCGAGTAAGCGCTGCCACGTCCGCCGAACAGGCTGGTGCCGCCGATCACCGCTGCCGCGATGGCGTTGAGATTGACGTCGCCGGTGCCGGCCTGCTGGCTGGCCGAGGCGAGCCGGGACGCGGCCAGCACGCCACCGGTCGCGGCGAAGACCGAACACAGCACGAAGGCCGTCGTGTAGATGAAGCGAACATTGATGCCGGCGCGGCGGGCGGCCTCGCGATTGCCGCCGACAGCATGCATCATACGGCCCCATTGGGTGCGGGTCAGCGCATAGTTCATCGCCATCGCCAGGCCGACGAAGAGGCCGAACATCCAAGGAATGCCACGGTCACCGCGATTGATATAGAGGGCGATCACCTCCAACAACACGGTGATCGCAATCGCCTTGAAGGCCAGGCCACTGAGCGATGGCGACGACAGCCCCGCCTGCTTTCGGCGTGCGGCAGTTCTGTATCCCGTAACGAATATCGACAGGCCGGCAATCGCGGCGAGCGCATAGGCGACGATGTCGGGCATGATCATCGTCTGGCCGAAATCGACCAGCTTTGAGCCATAAGGAAGGTTGATCGAACCGGTCGAGCCGAGGAGATAGAGTTGCAACCCGAGCACGGCGAGCAGGCCGGCCAGCGTCGAGACGAAACTCGGCATGCCGAACTTGTTGAAGAGAGTGGCATAGAGCAGGCCGATCACCGCGCCGAAGAACATGGCGGTGAGGATTGCGAAGCCGACCGGCCAGCCTTGGTTGACCCAGAGCACGCCGACGATCGCGGAGGCAAAGCCGCTGACCGAGCCGACGGAAAGGTCGATCTCGCCGACCATCAGGATGCAGACGATGCCGAGCGAGATGATGCCGACAGTCGAGCAATCGAAAAGCAGGTTGACGAGATTGTTGGGCGCTAGGAATACCGGATTGAGCGTCTGGAACACCGTCCAGATGATCACCAACCCGACAATGACAGGCAGTGAGCCGAGATCGCCAGACCGCACGCGATCCCAGAAGGCCTGGATCGAGCCGTTGATGCCTTGCCTATGCTTCACGCGCTCGTCGCTGCGGTCGAGCAGCGGTGCAGGCGCGGTGCCATTGTCCGTAGCGTTGGTCATGGCCGCATCTCCGAGGATTGTTCGCGCTGGGCGCCCCGCCGGCTGGCGCGCCGGGACACGGAATTGTTGTCGGCGCCGGTGATCGCGCTGACCAGTTCCTGGTTCGATGCATCAGGATCGAAGATGCCGTTGTTCTTGCCGAGCCTGAGCACCACGATGCGATCGGCGACGGCGCGGACGTCTTCCATATTGTGACTGATCATGATCACGCCGAGGCCGCGATCGCGGACACGCTCGATCAGGTCCAACACTTCGGCGGTCTGCGCGACTCCAAGTGCCGCTGTCGGTTCATCGAGCATGATGAGCTTCGGATCGAGCAGAAGCGACCGCGCAATGGCGACCGTCTGGCGCTGGCCGCCGGAGAGCGATGCGATCGGTTCGCGGACGCTTGGGATTCGCGCCGAGAGTTCATTCAGAAGCTTCCAGGCCTTGATTTCCATGGAGACCTCATCAAGCCGCCACGGATTCATCTCCTTGCCAAGGAAAATATTGGCGACGACATCAAGGTTCTCGCACAGCGCCAGATCCTGGAACACAGTCGCGATGCCGAGGCCGAGCGCGGCGCTGGGATCGGAAAGCGTGACCGTGTCGCCACGGAACTTGATCGTGCCGGACGACGGTTGATGCACGCCGGCGAGGATTTTGACCAGCGTCGATTTGCCCGCGCCATTATCGCCGACCAGCGCCACGACCTCGCCGGCATGGACGTCGAGGTCGATATTGGTCAGCGCCGACACCGCGCCGAAATTCTTCGAAACACCGCGCAGGCTGAGCACGACATCGCGCGTCCGTCCTTGCTGTATGTCCGTCATGAGGCAGGCCCTTCTAGTGGCAGGAGTTACGGGCTGTCCGGCCACCTCAAGGGATGGCGGCCGGACAACATTCCTGGGGTATTACTGGATAATGCCGAGCTTCTTGCAACCCTCGACATACCGATCGACGCAAAGCTGTTCGGCGGTGTTGATCTTCTTGTCGATGATCTCCGCCTTCAGGTTCTCGGCAGTGACGACAGCAGGCACGAAGAGTTCCGACGGAGTATTGTAGAGCGTCGTCTTGGCTTCCGGCGTTTCGCCTGAGAGGAACTTGATGGCGACATTGGCAGCGGCGGCCGCGACGATCTCGGAAGGCTTCGAGATCGTATTGTACTGGTCGCCTGATATGATCAGCTGGAGTGCCGCGATCGTCGCGTCATTGCCGGTAACCGGAGGAACCGGGTCGAGACCAGCTGCCTTGAAGGCCGCGATCGCGCCACCACCGGTGCCGTCATTGGCAGCCACGACGCCGAGGATGTTCTTGCCGAAGCGGGTCACCTGGCCGCTTGCCCACTGCTGGGCCTTCGGCGGCGCCCAATCCGGCGTGTCGAATTCGGCAAGCAGCGGATAGCCCGAATTATCGACACCTTCGTGGATGCCCTTTTTGATCAGGCCGGCGGCCGCATCGGTCGGCGATCCGTTGATCTGCAGGATGCCCTGGCCTTCACCCGCCGTCACGCCGTTGGCTTTCAGATGCGCCACGAGCGAATCCGCAATGGCCTTGCCGATGCCCTGGTTGTCGAATGACACATAGTAATCGGCGACCGCATCCGGGATCGGGCGGTCATAGGCGATGATCTTGATGCCCTGCGCCTGGGCCTGTTTGACGAGCGAGGCAGCCGCCGTGGAATCGACCGGGTCGAGCACGATCACCTTGGCACCCTGCGAGATCACCGAGTTGAACTGTTGTTGCTGGCGCGACATGTCGGCATCCGCATTCTGGTAGAGCACGGTGCAGGTCGGGCAAAGCTTCGCCATCTCGGCCTTGAAGCCCGGATAGTCATGTTCCTCGTAGCGGGTCGAGCCCTGGTCGGGCATCAGGAACGCCACGGTGGCATTCTCGACAGTGGCGGCCCGCGCGAGCATCGAAGTGCCGCCGAGCAGCGCGAATGCCAGTGTTGCGATACCGGCGGATTTGAGCAGGAAATTCGTCATTTCGTCTTCTCCCTTTGACGATGCGATTGTCAGTCAGTGGTTGCGTTGTTATGAAGCGCTGAAGTCCCACCATGACGGCCTGCCGCTCCTCCGCTGCATCGGCCGATATCCGGAATTCAGGACAAGCGCTTCCCGTCACAGGCGGCTTGTCGCGCGCCCGCGTTCGTGAATTTCATCGATTTGGTTTCCTCCCGGTCTCCTCCCGCCTATGCGGCCTTCGCCGCGCTGATATTCTCGACCAGCAGCCTGCGGAACTGCGAGGGCGGCATGCCCTTCTCAGCCAGGAACTGCCTGTTGAAATTCGAAAGATTGTTGAAGCCCACCTCGAAACAGATCTCGGTGATCGCCGCCTGTTCGTCGCTCATCAGAATCTGGCAGGCGAGGTTGATGCGCAGGCGCTTCACATACTGCACCAGCGACATGCCCGTGTGGCGGCGGAAGGCGCGCGAAAAAGCGCTCGTCGATTGCCCCGCGATCCCGGCGAGATCGGCCTCGCTGAATGGCGTCGTCAGATGTTCGCGGATATAGGCGAGCGCCTTATTCATGCCCGCCGACATATAGCCCGACGGGTCAGGCAGATAATTGGCGCTGGCTAGCATTTCCGCACCCTGCGCCCGGCTCAGCATGCCCGCGATCATCATGAAAAGCTCGATGCGGCGCACGCCCTGCGCGGTCATCATCTCTTCCATGATAGGCGCCACGAGCCGGCTCGTTTCCGCCGTGAAGCGCAGGCCACGCCGCGAGGATTCCAAGAGTGGCCCGAGAGCGGCAAGTTCTGGAAACACGCCCATGACGCCGCCGATGAAGTCCTCGCTGAACTGGATGATCCGGCAGCGGAGCGGCACACTGGTGTCCACCGGGATATCGCTGACCCAGTTGTGCGGGAGGTTCGGGCCCGTGAGGATCAGATTGCCGGGCTCGAACTCGCCGATGAAATCACCGACGAAGTAGCGGCCGTTGGTGGCCACGATGATGTGAAGTTCGTATTCGGGATGAAAGTGCCAGCGCACCGTATGGAACGGATAGCCATGCGACCAGGCCTTGAAGGACTCGCCTTCGCGTATCTGTACGAGTTCCAGATCCGGCTTCATCTCTATTCCTCCCAAGCCTATGGCGATTGCGCGCCATCTGCCGTCTTCCTCTCCCGACCGGCCGGTTTGTCCGGCTCTGACCTTGATCCAAAGGTACGCCTCGTGGGAAAGCCGCGCCACCACGATTCACATCCAACGATGATATTTTTTTGACATTTCGGTAAGGAATATTAGTGAAATCCGAGCCGTGGCCGCCTACGCAGTCGTGCGCAAACGTAAAAACGCCGACCGGCGCAGGCCCGGTCGGCGTTCTCTCGCGCGCCAGAGCCTCTTGCATTGAAATGGAACCGGTTCTGTTGGCTCAAATGGAGTCGGATGGTCGACCGGCCGGCGCGCGTCGTAGCCACGATCCACGGCCAAGCCGGCCGGTCGATCAGGCGGCCCGTTTCAGCCAACCCGAAGGGCCGGGCATCTTTCCGCCAGGCTCAGAGGCGATTGTCTCGGACGTACATCTGGGTATGTCCTTCGCCAATCACCTCTGCCCTGACGAAAACCTGCTCCGGCAGAACCGGCTCCATTTCAATGCAAGAGGCTCTAAGCCTACCCTATTCGGCGGCCTGCGGCAGGTGCCTGACATTGTCGGGCATTTCGATCATCTCCTCATCCGCTGGTTCGGGCTGTTCACCCTTCCGCTTCGGATCGCGGCCGAAGAACAGGGCGTAACCCGCCGGCAGGACAAGGATGGTCAGTACGGTTGCCACCAGGATGCCGCCCATCATCGAATAGGCGAGCGGGCCCCAGAACACGCCGCGCGAGATCGGGATCAGCGCCAGCACCGCCGTCATCGCGGTCAGCACGATCGGGCGGAACCGGCGGACAGCCGCCCCGACAATCGCCTCGGACCTGTCCATGCCGGCGGCGATATCCTGGTCGATCTGATCGACGAGAATGATCGAATTGCGCATGATGATGCCGAGCAGCGCGATGACGCCGAGGATAGCGACGAAGCCGAAGGGGGCGCCTGATATTAGGAGTGCGGCGGCGGCGCCGATGATGCCGAGCGGGCCGGTTGCGAGCACCAGCATCGCCTTGCCGAAATGCTGCAGCTGGATCATCAGCAGGATGACGATGACCGCCAGCATGACCGGTGCCTTGGCAGCGATCGACATCTGGCTCTCGGCCGCGTCTTCGGCGCCGCCCTGGATCTCGACCTTGTAGCCGGCTGGCAGCGCCGCGCGCAAACCGGCCATGTCGCCATACATCTTCATCGCGACGTCGTTCGGTTGGATGCCGTCTGGCAGCGTTGCCCGAACGGTGATTGTCGGCAGGCGGTCGCGGCGCCATTCGATGCCCTGTTCCAGCACCGGCACGACCTTGGCGACCTGCGAGAGTGGAACGAAGCCCCCGAGATCGGTCGGGATATAGACCGAGTCCACCGCTGACAGCAGCTTCCGGCTCGCTTCCGGTTCTCTTGCGACGATGGAGACCGTCTCCTCGCCGTCACGGAAATCGTCGAGCGGCGCACCTGACATCGTTGCCTGCAGCATCTGGCGAATGCGCTGCGAGGTGACGCCGAGGGCACGGGCACGGTCCTGATCGACGACCAGCTTCATCGATGTCACCGGCTCCAGCCAGTCGTCATGAATGGCGCCGAGCTGCGGATTGGCCTGGAACTTTGCCTTCACCTCGTTGGCGATCCGGCGGACCTCAGCGCGATCAGGACCCATGACGCGCATCTGCACCGGCCAGCCCGTGGGCGGGCCGAGGAACAGGCGGTCGACCTTGCCGCGCACATCGGGGAAGTCTTGCGCGAGAATGGTCCGGAGCTTGGTGATCAGCCGCTCGCGCGCGGGCTCGTCATTGGCCATGATCAGCAACTGGGCGTAGTTGGGATTACGAAGCTGCTGGTCGAGCGGCAGGAAGAAGCGCGGCGCGCCCTCGCCAATGTAAGTCGCGATGAACTTCTTGTCCTTGTCGTCCATCATCTTGGCTTCCAGCGCCTTGGCCTGGCTCTCGACTTCCTTGATGCTGGTGCCCTCGGGCAGCCAGAGATCGACGAGAATCTCGGGACGCGACGATTGCGGGAAGAAATTCTGCGGGATGAACTGGAACGCCCAGAGACTGGTGACGAACGTCATCAGCGTTAAGGCCAGCACGATGATGCGATGACGCACCGCCCAGCCGATCGTACCGCGCAGGCCGCGGTAGAAGCGGGTGTCGAATGCATCGTGATGGTCACCGGCATGCGCCCGCTGCTTCAATATCATATTGCCGAGCCATGGCGTGAAATAGACCGCCACGAACCACGAGACGACAAGCGCGATGCCGACGACATAGAACAGCGATCGGACATATTCACCGGCCGTCGAGGCCGCGAAGCCGACGGGGATGAAGCCCGCCGTGGTGATCAGCGTGCCGGTCAGCATCGGGAAGGCGGTCGAGGAATAGGCGAAGCTCGCCGCATCGACCTTGTGCAGACCCTCCTCTAGCTTGCGCTCCATCATTTCGACGACGATCATGGCGTCATCGACCAGCAGGCCGAGCGCGATGATCAGCGCTCCGAGAGAGATGCGCTGCAGATCGATTCCGAGCTCGTACATGATGGCGAATGTGGCCGCGAGCACCAGCGGGATCGTGATGGCGATGACGAGGCCCGAGCGCCAGCCGATTGACAGAAACGAGACAACAAGCACGATGACCAGCGCCTCGCCCAGTGCCGTCATGAATTCGCCGACGGCCTCGGTCACCACCTCGGGTTGATTGGATATCTGGCTGACCTCCATGCCATAGGGCAGTGCTGCTTCGAACCGCTTGTAGGTTTCCTCGACCGACGCGCCGACATCGATGACGTTGAAGCCCTTGGCCATGACGACGCCGATCTGGACGCTGTCGGCGCCGTTGAAGCGGAACTTGCGCTGGTAGGGGTCTTCGAGACCGGCGCTGACGTTTGCGATATCGCCAAGCCGTGTCACCTGGCCGCCTGCGGTCAGGCGCAAGTCACGGATATCCTCGACGCGATCGACGGCGCCCTCGACCGATATGCGCACCGAGCGCGTACCGGTATCCACCGTGCCCGAGGGATCGACATTGTTCTGGCCGCGAATGGCATTTTGCAGGTCGCTGAGCGTCAATCCCCGCTCGGCCAGCGCCTTGGAGGAGACGTCGATATAAATCTTCTCGGGTTGATCGCCGAGGATGACGGCCTTTTCGACACCAGGTGTCGTCAGCAGCATGTCGCGCGCCTGGATCGCCTGCTTCTTGAGTTCCGGATAGGAATATCCATCGCCCGACAGCGAATGAAGCGTGATGAAGGTATCGCCGAACTCATCGTTGAAATAGGGGCCGAGCAGTCCGGCGGGCAGGTCGCCAGAGATGTCGCCGACCTTCTTGCGTACCTGGTAGAAGGCGTCGGCGACGTCCCGGCCGTTGGTATCGCCCTTGACCTGCAGCGTGATGATGGCGCTGCCGGCGCGAGTATAGGAGCGGACGAAATCGAGATGCGGCACTTCCTGTAGCTTGCGCTCAATCTTGTTGACGACCTGGTCTTCCATTTCCTGGATCGAGGAGCCGGGCCAGACGGCCTGCACGACCATCACGCGAAAGGTGAAATCCGGATCTTCCTTCTGGCCCATGTTCATCAGGCCGAACACGCCGGTCAGGATGATCAAACCGAAGAGAAACCGCGCGATGGAGGGATGTCCGATCGCCCAGCGCGACAGGTTGAAGGATTGCTTGCCTGCGTTCGATGTAGACATCGGCTTCTTCCACTTTTGGAAACGAGTTTACCGGCGCGTCGAAGCCCTGCTCCAACGCTCTCAATCTGCTGTCATCTGGCTTTGGTGCACGCCCTTTCAGGCGGCGGCGCCTACTTCAAAAGGTCAGCTGTGACTTGTCCGATGATATCGGGCAGCTTGACCTTCAGATTCTCGGTCATGAACTGCGTGCCGGCCGAGACGACGAGGTCGCCGGGCTTGAGACCTTCGGTCACATCGACACCCTCGCCGGTGAAATCGGACACTTCAACCGAGCGGGAATGGACAGTCGCTTCCTTGCGATCCACGGTCCAGACGATCTTGCTGCCGTCTTTTTCCGCGAGCGCGCTGAGCGGCACGGTGATATCGCCGCCATCCCGGGCCGCATCAGCCTCGACGGTTGCCGTCATGCCCAGAAGGACACGCGGATCATCAGGCAGGCTGACACGGACCGAGAAGGTGCGCGACTGCGGATCGGCGCTGCCCGAGACTTCGCGGACCTTGCCGGCGAGAACCAGTTTGTCATCCGACCAGAAGCGCGCCTTGACCGCCTTACCCGGCTTGAACTCGGAAATGTCGTTCTCCGGCACGGCGATCTGCACTTCCTTTTCATCGTCGGCGACGACAGTAAGCACAGGTGTACCAGGGCTCACGACTTGGCCGCGATCGGCGTTGATGGCCGTGACGATGCCGATGCGGTCGGATTTCAGCTCCGCATAGCTCAGCTGGTTCTTCTCCTGGTCGAGCGATGAAGCAGCGGCGATGCGCGTCGAAACAGCCTGGTCATAAGCAAGCTGCGCTTGCTCGACCTGCGCCTTCGGCACAGCATTCTTCTTGTAGAGGATCTTGGCGCGCTCGATGACCAGCTTTGCTGTTTCGACGGCCTTGTCGGTGGCCGCGAGATTGGCTTCAGCGGAAGCAACGGCGAGCCTGTAATCGGTCGGGTCGATGCGGGAGAGGACATCGCCCGGCTTCACACGGTCGCCGATATCGACGAGCCGTTCCGTCACCTTGCCGGCGACGCGAAAGCCGAGGTTCATCTCGGTGCGGGACTTGACCGAGCCGGAGAATTCCAGCGTGCGCGTCTTGGTCGCCTTGGCGATCTCCACGACCTTCACTGGCCGGATCACCGGTGCGGTCTCCGCCTTCTCCTCGGTGCAGGAGGAAAGGGCAAGCGCCGCCGCGAGGACGACCCCACCGACCGATAGATTTCTGACTGTACGATTGAGCGAAAGCATATCCATCTCCGGTCTAGTTCTTGAGGGCGCGGATCGCGAATTCGACCAGCTCCCCGGGTGTTGCGCGGTTGGGCTTGGCAAGGCATTGCGCCACCATCTGCGGATGGCAGAGAATCGCAGTCGTCGCTCCGAAACAGCGTGCGGCCGAATCCGGATCCTGATTCGGAAACTCGCCATCCGCGATGCCCTCGCGGATCACGTCGGCGAGGATGACATTGATGCGGTCGATATGGGCATCGACGACGTGCCAGTCACGCTCCATGGCGATAACAACCATTTCGTGGACCTTTTCCTGGTCCAGCATCGTCTCGACCGTGATCTTGTGCAGAGCATGGACCCACTGCCGCAGGCGATCTTCGGCGCTCACGTCGTCCTGGCTGAGGATCAGCTCGGCGAGCTGCCTCACGGTCGATAGCAAACGCGCGCAGATCGCCTGGTGGATTTCAACCTTGGAGGCGAAGAAGCGGTAGATATTCGCCGGCGACATCCCCAAGTCCTTGGCGATGTCGGCGACATTCGTCTTGGCATAGCCATAGTGGCGGAACAGGCGCTCGGCGCTGTCGAGGATGCGTGTGACGCTGTCCTGGCGCTGGGCTTCCGCTGGCGTTTCGAGGGTTTCGATCATCGCTCAATGCTTTCGATTTACGAGTGACGAATTTTGAATTTCGTCACTCGTAAATCGAAAGATGAGTTTTGTCAACCTCCCGCAACGCACAAAATCACATCGTCAGCGTAGCCATAGTCACGAATTGCATGGTAACGGTCGGGATGGAGACGCCCGCGCTACGACGTCGGCAGGTGGAATTCAGGAGGAATGCATATGCGTGAAGCACTGATCGTCTGGGGCGGCTGGAGCGGCCACGAGCCGGAACAATGCGCGGCCGTGGTCAGGGACATCCTGGAGGAAGACGGCTTCAAGGTTCGCGTCGAGAACTCGACCGAAGCCTTCGCCGATCCCTCCGTGCTTGATCTTTCGCTCGTCGTGCCGATCGTCACCATGTCGAAAATCGCGAAGGAAGAGATCGCCAATCTCGCGTCGGCCATCGAGGGCGGCGTCGGCATATCGGGCTATCACGGCGGCGCGGGCGACTCTTTCCGCGACTGCCCTGAATACCAGTTCATTATCGGCGGCCAGTGGGTGGCCCATCCCGGCAACATCATCGACTATCGCGTCAACATCACCAGGCCGGACGATCCGATCATGCAGGGCATCAAGGATTTCCCCTACACATCGGAACAATACTACATGCATGTCGACCCCTCGAACGAGGTGCTGGCGACCACGACGTTCACGGGCGACCACGCCCACTGGATCGACGGCGTCATCATGCCTGTTGTGTGGAAGCGCAAATACGGCAAGGGCCGCGTCTTCTATTCCTCGCTCGGCCATCAGGCGAAGGAATTCGACAATCCCGAGATGAGAACAATTTTTCGCCGTGGCGCCGACTGGGCCGCGCGCTGAATCCCACTGAGCCGCAGTTCTACCAAGGAGGCTCTGGATCAGACCAGCGCCTTTCCCATCGCTTCAATCAACACAACGGCCGAGGCAGCCCCCGGGTCCATGTGACCCAGCACACGATCGCCGAGGCGCGATGCCCTGCCCTTCGATGCCAGCATGGCCTTGGTTGCTTCGGCGCCTAGTTCGGCAACAGTGAGTGCCGCGGAAAGGCACTCGGACAGTGTGCGGCCAGTAGAGAGCGCGGCTTCGCATGCATCCGCCGCCGGCAGCCAAGCGTCGATCATCGTCTTCTCGCCGATCTCGGCCTTGCCGCGTTCCTGGATTCCCCGCGCCATGGCGATGAACGCCTGCGCGAAATCGCCGTCGTCAAGCACCGGCTTGCCCTTGACGGCCGCCCCGGCGCGCATGAACGCGGTCGCATAGAGCGGCCCGGATGAGGCACCAACGGCGTTGAGGAACGATTTTGCCGCCGTGTTGAACACCAGCGTCGGCTCGGCGACAGCCAAATCGAGCGCCTGCACCGCCTTCGCGGCGGCGCTAAAACCCAGATCCATCGCGATACCGTGATCAGCATCGCCGATCACGCCGTCGAGTTCGCAGAGCCGGTCCTTCTCACGCACCATCGCGTCGGCGATCTGCGTGAACATGTTTGAGAGTGCCGTGGAGGTTATTTCCATATCGATGCCTCAGCCGGACCGGAACATGGCGCAGTCGCAGGGATGATCGATCAGCGACTGCAGCTCATCGTCGAGATGCATCAGCGTCACCGAGGCGCCCGCCATTTCGAGCGACGTGCAATAATTGCCGACGAGGGACGTGTGGATGACGAGCCCCGCCTGATCGAGCCGCTTCTTGACGTGCCGCATCATGATGTAGAGTTCCATCAGCGGCGTCGATCCCAGCCCATTGACCAGCACCGCCACGCGGTCTCCGGCCTTGCCCTGCATTTCATCGAGGATACGATCCATCAATTGATCGGTGATCGCATCCGCCCTCTGTAGTTCCCCGCGCGCCACACCCGGTTCGCCATGGATGCCCATGCCGATTTCCATCTCGTTCTCGCCGATATCGAAATTCGGCTTGCGGGTCTGCGGCAGCGAACAGGGAGATAGAGCGACCCCCATCGTGTAGGTGCGGTCATTGGCGTGGCGCGCGACGCGCACGCATTCGTCAAGGCTCATCATGCGGTCACAGGCCGCACCGGCCGCCTTGAAGATGAAGACGTTGCCTGCAACACCCCGGCGCTTCTCCCGCTGGTCGCGAGGCGCCGATGCCACATCGTCGGTCGTCAGCACGGTGCGAGCCTCGATATCGTCGATACCGAGCAGTTCGGCCGCCATATCGAAGTTCATCACATCGCCGGCGTAATTGCCATACATGAAGAGCACGCCGGCGCAGCCGCTGACGGCCTTGGCGCATTCCACGATTGGATCGGGCGGCGGCGAGGCAAAGACATTGCCGACAGCCGCGGCATCCGCCAGACCCTTGCCGACATAGCCAAGAAAGGTGGGTTCGTGCCCGGAGCCGCCGCCGATCACCAGCCCGACCTTTCCCGGCCGGGGACCGTTGACTGCAACGATCGATCGCGGCGAACCATCGACCGCCTTGAGATGTCCGGGATGCGCCGCGAGAATGCCTTCCAGCATCTCATCGACGGCATCGGCTCCGCCATTGATGATCTTCTTGGTCGTCACGAACGCCCTCCCACGACATCTCGATTTGGCCGGGAAACTAGCAACAATTGCCTCGGCATGTACACCTCAATCGCGAACATCCCCGAGACAACAACGGCCTGAGTCGCAGCTATCGCGCGTTGTACTTCGCATCGACGTCGTTGATCGCGTTGACATTGCCGGCCGAGCGGCCATTTTCGTCGAAGGTCTGGGCGAGGAAAGCGTCGGCCACAGCCTTTGCCAGTTCCGGCCCGATCACCCGCGAACCCATGGTGATGATCTGGGCATTGTTGGAGAGCGCCGCGCGTTCCGCCGAATAGGTGTCGTGAGTCAGCGCGGCGCGGATGCCGGGCACCTTGTTGGCGGCGATCGACACGCCGATTCCCGTACCGCAGACGAGGATCGCCTTGTCGTAGGTGCCGTCGAGCACACCGGACGCCACGCGGTCCGACAGATTGGCGTAGAAAGCATCGGGACCGGCATCGGTGCGCGACACTTCGGACACTTCGAAGCGGTCCTTGAGGTGGTCGGCAAGGATCTTGGCGAGGCCTTCGCCCGCGCTGTCTCCGGCAATAGCAAGTTTCATGTTTATTCTCCGTAAATTCAGGACGATTTAGATTTTAGCCGCGCACTTTGCCAGAATGTCGAGATAACCCTCGATATTCCAGGCCGCGCGGCCGATGAACAGCCCGTCAATATGTGGGCAGGATATCAGTTCTTCGCAATTATCAGGGTTGACCGAGCCTCCATAGAGGCAGGGAATCCGGCGGCCGAGCACGTCTCCGGCCACAGCGATGATTTCGGCTTGACGCGCATCGGCATAATCGGACGTAGCGGGAATGCCGTTCACGCCGATCGCCCAGACCGGCTCATAAGCGAGCAGGATTTCGGCCGATTTCTGCGTGCCCGACAGCTTGCCCAGCGCACCGCGCACCTGGCGTTCCAGCACGTCCCTCGCCCGGCCACCTTCGCGTTCGGCAAGCGTCTCGCCAATGCAGATCAGCGGTATCAGCCCATGGCGCACTGCTGCTTCGGTCTTCAATCCGACGGTTTCATCGGTCTCGCCGAAATGCTCACGGCGCTCGGAATGGCCGAGTTCGATGATGTCGAGATTGCAATCCTTCAGCATGACGGGCGAGACCTCGCCGGTCCAGGCGCCGTCGTCGGCCCAATGCATGTTCTGCGCACCGACCTTCACCGATGTCTCCGCCAGCATCGCCTTGACCTCACGCACGGCGGTGAAGGACGGGATCACGAAACGCTGGATGCGCGCATCACGCGCCTTATCGGCCGCGGCCAGCCCCTCGGCAAAGACCTTCGCCTCGGCCAGCGTCTTATTCATCTTCCAACTGGTTCCGATCCAGAACCTGGGCGCCTCTGTCATGTCGTCTCCAAACCATTCCTAGATACTATTGGCATCCATCAGCCGTCGCGCAAAATCGCCTGCGCCGTCCGGTCGTCGGTGATCAGGCCGGTCAGGTGCCGGCTTGCCAGCACGGCCTTGATCGCCGCGACTTTGTCCGGACCGCCAGCCACGGCGACGATATTGTCCTTTTCCCTTCCATGGAAGGATACCGCCAACGTGCGGGCAGTCAGCGTCGTCTCCAGAAGGCGTCCGTGAGCATCGAAAAAATGGCCCAGAAGCTCGCCGACGCCGCCGCCAGCCGAAATCGCTTTGATTTCCTTCGGCTCGATCATCCCTGACGAAACCAGTTGCGCGTCAGCCTCGACCGTGCCGATGCCGACGACCTTGAGATCGGCATTGTTAGCCATGTCGAAAACCTCCTTCACACCGCGCTGTGAGAGCAGCACCTGCCGATCTTCCGCAGTGTTGGCGAAGAACGGCACCGGCATCACATGCGCCTGCGCGCCCGTTTTCTCGGCGATGCGATGCATGACGTCGTGCGGATTGGCGGTATAATTCCGGGTCAAGCCACCCAGCAGTGAGACAAAACGGAGGCTATTCGATGCGATACGCGGCAATTGCTGTACGGCGGCAGCCAGTGTCCGCCCGTGCCCGAGGCCGATCACGGAACGCTCGCCGCGCTCGATCTCGCGCCGGAGATACCGCGCGCCGGCATGGCCCAGCGCCCGCAGCGGCAGGCCCTCCTCGCCAAGATCGGGCGCCACCTCGCAATGTTCCAGCCCGAAGCGGCTGGCAAGTTCAGCCTCGAGCTTGACGCATTCGACGATGTCGCCCTCGATCGTCACCTTGACCACGCCATCGGCGACGGCGCGCGAAATCAGCCGGTGCGCCTTGACCGATGGCAGGCCGAGGCGCTTGGCGACCGCCGACTGCGTCAGACCGCCGACATAGTGGAGCCAAGCCGCCCGGATTGCCAGGGATTCATCGGAGTCTTGCATCTCGCCCTCAAATATTCAGATGCTGAACGCCGCTGTCGATATGCGGCGCCCAGAAGGCGACACTCTCGGCGATCTGGCTGATGACCTGGCGATCGTTCGGTTCACGCTCCTTGAAGGAGAGTTCAAGGCAAATTTCGTTGTCGACGGCCCCACCTTCGGCAAAGGCCGCAAGCAGCGGCTCCGGCTGGATGCGGCCCTTGGCATTGAATTCCGCCGTGAACGGACGATGCCCGCCCTTGTCCATCAGGCTCTGCTTGATGTGGATGATCGGCGATACCTTCGGCACCGCCCGCGCCCAGGCATAGGGATCGAAATCGTCTGGATTGTCCGAGGTCACGTCGCCATGGTCGATATCGGCCATCATCCACATCGGTATCGCCATCGCAGCGGCCGTCAGCCGGTCCTGGAGCTTCATGCATGCCTCGATCGTTTCACCGAATTCCCGCCCCACGCTCATCGGCTCCCAGAAGACATATTTCAAGCCGGCCGCCTTCGCATGTTCCGCCACCTCCGCCCAGCAGTCCACGGCGATCCGCATCAGCTCCTCGCGCCGCTTGGGGTCGTCATAATCCTTGTAGGTGAAGATCGCAAACTGGGTGCCGACCGAAGTGCCGCCGAGATCGGCCGTGATGTCTGCGAAGGTCTTGAACCAGTCGACATAATAGCGCCGGACGTCGACATCCGGATGGCCGAAATGGTTCAGGCGTCCGTAGGGGCCCGTCATGCCCGACGTCACCCGCATACCAGTCCGGCCGAGCGCCATCGCCATGTCACGGGTCAACCGATAGATCACAATGGCTGGCCAGCTCGGATTGATGAATTCATGGGTCAGTTGCAGGTCGCGGATTTTGATGTCCCGCGCAACGGTTTCGATCAGGTCCGCCGGTTCGGCAAAGCGGTTCACCAGCGGATTGGTGTTGAGCGACAGTGTCAGCGGCATCGGTTCGTTTCCTCAGGCCGCCTGGGCCAGTTCGTTGTTGAACCAGGCCTCGAACGCCGCCTTCTGTTCCGCGGTAAGATGCAGCCCCTGCTTCGTCCTGCGCCGCAACACATCCTCTGACGTCTGCGCCCATTCATTCGCTACGAGGTATCGCACTTCGGCCTCATAAAGCTCGGCGCCGAAATGGCGGCCAAGACCGGCAAGCGAACTCGCACCGGCAACCAGCCGCACCACGCGCGCGCCATAGAGCCGGCCATAGTGATGGATCAGCGCACGCGACATCCAGGGATAATCGCGCCTGAGTTTCTCGGTGAACAGCACATAATCGGCGTTCTCGATCTCGCCGCCCGGAAGCGTGGCGCCCCGTGTCCAGTCGCCGCCGATGCCGGGGAAGAATTTCGCGACGCGCTGGATCGCGTGTTCCGACAGCTTGCGGAAAGTCGTGATCTTGCCGCCGAACACATTGAGCAGCGGCGCCCCGCCGGTTTCGTCGAGATCGAAGACATAGTCTCGCGTCACGGCCGACGGATTGCCCTTGCCATCGTCGAACAGCGGCCGTACGCCGGAAAAGCTTTCGAGCACGTCGCTGCGGCGCAGCTTCTCCTTGAAGTAGCGGTTCACGGCGGCGATGAGATACTCGATCTCGCTCTCGTCGGCCTTCACTTCTTCGGGCCTGCCTTCATAAGGAATGTCGGTCGTGCCGATCAGCGCCTTGTCGCGTTCGTAAGGATTGATGAAGATCACCCGCTTGTCGTGATTCTGGACGAGATAGGCTTGCTGCCCCTCCCAGAATTTCGGCACGATGATATGGCTGCCCTTGACCAGGCGCACATTGCGGCGGCTGTTGGAGCCTGCCACCCGGCCGACGATATCGTTGACCCACGGGCCGCCGGCGTTGACCACGACCCTGGCCCGCACGGCACGGATTTCGCCGGTCCGCTCATCACGCATCTGCACGGTCCAGGCACCGTTCTCGCGCCGGGCGCTGGTGCAGGCGGTCCGCGTCAGCACGGTGGCGCCTTTTTCCCTAGCGTCCAACGCATTAAGCAGCACAAGCCTGGAATCATCGACCCAGCAGTCGGAATATTCGAAACCTTTCGTATATCTGTCCATGATCGGCGCACCCTCGGGATCGCGCCGCAGGTCGAGCGTGCGCGTGCCGGGCAATCGCTTGCGGCCGCCGAGATGGTCGTAGAGGAACAGGCCGAGCCGCACCAGCCAGGCAGGCCGATCCTCGGGGCTATGCGGCAGCACGAAACGCATCGGCCAGATGATGTGGCTTGCGGAATTCAACAGCACTTCGCGTTCGATCAGCGCCTCGCGCACCAGCCGGAACTCGTAATATTCGAGATAACGCAGCCCGCCATGAACCAGCTTGCCCGAGCGCGACGATGTGCCCTCGGCGAGATCACCTTTCTCGCAGAGGATCACTGAAAGCCCGCGGCCCGCAGCATCGCGCGCGATCCCCGCGCCATTGATGCCCCCACCGATCACGAAGAGATCGATCATCTCGGATTCATTCATCTCATACTCCCCCGGACGCGGGCACCGCGTCTCGTGTCATTTCGCCGTCCGGCTGTTTTGTATTCGGTACAGCACTCTGTCCAGCGAGGTCTTCCCACACCGGCGCGAGCGCCCTGCGGGCCTTCACATAGGCCGGGAACATCGCGTCATAGCGGCGGGCCAGTTCCGCATCCGGCGCCTCGGCCTCGCCGAGAAGTGGTGTCACCCACTCCTTGATGCAGTCGTCCATCGAGGGGTAGGCGCCGATCGCCACCGCCGCCATCATCGCGGCACCACCTGCACCGGCCTCTTCGCGGCTCGAAACGCGGATCGGCGCATTCACCGATGCCCCGAGCACCGTACGCAACGACCTCGATCGGGCAGCCCCGCCGGTCAGGCGAAGCTCGGCCGGCAACGGCCCCATGGCGGCGTAACAATCGCGCGTCGCCATGCCGAGCCCCTCGACCACCGCGCGCACCATGTCGGCAAAGCCATGCCGGCTCGAAAGCCCGATGAAACCGGCCCGCGCGTCGGCGTTCACGAAGGGCCCGCGCTCGCCGGCTTCCGAAATATAGGGATGATAGAGCAACACACCGGGCCGGCTCTTCGTCAGCCAGCCATCGATGCGCGCGACGAGATCAGCATGGCTGACCTCCTGTCCAAGCTCGGACATCAGGTCGGCGGCGATCTTCAGTATCCAGTCGATATTGAGCGTCGCGCTCATATTGGTCTGCACCTGGGTGACCATATCGGGCACCGGCAGAGCGATGACATAGCCCGTGCTCTCCTTGTTGAGATGCACGTCGCCGGCGCGCCTGGCCATCATATGCACGCCGGTCGAGCCGACGGTCGAACAGGCCGCATTGCCCGAACCCGTCCAGACTCCCGCGCCAAGCGCCGTCATCACCATATCTACATAGCCGAGACAAACGGGTGTGCCCATCAGAAGCCCGGTCGCCACCGCAGCACTCGAGGAAAGTCGATGCGTGACCTCGGTGCCTTCGACGATCGTGGGCAGCAAATGACGCCGATGGCCGAGGCCAAGTGCTTCGATCACCGTATCGTCATATTGCCGCGACCTGAAATTTCCGAAGGTGAAACTCGCCTCTGAGGGATCGGTCGCCCGCACACCCGTGAGGTTGAGATAAAGCCAGTCCTTGCAGTGAAGCGCGACTTCGGCGTGGTCCAGCAAATCAGGGCTGGTGCCATCCATATGCGCCATCTGCGCGCCCTGCTGGCAGGTGTTGAGGCCGGTGCCCGTCGCCTCGAATCGTGGGCGATCGCTGGATTGCGCGCCGAGCCGCCGCACGGTGGGCGCGGCCCGCGCATCGAGCCACAGCCAGGCATCGCCGACGGGGTTGTTGTCCCGACCGACCAGCCAGGTTCCGTCGCCCTGTCCGGTGACTGCGATCGCCAACGTCCGGCCCGCCAGATCTTCGACCTTGTCCGCCAATCCCCTGAGCGCTTGAACGCAATCCCGCCAGGTCTGCTCCAGCGACTGGGTGGCGGAGCCGTCCTCGCCGGTGACATAATGATTGCGCGCCGAAGCCACGGCGATCTGAAGGCCTGCAGTATCGAAGGCAACCGCCTTGATCACCGAAGTACCGGCATCGATGCCGATGATGATGCCGCGCTCATCCATGCCGCGAATGCTCCGTCACGGATGCTTTTACAGGCATGCCGTGCATGAACTGGAATTCCATCCTCTCCTCCTGTTCATCCTCTCGGACCGACGAACCGCAGCAGTTCCGTTTCCTCGGGCAGCCGCGTTTCGGTTGTCAGCCCGCCGCCTCCAGACATCGCAAGCCGATCGGTCTTGATAGCTGCGGCCGGCGACATCGCAAAGGTCAACCGTACATTTCGGCACTATAACGATTTTCTCTCACAAAGATATCGTATCTGCAGAATAATTTTTCTGTCGCAGAATTTTTTTTCATATGAAATACGAGCTGTCGACATCGTGCCAGGCCGGACTTTACGCCTCGCAGAGCCACATCTCGGCGATGGAACCGGGCGCCTCGCACTCGAATTTCCTGCTGAATGAGCCGGCCTTCTGCGTTCAAGGCCGAACGACGAACCAATCTTCGGTTTCCCAAATTATATAATAAAAAGAATATGATATGTCTTCTCAAATAAATGCTGGAAAGTCACCCTCTCAACGCTCGGCACGGATGATCGATCACCGGATCCGTCGTCACCGGCAGGCTCTCGGCGCGATAGATTCGTTGACGACCAACCGCACGGAATCGAGCCCGGCATTGACGACGACCAGGGCTTGTCCCGATTGACAGCGAAGGTTTTTTATCTCATGCTCAGCTTAATTGATAACACAATGCTATCATTAGGCGACTTAATGTCCCTTGGAATAGCGAATGGTGTACCGGCCGACGGGAGGAGATCGTCGCAACCGGATACAATGGGCGGGAGGAAATCATGGCTATTTTGCTTGCGACATATCAGAGCCTGGCGTTCGGGCCGCCCTCGCAATCCGCCGGCGGCGAAGCCAACAGCCCCGACCAGAGCGCGCATCGGTGCCAATCCACCGAATAGGCGCGCGCTCCCGCAGAAACATCTCGCCGTAACGATTACGTCCAGGGCCGATCCACATGAGCACAGTGACCGAACCAAAATCGCAAACGCCCGCCCTGTTCACGCGGCGGACGATGATCATTGGCGCCATCGCCGTGGTGGTGGTCGCAGCCATCGTCCTCGACACCAAGGTTGTGCAGATCGGTTCCGAACACGACGTCCGCAAGGCGGCGTTCTCGCCTCAGACCTACGGCGTCGCGGAATATCCCAAAGTGAAGGCTAATATCGAGGAACGGGCCGTGCCCGCCAGCGAACTTGCCACCGCGATCACCGCCAGCAAAGCCGAGGCGGGCAAGAAATACGGCGTGGCGACCAGCACGGGGCCGGTCATCCCAGTCACCTTCAAGGGTGTTGTCGGCGAGAAGAAGGCCAATACCCACACGATATCAGTGGAAGGCCTGCCCGAGGGGCTGCTGGTCAGGGTGCAGACGGGTCCGGCGATCAACGGCACCGATCTGCGCGACGCGACCGGCACCATCGAGTTCGGCCAGTTCAAGAACCAGATCGAGTACCAGGATGCCGGCTCGGCGCTCAACAACGAGGTGAAGAAGCAGGTCCTCACACCCGTCGATATGGCGACGCTGGCCGGCAAGACCGTGACCGTCGTCGGCGTGTTCAAGCTCATCAACCCCAAGAGCTGGCTGGTGACGCCGGTGAGGCTGGAAGTCCAATGACGACGACGCCATCCAACGGGGAAGTCGTGTTGGCCGCGCGTAACATCGCCAAGTCCTATGGCAGCATCCACGCCCTCAAGGGCGTGAACTTCGATATTCATCGTGGGCAGGTGACCACGCTTTTCGGCGAAAACGGCGCCGGGAAATCGACGCTGATGAAGGTCCTGTCAGGGGTGGTGCAGCCGACGTCGGGCGAGATCATCCTCGATGGCGCGCCGGTGAGTTTCTCCTCGTCCTCCCATGCGCGCGACCGCGGCATTTCGATTATCCACCAGGAACTCAGCCTCGCCCCCAACCTCAATGTCCGCGACAATATCTTCATGGGGCGCGAGATCATGACCTCGACCGGCGTCGATTTCGCCGAGGAGGCGCGCCAGACTCGCGCGTTGATGCAGGAACTCGAAGAGGATATCGACCCACTTACACCGGTGGAGGAACTCCGCCTCGGCCAGCAGCAGATCGTCGAAATCGCCCGCGCGCTGTCGGTCAATTCGCGCATCCTGATCATGGATGAGCCGACATCGGCGCTGAGCGCTTCCGAAGTCGAGGTTCTATTCAAGGTGATCCGCGACCTGACCGGCCGGGGCGTCTCCATCGTCTACATCTCGCATCACCTGGAAGAAGCGCTGCAGATCACCAACCACGCCGTCGTGCTGCGTGACGGCGCGATGACCGCTTATGCCGAACGCAAGGACATCGACCTCGAATGGATCGTCCGCAACATGGTGGGCGATAATTTCGACCTCGGCTCCCCGCCGACGGACCACAAGATCGGCGAGACGGTTCTTTACATTGAGAACCTCAGCGTCGCCGATCCCTCGGGCGCCGGCTATTCGGTGGTCGATCGCATGTCGATCAATCTCAAGGCCGGCGAGATCGTCTGCATCTATGGGCTGATGGGCGCCGGCCGGACCGAGTTGCTCGAATGCGTGGCGGGCCGCCTCGCCTCGTCGGGCGGAAGGGTCCTGCTGCATGGCGACGATATCTCGAAGCTCAGCATCGCCGATCGCATCGCCCTGGGCCTGGTTCTCGTGCCCGAAGATCGGCAGCGCGATGGCCTGGTTCAGACCATGACCGTCGGCAACAATCTCTCGCTTGCCAGCATCGGCGCTTTCACCAAAGGCCTGTTCACATCCAATAGCGCGGAACAATCCATCGTCACGGATGCCATCCGCAAGGTGCGCATCAAGACCGATGGCGGTACCGCCGCAATCGGCTCGCTGTCCGGCGGCAACCAGCAGAAGGTGGTGATCGGCAAGATGCTGGCGACCGACCCGAAAGTGCTCCTGCTCGATGAACCGAGCCGCGGCATCGATGTAGGCGCCAAGGCCGAAGTCTTCCGGCTGCTGGCCGAGCGCGCGAAGCAGGGTCTCGGCGTGATCTACTCGACCTCCGAGGTCGGCGAGTGCCTGAGCATCGCGCACCGGATCATCGTCATGCGGCGGGGCAAGATCTCCGCCGAGTTTGGTTCGGATGTCACCAAGGAAAAGATCATGGCCGCCTCGGGCGAAGCAGTGGTCGCACACTAAAGGTTCTATGGAGCACTTGTTATGTCGGTCACCAATACGTCGGGGAAACCAGCGGCAGCGGGGGCAAAGCGCAACCTCAATATCGTGCATCTCCTGCTCGAGGGCCGTGCCTTCTTCGCGCTGATTGCGATCATCGTCGTGTTCTCGTTCCTGTCGCCCTATTATCTCAGCGTCGACAATTTCCTGATCATGGCCTCGCATGTGGCGATCTACGGCCTGCTCGCGATCGGCATGCTGCTCGTCATCCTCAATGGCGGCATCGATCTGTCGGTCGGCTCGACGCTTGGCTTCTGCGGCGTGGTCGCCGGTTTCCTGATGAAAGGCGTCACCCTCGATTATTTCGGCGTCGTGCTTTATCCGCCGGTCTGGGCGGTCGTCGTGATCACCTGCGCGCTCGGCGCACTTGTTGGCGCCGTTAACGGCGTGTTGATCGCCTATCTTCGGGTGCCGGCCTTCGTGGCAACGCTCGGCGTGCTCTATGTCGCGCGTGGCGTGGCGCTGTTGATGACCAATGGCCTGACCTACAACAATCTCGAAGGCCGGCCCGAGCTTGGCAATACCGGCTTCGACTGGCTCGGTTTCAACCGCCTGTTCGGGGTGCCGATCGGCGTGCTGGTGCTCGGCGTGCTCGCCATCGCCTGCGGTCTTATGCTCAGCCGGTCCGCCTTCGGCCGCTGGCTCTATGCCTCGGGTGGCAACGAGCGGGCGGCGGAACTCTCCGGCGTTCCCGTCAAGCGCGTCAAGATCACAGTCTATGTGCTCTCCGGCATCTCAGCCGCAATCGCTGGCCTCGTCCTGTCCTCCCAGTTGACGTCGGCCGGCCCGACGGCCGGCACCACCTATGAACTGACCGCGATTGCGGCCGTGGTCATTGGTGGTGCCGCGCTGACGGGCGGACGCGGTACGATCGGCGGCACCATGCTCGGTGCCTTTGTCATCGGGTTCCTGTCGGATGGCCTCGTCATCATCGGCGTGTCTTCCTACTGGCAGACCGTCTTCACCGGCGCGGTCATCGTGCTCGCCGTCCTCCTCAACTCCATTCAGTACGGCCGTCCGAAAAAGACGTGAGGCCGTCGAACGAACTTCTCCGCGATCGCGGAAAGCACCGCCGGGCGTCCGGCACCACCAAACTCATCAAGGGAGAGCAGAGAAATGTTTAAGAGAGGTTTGCGTGTTCTGATGGCCGCCGCGGCTGCCACGACACTCCTGGCAAGCGCGGCCTGGGCCGATGGCCTGATCACCGTCATCGTCAACGATCCGTCGAACCCCTACTGGTTCACCGAAGGCGAAGTGGCCAAGGCGACCGCCGAGAAGCTCGGCTATACAGCGACGGTCGGCGCCCATAAGGGCGATACCAACACCGAAAGCAACATGATCGACACCGCGATCACCAACAAATCGGTCGCGATCATCCTGGACCCGGCCAATGCCGACGGCTCCATCGGCGCCGTCAAGAAGGCCGTTGCCGCTGGCATCCCGGTCTTCCTCGTCAATGCCGAGATCAACCAGGAAGGCCTTGCCAAGGCGCAGCTCGTTTCCAATAACGCCCAGGGCGCCGCACTCGGCGCGACGCAATGGGTCGAAAGCGTGGGCGACAAGGGCAAATATGCCGAACTCTTCGGCAACCCCGCTGACAACAACGCCGCAACGCGCTCGAACGGCTATGAAACGGTGCTCACGCAGTATCCGGATCTCGTGAAGGCCGCCAAGGAAGTCGCCGATTGGGACCGCACCAAAGGCCACGACAAGATGCAGTCCATGCTGCAGGCCAACCCTGACATTATCGGCGTGATCTCCGGCAATGACGAAATGGCGTTGGGCGCAATCGCCGCACTCAAGGAAGCCGGCAAGCTCGCAGGCATCAAGGTCGGTGGCTTCGATGGTTCCCCGGATGCGGTGGAAGCGATCAAGGCTGGCGAAATGCAGTACACGGTTCTGCAGCCGGTGGCGGTGTTCTCGGCCGAAGCCGTCCGCCAGGCCGACAACTTCATCAAAACGGGCAAAACAGGTGCCGACAGCGAAAAGCAGCTCTTCGATTGCCTGCTGATCACCAAGGACAACCTCGACAAGTACACCGCTCCGTTCGTTCTCTCGGAATAAGCCACAAGCGAAGGCGCCGGAAACGGCGCCTTCGCCACTTTCCACGATCTCATTTCTGGAAACCCTCTTGTCCTGTATCGGCCTTTTGCTACAGAGGCTTAGGTCCTGACCCTAGTCGATCAAACAATGGATGGCAGAGACGTGACGAACAAGGCAGCAGTCGGTCAGTTCATGTCGGAGCAGCTTCCCAGCGATAGCAGGCATGCACGCCAGCTGGTGCGTCGGCAGTTGATCGCCGAGGCCGTCATGTCCGAGGGCTCGATGCGGATCGAGGACCTGACCGCGCGCTTCGGCATCAGCCTGATGACGGCCCACAGGGATGTCGATGAGCTCGTCAGCCGCGGACTGTTCCGCAAGACGCGCGGCATCGTCACCGCCGCCCCCACCAGCCTGATCGAATCCAGCGACGTCTACCGCTCCACCCGGCAATCCGCCGAAAAACGCGCCATCGCTGAAGCCGCCATGCAGTTCATCGAACCGGGGCAGGCGATCTTTTTCGACGACTCGACGACCGTGCTCCAGATGGCGGCGCTGCTGCCCGCCAAGGTCCCGCTGACGGCGATCACCAATTCGCTCAACCTCATGAACGCCCTGCGCGAAATCCGCGACCTGACCATCCTCGGGCTCGGCGGGCATTTCTACAATTGGTGCAATGCCTTCATGGGCCGCATGACGACCAACGAGATCATGCGGCTGCGCGCCGACACGGTGTTTATGTCGATGTCCGCGATTATCGACGATACGGTATTTCACCAGTCGCCGGAGATGGTCGAGACCAAGCGCGCGATGTTCGATTGCGCAGCCAAACGCATCCTGCTTGCCGATCACACCAAGTTCGAACGCCGCGCGCTTCACAGCTTCGCGGCGCTGACGGAATTCGACATCGTGATCGTCGATGACGGCACGCCGATCGTCCATCTCGAACGCATGCGCTCCAAGGGCATCAAGGTCGTCGTCGCCCGAACAGAGCGACCGAACGGCACAGCGTGACTGCGGACGTCTTATTGGCTTAAAAATTTGTAACATATATTGCTGTTAATATCCCAATTTGGTATGTGAATTTAATAGCACTTTCACATACCGGGACCTTCCGCATGCCTACCCTACTCGGCATCGACAATGGGCTGACCGTGACCAAAGCGGTGGTCTTCGACATTGATGGCACGGCCCTCTCCGTCGCCAGAAGGCGAGTGCCGCAATTGATGCCGCAGCCCCGCCATATCGAGCGCGACATGGATGGTCTGTGGCTGGCAACGGCAGAAGCCATCGCTGAAGCGGTCGCCGCGAGCGGCAGGCCTGCCAGCGATATCGTGGCGGTGGCGGCCACGGCACACGGAGACGGCATCTATCTCCTCGACGCCGACGAAAGGCCGCTAGGTCCCGGCATCCTCTCGCTCGATAGCCGCGCCGGTGGCATCACCGACGATTGGGCTAGCGGTCCGGTTGCCGAACAGGCACTCGCCCTGACCGGCCAAATGCCCCACGCCTCGGCACCCTCGGCGCTGCTGGCTTGGATCAAGCTTCACGAACCCGAGCGCTACAACCGCATCGCCCATATCCTGAGCTGCAAGGACTGGCTCCGCTATTGCCTGACGGGCACGATCGGAACCGACCGGACTGAGGCCAGCACCTCTTTCACTTCAGTCGCCCACCAGACCTTCTCTATCGACGCGATGCGCCTGTTCGGACTGGACGAACTCTATGGCGCGCTGCCTCCCGTCGCGGGCTCGGCGGAAATCGTCGGACATGTCAGCGCCGCTGCGGCACGGCTGACCGGCCTCACCGAGGGCACGCCCGTCGCCGCCGGATTGCATGATGTCACGGCATCCGCGCTCGGCATCGGCGGCCACAGGCCCGGCGTGGTCGCAATCGTGGCCGGCACCTATTCGATCAACGAGGTCGTCTCGGACCGGCCCGAGGTCGATCCCAGATGGTTCTGCCGCAGCGCGATTGCGCCCGGCCAGTGGAACAACATGGCGATCTCGCCGGCATCGGCGGCAAACTACGACTGGTTCCTCGACACGCTCTGCCAGGCAGAACACGATAAGGCGGAGGCGATCGGTCAATCGGTACATGCCCTGCTCGGCCCTGAGATCGATGCGGCCCTTGCCCGGCCATCGACCGTGATCTTCCATCCCTATCTGTTCGGTTCGCCTTACGGTTCGGCCGCCAGCGCCAGCTTTCTCGGATTGCGCGGCTGGCAGGACAGGGGCGATATGCTGCGCGCCGTGCTGGAAGGCATCGCTTTCAATCATCGCGTCCATATCGAGGCGCTGCGCGGCGGCTTCGACGTGACCGAGGCACGGCTGACCGGCGGCGCCTCGCGCAATCCAGCCTTCGCGCAGATGTTCGCCGACATATTGGGGATGCCGGTGACAGTCACCGCGACCGACGAGGCGGCAGCCTGGGGCGCGGCACTCTGCGCCGGTGCGGGCACCGGCATCTTCGCCAGCCCGAACCATGACCCGCGCGATCTGGGCCAGATGCAACAAACATATAGGCCGGACGCCAGCCGCAGCGCCGCCTATCAAACACGCTACGAACTCTTCCGAGACATCGTCGATGCCCTTCTGCCGTTCTGGCCGAGGATCGACGGACTGGCAGCCAGGGGAGATGCCCCATGAAGATCGACAATCGCCTCGATGAAATTGCCAATTACGTGATCGAAAAGGGTGAAGTGCGGATCGATGAACTCGTCACCCGTTTCAACGTCTCCCGCATGACTATCCACCGGCATATCGACCGTCTCGCGCAGCAGGGCGTGATCCGCAAGCTGCATGGGGCGGTCAGTGCCCAGCCCTCCGGCATTTATGAAAGCCTGTTCCGCTACCGCGAGACTGTCTCGACAGCCGAGAAGGCCGCGCTGGCACAGGCGGCGCTTGCCTATATCTCCGGTGGCGAGGTGGTCGTGCTCGACGATTCCTCGACGGTCAACGCGCTGGCGCCGCTTTTGCCAGACGCGGCACCGCTGACGGTCGTTACCAATTCGGTGCCGGCACTGGCTACGCTGCGGGATGTCGACGGCATCGACCTGATCTGCACCGGCGGCCAGTATCATCGCACCTACAATGCCTATATCGGGCACAATTGCCTCAACACGATCGCGCGGCTGCGTGCCGATGTCTTCATCTGCTCGGCCTCCGCTGTCGAGGGCACGACGGCCTTCATCCAGGACCAGCAGGTGGTGAGCGTCAAGCAGGCGATGATGGCCTCGGCCAGCAAGCGCATCTTGCTGGTCGACCACACCAAATTCGGAAAGGTCGCGCTGCATGTATTCGACGATCTGACGTCGTTCGACGTGGTCTTGGTCGATGATCGCCTGCCCCCGGCTGACGCCCAGCGCCTGAGGGACGCCGGCGTGCGACTGCAGGTCATCAGGACGGCAAGGAGATGACCAGCGCAATGACGGAAGACATGAACGATCGCATCGCCCGCATCTCGCAGGAGGGCGTCGATGTCCTGATCCTCGGCGCCGGCATCAATGGCGCGGGCCTGTTCCGCGATCTCTGCGAACAGGGCGTCAATTGCCTGATCGTCGACAAGGCTGACTTCGGTTCCGGCACCAGTGCAGCGCCGTCGCGGCTGATCCATGGCGGGCTCAAATATCTCGAAACCGGCGAATTCGGGCTCGTTGCGCAATCGACGCTGGAGCGCAACCTGCTGCTCCGCAATGCGCCGCATTGCGTCGAGCCATTGCCGACGCTGATCCCCATATTCTCCTGGACGCGCGGCATATGGGCCGCACTCAGGACGCTCATGGGCTCGACGCGTGCGCCGCGCAGCCGTGGCGCCGTGCTGATCAAGATCGGCCTGGCGCTCTATGATTTCTACGGCTCTCGCAGCCGGGTGATGCCGCGTCACAGCCTCGTCGGCAAGACAAGCGCATTGCGCGACCTGCCGGCACTGACCGACAGGATCGTTGCAGTCGGCACCTATTACGATGCCAAGATCAGCCGTCCGGAGCGGCTGGTCTATGAACTGGTGCGGGATGGCCTCGATGCGAACCCGGGATCAGGTGCCGCCAATTTCACCACTCTTGCCGCCTGCACCGAAGGTTCCGCAACGCTCCAGCAACCGAACGGAGAGTTCTTTTCTGTCCGGCCGACGATCGTTATCAACGCCGCCGGCCCTTGGATCGATCGCGTCAATGCATCGCTGGGTGTCGAGACCCGGCTGATCGGCGGCACCAAGGGATCGCACATCCTCCTTGATCACGATGAACTGATCAGGAGCCTCAACGGCCGGATGATCTATTTCGAGGCCGACGACGGCCGGATCTGCCTGGTCTTCGACTATCTCGGCCGCGCGCTCGTCGGCTCGACCGATATCCCCGCCGACGACCCCGAGAACGTCCGCTGCGAGGATTGGGAAATCGACTATTTCCTCGACAGCCTGCGCTCGCTGCTACCGGGACTTATGTTCAGCCGAGACCAGATCGTCTATACCTATAGTGGCATCCGCCCCCTGCCCGCATCGAACGCTTCGGAGCCCGGCCTGATCAGCCGCGATCATAGCGCGCCCGTGGTCGAGCCGGAGGGGAGCCGGGCCTTTCCCATCATCTCGCTGGTCGGCGGCAAGTGGACGACCTTCCGCGGCTTCGCGGAGGAAGTCGCCGACACCGTGCTATCCCGGTTGGGACGCCCCAGGACTATCTCGACTCGCGACCTTCCAATCGGCGGCGGGAGAGCCTTTCCAAAGGACGAACGGGAAAGAGCATTCTGGATCGACGAGAGGGCTGCACGGGCCGGCATCTCCAAGGCGCGCGCCGACCAGCTTCTCGCCCGATACGGCACCACCGCCGACCTTATGCTCTCTCACCAATCCGAATGGACGGATGCCGACAGCCTGCCCGATGCCGGCGACTACAGCCTTGCGGAAATCGACTGGATCGCCCGCAACGAGATGGTCGTCCATCTCGCCGACATCGTCATGCGCCGCACGACACTCGCGATATCAGGCAAGCTTACGACGCGGGACCTCCAGGCCATTGCCGGTGTGGCGGCTCAGGCACTTGGCTGGGACGCGGAGAGGATCGCGGACGAACTGGCAGCCACATCAGCCATGCTTGCACGGGATCATGGGGTTCTGCCCGATGCCCTCAAGGCGGCAAGAGCCTGAAATCCGCGCCTTCCGGCAACAGCTGACCGCCATCGACGATGACAGTCGTGCCGGTAATGTAGCTTGCATCATCCGATGCCAGGAACAGGAATGCATTGGCGACATCGCGCGGTGAGCCAAGGCGGCCGAGCGGGATGGCATCCTCCATGTTCTTGATGAAGGCGTCGCCGCGATGAAGTTGAATCGCTTCCGTCAGGATATTGCCTGGCTCGACGCCGTTGACGTTGATCCCATAGGAGGAGAACTCAAGCGCCGCCGAACGGATGAACCCGTTAATGCCGGCTTTGGTCGCCGAATAATGACCGTGGCCGGGGCTGGTGACATGCGGACCGGTGATCGACGAGGTGAAGAGGATACGGCCGGAGGCCTGCTTCTTCATTTGCGGCAGCGCCGCCCGGGCGGCATTGAAGGCGCCCCGCAGGTTGACGCCCATCACGTGATCCCAGTCTTCGGGGCTTGTGTTCTCGATCAACTGCCAGGGATAGATACCGGCATTCTGCACGATGATGTCGAGCCGGCCGTAGCGCTCGATGGTAAAGGCGACCGCGGCAATGGCATCGTCCATTTTGGCGATGTCGGTATGGATGAAGGGCACCCCGATTTCATCCGCCGTGCCTTTGCCACCATCAGCGTCGAAATCGGCGAGAACGACTTTCGCTCCTTCCTCGAAGAAGCGTTCGACGATGGCCCTGCCGATGCCGCGCGAGGCACCGATCACCAGCGCCACCTTGTTTGCCAGTCTTTTTGTCATGCCAACCTCTGCCGCAACCTCTGCTTGAACGTATCGAGAAGCACCGCCGCCAGCACCAGGAAGCCGTGGATGACCTGTGTGAAGTTGGCGGGCAAGCCCATCAGGTTGATCGCGGTGTTGATCGAGGAGAGCAGCAGCACGCCGCCATAGACGCCGGGCAACGCGCCGACTCCGCCCTTGAGGCTGACGCCACCGATCACCACCGCCGCAAAGGCATTGAACAGGAGCCCCACGCCCAGATTGGCCGTGGCACCCGATGTGCGGATGGCGAGCAGCCAGCCTGCAAGGCCTGCGATGGCGCCCGCCAGCACGAAGGCGATGATCAGATTGCGGGTGACGCGGATGCCGGCCCGGAAGGTCGCGGTCTCATTGCCGCCTATCATCACCAGATGCCGCCCGAACGGCGTCTTCGCCATGATGGTCGAGAAAACAAGGAAGCAGGCAATGGCGATCCAGGCGGTCAACGGGATGCCGAGGAAGCGCTCGATCGCGAACCAGCGAATGGCCGGCGCGAGATCCTGCGCCGAGCGGCCGCCGGAGACGGCAAGCACGATGCCGCGCACCCATATGAAGGAGGCCAGAGTGATGATGAAGGCGCTCATCTTCAACTTGACGATCAGGACGCCGTTGAAGAGGCCGATCAGCCCGCCGACCGCACAGGCGACCAGCAGCGAGGCGGGAACCATCAGCCATTCCGGGCTGAGCTTGATACCGAGCCCGATCCCGGCCGAGCAGAACAGGATCCCGACCGCCATGGCCGAAAGGGCAGCGACGGATTCGACCGACAGGTCCATATGCCCCGCGATGATCACCAGCGCGAGCCCGATCGACATCACGCCGAGCACGCTCGATGCCTCGATGATATTGACGAAAATGCCGAGCTGGAAATAGTGCGGGATCAGCGCCGAAAACACAGCCAGCACCAGGATCAGCATGAACCAGACGAGATTGTCGAGGATGAATTCAAGGGTCTTGCGCGTGCGTGGCGTCATGCGGTTGGTCCAGGTTGGGTGGTGTTGAATGTCGTGCCGGTGTCAAAGAACCCCGCCCCAAACCCCTCCCCACAAGGGGGAGGGGCTTAGTCTGCCGTACCCTTGCTGCCCCAATCATCGTTGCAGGAAGCCGCAGGGTTGACTTGGGAAACCGCAGATGCCGCGGGTTGGCCCCTCCCCCTTGTGGGGAGGGTTCGGGGCGGGGTCTTATCAAGACGGGTGCCTACTCGACTGACTTCACCGTTGACGTCGGCGGCTTCAGGTTGCCCCAGAATGCCGGATTATCGACGTTCTCCTTAGTGATCGCAGCACCCGGAACCTTGATGTTGGGACCCCAGGCTTCGATCGTCACGGTGCTCTTGAGGCCGAGCACGTCATACTCCCC
>Ga0307515_10001383_pt1 | contig 54880 bp, 59 predicted proteins | sample 17_EM_MG_FD_194513 | JGI IMG/M metagenome (GOLD analysis project Ga0307515, IMG submission 194513) | Populus trichocarpa ectomycorrhiza microbial communities from riparian zone in the Pacific Northwest, United States - 17_EM | ecosystem: Host-associated > Plants > Roots > Unclassified | place...
CCGGCGGGGTATTGCACATACCAACGTGAAGCTAGTTCTATGGGTGGTGTCGTCGATCAGGGTGCACGAACTGGCGCAACATAGAAATGGAAAGAGACACAGAGCATGAAGAGGGAGGAATGCGTGGGAGACCGTTGGCAACAACAAAGGCAAAAGCACAACAGACAAAGGGGAAAGGCGCATAATACCTTCATATACACAAGAAGAGCCCGTGGACGCCAGTTCCAGCGGTGGGTCGGGGACGGGGAGAGCGATGGGATAGCATAAACCAGAGCGGAAGAGAGTGAAGGATAGGAGGAGGTGACGGGGGAGAGCGGGATCCGCAGACGACAGAAAATCGATATAGTTTTGTATTGGTGAGCATGGTGTGACCAGAAACCAAAGGTGCTTTTTGGCGACACTGTGAGGGGATTTGGGAATGGGGGGAAAACCCCATGAAAACTGCTCGAGTTTTAATTCGAAATATACCCAAGGTCCTCATCATCCTCTCCGAAAATCTCCGCGAAGACCTCCTTGCCGTAGGTGGAAAGCGGGGGTAACTGCTCTGTCTCATGGACCGAAGAAGGCGACGAGTGGACGGAAGACCCAGATGATATGGAGGAACCCGAGCTCAAACCCGATCCCTTCATCCGACTCACCCTCTCCTGGTTCCAAATACTCTCCAACGTCTCGGCCACATTCTTCAGTCCCCACAAGAACCCACGGTCGGGCTGGTCCGGGTAATGCGGCGGGAACCGGGCATATATGCATCCCGTTGCTGGGTCGATGTCGGCGACATAACCCTTCCCGCTGGCAACTTCTTCGACCTTGGGGTGCTGAGCGTTGAAGTGCGCTGGGGAGTACTTGTCCATCGACGAATCGGGATAAGGTACCCAGTCCTGACCGGTAGTCGTGTGGGCGAAATCGACGATTCGGAGGTTTACCTCACCGCGCTTACGTGGTCGAGAAATGTGACAGCGCTTGGCGACAGGCCCAACCATGAGGTCCTCGCTGTGGGATCGACGAAGAGGTGTGGGGTGCGGCGAGCTCGACGGAGAGTCCTGATGGGGTTTCTCACTCCCGGCATCAGAGGGTTGACGGACCCTCAGCGCCGGAGTAGAAAAATTGTTTCCGGAAGAGGAACCAGACGGATGCTTCCGATGATTCCTCCTCCTCTCCAAAGACTCTGCTCTCTGCTTTCTGGAACTCGGTTGCTCGCATGTCTGGGAGATGAGTGCGTCCTGAATCTCGTGATCCCCATCGTAGGTCAACAGCACAGAGCAGCCGTAGAAACGATACCCCTTGAGCCGATTGACGATTTTGGCTAGCGAGTAGATTTTGGAAAGCACAATCGGGATCTGGTGAACTAGAAGGCGCTCGCCGTCGTGCAGGAATGAAGCGAGAACAGAAGTGAAGTCGTCCACCTTGATGTCCCGCCCGTTATACTTGTTTTGGGTCGCGTAAGATTGGGTCGCGTCATTCCACACCTAATAAGAATAACAACCGCGGATGCGCAGCGGTAACGTCAATCAGCAACTGGGCGTTCAACGGATAGATGGGAGGGAAAGGCAACGGTAGAAAGGGGGTGCTGTGTATAGGGAACCAATACAGATGCGGGAACTCGGCGAACAGCGAAGCCAGCCAGCGTTTGGATTATGAGAGGGTCTAGCCCAACTCACCTGCATGCCACAAACTCTGACCCCCAACGACCTGCTGGTCGTCTTGTCACATTTCTTCCTCTGACTCTTCTTCTTCGATGGCGTCGCGTCCATCCCATATTGTCTTGTCCCCATCTTCAGATCCAAGACGCACGGCTTCTTGAGCTTCCCGGTAAGGTCTTCCATCAGAATGAAATGGTTCTGGCGCGGAGAGGAAGAGGCAGCGTTCGTAGGAGATGACTCGGTGTTAGTGGGTGCGGATACTGGGTGAGTGGGAAGTTCACGCGGGGGAGGTACTGGCGTCTTCGATTCACGTCGCCCACGAGGAATTACGAGGAAGGGACGAGGGGGGGGAGGAATCGACACACCAGGACCAGGTCCGAGAGATCTGGATCGACTCCTCTTCTTAGCTAGGGGGAGGAACGAGCTACCAAGGGTCTGCCTCATATGAACGCCCTCTTCTGCGCTATCGAGCTCCATATGGAAGACATCACCGTGCTCGGGGGAGGGGGGATCGTTACACTTCCTAAGTTCAGCCATCATTTTCATCTTCTCCGCACTGGCTGACATATCCTCGCTGCGGGTCCTTCTGATCATTCCATACCCCTCAGCCAAACTGTCGCGAGAGTTTGTGCCCTCGTCGGCGGGGACCGTAGAACGTTTTCTCGGACTCCTGCTACTTTCACCTTCGGTATCGGCGGTGTCACCCTCATCAACAACTCTCCACCTCCGTCCTTTCAAGCTAGGCGAAGGCTTGTCCGTCGAGGCAGAGTCAGACATGGCTGACCCTGATGCCTTCCTCAAGTACCCAGGGGAAAGCCGACGACGTTTCGACATCCTCTTCAAGATCGTGCTGAAGATGTGATCCTTCAGCTTGGTGTTGACCATCGTCGACCCCGTACCCCCGAAACCACAGTTGGGCGTCATCGGAGTGACAGGAGAGGATTGGTAATCATGTTCCGCAGCCGTGTGCATCAATCGACTAAACATCTTCGGCGAGTTAACAGGCGTGGGAGCTACGCTCTCCAAGGTGGCATGCCTCGATAAAGGGCTTGGTTGTGGGCAAAACCTTGTATCGACGCCGAGATCGGGGGTAGAAAGGGTCGCATCGCCAAATTTCCGCCTCACCATTCCCGCAGGCCCGACTCCTGGTGAGAAATAGGACCCAGCATCTGAAGGGAATGTGGATCGCGATATCGATGCGGCTCGGAACCTCCTCCCGTCGGGTTGGTTATGTCTGAGTAACCAATGGGGGACGATGTGGGTGTTGCGGTCCAATGCGACTTCAGGTAATTCGGTTTCTGTATCTCCACCATCATCTTCCACGAATGAGAGCTCCGGCTCCTCGATGGCGTGAGCCTCGCACGTCAATTGACCGTTTACTGTTGTCGGTCCAAGGGGGGTAACGGTAGTTGCTTTGTGTAACACCGGTCGAGCCTTCCGGTCATCCGAAGATGCAGGAGAATGTTCGTTCGACTTGACACGACGGTACGTTACAAGCATGACCCCGAGGTATCGTGGAATGAACCCGAGAAGTGGAGGGGCTTCGCGTTCGACGGCTTCGTAGAATAGATTCTCCCGAGAGACCAGAGGCTTTGTGAATGTGCGGTACGGAAATAGAAGATAAGAAACGATCAGAAAGGTTGTAAGTACTAGGTCGATTGAAATTTCAGCGTACCTTGCACACTGCCCGCTTCGTAAACTTGTAGATGGGACTGTGACCACCAACCTGATGGGGATACGGTCGCAGCGGTATGTGCGGCAAACTCTCCTGAGACATGTTGGGGAGTTTACCCAAGGGACCAGAGAAGGTTTTGTGGTCCTCCCCGGCTCGGACGCCATCGCCGTGAAAGTTGGAGAGGTAAGGAGGAAAGTCTGAGAGCTCTGGAGGAACGGTCGACTGGCGAAAACGCGAAGGCATCACGAGACCGGCGTCTTCGTCATCTTCGTCTTCGTCACGATCATCGTGATGGACAGAGTGCTTAACCACCGGCGATAAGGAGGCGTTTCTCTGAGATGGAGAGCGCGGCCATGGAGAATTGGTAGAAGCAGTGGTTCCAGAATCAGAAGCAGTCTCGTCATCCCAGTTGGAAGATTCGCCGTCCTCGTCCTCTGTGGTGTATGGAGAGTTGGGGGCGTTCGCTGGGGGGAGGGCGCCTCGACGCGATGAAGGGGAATCTGCGATGATTGCTGATGGGACGATCGGTGACGTCAAGGCGGTATCCGTGAGAGAAACAGGGGATGACGAGGAGGGGGGAAACTGAAAACTGCGGGGATCCCTGAATGAGGAAGATTCATTTCGGAGCGAGACCTGGTGATCGACAGGATCTGTGTCCTGATTAGAGTCTAAGGAACGTTGGCGGGTGCGACCGCGATCCTGATATGGATCACCGTGAATATCTTTTCGCCAGTTGGCAAGATCACTAATGACGTTCTCGCGAACAGAGTGGGGGCGGTCTTTACGTCTTTGAACATCCGTAGGATCCCGAGAAACGGAGTTTGAGTAACTGCCATCCCTAGTGCGGACGCGCTCTCTGGTGCTGCCCGATTGTTCCCGCCGTGCGGCAACGGTCTCGCGGTCTGGCCACTCTGACCGTTTGAAAAAGGCGAACTCTGGCTCTGCGCTGGTCTGGGGGTGGTGTTTCGACGATACTCTCCTCTTTTTAGAAGTGACTAGAGGTATTGAGGGCTTGTCGAGTTCATCAAGTTCGTCAGCAGAGGAGGTGGTCTCTCGGAAAAGATCGAGTGAGGCAGCGACTTTGCGACCCACGCCACGTTGTTGTGACGATTGACGTTCAGAACCGGACGATGAGGACGAGTCAGTAGATGAGCGGGAACGTGATCTCGGGAGGGGGACGGGGGAATTTGAGTGGTAAGGAGGGAGAGTAAATGTTCTTTGAGAGCTGGAGTGCTTTAAACCGTTCGTCGTTGGTGTCCGACTCCTTGGGGGGAGGTCGGAGGGAAGGGAAGAGGGGGATTCGGCGACCATTGTTGGGACTCGTGGAACAACTGGAGATTTACGAGGTATTGTGCGACGGGCGGTTGGGGTTGTGGAGAGGTAATGGTCATAGTCATTGGCGTGTTGGCCGTCCTGGTTTGAGAGAGCTGTTGTGCGGTCGGAAGGGAGAGAGGAGGAGGCAAAGGGGAGCAAAAGCGAGGCGGAGGATGGATGGGAGGAGTCCATGGAGAGGCGGGAGGGGGGAGGGGGAGGGGAGGGAAATGTCGGTGGGAAACTTGAGGATATATATGACAGAGAGGGAGAGAGAGCGAATGATCCGCAAGCGAGAGGAATACCGACCGTCGACAACGAAACGAAAAGAAATCGTCGGGAGTCGATTACAACGCGGGAAGGTTCACGTGCGCGCTCAAGACTAGGGCCAGGCTGACAAATCAGCTGGTAAACATTCTCTCTTATATCCTCGCAATTTCAGCTCACTTACCTGGAATCCGGAGAGGTAAGGAGGAGGGCCAACGAAGAGGTAACAAAAGTTCCGACGGACTGGCTTTATAAAAACATTTTGTAAAAACATGACGAACGTTTGATTCGTACGTATTCAGATTCAGACGTAAATCAAAACGCGTCCCATGCCCTGAAGGGCGACCCCCTAGACGAGGTGATGTCCACCAATCCCCGTTATCCGGTTCCAATGGGAAATTTGCAAGAGAGCGGCATTCAATCTTATCGACTCGCTTCCTTTTCTGTCGATCCTCTCCAATTCTTTATCCCCTTTCCGGGCGGGTCTCCTGCTGCGAGAATACGGGCAACTAGGCGGTAAGTTTCCCCGGTGTCCTTTCGTTTTGCCATTACAAATGTCACGATTATCACCCACACTCCCACTGCATCCGTACAGCCAACATTTCCTTCCCGATCGCATCACATCTTCCTCCGATCTGAGTTCTAAACGCCATGGGCAAGAGAGGCCCACCCTACAAGCCACCCGACGACGCCCAGTTCATCGTGGTCCTCAGACCCCCTCACATAATCCAAACCGATGGTCAGATCGACTATTCCCCTCTCGAATACTGGTTGCGCGCCCTCTTCGGTGATCAGCGAGGGGCCAAGTTCATCTATGAGATCGAAAGGCAGCCGGATGTAGCTGTCATCGTCGAACTCCCCTCTCCAGATGACCTGCCCTTCCCAAAGCCCGCATACGGCGAACACAGCTTGCGCCTGGGACTCAAAAGACGTCCCTGGTTTATCCACAAGACCGGAAAAACCGTCATCTTCCCTTACAATTTTGAGATTGTCGGCCATCCTGAGGACACCCGAAGTATGTACACCGGAAACCCAACGTCTCTCTATCGGATTGACACGAAATTCCAGAGCTGCGTCCGATGATATCCGGTGCCTGCGAGGATGAATGGTCAAAGTTTGATTTGACCATCCCCTACCCAACCCCACAACCATTTGACTTCAGCAGTATACCCCAGAGAGTGAAAATGTTTTGCCGACGTCCTCCTGACGTGACACCTCCGCCTCCGGATCCTATGGAAATCGAACGTTCCCCAACACCACCTGCGCGGGAACGACAACGAACTCGATCGTCTCCGCCAAGGTTGCAACCAGAAGACAACAACCCTCTTTTCCTTCCAGAAGATGATTGTGTGTCTCCTTCATACATCCCTTTTCCATGGAATTCAACCTGAAAACGTCGCGCCTGACCTCAAACAGCTAAGCCCAAGATAAAGAACCTAGATCCGTACCAAGAAGGTCCGTCCGCTCCGCTCCCGTGCATACACCTGTGGTTGCTGACACAAAAAACTGTCTCAATTTGCGCCGATCCAACCATTCCATTTAACCCCCCCCTTTTTTTTCCCCGCCTCCCTGATAACACCGGAAATCTATGCGCTCTCCTAGAGGAATCCATTTCGTCTTTTCTCCGAGGCTCTTCCGACGCCATCAATGCCTCGAGGTCGGGCGTCAAGGGTGAACCCCGGCTAGACTCGGTCGAAGGGTCTACTCCTCGCAATCCGAATAGAACCCATAGAGAATCGAATGCATTACCGCCCCGAGGTACGCCTGACTCTAAATCCACCTATGACTTTGCTGTTTTTCTCCACCCCGCATTGCGTTCCATATCTCTATTCACTGGGCTTCCCCAGTGGGTGGTTGATCTATTCCCAATCAAGGGTCCACCCCACGATTGAGCGGCGCAACCCGACCATGCGCGCTGGCGTGCGCCAACACATCCTCTTTGATGTCTGCGCCCTCTTTCGCGTTGAAATTTTATCCGGTACCAGCGCAACCCAACCAACGATCATTGATCTTTTTGGGTTTGTCGGTTCGTTCGTTCGCCCACTACTGCGATCCGGCGGACCACAGCAAACGCGAGCCTACGTTCGGAATTCCCATCTTTTGCTTGCGTTCATATCCCGATGACGAAACCCAACTATGAGTTCACATGACTGACGTTGTTTTCATTTCTCCGGGGGGTTTCCGGTCGATTGACTACAGCCAACGACGAACGTGCGTTATATTTCACATCCTCCATTCACTCTCCCCCTTCCCATACACTGTTCACAAAAAAACAAAACGGACACGCCTGCAAACACGCGGCGGGGCACGTGATGTCAATACAAGATCACAGTTGATTTCTCGTCATTTCTTGATGCTGTTTCTGGGCCCCGCGCGTACATCGTGTATGCACGAGCGTGTCGTGGAGCCGGGCGTATGTGATTTGGAGGGGAACGTTGGATGTCTGATGCCTGTGCACGAATTGGAAGCTGACTTCTGACCTTTAATCTCTCGGTTTCATTTGCTTTTCGGTTGATGTACGCACAACCTTCGCGACATCTCGAAACCGCTTACGACATTCCACGTTCGTCCGTCACGGTCGTTTCTTCTCTCTATCGACGCGTTCTCGACACACGGACACTCTCTCGCTCTCACTCGGCTCAAACCCAAAATCCAAATCGAAATTCGGATGGATGAACGACTTGTGATTATACGATGGGGTGGGGGTGGGTTAACGAAACCCAGACGGAAACCCACTAATGGTCAAGCGAGAATTCGCCAATCAAGATGATACCGTATCTCAGAGGATGTATGAACTGCTCGATACGGTGAACAGGAGCCAGAGTAGTTTTCACCCGTGCTCAGATCTCGTTTCTCGGCGTTGCTAATCATGGAAACAGGCCCCCCAGAGGATGACCGTCTTACAGTTAAACGGGAACTCGAGAATCAGGACGGCGCTAGTGCTCAGAAGATGTACGAAGTGCTTGATGCAGTAAACAGAGGACAAAGTCAGTCACCGCCGTCTCATTTCCGTCCTTCCTTTTCCTGTTTTCTCACGTTCTATCCTCATGGAGGCACACATGCAGAAGGTTCCATCAGCGGTAGGGTCAAACGAGACTTGATAGGCGGAGACATGGAGCCAAAAAAAACCCCTCCCCCACCTTCTAATCAAACCAGATCATTTCCTCAGGCTCCTCAACGCCCAACTCCAAACAGAGATCGAGATCGCGATAGCAAGAACAATTATTCTTCTTCGAGCTCGTTGCGAGATCGCGACGAACGTGGTGGTCGTGAATGGAGGGGAGATGGTGAACGAGGTCGAGACCCCGCCGGTGGCCGTGACCGGAAACGGTCTTTTGGGTATCAGGATGAACGTGGACGCGTTGAAGGTCGTGGCCCTGACGACCGCGACCGCCGAGAGCGAGAGTGTAAGCACCTGCTCCTCTCTCTCTCTCGATATCCTTTTTTTGGTTCTCGACCTTGTTGTTTTTTGGTCCTCGTTCCTCCAACTTCTCCACAAGTTTTGCATCAATTTCTGTTTTCCTCCCCCGGAGTACCGAAGCCATCGGATCCTAGACGCCCCCTTACTCCTCCCTATCCAGCGCCTCCCTCGTTCATTTTCCAATCCAAAAGGGAGTGAGGCGCCCTTACGTCCCACACACGTTTTTTTTCTATGAACGAAAGAGACGCTATCCCGCTCACGGAACTTACGCAATGTTTTCTAGACCCAGACAAACGCTCGAGGGCGAACTATCGTTGATCCCATGATCCATGAGCCCCGAACGATGTTGTTTGTTTGCATCAACTGTGTACCTCTTGACACCAAATCGTTGTTCCAACCCCTCCTTGCCTCTCGGTCCCAATCAAAACTCCGACGCACTAGACGCTTTTCAATCGAGTCGAGGCAGGTGTGATCGAGGTCTGGCGAACTCTCGTCTAGTCGAGTTGGATCGGGTGCGGTAACGGTCTATACCATTCTCTCACGCATTCAATTGAGGTCCTGGCGTTCAGTAAGCCGCTCGAAGTGCTAAAGGTCCGTGAACCACGGGATTTGTGATTCCCTCCAGATACTTGGTGTTGCTTTGGGCTGGCTCAGATCCCGGCTCGGCTCGTGGTGATTGCCAAACCCGAGCTTCGGCAAATCTAGGCGATTATTCGGGGGTTCCCGGCGGACGACTTCAAGTTTTATGACTTGAGTTGCTGGCTCGGCTCGCGGCGATGCTACCTCCAGGGTGGACCCGACAAACCAGTAATGCCGAATCTCCAAGCGAATCCCGACTCGGAGGCGTAACTTGGTCAGGAATCAACCCTGTTCTGCCCAACCTATCGAACAATCTCCAGCCTCTTATCTGGGAGTCCTGCCCTCAGCGATGGGGAAGAGGTCCTCGGTTACCAACAACGCACTAGGGCTATCTTTATCAAACCGGCAACGATCGAGGCGCCATCAGCTTAGTTGGAATGAATTAAAATCTAAGCACCCGAGTCACTCTTCATGAACCTCGAGCCTCCCTCCTGCAGATGCCAATATTAAATATGCCGTTACACGTACCATATCGAAGAGATAACGGGAGGGGCACGCACCCTAGATCCGTTTCAACACCTCGGCAGTGACTTCCTCAGTCTTGCTCTTCCCACCGAGATCGGGGGTGAGGACCGCTCCATCCCTGATGACCTCGTCCACCGCATTTTCGATGCGCTCCGCTGGCTTGCCATATCCAAGGTGACGAAGCATCAGCGCTGTCGAACGGATTGCCGCCAGCGGGTTTGCGATCGATTTTCCTACGATATCCGGAGCACTCCCGTGGACCCTGATTGTTGCGAAGAGCGTACGTTCGTCAGAAGAGGAACCGCCATTTCAAAATAGCGCGCGATTGCGGCGTTAAAGAGGACGGTCGTTCGGCATCCGGAAGACCGCAGGGGGGGGGTGGTTTGCACCCGTATTGTATGTGGCGTTTCGTAGGGTTTCGTATGCAGTTACGGCACGAGATGGGGCACCCACGTGGAATAAACAATATCAGGTTTTCATACGACCGAGGGGAGTTCGTTCCCGTGACCGTAGTCAAAAAGTGCATGGTGATTGTACACCAAGGATCAGGGGGACGATTGATGAGATCGGGGAGGTCAACGGCCGCCAAGCAGAGCGACGTGAGGGACAATCCGGAACAGATCGCATTGGCCAAGATGGGCAAGGAGAACAAACGAGTCAGCCAGCGAACGTGTGAGGGAGCAATGATTTAACGAAACAAACTTTGAAACTCACGGTTCACCCATTACGAACGTGTCTCCTGCATTCACTGAGGGAACGAGACCGAGTGACCCCACCAAGGCGGCTGCCGCATCCCTAATTGGGGATGGCGGAGCTCAGGGGTGCGGTTCTGTTCTGGAGCATATCATACATACGATAGGATGTCACCGTAGAGGTTCGGTGCTACCATGACATCGAAAACGCTACGTGTAATCAAGATGAAATCAGCGGGGGTGTCACTCAGACGGTTCGTCCGTGACTGCTTACTGAGGTTCTCGGAAAAGTCTTTGTGGGGAAAAACCGAGGAGTTATACAAGGTGGGCGATAGTCGCGTGGTGATCAGTCGTAGATCATGGTCAGCAGACACGGAAGTGAACGGAGCGCGTCGACAGGGAGAATGATGACGCATCGAAGTTACAGGTGAGTGACCAGACCGGTAAAACTGAGGGCGGGAGGACGTAATAGTGTCCAGGGTTACATACCTGTACATGGCGCTATCTACGATCTGTTCTCCAATCTGGATAGAGTCGTACTTGCCATTGACTTCGGGCAATGATGGAACGCGTCGCACGGTTTCCCGGAAAAGACCATCGGTCACAGACAAGACATTTGACTTGTGGATGATCGTGACGAGCTGGGTAAATCGCAAAACACGAAGTATGAGCCAAATCACTCAGAAAATCTCCCTCGTGGTGAGGATCGAACAAAAGAAACACCACGTGAAAGGGATTCGGGAACAGGATGACGCGGATGAGATAGAGAAGGGCGACCGGGAGGGTGTCGTATCGATGGGCGTACGAACCTTTCTCGGACGTTGCAAGGCTATTTCGCAAGCCATCTTGCCAATCCTTGTGGAAGCACGTTCGGTGATGAGCCGTGTGGCTCTGGCTTCACGTCCATGTTTTCCCATCTCAGAGACTTCTTGCTTGACGTACTATTCTAGACCGTCAGTCACACCAAAGCCTAACCGTATCCAACGCGCGGTGGTGTTGCCGAAGTCAGAAACACGTAAAAGACGTACCAGGCATTCAGTGTTTTCTCTGACAACGACAAGATCTACGTCGGGCTTTTGGGATGGGTCTTTCGAGACCTGCTCGGGAGGTGTTCATACCAATGATTGTGGTATCGACCCCGACTTGGGAAAGACGCACAGATAATACGGGCCGGATATTAGCATAAAGGTCGAGCTCCTTACGGAGAGCGACGATGGGTGACGAATATCCGACCACCTTCTTCGACGGTGAGCTATATTCCGAAACTCCGTCAGCCAAAAGCCAAACGTTTGAGGGTGTAAGACCGACCTGACGGCACCAAATAGAGCGCAATCCTGTTCCCGCAAGGCCCTGTGAGGAACCAGGTCAACACACGCGTCCAGACCCTTTCGTTTACAAAGAAGCTCGCAAATAACGCACTCAATCGTGGCTTCGGGGAGTGCTGTTCCCACTCGCGTAAATAACTCGAATCCAGCGAGCAGATCCACGAATTCTATCCGGGGTAAATCTGAACCTAGAGCTTCTAACGCAGCCTTGGCGGCCTAGAGGATGGCGGAATAATTGGCACATATCAGTACCACATGAACGCACAGCAAAGATAACAGAAAGGATCCAGCAAATGGAGCACACGCACCGGAATAACCTCCCTCCCGATACCATCAGCTGGCAACAACGCGACTTTGAGTGTTGAACGTGCCTGCGTCGCCATGCCGCGAATTGCAGTACGTCGAAGACCGGTCCTCAGTGCGCCATGGGCGATCATCTTAATGTAGTCGCGGTGGTATGTGGTGAATGATGTCGGAGGATTTCAAGTCAATTTTTGGGAGCGGGAGCAATCTGATCAGCATCAGATCAAAACCCACGTGCTGTGGGCTCCGCTCTGTCTCTGTTTCCACTCACGTTCGAACTTAGAGGCTGACGGGAAGAAAACGAGCAGGTGTATGTTACAAAGTACAAAAAGGTAGTAGTATGACTTGAGAGAACATAAGTTCGAAGAGAGAATACATGGGTGCGTAGATATGCATGCTGATCATGTGGTGAGATTCCGCGCAAGGGTGGGTGTGCTGTTTCATGGGCATAGGTCATCCAAAAGGCACCCTCCGTCTCCCCGGACGCCCAAGTTTCAGTGCTCAAACATAGCGAACGGGGACATATTTGAGGTGAAGAGTATACCCCCTTTCCAACTCCCTCAGCCGCCTCTTAAGCTTCTTCTCTTTTCTCCTCTGCCTCTCTTCCTCCTCGATCTCCTTCCTCCTCAGCCTGGCCTCACGTGCTTCAAGAGCTGTAGGGTCTTGTCTCCCGTACACACCTCCGTAGTTTCCGTACCTCGCTCCACCAGGGGGCACGTAATCGTCCTCAGAATCCCTATCGGTCGACTCATGAGAAGAGTCAGTGATATCGTCGACCGTAAGGTCGAAGCCCGGGAGGTCCGTGTCAACTCTCCCGGCGTATTTCCCGTTCCTACGCTCACGGCCCTTGTAGACGATGAGTTCGATACCGCGCGGGATGAAGAACGAGGCGTTCCAAAGTTCAACCAGGTCAGTAACCACGACCACGCGTTTGGGAGGACGGCCGTCCTGCTTGGCGGACTCTGGGATGGGAAGTCGACCAAGCCAGGCATTAGTAAGGTCTTGCATAAATCGGATCCAATCCTGGTGGTAGACGTCGTGAGTGGTGAGGACGGCCGGCATCCTCGGCATACTCTCCGCCAAGTCATCCATATCCTGGACCTTGAGGTCATCGAAGTGGGTGTAGGATTGTGCAGCATTAGGAGGTCGGCTGAATCCTTCAGGAGGTGGCAGCATAGCCTCCTCTTGAAGGGGAGGCTGTTGGTAGGCAGGTGTACCGTATGGCGAGGGCGATGGCCCGCGATCGTATGGATCTCTGGTGGCGGACTGAGGCTGGATCGTGCTGGTCGAGTGGTAAGGGCTATGACCCTGGGCGGTGGTCGTGGTGGTGTAGTGACCTCCGGGATTACTAGGAGGGTAGTCACCACCAGGTGCGGGCTGGTATCCGGTGCTCTTCTTGCGAGAGTGATATTCATTAGCCTTGCCCCCAATTCCTAGATCGCCCATTTTCTTCTCAACTTCATTGTAGGCAGACCCGTAGTTAGGGTTGGAGTAGTACGTGGAAGAAGTGTTTCCTGGGAGATTTCCACCGCCGTGGTAAGGAGATCTGTTGACGCTCGGCAAGACACCCCCAGCGTGGTAGGGAGAGATGGGTTTGGTACCGGGTAATGCACCCCCGGAATGGTAAGGAGAAATTGGCTTGGTGCCCGGCAAGACTCCACCACCATGGTAAGGCGAAACGGGGCGCTGACCAGGCAGTGCTCCGCCGGACCTGTATGGAGAAACGGGCCTCTGACCGGGGAGTTGCCCTCCTCCGTGGTATGGTGAGACGGGTCTCTGGTTGGGGAGTTGTCCTCCTCCGTGGTACGGAGACACAGGGCGCTGACCTGGGAGCTGGCCGCCTCCATGGTAGGGAGACACAGGGCGCTGGCCTGGGAGCTGGCCGCCTCCATGGTAGGGAGAAACTGGCCGCTGGCCGGGAAGGGCGCCTGGACTCCGGTAAGGGGAAACGGCTCTTTGTCCCGGGAGCTGACCTCCTCCGTGATATGGCGAGACGGACCTTGGGAGAGTACCCGGGGCAGAATATGGCGAAACCCTTCCGGCTCCAGCTCGGTATTGGTTTGGACTCTGGTGGTACTGGGCTTGTTTGTCACGCTCACGAGCCTCGAGAATTTCTCGTTCGTCAGCCCGTTCACGTTTGCGACGTTCCTTCTCGCGACGGGCAGCGTCCTTCTCTTCGCGTTTGCGATGCTTTTCCTCCTCGCGCTGCCTATGGAACCATAATTTGTCAGCATACCGATAATTGAATACAAGATGATAGCTTGCCATTCTCGCTCACGATCGCGGTCGCGGTCGCGATCCGATCCACCGCGTTTCCAGGATTGTTGGAATTCCTGGATACAAGATGTTATCGATCAGACGATGGAATGCAGCAGATCGATCACCGGAAGCTGAACCTACCGTGTTGGCTGGGATCGCGTTTGTAGGGAGGATCTGGGTTGCTTCTGCTGGGACCCACTGGATACCGCTCACAACGCCATTTGGAGTCTGATAACTGCGTGCAGGATCGCCAGGTAAGTTAAAACCGAAACACCCCGATTGCGGATAAGATTACCTTGCGGGGACGGCTCTATGGGCGGAATATGAGATCCAAAGCGGAGAACGCGGAGTAAAATGAAAGACGTACTTGAACGGATGATAGACGGTCTGTCCATCCGGTCCGATGGTGGTCGTGTAAGTAATCTGGCCTGCGGCGATCTGGCCGTTAGTCGTGGACGGCAAGCTCTGAGCAAGGGTGTTGGGCGAGGGCTGGTGGTATGGCGAAGGTGCCCTGTAAGGCGATGGGGCACGATGATAGGGAGACGGGGCACGATTGTAAGGATCCACACCGTACGACATCTGAGATGGTGGTAGCGATTGAAGGAGAGATCGATATCGGAATGGCCTTTTAGCTGCCCTCAACCCACGCAGGCCTTGAGGCGTTGAGGTGTGACGTCGGGGTCGCGTGGACACCGAAAATAAATAAAAGTGGAATGCGATTAAGGCAAGGAAAAAAAGATACTAGCGTAGTGTACAGGCCATTGCAGAGCAGATAACACACAAGGGCGAATCGTCATCAAAAAAGTCATCCCGATAGCTTCCAAAATATAATGATGAGCAGGATGAACACGATAGCCGCCACTGGGGCATATTTTCGGAGCATTGCCTGAACATTGATGTTACGCGCCGCTTTGCGATATTTTTCGGACTCGGACCGTAGTGATGTTGACAAGTGAGACATCCCTGCAACAAAAGGATCAGATGACAAGATACACAAAAGGCTGAGGTAAACTTGCGATCAAGCGAATCTCCTCTCCACAATAGCTCCTCCATGTTCTTGGTCATAATTCTCGTAACGTCATGTAGTTCATCATTGAGTTTGTCGAGGTTGGACCCACCCGCCACGTTACGGGTGTCTTGGTACAGTCTAGCTGTCTTCGACATAAATGTATCTGGGGACGTAAGTTGGCGGTGAGAACGGCATTCAAAAGAGATAAATATACATACCGAAACCAACGAAAGCGTACGGCTTCCTCGTTCCTTCTACCTTGGGTCCATAGCTCGTCCAGAACTCCTTCGAAAGCTCATCAAGATACGAGAATGCGAGTTTCCGAGGGTACGACTTGTCCGTGATGACAAGGTACACGATGTTCTCGGAAATCAGGTAACTGTTGGTGGTTCAATTTCCCTCCGTTAAAGTACAGAGAAGCCGAACAAACTGGAGAGTATACGGGCCAGATTCTATTGAGCACATGGGCTCAGCGTTTGGCGTGATTCGGCGGAAGATTAGCTTCGCCTGTTGCTTCTGCTCCTGGAGTGCCGACTCGATCTACCCATATGTCAAGCGGTGAACGGATGGCTTTGGATACGTCGGGAATACCTGTTCGTCATCGACGCTGGCGGCCAATGGGAGAGCATCCGAAGCTCGAACGATGACTGTAGAGCGAACCATTTTTTGCGGTGCAGTCTGGCGGTCGGTGTTAAGGTAGGTGCAGGTGGGGTGCAGGTGGCTTTCGGTCAAATGACGTGTCGGATGTGGCAGACGTGTGAGCGCGTTTATCCGAAAAATTCCCGCTAAATCCCTCTATTTCCAAAACCCCGACTAAAAGCAAGACGACAAATGTATTATCGTAGGATATATTACTGGAGAGTGTGGCCGACCGAGTGGAAGAATGATATGGTACGTGAACGGGTGATGCAAGAGATGGGGCTGAGATGAGCAGAAACGAGAGGTCTCATTTCTTCTGGATTGCATTCACCAGCCTGTAACGAAGGTCATTCCGGGTCGAACTGAAAGTACGGAAGGGTATGCTTACCAGTCTAAACCCTCCTCCAGGCCCTCGCCTTTGAGCGCGCAACTACCTCGGACGCTCCACTCTCGACCTTTCTCGCCACCGGCTAGACCCAACTCCTCACTGATCTTCTCCGGTTTCAACGCACCCTCTGCATCTTGCTTGTTACAGAACACCAACAGCGGGACCCCGTTCAGCTCTTCCTCAGAAAGCATCGTGAGCAGCTCCGAGCGTGATGTCTGAAGACGTGCGGTGTCCGATGAGTCGATGACATAGATGATGGCCGATGTGTTCGGGAAATAGCATCTCCAGTATGGCCTGATCCAGAAACGTACGGTGAGCGTCGATGTGGGTTGATGAAAGACAGTCAAACGCGTACCGAATGCTCGACTGTCCTCCGAGATCCCACACTTGAAATTTGATATTCTTATACTATTCAGGGGGTCACCACACCGCACGAGAATCATGGCAAACGACGCACCTGAACCGTCTCTACATTGAAGCCAATCGCTACGTGGTCGCAGTTAGCTCTAATGTGGTTCACAGCTAACCTCTGGCCGGCTACTCACTCGGTATCGTTGAAACAACCTCTCCAATCTGACAGTCGAACGTTTCAGTTACGCTGTTCTCATTGGTGACAGGAGGGGTGAAGTACCTGTAACCTATACAAAATCGTCGTCTACGCCCAGAGCTGTCAGTCACAATCCTTTAACTTGGCCAAGAATTTGTCAGCAGTGCGGACCTTTCCAGCAGAATCTAACCCAAGCATCAGAATGCGAACGTCCTTCTCTTTCGTCCAGCGGGTAAAGCTAGACAGTGAGTCCAGAATCGACGAGAAGGTGAGACCCATGGCGGTTACCGAGCGGCTTGAAGTGAAAGAGTGTGCGTGTCATGAATGCCGCGCCCGCAAACATGCATAAGCATTTCCGGGCGGGGTTCTCACGATTGCTTCCTCTTCGCAGAACTCCCTCTCGTTCCCGCAACATCACCCAATCATGGCGAATTCGGGCTTCGATAAGAATGCGAACGGCGTAGAAAAGCCAGTCAAGGGTATGCGTTTCACTCGACGACGACCATCGCGGAGCAACTCATCTGTTAGAACGCAAGGAAAAGAAGAAGAAAAAGGACAAAGTCGTGGACGTCTCAGACCATGCTGGAACTCAACCGGAGATCACAAAAGGGACTCGAAAAAAGATGCCGGTTGGGGACCCAGAGGCTTCTGTGGAACCCGAACTCGTTCTCTCCAATCCGGGAGGGAAGGAGAAAAAGAAGAAACGGGAGCGCGACCGAGAGGACGAGGAGCCTCCATCTGGCGATAAAAAGAAGAAAAAACGGAAGAAAGGAAAAACCTCTGGTGCTACCTCTGATTCCCCCACAGCCTATGCTACCGATTCCTTCCTCGAGGTTGCTGGTACCTCCGAGGCTACTGGGACCACGGTGGCTGTGAAAGAGAAGAAAAAGCGGAAGAAAATCAAATCCTCAGCGGAGGCTTCTGACGACGTGGACGTCAATGTCGAGGCAGAGCCCTTGTCGAAACCAAAGTCTAGGAAACGGAAGAAGGAAGCGACCGCCGAAGACGAAGGCCACACATCCACCACCGCTCCCGTGGAAGATTCCTCTCGGAAACGAAAGAGATCCAAAAAATCCATCCACTCGAACCCCTCTGACGATTCCGACCTCACAGAACAATCGCAGAAAGGTTCGCATTCCTTTCCTATACTAAAATACCAAACACTGACACTATCGTTCGACCGCGGCAGCTTTGATCTACATCTACTCCCAATCCACCTCACCCGACAACTGGAAATTCAACAAAGCTCGTCAAAACTGGATAATCCGCAACATCTGGACCTCCAAGGTGAGGAGCGAAGGATGGGGAATCCAAGTCGGGTCTTCTGACTCGCTTCCCACCCCTTCAGATCCCGGAGAAGTATGTTCCGATGGTCGTTGAATACTTGTCCAAGGTCCAGGGGCGAGTGAGGGAGGTACGAAACAGATCACCGCAAAACAGTATTCACCAACGACTTACGACGGCCTACTCGCCAGACGCTCATCGGATCTTGCAATAAAGTTATATCAGGTTCCGACCCGGACCCTCCAACCATGCAGTCATCAACCGATGAGAACGGTGCGCCGGAAGCTCCAAATTCGTCTGCTTCGATTGCCACCAAAAATGAGAAGACACAACGGGCTCGCACCCTCCTTTACGCGCTCACAAAGAAGTCATAGTTTCCACTAGGGTAGCTTGTGCATCACTTGGCTTCACCATTCCGAATTTCATCCCACGTTTCTGGTCAAAGATCGTAGTTTTTGTTATATAGGCTATAAGAATTGACACAAGAGTCCCCGACAACACAGAAGACGGGGATAGGAATATCGAAGCGTTAAGTTTAGTAGGAAAGATAGTCGTTTTCTAAACAGTTCCACCGCGTCAAGAACCGATGGAGTGGTCGGACTTCGGTTGTTAGGCAGCAGCAACCACAGGGATGGGGATCTGCTCCAATGCATTGACAGGAGGATACCCCAAACCAGCCTGGCCCTTGAAGACCCTGCCAGTCTTCAAACCGGCAGTCGCGAGTGGTCCCAAAAGGTTGACAAACTTCTCCCTTGTCAAGCCCACAGCCTTGGCATCGATGACACCCTTCTCTCCATTGCTGAGCATCTTGGGAGCATTTCCATCCAAAAGACCCAACTGCTTATCGGACCAGATGGGAGTGACGGTCTCAGGATCGACCATTCCAACACCGGCACGACCGCCCTCAGCCTTCCAGTCCTGAACGCGCTTGATCTTGAGCTGGGTGAAGACCTGGTCGACGGCGGAAACGAGGTGATCCATTTGTTCGGCGGTGTGTCTGGGGGTAACAGTGAACCTCAACCTCTCCTCTCCACGAGCGACAGTGGGGTAGTTGATGGCTTGGACGTAGATGCCGTGGTTGGTGAGCAAGGTATCCGAAGCGATCTTGGCCAACATCGGGTCTCCGACCAAAACAGGAACAATATGGGAAGGACCAGGGCTGAATAATGCGTGGATGAAAACCTAATTCGCAGATATTGGAAGCTCGTAAGACTCACACGACGGGGATATCCTTTGCCAGGAACTTGGACTTGACGTTCCTGACATTGAGCTGCTTGAGTTGACGGTCACCAATGTATTCCCTCTGGTAGGAGATACTGGCGCGGGCGCCGGCGACGTTGATCGGAGGAAGAGAGGTTGTAAAGATAAAGCCCGGAGCGTAAGACCGGATGACATCAACAAAGTCTGCGGACCCCGCGATATAGCCGCCAACAGCGCCATAGGCTTTCCCAAGGGTGCCTGCAGGCCAGCGTCAATATATGAATGGGACGAATTGGGAGAAGCATGATCGACTCACCAGTAATAATGTCAACGCGGTCCATGACGCTGCGGGGGATGGGCTCCTGAGTCTTTCCAGCCCGGATATATGCGTCGAAATCGAGATGTTCTGCAACGCCAGCCCCGGTAGGACCATACATTCCGACAGCGTGGACCTAGAGAATCAAAATTAAGCAGCTTGTACGCAGTGTAACGGGGAAGGCGTGTACTCACCTCATCCAAGAAAGTCAGCGCACCATAGCGTTCAGCGAGGTTGCAAATATCCTTGATGGGTCCAATGCTGCCGCACATGGAGTAGACGCTCTCAAACGCAATGATTTTCGGGACGGATTTGGGATACTGAGCGAGTTTCTGCTCAAGGTCTTCCAAGTTGTTGTGCTCGAAAATGACGCGCTTCGCAGTAGAGTGACGCATGCCTTGAATCATGGAAGCGTGGTTCATCCTGTCGGAGAAGATGATGCACCCGGGGAATTTGGTACCAAGGGTTGAGAGCGTTGCGTCATTGGCGACGTAGCAGGAGGAAAACACCAAAGCTCCGTCCTTGCGGTGGAGAGCGGCAAGCTCATCCTCCAAGGCGAGGTGCATAGCTGTATTTCCAGCAATGTTACGTGTACCACCTGCACCATGGCCGTAGATATCCAAAGTGCGACTGCGAGTGGGGCATCAATCAGCAAACTTGTAGATCAGAAACTCATGATGTGGCACCACTCACTGCATAGTTTCGAGCACAACAGGATTGTTTCCCATGCCCAGGTAATCGTTGGCGCACCACACCTCAACTTGGTCGGTGACCCTTCCGGTGTGGGCGAGAGGGAACTTTTGAGCCATCCGGTTGATGTTATTAAAGTAGCGGTAGGAGTTATCAGCACGCTTTTTGTCGAGTTCCTCGCTGTAGAACTCCTCGTAGTTGAAAAGCCCCTCCGCGGGTTGGGTAGCGGTGGTCTGGGCCTTGGCGTCGTGGAATGGGTATCCCGCCGGTTTAGTCGGGGCGGCGTGAGTTTGTGCAAGTTCAGTAGCGTTGAACCTCTGTTTCTGGGCGGATGATAGTTCCTGCGCCATACGAGCGGCTGACAGAGCAGCGGAAGCGTGGGGACACTTCTCAATGTCGGCAGTAGAGGCTTCCTCCATGTCAACGCCCTTTTCCTGGTGAATCTTCTTGACGTCGATGTTACCGGCGACGCTCGCGTAGCCAGCGGCGACCTGACGGGACCTGGAAGCGAGGACAGGGCCCATGACGGGACAGCCGGTAGCCTTCTCGGTCAAAAGACTGAGAGACGGGTGGTGAGGAGAAGCGCGAGTGCATAGAGTACGAAGAGTGGAGGTTTTGGTGCTGCCCAGGAAGGGGCAATGAGCCTTGAACTTGAGAATGTTAGAGAGTTTATCCATCAGGGAGAGAAGAGACGTGGAGGACAGAGAAACAAGAGCGTGTGACTTTTATCTGTGTGGATATTCCGATCGTATGATTGGTCCATCGCCTAACAATTACCGAAACCGGACTATGTAAAACACGGACTGTGATCCTTATTCCCTTGTTGCTCGAGCTCCCCGTGGCCGCAAAAAAAATAGCTGCGCTATGTATGGTGAAGGACTTGCTTGTATTTTTCACAACACCGCCGTCCTAGCTCTCGGTGCGAATGAGTCATGGCGACAATCCTGATGATGGTACCAATAATCCGGAGCCACAAGTATGCATTCATACCCACGCTTTTCTGGCCTAACCGGGGTACCCTGCAATGGCTTCCCAGGGTTCCTGGATGATGCTGGTCGTTCGCTCGCTAGGATAGCCTATATACTCAATCTCTCCCCCCCCCGTGTAGTCTCCACCATTCTGTTCTCGCTCGGAAGGCATTAATGTTCGAGCCTTTCGCCCCTGTCACGTCCGTTCCAGCCTGGAACACCCCGGGGCAACATTACACATATTCAACCCAATTATAAATATGATTTGTAGTGTGCCGGTTGGACTCCGTGCCTCAGTGGATCCTGCACAGCGTTGAGGGCTGCCATCTCGCCCTCGGTCGGGGGTGGCACCAGATGAGAGAAAAGCGCCCAGGCAGGTTGGATCCAGGTGGTTTAGGAGGAGCTTCAACTAACATGGTTGTGGGCATGAGGAAAGATAGTCCAGGAAAAACAGGGTCAAAATTGGGCGAAAGAACAACGTTGAACATGAAACACAGCTGGTGAGATATTTGGCGCACTGGGACGCACACCAAGCGACTCCGAGAGAACAATCCACCTCCACTATATTCAAAAATCCTCCGAACCTGTGCATAACACCCTGATCATGGAGGTCGACGGGTATTTATTCACGCCTTTGAACTGACCCGCCTTGCAGATCGCTATCAGGCTTGTTTGTCTCAGATGGCGGGATGGCAGTGCGGCGTTGTCGCTGAGAGAAGATTCGAGCAAACACCTCCGCCGTGTACAACGCAGTTACTTTTTCGACGCTGCGGAGTTCACGTGCGCCAACTATTTCGAAACCAACAATATGGTACAAAACACTACAGAGGTAAATCTACATTATCAAGTCGGCCCTACTTTGAGTTCTCTACAGCCCCGAGGCAGCCCTCCAGCACATCCGCCGCAAAATCAATCTCTTCCTTCCCAACGTTCAAACTCGGAACAAGTCGGACGGCATCCTTGCCAGCCGTCAATACCAGAACCCCGCGTTCGCGCGCCAGAGATAACACCTGACTGGGCAAGCTATCGTCATGGAACCCAATCCCCAGTATGAATCCCCTCCCTCTGATCTCCGGCTGGATCATACCCGGGAACCAATTCGTCATTTGCACCAAGCGTTCCTTCAAGTAGCTGCTGTTCTCCTTCGCGGACTCGACAAATGTCTCGTCGGACAGACGTTGCAAGACGTGATGTCCAATTGCACACGCCAGTGGGGAACCACCAAAAGTTGTCCCGTGGGTCCCTAAAATAGCAGAGTTCTGGGCGTTAGAAGAGGGAAGCATCGATAGTGGGTTTCCAAGCCTACCAACAGACATCGCCTGGGCAATTTCCCCACGCATCATCACAGCACCAATCGGATAACCATTAGCCAACGGTTTAGCCATAGTGATGATATCCGGCCTGCAATCTGGACCGAATGTAGAATGTGCCCAGAGCGTCCCAGTTCTGTAAAGTCCGCACTGTTCAATAAAGGTGCGAATAACGCCGGTCAATCCTTGATGGACAGGGGGGAAATCATAACACGTTACATGCCTGGATTTCATCGAAAATCAACACCGCCCCAACTTCATCGCACTTCTTCCGTAATGCCTTGAGCCAATCGACCGTGGTGTGGTGGATGCCCCCTTCACCCTGGATGGGCTCAACGATGACCGCACAGGTCTTTTCCGAGACCAAATCATCGATGCTCTCTTGAACATTGAGCTTGCCCACCCTTACGCCAGGTATCAGAGGCTTAAAAGGGTTTTGGTACTTCGGATTGGTCGTCACACTCAGAGCACCCATACTCCTTCCATGAAAACCGTTCTCGAAGCAAACAATCTCGTGCTTGTCGCAAGAAGGGTCATCACTGGGCTTACCCGTAGCCTTCGCCCACCGCTCCTTTCCAACCTTACGTGCAACCTTGAGCGCGCCCTCGTTGGCCTCCGTACCCGAACTCGCGAAGAAGACCTTGGCACCCTCGAATGAAGGCGCGTCATGGCTTTTCGTAAGTTCCACCAAGAGTTCTGCGAGCTTTCCCGCATACTCGTTGTGGTAGAGGTTGCTTGTGTGGAGCAATTTCCCAGCTTGATCTTGTAAGACCTATAGACTCGTGAGCCCAACTCTAGGCAGGTTGACGACTTGAATCCGCACCTTGAGTACGCCCTCGTCAGCATGTCCCAATGCGTTGACGGCGATTCCGGCGCTGAAGTCCAAATACTTCCGCCCGGCGGTATCCCAAATCCACGACCCTTTCCCGTGGGACAGAACGAAGGGTGCTCGCGCATAGACGGGAAGTATATATTTACTCCCCCTGTCGATTACATCCTGGTCTTGTTTGGAATGCGTAAAGTCGGAGTATACGGGTTTCAGGTATTTCGTGCTTGGTCCCTATAGCCGAGTCAGGGTTGAGCTGGGTGCCACCTTGTGGGAATTGTGGCACGTACAGATGCCTGCGACGACAAGCAACGGATAGGCAATCTCGAAGAGCATCTCACAGTCGAACGCGAACCGCCCAACATCGTTGCAGACCTCCGGATGAAATTTCAGTTTAGGGGAGGAAGCAAGATGAAAAATTGACTCGACGCCCATTGACATGATCTTGTGGACGTAATTGAGAACAACCCAGGCAAACGCTGGGGGGAGGTCATGTTACAGGACATAAAGGAGTAAAATGTACACAAAATTAAACATGAGAACAAAGCGTTCGTAGTTAGAAAGCATCAGCGAATGCAGATGTGCCCTTTTATTCAACCCCTGCTTCCGCTTCCTCCAGAACTCACTGACATCGCGGAACCGGTAGAAACGGAACGACCGCGTTTTCTTGGGGGAGAGCGCGACCTCGAAAGGGACCTCGACGGTGAACGTGACCTGCTATCACTACTAACCGGGCTGCGGCTGTAACGACGGGCAGGAGACGGTGAGCGACGCCTTGGAGGTGGCGACAAGGAAGTGCCACCCCGCGAATCCCTCCGAGGGGGAGGAGAGTGCGTCCTGGATCTCCTTGGACCACGAGGGGGCGAATGTGAATCAAACCGACGACGCTGCCTCGGGGGCGGAGGTGGAGTTCTCGAGGGTGATCGACCTCGACCCCGGTCCCCAGGCCTGGGGCTAGGACTCCTGCTCCTACTCCTGCTCGGACTCCTGCTTCGGCTGCGTGGTCGACGTCTCGGCGGTGGACTTGCGCTTCGTCTCCGATAGTAGTCGCGGTCGCGGTCGTATCCTCGCCGATCATCATCCCTGGGCCTTGAGGGAGGAGGGGGAGGCGGCATACCCCCTCCTCGGCCTTCTCGCTCCTTTCGCTTCTTGTCCTCCTCGCGACGCCTCAATCTATCCCTCTCCCTCTTCTCAGCCTCCCACTTCTCCTTTTGAGCTCGCCACTTTTCCCGCTCCTCCTCTTGCTTCGCCTCTCGTTCGGCCCTCTCAACGATTCGCTTTCGTTTGTTTTCTTCTTGTTTTTCGCGGTCAAAAGCCTCGCCCTCGACATAGCCCGGACGTCGCGTTCCAAGAGCAGCAGCCATACGGTCCAATTCCACCTGCTTTGCGGCGGCCAAACCGTGTGTGTCATGAGCCTTGAGTGATTTCGCATCGGTGGAGAACGACTTGAGGTTTGCGAGGAGTTTTTGTCGAAGTGTGTCGACTTGCTTTTCAATCTCATCCTCCTCGATCCTAAAAGGAGCAGGGTGAATCAGACGACAGACGCAATGAAACAGACCGACGGCGCTCACCCTTCATCCTCCAGTTTCAGTTGCAGCTCGAAGCACTGGACCTCCACTTTTCGTTTTCTGTCGTGTTCCAGGATTGCTGCATCCGGTTCACGGTGTTTTGGGGGAGCAAGATCCCAGGCATTGGCCCTGTCCTGCGCACTATGTTGCGAACGAAGGGTGGACAAGTTCCGAACCACATAACCATTGGTGCCACTACAAAACACATCAAAAACTGCTGTGAAGTAAGGAAGAAATCTGATACTAACCTCCCGCGTGGAGTTGTGAGACCGATCCCATTGTACATCCTGATGACGGTTGGGCAGAGGCGGAGGTCACACGGTGGTCACACGACCCCTGTCACATCCTACTGAAACCATTCCTTCAGCGTCTTCTTAAACCTCCGTGCCTTTCTCCGTACCTCCAAATTTGGCTTCCATCTCGATGATGTCCCAGAAACTCAGTACCTTCACGCAATTCTTGAAAAAAGATGAAGGAGACCGTTTAGGTTTCCAGCCGTCTGGCTTCAGAACCCTCGACGCGCCCGACGAAAGTGAGGTGGAGGTGCGGGGCGGACTACTGACCGGTATCCTGCACGGTATCGTGCGCGACGACGACCTCTTGTGGATCGCGGTCAGACGTCTATTCCACTTCAAGCGCGTCATAAGCGAACTCGAGGTCTCCAGGGAGATCGTGAATATGTACATGTACAGGCACATCGCCGCCTCCAACGGGACTTGACCCGACCCACTTTCGGTTCTCCCCAACTAACAGGGACGCAGATGTGACGGGCTGTCGGCTAATCATGGTAGCGTCCATACCTATCTTACCTTTGTATATATAGATTAGCCAGGATGATACGAAAAATCTCCGCAGCTCTTTCGAGGGCCCCAGGCTGCGAAGCGACTGGCATGCTCAGCTGTAGGACTTCGTCGAGAGGCGGCAATTTGAAGGAGGTTCCTGTCCCGATGGATCAGCACTGACGCATTTCCGACAAGCCGAAGGAACCGGCGAATAGCAACGCTTCCCCTGAGAAAAGCCTCAAGCATCGTGAATACCCTACATCCGGACTTACTGCCTTGGGGATTGCCTGACACTTGATTAAGCTCCGATTATCGCGTCGAGGAAGCAACCGAGTTCGACCTGTTCACCCCATTCGTGCTTATCCTCAACCATACACTTCGAACAAGCCTAGACAAGCCTTCGGAACGGCGGGTTACCGCATTTCAAACCTGAGAACCAAATCGCCTCGTTAGAACTGCGACAACTGGACAATCAATGTTGATGATCCTCTTCACAAAGCGTTCTAAAAGTCTTGTACCGTGCCTATCAAGTGGAACATATTCGTGAGCCGATACCCGTCGGGTTTAGCATGCAAGCCGGGCCGCAATTGTTGCTGGTATCACCAGGCCAGATGCTGCTCGTCGGTGTTCAAAAATGGTATAACTCGGCAAGGTATTTTATCCCCTCAAAGCGGACGACGGTGGCGAGGCCAAGTGGAACGAAGTAACCCTCAATTGAGAACGGCCGGTTGTCCCACAGGGATCCGGTCAACGTTCTGAACGGCATATATGCCTCTGAGAGGTTTGCCAGTGGAACGTTACCCGTTCAATCATCAACGTTATTCCGCGAGGTGAGGGACAATATCCAGATCTTGTGATGGCTTCTTGTGAAAACGCTCTGCGAAGGGATATTACACCGTTGTCCACTGCTCCCCTGGACTCCCCGAGTTGAGACTGGGAGGAGAGGCTTACCGGCAAGCGCTAGATGATGATGAAGCCACCGAGTTATCTGATCGGCGCGGCTAAAGATAAGATGGCCGCTGCAGCCAGGTCCTGGACGTTGTCCGTTGAACAACAAGAACTCCTCATCAAATCCTGTTTCGAAGGTAACTCAGTTGCAACGTCACTTTCGATCTGAGCCAGATTTAACCACGCCCCTAGCCAAGGGATTTTCGTATTCCCCGTATTCAAAGTTCCGCGTCGGTGCTTCTTTGCTCACCGTCGATGGCCAGATAATCAAGGGTACAAACATCGAAAACGCTTCTTATGGTGAGCATTGAACTTTATCACCTCAAGCCAACACCTGGATCGCGGGGATTTCCTAAGGTGGGACGATCTGTGCCGAACGTACAGCACTCGTGAAAGCGGTGGTAAGAGCGTTTCCGGCCATCCCCCCTCGCGCGTACTCAAGATATTCCCTTCAGAGCGAAGGCACCCGCTCGTTCATCGGCCTCGCGGTCACATCGTAAGCTCCAAACTCGCTCAGTCAGCTGAGCGGACCTGCCGATTTATACCAACTCCACGTCGTCCAGGGACGTTGCGGCACCAATTTCACCCTGTGGGATGTGTCGACAGTTCATCCGAGAGTTCTGTTCGAACGAGATGCCGATTCTCCTCGTACCGGGTGACTACTTTGACACGGAGAAGGAAGGTTCGAAGAAGGTACCAATCCGGGTGACGAACTTGGGAGAGTTGTTGCCGTACAGCTTTGGTCCTGAAGATCTCGAATTACCGCGGAGGCCTTCGTAAGGTTCTACGCCGGTAGGTGGTAATCCGGTTGCGGAATTTGCGCTTCTGCTAACCCCATCGTAAGAAGGTGGGCTAACTCTGACCCGCTACACAGTATCCTTCGGCCCTGACGGCTCCACGTTTACATTCATATCATCAGTCGGAATGAATAGCTATCTGTAGGAGTGCACAAACTGGTTTCGAGAAAGGGGCCTGATGGCCGCCCCGTATGTATAATATGTTTTGTTGGTAAAACAAACGTTCTTTACTTCTTCATCGGGGATCTCGCAACATGCAACACTGTACAAGGAGATAACGATACAATATCATCTTTCGGTCTCGACCCAACCTTCTTCTGAATCAAAGGCTCATATCAACAACACAGCGAATGCAATCTCCGCCCTGGATATAACCAATTGATTGATAACAGGTTGAAATTCGATAGGGGTTAATACTCACATGCATATCGTGGAAGCCGTCGTTGATCGTCGAAAGGGTGCGCTGGTGAGTAACGTATTCATCAACCTTGATCTTACCGTTCAAGTAATCTAGGTCAATGGTCTATGAGGGTCTCGTGGAAGAGCCCAGAAGTGCGTATACTGACCTTCGACGAGACCAGGGATCTCGGACCGTCCTTTAACACCACCGAAGGCGGTTCCTCGCCACGTCCTTCCGGTAACCAATTGGAATCTGCACGGGGGGTTAGGGTAAAGCCAAGGGCGGTAAACGGTGTAACTTACGGACGAGTGGAAATCTCCTTTCCCGCAGCAGCGACGCCGATTACGGTCGAAACTCCCCATCCCTTATGACAAGCCTCGAGGGCGGCGCGCATAACGTCAACCTATCTCTCCCAACATCAGCGTGAGAGAAGCAACCAATGAACGCAGAACAAACATTTCCGGTGGCATCAAAGGTGAAATCCAATCCCCCATCAGTGATCTCGACAAGGTAATCCTGGATACGTTTGCCATCCGGGAGTTGAGTTGGGTTCACGAAGTCCGTCGCACCGAACTTTCTAGCCCAAGGTTCTTTCTCTGGATTCGTATCAATGGCAATGATGCGAGAGGCTTCCACGAGGGTAGAAGCGTTGATAACGCCGAGGCCAATGCAGCCACAGCCGAAAACAGCAACGGTAGAATCTTTTACCCCTTGCTGTTTGACAACAGCGCCCCAGGCAGTGGTAATACCACACCCAAGGAGGCAGACCTTCTCCAAAGGAGCAGCGGTGTCAACAGCAACGACGGACACATCGGCAACAACAGTGTATTGAGAGAACGTCGAAGTTCCCATCTACAAACGCGACAGTCAGCGACACCGGCCGGTTGCGCGTGCGGGAGTCACAGGAGGACCGTACGAAATGGAGGATGGGTTGACCCCTGATAGTGAATCGAGAAGTTTTATCGGGCATCAGCCCTTGGCCCTGAGTAGCACGGACTTGGGGATCGTGTCAGCAGAAAGGCTCTCGAATTGAAGTGAGGTACACACCAGAACCGCAGAGGTTGGTCTTACCACTCTTGCAGAATTTGCACTCTCGGCACTCTGCGGTGTAGAGAGGGATGACATGATCACCCTGACGACAGTTCATTTTTCAGAACCAGGACGAATTCCCTGAGGTGGAAGCAAATGGTGGCGTACGGGCTTAACGTTCGTGACTCCCTCTCCAACGGACTCGACCTAACAATGCGTCAGTGAAAAGGGGGACCGGGCAGGACGCGAACTCACGATTCCGCCCCCTTCGTGACCCAAAATCACAGGAAATGCACCCTGTAAGAACCCATCTTACATCGATGACATCACATAAGCGACGGGGGGCTTCGTAAAGCTCACCTCGGGGTCTTTCCCACTACGAGTGTACTCGTCGGTGTGACATATACCTATCGCGTGTTATGCTGATTAGTACACGAGGACCTCCAAGGTCAGGTGAAGGATCATGACTGACCGGTATACATGATCTTGATCCGCACTTCATGAGCCCGTGGAGGGGCAACCTCGACGTCCTCGATTTTTAAAGGTTCGCCGGCTCCCCAGCAGACGGCGGCCTTGCAGGTGATAGCTTTTCCGACAGTGTCAGTTTCGGCCATTTTGACGATGATGAGAAGTAGTGGAAGGTTAGAGATAAGATGAATCTTGCGCCGGCAGCAATTAATTTTATGTCCACGGCGGCAATGCGGTCATCACGATCACCTTGCAAGTACATAATGTAATCAGTCACGGTAGGGATCCGGAGCGACGGTGCGCTGCATGGCGCCAGATCTGTATGTGTAGCGTATAAAGAGTAGAATTAGTAGGATACAACAAACGCAAAGACGGCACCAGGAAGATTGAAGCCAGAGAGAGGTAGTGGAGAGGGGAGAACAGGCATGTATTGTACCTAGTCAAATGGAGAGTCAAATGGAGAGATGAGGATACTAAAAACGTAGAGGAGAACGAACAAACAGGGAACCAGAAAGAACAGAGGGACAACGGGACAGAAAACAGTGCTGGAGTGGGGGAAAACGTTAGAGGTGCGAACCGAACAAACAAAAGCATAGAGATGAAAAGCGAAGGCAATAAAGACAACCAATAATCAAGAAGCCCGTGTCCGTAGCGCACTCCCAAATCCACGTTCGGGTCAACCGACGCAACCAGTGCTTCAGTCTGCGTACAGGACGTGTCTGTCTGTCGCCTCTAACCACATCCTCAACTCTCCATCGTCGAGCAGTTCCACAAACGCACCCCCCGTGCTCTCTCGGTACTTCAGGTTCCTGACACCTGCGCCGAGTCTTGACTGGACTTTCTCCATCAACTGTGAGTGCGTGACCCGTGGGTGGACACGAATAGCGATCAAGTCTTCCGTGACGCTGTCGAAGATCTTGATTTTCACAAAAGCCGTTTGAGGGTTAGTTGCCGATATAGGGGGGGAATTGAGCCTGGCAGCGTTCGAGAGGGATCGTGACCGAGATGTGACAGGAGGTTGTGATGGCCGTCCAGTCGTCGGTGAAGTCGCGGAAGAGGTTCGACCGTGCTCATCACCAAAGTGACCGTTATGATCTTGGCCGTTTGGATGGTTCCACCCCCCACCAGAATAAGGGTGGTTCTGTGCCCACTGGGGTTTTGTTGGTGCGGGTCGAGGAGAATTACCGGGAGATGAGCTGTATTCCGAAGTTCGCTGGCGTGAAGTGGTGGAATCCATTCTTTGGTGGTTTTGGGAAGTGGGGTGATGTCTGGGGGGTTGTCCGCCGTATGCGTCTTCGTTGTAATTGTATGGGTCATGTGTGTGAGAGTTCGAGCGGGAAATCCCATTGTCATACCCGTTGTCGTATCCGCCATTAAGGTTCATGCGACCCATCTGATCGTGTAAACCATTGGCGTCGTCATACGGCAGCTCCTGCGGGTACCCCTCTGGTGGGTCTCCGGCACCGAAAATAGCTTGAATTTCTTCTGTCCATGGATCAATTTCCATCTCCGCATCTCCGGGTTTGATCGCTAGAAAATTCCTGATGACCATAGACTCCAGGATATACTTCGCGGTCGTGTCCTTCAACTTGCACAATGATCGGAGGTATTTGTCCAGTTCTTCTTTCCTTGTCAGCGTGATCTCGTCGTCAACGTGTTCGACGGGGCCAGGCATATACGGGATCAAACGGGGAGAAGGATTTTCCATCTCCCGTCCGGCTTCTCTGGGGAAGTTTTCGAGGAGCTCGATCTGGAAGTCATAAAAATCATTATAGCACCGATAGAGGACGTGTTGTTTGGCGGGAGGAAGGTCGAAGCTGCCGTTTGGGTTGTATGGCTGGAAGACGATATGTACGCGGAACCAGTATTCTTCCATTTCCGAGTGGAAAGAGACAACTTCTGCAGAGAGAAGGATCCCTTCTGGTAGGATCTGGTTTTCGTCAACAGATTGAGATTGAGGCGGGTATGCTGATTGGGGTGGGGAGGAAGCCGAAGGGAATGACGTCGGAACTGAGGTAGACTTGGGCATGTAAGGGCTGTTCGAGACCCCGGACCTGGTGCTCGAATCATCCAAAACACCCAACGATATGCTCGTGGCCTTGTAGTTGAGCATCTGACGCTTCCACTCCTCAACTTTGGGTAGGGCGCCCTGGTCGATTAACGCGTTCACGTCGCGGATAGGTTGGTTGGTAATCGGGTCGCGGACCTCGACGAACGAGACAGGGATGAGGCCCGGTCGTCCAAGTCGTCCGATCGGTTTCGCGACAAACCACTCTCGATTAGATTGAGCAACGACGGAAATGGGGTCTCCAGCCTTTGCCTCGAGCTCGTCCGGCCTTTCCGCCGCGAAGTCGTGTTGAACGACCGCGTAAAAAACCTGGGTCTTGGTCGCTGGAGATGTTGGGCTGGATCCTTCCTTGGGAAACCCAAATGTAGATCCGCGGAAACTACGTAAAGATGCAAGATTAAGATTAGTAACCATTGAATACCAAGGCGGTTAATGAACCGCGGAAGGGTGCGTACGTGGAATTTCCCTTGGAGAATTCCTCGAACATCGCCCTCGGTACGAGGCCACGAGTTCCGGTCATGGGGTTGTGGGCTTCGTACCAGAGACCCTGGTTATCGATGTCTCGAATGACATGGAAAAAGTCGCCCTTCTCGAAGGAGAGCTGGTGTGGAGCCTGGGAACGATACTTTGAAGTAGCACGGATGACGCGGGTCGGAGGGGGTAAGTTTAGGGCGACTTTGGAGAGTGTTGGGCTGGTGATGGGGGTTGAAATGTCGCGGGAAGAGTGGTGATCCTTGTTACTAGTGAGCGATTTTCTAAGGGCCTTCATCGTCTGGTCGGTAGGAGTACAAAACCAAAAGAGAGATAAAAGTACAAGCAAAAGATGGCGGGCGTCGAGAAGGACCCTGGCTCTGTTTCACTGAATGCGCGGAGAAGGCAAGATATCACAAAACACGTGACGCGGTAACGACTTCTATTGTTCCAACCTCAGAAGCGATCATCCTCTCCAACGAACATTGTGCTGCCCATAACTTACAACAGAACAATGTACGCCCCCCTACACCAATGAGGCGCTGCTCGACATCGAGGTCGCCGTTCCCCCCGGCTTCAAACCTGTCCAGGTAGCGACCGAGCTGGGTTCCTCCGCTTCCAACGTCTGTTTTCGATGGGCCGCTTATCAGCGGTTGATCCGAGGGAGACAACGAAGAAACGCACCTCAACCAAAATGCCCAACACGCCATCCACCTCGGAGGACGGTAAACCGCACCCTGCCCCAATTAATCGCCGATACTCTGACATCCGGCCACCCGTCCCGGCCTCCGCTTGGAACTTGACAAGCTCTTCAAATGCAACCCTACGACGCTTCCGGTGCTGGACCATCTCATCCCTCAACCTCTCACACTCCTCCTTCAGCACTTCTGGTTCGGTTGGGATGTTTGCGTAGAGTTCAGCGAGGTCTGAATTGTCCATCATCCGGCGCTTGAGCCCAGGAACGGATTCCTCAACCTCATCGACGAGCGAAGCGCTTGATGGAATGGAAGGAATTTCGCCGTGGTTCATGTCCCTGGCGTGTTTTTCGCGTTCCTCCTCGTCCTTCACCCACTTCTCCCACCCAAGTCGATAGCGCTTGCCCATCTTCGTCATGACTTCGTCTTCCAGCCCCTTGAGTCTGACCTCGACTTGAGGGAGTCCCTGAGCTTGATTCTGGAGATGCGTGACCGCACGCTGACTCTCAAGGATTTCTCCTTGGATATTAGCGAGTAAAGCGTTGGCCTGATTCATACTCCGCTCCTTCTCCCGAAGTTCGCTGTCGAACGAAGTCGCCAGGCTGTCCAGCATATCCGCCATCTCGTTGACACATTTCGTGCTCGCCCTCTGCGCCGTACTGGAGTGATGCAGCGGCGCTCGATCGCCGTTGGCGGGAGCAAAGACGTAGTTGTTCGGCGCCCCAGTGGGTGGGTACGCCGCCTGAGCATTCCGGAAGGACATCGAGTTGGCGCGGGAAGGAAGAATAGGGGAGGCCCGGAATCGCTCATCTTCCAGAATATAGTCCTCCGTTGTTTTCCCGTCCCGATTCTGAATTTTCGGATCGGCGCCATGGTCAAGGAGGAGCTTGACGAGCCGTTTGCTACGGCATCTTGCGGCGAGGGTCAACGCGGTTTCACCATCCTCATCCTGAAAGTTGATGATATCCATCAACTCCTTAGGGTAATCAGACAACCGGTTGAGGACTGTTTCCATATAGTAACGGGCGGCGTGCGTCTTGCCCTTGGTCATCGCAATATCAACGATGTGATGGAAAACGGTCCGGTTGGAATGGTCAATGTTGAGCGTTGACCTGTGCAGTAACTCGTACAGCTCGGGGAACTTGCGGACGTCATAGTTGTTTGCAAACATGACACTCCGCATGAGGGCAGTTTGGCCGGTGCTGTTGACCTTGTAGATATCTGCCCCGGCAGAAAGCACGAGTTTGACTATCCTGATCCGTCCCATGGCCGCGGCCCAGTGTAGAGGAGTGTGGCCATCATCGTCAATAGCCATGTTTGGTTCAAAGTCCTGGGGAGGAGTGATGAGAACAGGGGGGATCTGGTTGGTGTCCGAGATAAAGTATTCCAAAATCTGGTCGGCGTATTCCGCCGGACCGCCCATATTGGGGGGTGGAGTGCCACCATGACGTTGGCGCCTGGGTTTTCGCTTCCGCGACCGGGGTGAGTCAGGGACGGCTTCGGAATCGTAGCCTGCGTTGCTCCCGATCGGGGAAGGTGTTCGGGAGCTTGAGGAGGCGACGTCCGATGGTGTGGGCGGCAGCGACCCGTCCACGGAGCCTCGGTCCGAGAGTGTTTCGATGTCTGATTCGTCGTTTTGTTGTTTACGAGAGGAACGGGTAGCGCGTCCAGATACGGAAGGTTCTGGTTGTGGCTGTTGCTGAGCGCGACGGGGCTGCTTCGTAGCGGGGGCGGCGACATGTTTGGGGGCAGGTGGGGGGCTTTTTGAGTCTGGGCTGAACTCGAGGATTGGGCGAAGGAGGTGGTCACAATGGTACTGTTTACAGAGGTTGATACCTCGCTCCAAAGGAATCCAGGTACCTAAGACCCACAACATCGTATCAGACCAACATTTTTCGGGGGCCGGTAGCCACAGACAGTACCTTGGTATTTCCCGTACCCTCCCTGGACCTTTTCGTGTTCTCCTTTCTGGATCTCGCGTTCCAAAATCCTGGTTCGTTGGGGCTTATCGAAATTCGCGACCTTGAGGATTTGGGTCGCGTTAAGCCACGCATCCGAGCGACGACGCATGACTGCTACGCTATTGCACATCCTGGGCCACGCGAAAAGTAAAGTTAAAGTCTTGTCCATGTTTCCTCGGAAAACCAAATTCGGAATCAAGACGAAACTGCGTACATCTCGTATACAGGAATACCACTGTACGTGGCCTGAGAAACCTGGAGTCAGCCTGGTCCAAGTTTGCAGCAACCCCAAGCTCATACCTTGAATATCTGATTGTCTGGCATCTTGTCTCGCCGTTTCTGGGTTGAAGAATACGTTAGAACGCGTGCAACGCGAGGGATAATGCAACGCTGGTTCTGCGGTGGGTCGCGTCGTGTTTGAGCCCTAGGACATGGGAGTAGGGGAGAGACGATCAACGCGGCTCGCACAGCTGTGCGGAGGCGGCCCAATTCCGCTTTCCTCGCTACGTAACAAATGGCCGACCCCCTGCTCCCAGAAATCTCCTCTGCTATTCGTTCTTTGTACTCCTCCAGAGCTGTGACCTCCCCAATATCCTCTCTGAATCTCCTCGGCCGCGTAATCGCTACCTCACGCAAGCCCCCGTTTCTCCGGCTTCATGAGCTGCATCGGTTCGAGGCGATACTGGAGGCTCTCTCACAACCACAAGGCTGGGAGCATGGGACCATTGCCCTACTAAGAGATGCCTCTGGCGTCACGGTCATGAACGTCGCTTTGGTCAAGAGACCAGCCCAGGTTCCTTATGACGGTAGCAGCATTGTGTCTAATCCGAAGAAGCGGAAACGACCTCCGGTGGACGAAGAGGCGGAATCTCGAGAAGGTTCGGAGCACGGCCAGTCGTCGTTGGAAGATGAAGAGATACCTCCTCCGAAGCCCACCGTCTCCTCTCTCAGTAACCTGAGCAAGGAGATGAAGGAGATCTACGAGATTCTCCAGAAACCAACCGCGAAGGGGAGACTACTGGCAGAACGGGTACTGTCCTGTCTCGAAGTATACCCTCTCTGTATGGATCTCTAACGTGTATCCAGCGTCGGACTCTCAACGGGAGTTTTGAGCCCATTTGTCCCTATGTAACCAAGGCGGACTGTATACAAGCGCAACGTTCCAACCTCCCACACGAGAGTCCCAATCTTACAATAACCCCTTGCGAGAGAGTCCACTTCCGTCCTCTCATTCGCCCTCACACAGATATTTCCCTTGGTCATTGCTCGTATCTCAATACGTGTTATTCCGAACCCACGTATGCTCAGTCGCCTTCGATCCCTCCTCTACCCTCCGCACAACTTCCGCGTCCCCCTGGGGCAGTTTCGCTCCCATCTGGCTTGGGGGCAGGCGGAAGAGGAAAAGAGAAAGCCCCATGTCGGTACCTCCACTATGAAGTGGATTATGATGAGGGCGATGGCGGTGCTCAGGAAGCTCAGGCATGGAGGAACAGTATCAGAGGGAGGAGGAAACCATATAGGCTGGAGATTGGAATGGGTCCACGAGGGATAGAGGCCCCACCAGTGAGGAATCCGTTTTTACACAGGGTCGGCGTTGATCATCTTTGTCCGCAGCTACCCCCGCAATGGCTGAATTGTGATTTGAGACGGTTTGATTATTCCGTTCTGGGGAAGTTTCATGTTATTCTCGCTGATCCCCCTTGGGATATCCACATGAGTGTATGTGTGATCTCTTTCGTTCTTGTTAGTGGCGGACTAACCGGCAGGGCGTTAGTTACCTTATGGTACGATGACTGATGATGAAATGCGAGGAATGCCAATTCCATCACTTCAAGACGAAGGTTTACTCTTCCTCTGGGTCACCGGCCGAGCCATGGAGGTTGGACGGGAGTGTATGCGCGTGTGGGGGTATACTCGGGTGGACGAATTGATTTGGGTGAAGATCAACCAGGTAAATCCCGCCGTAACCCAAACCTACCGTGGTTCAACCCAATTACGTTTGTCACAGCTCCAGCGGTTGATACGTACCGGACGGACGGGACACTGGCTCAATCACACTAAAGAACACATGTTGGTTGGAGTCAAGACCGTTCACGATGAAGACGGCAACCTCAAGTTCCCCTCGTGGGTAAACAGGGGCATCGACACCGACGTTGTGGTTTCGGAAGTCCGAGAGACGAGCCGAAAGCCAGACGAGGTGTACGAGCTTATCGAGAGGATGTGTCCTGGAGGCAGGAAAGTCGAGATTTTCGGGAGGAAACACAACACACGTCCAGGGTATGTCACTGGCTCTTAGTTACGTGTGCCCGACCAAGGCTGATGGTCATTCCAGGTGGCTCACGCTGGGGAACCAGTTAGGCACGGACCAGATATGCGAGCCAGACCTCTTGGCGAGGATTAGGGAAAGGTAACCACCGTGCCTGATGAACTTCGGTCCCCCAGGTTGACCATCTTTAGGTATCCCGACCGCGTTATCCATACTCCTGAATCGACGCAAACCACGACACCCAACCCTCAAGTTGGCAAATTCACAACCGGCACCTTGTGAGCCCACGGACTAGATCCATAACCATGTGCTGTGAATGGTGATTATATGCATTTACAATAACGATATACGGTATGGAGTGTACAAGGATCTAATGCGCTCAATTATAACTTGAGCTCCCAACTCACACCACACCCACACCCTGAGCCCTTTGATTGAGGGTTTTCCACGACCCGGAAACTGCTCCCAATCATCTCTGTGACGAAGTCAATGGTGGACCCTTTGAGCAGGGACATTGAAACTGCATCCACAACGACGTTTGAAGGTTTGACGACGGAGTGTGAGAATACACTGCAGAGGACAAGTGAGCTAGATTCGGGTGTACACAACCAAAGGTCGATGATCTTACTAATCATCTGGCTGGAGGCGTTTCGAGAGTTCCATGTTGTACTGGTACCCATGGCATCCCCCAGAGTCTATTGTTATCCTCAGAGCTACCTCGGGATTCTTCTCTCGCTGAGAGATTGCACGTAGTTGCTGTGAAAACAGAAGTAGACCGTCCATGAGCTCAAGCTCCCAGGAGCGGAACGGAAGCAATCTTGGATGTAACGAATGGCGGATCGGGAATTGCAGATAGTTGGAAACTCACTTCAGCAGCTCTCTGGGTGATTCCTAACGTGGCCTCTTCTGGGGGTAGCAGCTCCGTGTCGTACTCCGACTCTTCGATATCCTCAAGGGTGGGGACGTGGGTGAGGATAGAGTGTTGATTTCCAGGAGTTTCGGTTGCGAGCGCTGCTACCGAGCGTCGTGCTCGATACGGCGTGGGTGGTTTCTGTCGTCTGAGGGCAGACAGGGCATTGAAAGTCCGGAGAGCCGATGGTGGTGGGAGAGGATGGAGGGCCAGAAAGCGTGTAGCTGGTGACGGACGTAACATCAGCCAGGTAAGGCTGGGGAAGAGAAGCGTGACACGTCACTCTGCCTCGCGTCACACCTGTTATCCTGTGTCAAGTTCTCCACGGAATCCATGACGGCCAAGGGGATCTTTCACGGGCACTCCACCCGGTGGGATTTCCTATAAAACCCTAAGATGCCTGTCAGGGTACCCCACAAGGAACTATGTCTCTCAAACTCACCCTCATCAACGCTCTCTTGTTTTCTTCGACCGCTGTTTCTGGTTCCCTCAGTCTTAGGCAGGTCGGGCCGGATTCTAAGGCTGGGCTGGCTTGGCCAAACGGTCCCTGGAGCGACATCCAACAGTACGCTGCGACTGGGAAGGTATCGTGGTGCGTGTATATCACATACGCCTTGCCAAACTGGTACTAAGTTGCAGCCTTTGACAGGTATTATACCTGGAGTCCAGATTCCATCGATACTACCCTTGAATACGTTCCCATGTTGTGGGGTGAACGACAGATTGAACAATGGGCAAATACCATCGACCGAACGATCCGCACTCGAAAGGTCACCCATGCTCTTGGTTTCAACGAGTAAGTCTCCTCAGCCATGTTATCTGCGGCTTTCCTCACCGTCGATCATGTAGGCCGCAACAAACTGGCCAGTCAAACATGTCCCCACAGCGAGGCGTAGAACTCTGGAGGGCTCATATGCAGCGGTTCAGGGCACAGGGTATTCGATTGGGATCTCCCGCACCATCGAGTGCACCATCTGGAAAGACCTGGTTACAGGATTTCCTTAATTTGTGTGGATTAGATTGTACCGTTGACTTTATCGCCCTTCACTGGTATGGAATCAACTCGACCCAGTTCGTCGGATACCTGCAGGACTTTCACTCCACCTTCCAACGCCCTATCTGGGTCACTGAATGGGCATGTCAGGTCGGTACAATATCTGTACCCTTCATTCAGGTGGCGCCTAAATGGACACACCGCAGAACTTTGCCGAGCCAGGCAAACAGTGTTCGCAACAGGATGTGATCAACTTCATGAATGCTACTCAATCATTCATGGACGAAACGGAATGGGTTGAACGCTATTCCTGGTTCGGCGCGATGAGAGATATGCAGGGCGTTAATGAGGTGATTAGCTGTGCTCGATACAGAGTGATGCTGATGGTTAACCTCCTCCTAGTATAACAGGATCATGAGCACCGATGGGAGAATTAACAGCCTTGGCTATCAGTACATCGGAACAGTCTCGCCTGGGGGCAATATTAACAGTAACAATTCATCTCCTGCCGTTTTTGTTCCCCCTTCTGTCTTCAGTTCCCTCACCGCAGCTCTCTTTGCCATTCTCTTGATCTAAATGATTACCCCACCGACCCATCTGCAAACCGCGCATGCCGCTAGGCCGCAGATACCCTATGTATCCGTAACGTGTAGTGTATGATTGTATCCAAATGTGTCCTGTTCCTTGTGCGATCTTCGGTGTCCCCCGTCAGAACAAGGCGTTTCGTCGGGCCGATTGACCAAACTGGGCGTTACACGTTTCCCACAGCTATCCTGTCATCTCTCCTTGCCTCGCCCATCTAACTCCTCCCATGGGGCAACGACGCGCCTCTCTAAACCTCCCCGTGGAGCTGCTCGAGCATATTCTCGGCCAGCAAGAACTGAACTTTCGTGACGTGTTGCGATGCAAAAGGGTTTGTTTCCTGAATCTGCCACTGTCCACCCTCCCGCGGCCACCCAATTTCAACGCGAAGACGATAGCTAACGAGCCACTTTCCTTGTCCACAGGTAAACAACCATCTAAAGAGTGTAATTAATCGTTCTATATCGCTCCGATACAAAGTAGAACTTGGCGCGCATGGGATGGTGGATGGAACTCCGGGAATGCGGGCCCGAACTTCTACCGTGTACAGGATGAAACAGCTCGAGGCCTCCCAAGAATCTTGGGATCGGTTCCAGTGGACTTCTCAGCGGACCCTGACTTTCCCATCGTGGCCAATCTCACTGCTGGACGGCGATTTGCTGGCGATGCTCGAAGGAGATGATCTAAAACTCCTCCGTATGCCGTCAAAGTTCAGGAACCTCGAGGGGGATGAGAAAGTGATACATGAACTGGCTCTGGACGATCTTTATATCGACAAGGCATTGAAGTTGCTGGTTGCGATAAGGCGTGACCCAACAGAGTGAGTCCACCGACTCGACCCTGCTGCATAACATTGAATTGAATTGGCTGTCCTTGTGTTTAGAGAACCGGCGTTCTCCGCAGCCCTGTTACACTTGGACACGGGGAAGCCTCACCCATCTGCAGCTGTCCCTGTGTTGGCGCAAAGCCTGACCGCAAAGCGATCGGAGGGTTGGTCATTTGCCATGTCAGTTACGGGACCGTACCTCGCGGTCTTGTTCCAGAACTTCACCGCGGATTATGACGCCGAGGATTGGTCTACGAGGACCGATTGGAACGAACAAGAGGACACTCTTGTCGTATGGAATTGGCATACCGGTGAAAGGATGATGGTAAGCTTCATTGTCTTTTAACGAGTTGTTGTCTTCGGCAGCCCGATCGCTAACACAGTGACCTCCCGCTGATGTAGACAATCAAATGCTGCTGTATACGTTCTTTCGTGTTCCTCGATTTTGGCCGGATATTAGTCGGCCATATCACCCCCTCCCCCTCCCGAGAACCCCTCCTGCGGGTAGTAGATGTTAAAGAGGGAGATGTCGAAGTCTCACTCCAGGATGCGGATCAAACTTTCCACTTCCCACCCATATCTGTACTCGCCGCGGACATAAACATTCACTGCGAGCCTACTCCGACTTGGTGCCCTGGCGAAGACGAAGAAACCCTGTTTTCTGTTGCTCCTGAGCATCGGATAATCGTAATAACCCTCCGAGCCACTCAGGAAAACATATTTAATTCGGACTCATACACGATCGTCGTCCTCTTCCACGATCTCATGTCTCACCTGAAAAAACGGGGTGCGCTGAAGTGGATATCGTCTCCGGAGCCCCATACACCCTGGGCAGGGTGGGGATACAAAACGAGACTATTTTACCCGACTTCTGCCCATGGGTGCTCGGATTTGCTGTCCGTATACGGAACCAGATTCATTTCCATTCCTTTGGAACGGTCCAGGACGATGGAGATTATCGATTTCAATCCCCATACCATCCGGCGTCGCCTCTCTGCCGAGGCTGAGGCTAAGGCTAGGAAGGGCGCCGAATCTGGATCTACAATAGTTCCTGGTCACGGTAAAACGGTTGCTGAGGGTCGACACGACGAGGACAAATCTGAATTGACAGCAGACTTTGGCGACGGAAGGGCGGTCTCTGGGGATAAACAGGACGCTACTTCGGATCCGAAACATGACGATCAGGAGGACCGAAGTCGGATCATAACCGACCCGGCGTCCCAAATACCTGGCTGGATTCCAATGGAAGCCGCATTGTACTGTAGCCTCCCTTATACCTCGTACGAGATCCCGATCCCGTTGGACCTGAATATGGATTTTTGCATCGACGTGATGATGGGACAGGATACGATCGTTTTTATGTTTGTATGTGGAGTTCATTCCACGCCATCTCGCTCGAGGCTGATCTTGCTGGAGTTACAGGACAATGAAGCTGGGGATCAGTACACGTGGTCGATTCTCAGCTTCTGATTTAACCGCGAGCGTTGCTGGGAGTTCCGCAGCGTTTGGGTGGCGGAGGAGCGAGGCGCTTGGACGTTGCCTTTACCATGGGCGGAGTGCGGGTGATAGATGTTGTATCGTCCATCACACCCGCATCTGTTGCCAGGAGTATACAATTCTGCCGGTGCTCGAATGTGAAGGCCTCTACGTTGTCATTCTACCGTTTCTCTACTACAACAAATCTCTACTACAACGAGTGTGCGGCGCGATACCGGTCGGGGGAAACAAATCTAGGGAGCTACATTCCAAGTCGAGTCCTTTGTCCCTGTCCTGGGACGTTGGTTGAAGCTAATAAAGATAAGGAGACAATTCCACAGTCTAGACCAATACAAGTGACCAATAAAGCACAGGACCCCGCACGGAGAAAGAGAGAAGGAAGGAGTTTCAAACTACAACAATCACAGGAAAAAAGATGTGAAGGAAAGGAGAGACCCAGGAAGAGAAAAATCTATGTCTAATAATCGTCCACGCCGAGCCGAACGACTGTGCAGCTGAAGTCTTCACAATTCAAAACGGATTCACGGCGTCGTCCAAACCTCGAATTGTCCGGATGGCACGTGTGGTGCCAAACGTGCTCGAGGTCGATGATCCTCAGGCGACCGCGCTTGTCGCGGACTACGTTCCGACTCGTCAGGTCGCGGTTGATGAAGCCTAAATTATGGAGGTCACGCATGGCGTGGAAGAGGTACTCCCTGTGAACAACGTGATGGGGTCAATGTTCCGACAACATGTTTTACGAGGGGCAACCACGGACCTGTCCTGCGGTGGCAATTGACAAAAGTCGTTCACCGCCGGTTTACCATCTCCTATACACTCCAATACTAGCACGCTGAACCCAGACTCGTCTTCCGGACCGCCAGACTCCGCGAATCCGTAACAAACCGGGATAGTCTCCCCGGCTACAACCCCGAGTCCCATCAGTGCCGCATAGATCTCCCACTCATGGCGTAACGCTCCGCGGTTAACCCTCCCTGACACGATCTTTACTGCCACCTCTAGCCCTGTGTCGGTGATTCCTCGGTACACATTACCCATATGTCCAAACCCGAGTCGACTCGAGCAGGCTATCGACCGTATGTTCTTCCCACCGAGGTTACGATTGGGTGAGGTGAGCCAGACGAGGTCGTAAGGGTTTTTGAGTGAGTGCGGATCTTCGTTTCCGAACCCGAGCCATAGGGAATGTACGGCTCCGCATGGGCGTTGCGAGGCGGCTGGGCACGTGGAGAGCGGAGCCAATCCGGTCGCTGCCGCCTTTGGGACTGCAGAGTGGTGGAGGGGGAGGGAGGAAGGAGTGGGATAGTAATCTACAAGACCAACTTCGGCGCAACGAGAGAAGATGAGACCCATGATACAAGGTACCAGACCAGAAGAGGAGTTACAACCCGCGCTGATGACGGGAGCGGCATAAAGAGTGGAACCGCGACGACGAAATAACACCGTTTGCTTGTAACTGGTCACGAAATACGCTGGAACGTTGTTTTTGTGTGAGGTCCAATACATCGCCTGTGGGGATTGAGGGGGTTTACGGGTTAGTGGATGCTATTCGACAGACCTTGGAGATCGGCCGGTATGGAGAAGGGAGTCCTCTAGAAATCGAGATAGGATTCCACGAGCGACTCAACTCCTCTACTAGCGGGGCACTCTCGGCCAGTACTTGCGTGTCCTCGTAGCTCCACTGCAGCACGGGGATCTCCGCTTTCGGAAAGGAGGGCGACCATAGATGTAGTTGGACATCATCTAATCCCTGAGACCGCTGGGATAGATGATATGAACGGCTCCTCAGGACATTACAAGCAGGGTGCCGATTTTTGAGGTCGTCGAAGATGGCGAGGAAGAGTCGTTGGAAGCCCCTAAATGCCTCCTGGATCGCAAACACAGCACTCCCGTCCCCGACCGAATCCGAGCGACGACCAGGTGGTGGTTTGGGTTCGCCGGGGAACCGCAGCGCCCACCCTGCCTCGAACTCTCCGTCCACCTCGTTCACAAACTGTCGGAAACTTTCGGCCAGTTGTGGTACCAATCCAGTGTCGTAACCGAGCCGTCGGACCTCTCTTTCTGGGCACAGGTCGAGTTTCCAGGCTATCGGGATGTCTGAGGTCGACTCTGTCCGCCCAACTGCGTTTCCGGGCACTGTTGGGATGGTCTCCGCCAGAAGTCTCCTATAGGAGGTAGTAGGCATGGTCGAGGTCAGGGGGACGCACCGGATCTCCGATCGTTGATCGAGGATTGTTTATCTTATGTTTTTACCGATGTGATCAGGGACCGAAGCACCCATGTTGACAAGAGAGAACTTCTACAGAATTACTTCAAAGCGATAGCTTCGTGAAACAGTAGGTATCTGCTCAAGCAACAGGGCCGCTCAAAATATACAGGGTGGGCAGAGCAGCTGGGAAAGCCAAAGGACCATCCAGTCTCTGGCACTTTGCATGAATTCGTTGGAATGGGACATGGACAGCACTAAGCCCCGCAAGAGGCAGCCTTGACAGTGACAGACGGAATGCGATATTTTGAAAGCAGTTGCGAATATACGATTAATAGTGTAGTTGACTGGGGGAAATCTAGGTCACTGCTGGGGGTCAGTTTGCTGCTGAGATGGGTGGGGAGAAGCCGGGGACCAACCTCAAAGTCTCCGTGCTTTTTTAGCCCTGGTACCACCAATCTTCACAGGAGTCTCGTCCGTGAGCCTGGAAACAAACGGACGGATTTTCTCCCCCTCTGACGCAAGCAAAGCCTTCTGCATAGCGTCCCTCCCTTGACCAAATCCTTTGAAGATGATCTCCAATGAGAATTGTCCCGTCTCCTTCCGGTAGTCAACTATCTTCTCAAAAGCCCTGACGGTACACTGGTAACCGGCCTCGTAGCTGGAACGATTGCCCTTCTTGAAACCGCAAGAACCTCCAGACCACCAGGCAATTGGGTTTCCCTTCTGGTTGGTGAAGGTGGCAATGGTGTTGTTTCGTGTAGAATGGACGTGGAGATGAAACTTGTTGGTTTCTGGCGGCCCCATCTTTTGGAATTCCTTCGCGAACGGGTTCACCTGGTGTGGTTGGGGGGAAGACGACCAGGAAGGAGGCAATGGCGGTCCGTCATAGGGTGCGGCGGTGAAAAGGCTGGCCACGAGACGAGGCGTGTGAGTGGGTGAAGTCCGTATTGAGGAAAGCGAGGAGCGGATGAGACGCGTCGAGTTCATCGCGGTCCAAGTTGCGCGACGCGACTCCCGGCAACATCCGACATTCCCTCTCCTCCGTCTGCAACAACCATGGCCGTGAGCCCAACTGCTGCCCGGTGTCCACGTATTCACTGACTTGGTTTATAGTTCGCTACCACCTTCTACAACACCATTGCCCGACGAAACAGTATGACGCTCCCGGTGACCACTTCTGCCTAATTCCAGAAAACTCACGTTGTCCTCGACAGGCGTGTTCGTCGCTAGCATCTTCGCTAGCAGCTTCATTTTCGCCATCGGTTTCGACCAGGGGCTCGACAAATTTTGGGATACCTGGAACAGGGGTGTATGTGATTTTCGGCCCCACTCTTCGCTCGCGCGCAACGTTCTGATTTTCCTCGCCTTTTGCAGAGACAATGGAAGGATATCCGACACAAATACGTTGAGGAATCTTAGAGTCCTTCCGATGTACCTTTCTGGCCAATGATCATAGTTTAATCACAAATCCACGTCCACCTCTCCTGCCTCTCGGCATCAGGGCTTCCGCTTCATCCGTTCTGCCCACCTCGCACGCGGCACTTACCGTGAACTCCCCTCATCCGTGTTGGCGGCCACCAAACTCCTTCCCATTTTACGATACATGAAAATACATTCCAAGACTTCTGCCATCACTTTTCAATGCGTCTCCTGACCTTTGCCAGTCCAACGTGCCGGATAGTGACGACCCTACACAACACCCGTCATCTGCGACGCGTCATCACCGCGGGGAGCGGACCATATGTCTATTGAATGGACCGTTATTCGTTTGCCAACCGGTGGGGTCTGTTCACCAGGCTCCTACCCAGCCGTCGGCGAACGGACGAGCCAAATCCGATTGGCGTGATGCAGGGTTTGTATACTGGATCCGTAGCTAGGGCTCGCTCTCTAGGCGTCAGTTGTTGGGCCACCGAACTTTTACCTAGGTAAAAAGAAATAAGTCCGACCAGGTGAGCATGCCTCATCGAGCGGCTGACCGTTCCCGATTATCCCTCAAGGCTTCTAGGGGAATCGGGCTTGTTGCGTGTGGTGTCTTCGGTTGTTATGCTCCGAATCAAATAGGATCAGGTGTATTGACCATATGGGCATCCTGATCTGGTACACTTGGCGTTCATACCACGACTCAGCGCAAACGAATAGTCCGTGTCCTCGTCAATTCCGCTTCCCCATAAAGCCAGCGGTATTCACTGACCCTACCCCACGTCGCAGTCCCTCTTCTCCCTTGTGTTCACTCTCCCTAACAATGTCCGGCCAATTCGTTCACCTTGGGGACTTTGAGCCTCGCGCTGGCTTTTTGAAGGCGTGGGAGAGAACAAAGCTCAAGCGCGTATCGTGGTTCGCCGAGTGCTTTGCTGAATTTGTACGGGATCTCCTGTTTCTCCCGCTGACTGCATTCTGACACTACGTCCCTAGTTGGGCGTGTTTATTTACACCTTCGCGGGCACCGGTGCCACTCTCGCTTATAACCTAGGCAACATCGCCAAGTTGAGCGGCGTTGGATGTCGGTCACTCTTCGTTCCGTCCAACCTCTATCATCTAACACCCTTTTGATACAGCCCTTCTCGGTATCGGCCTTTCCTATGCCGTAGGAATCATCCTCGCCATCTCTATCTGTGCTCCCGTTTCGGGAGCTCACCTCAGTCCTGCCATAACTATCATGGCTGCCCTCTTCAAGGGTTTCCCTCCCTTAAAGGCAGTCAGATACATTGTTGCCCAGATCTTGGGTGCCTTCGTCGCATGCCTTGTTATCTACGTCCAGTACCACGACCAGATCGAGACCATCACCCATGTCTTGGAAGCTCAAGGTGCACTAGACCGCATCAACTTCACACCCCAGGGCATCGCCGGCAGCTTCGCGTTGTACGCTCCCGCCGGGTCATCGCTTGTATATGTCTTCATCAACGAGTTTGTCTGCGTAAGCACACCAAGCATCCGCCGTTCTCCCTACCATTATTTACCTCCATGTCAGACTTTCATCCTCGGTATGGTCATTTGGGCATGCGTTGACCCAACCAACTTCTACGTTCCCACCTCTTTCTTTTCTGTGGTCATCGCCCTCGGCTACGCCATGATCATCTGGGGTTACGCTCCGATCGGTCTTGCTGCCAACACAGCTCGTGATGTCGGAGGTCGTATGATGGCTGTCGCTATCTGGGGACCTAAAGCCAGCGGTGGAACCTACGCAGCGATCGGTGCCCTCACAAATATCTTAGCGACCTGGGTCGCGTTGGTTGTTTACGAAGCCCTCTTTGTTGACTCCAGTCGAGGTACGTGATTGCTCAATCTTCCGCATGGAGATTACAAAGGTTGACTTCAACCGTCCACAGTCGTTTCTCCCGATCGCCGCCTCCACCTGAGCGCTAAGGTGGCTGAGACGGAGTACCGCAACGGTGACACCCCCATCAACGGTTCCGGACCATATGACTCGAGCGAGAAGGTCCACGCCTAAACGTTTAGGTGCAGATGTGCCAAGAGATGTTCCGCTTTCCTGATTTGTTTTCCTGATTTGTTTTCTCCATATGTGTACTCTCGACAAAGAATTTATAGTCTCAATGGACGGATAAAGGCCCCATGCTGATAATACATCGGTCCGATTACATGGTACTATTTGGGGCCGCGGGGATTCGTTGCATGCGCGTGCACTCCTATTATAGCTGGTAGTAGACAAACAACTCAAGTCTCACCATTCAGAGCTTTAGAGAGGAAGCGCATCGAGTCTCCACGCTCCGTTTTTATCGTATTGCATCGCGACCCGCACCATCCGACTGTAAAAGCCCAGCTTGAATTCCAAGGGACGGACATGAGACATACAGATACCGATTCTCAGCTCGCCGGTGGCTAAGGAGCATACTCAAACAAGCTTGGGGGCTGGAACAAACACGCACATCTAAATTGGACCCTGACTGTTGGTGTTGAGCGACCTCCGTTTTCAGGAGGTCAACCTGGTGACTGGTAATGCGATAGGAATCTTTGCGGTCACCGCGGTGGGTCAGTTGACCTGCTCGATGGGTGGCATATGGGGTAGCATCCTTGAAAGTAGAGCCAAAACAACAAGACTCCCCGTCAACACCGGTGCAATTCAGTGCATCCCCCGACTGGGACTTGACGCCGGCCAAGCGCCCGTCCTGATCACACCTTTCCCTCCCCGTTTTCAAACTTCCATCTTGAAATTCATCCATGGCCCCCAATGCTGCGCAAGATTTCTGCAGTATTCCTCAAGTGAGCGCGTGGCTCAGAAGTGCGGAAGTGCTGGATCCTTTAGTCGAATCCCGGTTACGCAACGTCATGACCCTACACGCGGAGAGGAAGACCCGAGTACACAATTGGCCCATGGAACAGTTCTTGGTGAGTGTGCACGGTAGATGCAAGACTGCCTCAAACCTTTCTCGCAGATCGACTACTCCCAGCTTCGTGATTGGGCTTCGTTGCCATGTCCTGAGTTCGAAACGTGGGTGCGCCAGTCGAACATCTGTGGAATCAACCCACGGTTGGAGAGGGCGTTTCACCTCAAGCCCACACCCACCACAATTTTGGACCAGGAACCGGTTGTTGCCTGGTTCAGGGCCGCCGTCCGTGTCAATGAGGAAATGTGCCGGTGCATTTTTTTTGCAATCCTGCGGAAGGCTGCAGGAAGTAACCCCAGCGAAAAGCAGATGGAATCAATGAGGGTGGGTGCCTTTACATTGGTTTCTCTCAGTTTATTGCATGCTATTTGTAGGCGGTGTTTATTTCATTGAATACGGCATTGTCCATCTCGTGCCAGCAGTTGGCCGAGTTCTTGGGGGTTGCTGAGGGTGAACAAACGATGGCAGATCCCGTCTATGCTTCCAATCCTCTGTGCAGACCCCCAAAACCAGAGGCTTCAACATCCACCTTGGAGGCAGCAGGACAAAGTTCGGTGCGCCCATCATCCATAGATTTTTTTTTTTTGCTGACCAACAGTGCCAGGGGACCGCCAAACAAACGACAAACATTCGAAAGGCTCAGTCTCCACCTCCAACGATCCGACCACAGAAGCGGAGGGCCTATGCCCAAATAAAGAAGGCTCCTCCAAAACGCCAGCAGTCGCCGACTTTAAAGGAAATGGTGAGGGAAGCGTTATATGCCCAGGGAAATCGGCGCGGAGCCGGCAGAGAGTATGAACTTGCACTTTCCAACTTCAGGGACCTTATGTGGTCAGATATCTACGAAGCGGAACAACCGAGGAAAGAGAGGGGTATCACGAACAAAGTCGACATTCCGCGTTCTGTGAAGATGTACCCCAACAATCCATTCAATTATAAATGAGCACAATGTCAACTGACTCTCCGACAGGCAAGAGTTAGCTGCCAACCCAAACAAATCAGTCATAGTCTAATGAACGATGGTTGGCCTTGGCCCGCTGCCAGAGATATTTGTCTCAGGTGAAGAATTTATTTCTGGTATCCATGATCGTCCCCGATTCCAAATTCTACCCGTACCTCCGGTCCCGTTTCGCGGCCACGAAGGCTAAGATCAAAGCGCAAATGCAAGCCAAAGTGGTCACGTACAAACTCGCGGAGTAACATCGCGCCCCCTGAAGGCAACGCAATCCGTGTTCGCCGTACGATGAATGTGCATCGTAAATCCGCCCAAAGGTCATTGAGAAAATATTCCCCGCTACAAGCGGAGATACGGAAACAAGGCCCCAGTTCTCTGAGAAGTGGGCTGCGCGCAACGATTCGACGAACGTGTATGTGTGTGTGGATTCCGAAGGGCGGATTAGTTCCTGTGGAAGGTTCCAAGAGAAACGAACAACTACGTACCCATTCCGAACCATTCGATGATAATGGTCGGTAAGAGGCCGAACACCCCACCGTACGAGATCCCAACCAAGATAACCGCATATTGCAGGTGATTGATGTCCCGAACACCAATGCCAACCAACTGAGAGATGAGAAACCACGATGCCACTATAGCGGTGCATCGAGCGCGTCTTATCCCTCTGTGTTTTGCAAAGTCTGCAGTCACACCTATCCGGTAGAAAGTCTGAACCATCACGACATAATGGTACTCCAGAGGGACAAATACCGATTAAAATGCGACCAATGCAACTCGCGATGCTCAGTGTCGAGACCTGTAGTGTCTGCCACTTCACGTTCTCCCGCTCGTCGGGACTTGCATTATCCTTGAGCGCAAGCGCGCGAGCCATCAGCCCAACGTTGTTTATCCCTGACAAATTTCGTGGTCTCAATCCTCCTTGTATGCGAATGTATCAGATGTCTCGGCTCACACATAATTCCTGAACCAGTTACTTGGGTTTTTCGGTTAACAACCCGTGATCCAACAACAGAGCTACTCACAGAGTGACATAATGGAAAACAATATCCAAAAGTCAATAGTACGCATCAGAGCTAGGCCGGTGATGCTAGGGGGTTGCGTTTGTTCGTTCTTGCTGATCAATTGCGTAGTCTCGTTCAAGACGAGGCTCGTTTCGCCTGATTCTGCATGATCGTCGCCCTCGGTGGTTGTCCGGATCATGTGTTCAGGATATGGGCAAGGGCGAATCAGGAACCAACCAAGTACCATCGGGGTGGCCGTCCCGACCGCTAGAGTGAGCAAGAAATCGGAAGTGTTTCCGGGGAAAATCATGTGCGCGATCGTAGAAAACAGGAAAGCCGATAATCCAAAGCCAGAGATAACGGTTCCTGTCACAGTTGTTCTCTATATCCGGGGGCGCGGTGAGCATGGTCAACGTTACGGATCCAGAGTTGGAACTGACGATCTTGTTCGGGAAGCTTTTCGCAACAGTATTCAGCGCTGCAGAATAACCTGCATTGCTGCCAATCCCAGAGAGTAATCCAAATAGAATGAGTGTGAATAATGTTCTGTCTTCAACAGGCTCCGTGTTATCTTCCGAAGCATCATACACCGCCTTTATACCGAGGTATCCGGTAAGAAGCAGTACAAAAGAAAGAGCCAAAGATAGCCGTGGCCCTCTTGAATCGGCGAGTTTCCCGAGGAATGGTGCTGACGCATATACACCAACTGTGGGGGACCCTGGTGAGCTCCACTCGGGTGCGTTGTATACTCAAGCATCAAGCCGCACAATTTCCACTCAACCCGACCAGGTTCTGCTTCGCGTATGATAATTGCAGGCGACGGCCAAGCTGCGGACCATACGCTGAATGTATTCCATCATTTATTCGTGTGTCAGATCGTTGTGCGAGCGAAACACACCAGAATAGACCTGGGAGGTTTTCAACAGTTTCAGCTCGCACCGGTACCTCCCACACGCGACATGAGATTACACACGTAGTTCGTTCCGGAGCACAGAGCAACCAAAAGCGAGACGAGGAAAGTGGTGGTACGCTTCACGGTCAGTATTGTTGGGTCCGGTGTCGTTGACTCCATGTCGTACCACCCCTGACTGAATGCTGGATCTTGAAATTGAAACCTGGACCGTTGTCAGCACACTAACGTGAACGGAAGGCCGAAGGAGCAGCGATCAGGCTGGCGTTGAAAGTTGGGCCGGGGAAGAGAAGGTCGGCAGTTAGCGAGACGTTCTGCGCTGGAAAATATTGGCGAAAACCTTGGTTGTCAAATGTGATGTGGGGTGACTTCCAATCCGTATTTCACTCTTAGTTTAATCATACGGAATTGGCGGAGAAACCTTGTAAGCAAGGCAAATGATGCGTGATATCGATATCCCGGGCCCGCCGCCCATGCGTCCAGCTTCAACCGCTACCTCCACAAATGCCACACAAGGTATTCGAGATTGACGAGATCCTCAAACCAATCGCTGGATACGTCGTTGGCCTCGGCGGATCGAGTGCAATCGCGCTCGCCTGTTGCTGCAAGGCTTTCGAGGAGCCCGTTCTCAGCTTGTATTGGGAGGATCAGCCTCTGGACAAGCTCGCCCGTGTCCTCCCAAAGGGGGTGTTAAACCGTCTAGGCCTCGGTGGGCCTCCACACTACGTACGTACTCCTGGAAAATCCTAGGCCGCCGACGAGCTCGTGAACGCTAACGTGCGGTGTGCTGCAGGAGATCATACGCCTTCCCACTCAGGAGGAGCGGGGCAGATTGCTACGATACGCATTCTGGATTAAACGAACTGAAGGTGTTATTACGCGACGCTTTAAGGCATTCTTCGAGATCCTTCAACACAGTTCGCCCACCCAGACACCGTTCCCCAATTTGCGCGGACTAAATTGGTGTATGTACCCCACGTCACTCCGTTTCCTCCCCCTATTCCTTTCTCCCCGGATGACCGCGTTCTCTGTGAGCGTGTACCCGGACACTTCCTTTGACACCGACACGATGGAACGGGACTACCTGGCCGCAGCGGTCGCCGCGCTGCCCACCTCGTTTCGGGAACTCACCTTGCGCGTAAATGCCGCTGGCCTTGGGAACGACGAACTCAAGAAGGAGGTTCTGCACATGATTCGACGATGCGGTCAGACGTTGACCCATCTGGAGATCGATGTGGAGCTACCTGCCGTTACGGTCCACCGTGCAATGCGGCTGCCGAACCTTCGCACTTGGAAGGTCCATCGAAGTTCGCCCCCCGCTACATTCTCGCCATCCTCCGAGACAACGACACACCTGCCTGCCCTTCGTTCGCTTGCGCTGTCCGCTACGAACGCGTACGATTGGGCCGTTTTCCTGGCCAGTTCGTATCCAACAGTGGACGGTGTTCGTTCGACCCTCACAGAGCTTAATCTCAGTGATAACTACGCCGTCACCCCGACCCTTATTGCTCAGATCTGTGTCTTCAAGAACTTGACACGTCTAGATGCAGGGTATTCCTGTCCCAAGCACGAGTGCGCCTTTACCTTGGCGGACGATGACCTGTCACGCCTATCGCTGGCATTGCCGCGGCTGGAGTGGTTGATGCTTGGTCGTCAGTGCGATAAGAACACATGCAGGACTACATTTAGGAGCCTGTTGTTCTTATCTGCACGCTGTCCCAAGTTGGCCTTTATTTCGATCCATTTCAACACCATACAAATCGCGCAGGATATCAAGTCTTTATTCGAAACGGAAGATTCAGGAGTAAAGGAGTTGCGGGATAGTCCAACAAGGTGCCACATCGGGACGTTTTCCGTCTACCGGACTCCTCTCTTCTTGGAGGGGTTGGAAGAGTTGGATGTGGTGAAGAGGGGATTTTCGAATGTCTTTCCTCGGTTAAGGGAGATCGCCAGGAGATGTGGGAGAACTTGGCAAAGCCTAACGGAAGTGTTAAGAAAAGGAAAAGGCCTGTACTAGTGGAACTCATTTCAACCACCTTTATTGTGTGCACGGAGTGCAGTATGAATGTAAACATAGTTTCGTGGGGACGGAGGGGTGTGTACAGTGGAGTGACCTGTTTTCCTACGATGAGTTAGCAGCAGCGTGGATTTCACGATCAGATTACCACCAACAGGGGTAGAAACTCATCAAGGTTTCCGAGGCAATTCGAGATCCTCAGGACCAGAACTGAATGGCAGTAGCTCTCCCAAGTTCGTCACTTGGATCGGTATCTTCTTCGAATCTTTCTTCTCCATGTCATAGTAGTCGACTGGCACGAGAAGAATCGGCATCTCGTCCGAACAGAACTCTCGGATGAACTGTCGACACATCCCACAGGGTGAGATTGGTGCCGCAACGTCCCTGGACGACGTGGGATTGGTATAAATTGGCGGGTTCGCTCAGCTGACTGAGCGAGTTTGGAGCTTACGATGTGACCGCGAGGCCGATAAACGAACGGATGCCTTCACTCTGAAGGGGACCTTAAGTACGTGTGAGAAGGCACGGCCGAGAGTGTTCCTTACCACTGCTTTCACGAGTGCCGTCCGTTCGGCACAGATCGATCCACCTTATAAGGTCCCCGCGATCCGAGCCTTGGTCTCATCGTTCGACTGGGGATCGAGATTTATGCTCACTGTAACAAGCGTTGTCGATGCATGCACCCTTGACCACCCGGATGTCTACGGTGAGTAGAGCAGCACCGACGCGGAACTTTGAATACGGAGTATACGAAAACTCCTTGGCTATGCCCGTGTTTAGCTTCCGCCGGAAAGGGATGTCGCGATCCGATTACCTTCAAAACAAGATTTGATGAGGAGTTCTTGTTGTTCAACGGAAAATGTCCAGGACTTGGTTGCAGAGACCATCTTATCTTTAGCCGCTCAAACGCTGCAGGAGTGTCGAATCTTCTGATTTCATCATCTGGCGCTTTCTTGGGAACACCGGTGCAGCCCCTTCTCGTCACGTCCAGGGACACCCTTGCCGTTTCCCAATTCACAGAACGCGAGCAGGGATGGAAGGGCCGCCGGAGATTCCCCTGGGATACATCGCAATCTCCTGACTAACGAAAGCCAATTCCACGTAAAATGGATAAATTTCCGTCGGTGAAATGAATATTTTATGCTGCGGCCTGAATCGGTCCTTTCAAGATGAAGGCGAATGTAAATTCTTGAAATTGAGGTGATAAAATAGACGGGAGCCACTCCCATTGGCTGACGCACAGTCATTCCTTACCTTGCTTCACTTGCTTAACCCTTTGAATACTGATTCAAACAACTCGAGATTTCTCCGACGGCCCGTGGGTGCTCGTGATCATTTCGTTCATGCGTCGGGCTTCAGCGGGGCCGATGCCAAAGTCATTCCATATAACAGACGCTGACCACTGCGCAGATACTCGCCCGCTAATCGATATCGATAAGCCTGTGGGTTGTCGAGTCAGACCACCCAATCATGACGACTCCGGACGACACACACCAGGTCCCCCTACTCGACAAACCGTTACCGGCAGATCTCAACACAAATGAGATAGCCCACGAGTGGTTTTCACGATTTGCGCCGCTCGTCCAATCCGGAGACGCAGCAGAGATTGTCGACCTTCTCGTCGACGACCCTTTTTGGCGCGATGTCCTCGCGATAACCTGGGATTTCCGTACCTTCCGTGGCCCCGCCAGTATCAAAGAGTTCTTGGACCACAGACTCAAGGTCGCAAACTTGACAAACTTTAACCTTGAAAACGCTACCTTGGTGCAGCTCCCCCCCGCGGTTGCTTGGATACAAGGCATTTACACCTTTGAAGTGGGGGGGTTCGGACTCGGATCTGGTGTTTTTCGTCTGATCCCCACCCCCGATGGTCGATGGAAAGCTTACACCGTGTACACGAGCCTGACCGGCTTAAAGGACTACCCGGAAAAGGCAGGAAAACTGAGGAACCCCCTCCCGAATCACGGGAAATGGTTGGAGCAACGAGAGCGCGAGGTGGAGTTCGTAGACTC
>Ga0307515_10001384_pt1 | contig 54854 bp, 46 predicted proteins | sample 17_EM_MG_FD_194513 | JGI IMG/M metagenome (GOLD analysis project Ga0307515, IMG submission 194513) | Populus trichocarpa ectomycorrhiza microbial communities from riparian zone in the Pacific Northwest, United States - 17_EM | ecosystem: Host-associated > Plants > Roots > Unclassified | place...
ACTGGAGATTGGAACCGACGGGTCTAGCCAAACCCAGTAAAACCCGCGGGTTGACGGGTACGGGTCCGGGTTTGGCCCGCCAAGACGCTGCGGGTCGGGTTTTTGGACGGTTCTGGAACCGAACCGAACCGTTTATCCGGTCCAAACCCGGACCGCTGGCGGGTTACCCGGACCCGTTGCTAACACTAGCTAACCTTAGTCAGCTCGCCTTCAAACAACTATCCTTGAGGCTCAAATCCACCAACAAACCATACCCCCTAAAGCTTCTCCGAGATTCGTCAAAACACTGAGCATTTCTCAAAAATGGTCAACACTCGCCGGAAACCTATTATATGCTTCATCTGCAAAACACAAATTTTTTAATGAGAACTGATTGGAAGCTCACTATCAACAATATCACCCAATATTGATGAATGACGGGCTATTACCCAATGGGATTCTACCACCTGGCAGCTTCCTTCACCCTGAGCCATCATGGTTTGATTACAGTAGGTGCACTTGAATGAACATGAACAAGGTGTCAATTAAGGATCTACTTATAGACAATGTACCGGGTGCACCGCCACCTGAAGATACGCCCAACCAAGAACCTATAGACCCTCAGCAGCCTGATCTCACCTGTACCCCTGATCCAACAAAGACAAGGGCTCATAGGCAGGTAGTTGGAGTGGAAAATGCGGGGGGGAAAGCATATGGCAAAGCAACTGTATTGAACAACAAGAATCGCAAGTACTCAGAACAATGGAATCCATGGCATCCATTTTGGTCTGCCCACAACTATCAGCAGGCTCAGTCGTTTAGCCAGCAGACGAAAACCTGGATAGATCAACATCTCCTGTGTGGACTGGACAACCACAAGATTGAATCATTCCAATCAGCAGATGCCCTGAGAAGACTCCTCTCTGAACTCGATGTCAGGCTCGGTGATGATACTTGGTTTGAAGATTAGTCACATATCTTTGGAACTTTATACTACAGGGATATTTCCACATGTATTCAGTTCCTCCTTGCACATCTCCCAATTCTGGCACACCTCGATTTTGAACTGGTGCGCCTTGCTGATTCTGAGGGTCGTCGAATCTACAGCAGGATGAACCCGGGCGACTGGTGGAGGGATACACAGCATCAAATTCCTTCCAGAGCGATGATTTCGTCAGTGATATGTGCATCTGACATAACTCCCTGAACCAATTTTTCGGGCGATCAGCACTCCTGGCCACTGTATCTCACGATTGGTAATGTTCGAAAAGATATCCGCTGGACACCAAAAAAGCGCGCTTGGATTCTCGTCGGACTGATCCCATGACCCCCGAAAGGTGCCAAAACATTGACGAAGCATGGCATAACGCGGTTGGAAGTCTGCTGTCTCAACTTGAACATCTTGACATCACTGGCCCTGGCTTGAAATGGAATCGTGCAGATGGATTCCAGCGACAATGATACCCACTGTTGGCTGCATGGGTCGGGGATCATTCTGAACAAGTCATGGTTGCTCATGTCTTATATGACTCATGCCCGATGTGTGAAATTCCTAAATGTGAACCGATGGGACATTCAACTGTTCGACCACACGATCGCTCAAGAGACCAGCATATTCACTCGGAGATGCTAGAGGACAATAATATTGATGCTCTGCACACTCTAGGTGTCCTCCCAATCTGCAACCAGTTCTGGCAATACCCTCTCTGCAATGTCTATCGGCTTTGGCAGCCTGATGAATTGCATTAGCTGTTCTTGGGTTTAGTTAAAGACTTATTGCACTGGCTGCTCAAATACCTGAAAGCTAGAAATGTCAAGGATCAATTTGACAATCGATTCACATTGGTGCCTCGATATCCCGGCCTCCAGCACCTCTCTAAACAATTTGATTGCTTGAAAAGCGGCACCTGGGAAGGTAAAGGGATCCGTGCAATGATCAGAACACTTGCAGTGAATTGCGCGCCGATTCTTGTCTGCTCCAAGGATAACGGGAAAACTGCGCCGGAAACAGCCTCTGAAGAAATGGTGCTGGGAGCAGTCCAGGCATTATGTGGATTCCCTCTACTTGTTAGCCACCAAAATCACTCGGATCTATCCCTCAATGCACTAGACGATGCACCAAAACGATTTTACCAGAAGATGGGCATATTTCGAGAACAGAAATTATCGAAGTCTGCGAAGGCCAAACTGGATGACCTGTTGGCAAGGGAATCCTCTCCGTTACGCGAACAACAGATTCATAAGATTCTTGCTTCAATGCAGGCCCTTGTATATGGGGCTGAAATGGTTTCCACCACAAAACGCAGGAAATTTCAAGTGCGCCTGAATAGAGCCCAACGAGCGGCAACCACCTGGTCAGATGCTGATCGTCAGAAGGCAATAGAGCAATTGGAGCGCGAAATCGATCAAGTCACAAGTGCTAAACGCAAGCTGTTCGCTAAATTATTCCAAAATCATGAACGACAACTATTGCAGGAAGTCGGGACAAAGGCAACCGGTCCCAGAAGCATATTCGCGACAGAGCTTCCCCTTAGGAATGCTGCCGCCCATGACGAGGCTTACTGCGCTGCAATCATGACCACCAATAAGCAACCGCGATTTCAGAACCACCCATCCGATTCTGACACAGAAGCCACGACCTGGAGCTTGGCTGATCCAGAGCCCGCGACTAACCGGCTTGAGGGAGAGATATATGGCATCACTTAGAATGAGCAGATGCGGCTCAAGAAGGAATTCTCCCTCCGCTTGATCGAGTTTGAAGCTTGGTGGGAGACAATCGGCATTCAGGCACTCTGGAAAACAATTGAACAACGCGTATTTCATTTCGGATGTGCAAAGATGCAGTGTGTAAGCCATATATCCGAGTCAATTCGGCGAATGTATTCCGGTGACAATTTCACAACTGATATTTCTGAACGGCTACATATCGCCAACGTGAAAGAGGTATATCGATCTAGCAACAAAGTCAATTGCATTTGTCAGAATCTTATACATAATGACCGGTGTACCGGTCTTGACTACATCGAGGAGACACTCTCATATCTTGCACCCCAAGGCTGGTACGATATTGACTTGGCAAAAGTTTTCAACCTCCTGTCCGCTACCGATCAACAGCGAAGTACATCCAGAGCCTATCTGTTACGTCTCAAAACAATGCAGGACGAGCCCATCATTCACCCTGTATCAGAGCGGGTATATCATTTGAGAGAAACGCATGTCTGCAGAGTTTGCAGAAGTATCAAAATAACCTCACTCAGAGATGCATCAGAAGATTTCAGAATTCCCAACTTTGGACAGCTATTCCACGTGCAAATTGAAGAGGACTGGGGACATGAAGTTAGTGGACTCGTGCTTGGGTATGATCAGAATGTACTCTTAGACAGTATATTTATTAAACTCCAGAATGGGCTGTTGTATTACCGTCAACCATTTCACTGCCCTATATCTGTTGAGCATCTGGGACTTGATTGCAACGAATAATATACCAATGCCAACCAAGGGATCATGCCTGAAGCTCATAACATCTGGGTCCAGTATACGCAGAGTGAAGAGAATGACCTTGAATACACCTTCGAAGGACGAATTCCTTCTTTTCCTATATCATACTTCAGCAGGACTCAACTGAATGAGATCTTAAAATATCAAGAGCGCCTGCCAGCCGGGATAGGATTATCGACCTTTTCTATGAGGTGCCGGAAGATGCAACAATTGGTATTACGTCCTCAAGCTCAAGAATACCCGGTGGTGATTCCAACAAAGTTCAATGATCTTCATTGTTGGGCTGATTGTGTTGACGGGTTCATCCGGGTTGTCAAAGAAAACGACTATGATCCATATTGTACCCGTTGGAGCAGGAGTTGGACCGGCACATTTGGTGTGGGAGAATGCTGCATCGGGTGGCATTGATAGCGTATGGCTTGTAAATCATCATGTTGATTTAGATACCTACTGGACTGTATAGTAATTAGATTAGAATGCCTGATTCAGGTGTATAGCTGTAAGATAGTTTATCGAACATTACTATTCGATCTAGACATTATATATCATCACTCCCAGAGATTCTGGCTCCAGGTGCACCGGAATCGTTATGGAGACGAGTGTTGAAGTCCAAGCAGCTCCGAAACCTTACCAACTTAAACGCATGATTTCATAGCATTCTGATGACAACTTCATACTCTTTAGAATATTCTTGTGGTCTGTTCCGCTACTTCAGAAGCGTTGAGGAGCACCTGAAAGTACTCTCAGAGCACCTGAGAAGCACATTGTTTTGCATTCAGCCTGTTCGGGAGCTTCTGGGAGCTTCTGAACGGATCGGTGTGGCTGTTCAGACTAGCTGAATCGTTGAGTTATGACTTCTGAACCATTTTACATTTTGCTGATGTTGGGTGGATGCTGTAGTCAGTGTATGCTGTAACCAGTGTATGCTGTACTTGGGGTATGCTGTACTTGGTGTATGCTGTACTTGGTGTATGCTGTACTTGGTGTATGCTGTACTTGGTGTATGCTGTACTGGGTATATGCTGTACTCGGTGTTAACTCATGATCATGACACACTGTGGCATAACTCAACTTTGTATTCTGCAATGATGGTAGAGTTGTGGATGAGCAAGTGAAATGAGGCAGGCATATGGCAACGGCATGGAGGATACAAGCAGATATGAGAAATTAGAGATACACCCTGCTTAATTGGGTTTCATAAACCATGTATCGGTGTTCTTACTCACCCGATCAGGAGTGGTACCTGTTCTTTCGGGAATGGCATATGCAGTAACACATGAAGTTCTCTCATCTCCTAGTTTCTCATGATGATTTCACTTATCTTCTTTCAGCTCTCTGTTACTTATCTTCAACTCTACCATCACATCGGAACTCAAAGATCAGTTATCCATCTCTGTGTCTCCATGTCATGATCATGAGTAAACACCAAGTACTGCATACACTGAGTACTGTATCATCCCGAAATCTACTGTTTTCTGCTTTCAGCTAGTTTCTCATCACTCCACAGACTGTGTTAGACTAATGGCTCAGGATTCCCAGAATTACTAGTTAACCAATGAATAGAATCACAGCTCCCATCACACCATCATCACAATCCACTGCCTGCAGATGGACTACCTCCAATTACTCCACCAATCTCGATAGATCATGGCCTAGAAGTACATCTCCAAAGTCACCTGGTCATCGCCTACACATTTGCACAATCAGGGCCTCCAAGTGTATATCCCAACTAGCTTCGTTAAAGCATTCAAGTACATCTCTGAGTTCACCGAACCTCGTCCTCCAAGTGCATCTCCGTACTCACTTGATCAGCGCTTCCAAGTGTAAGTCTGAGATCGCCGAACCTCAGTTTCCCACTGCATTGCCACACTCATTCAACCATGGCCTCCAGAGAGCAGTGATGGCTTGAGAAGCCAAGGATGAGTGTGGGATGGTATGAGCAGGTTACTGGCTGTGAGGAATAACACAATGAGTGTTGATCTATCAAGGCTTGGCATGAGTATGTGGGGAACCACTCACATTGCATGGATCTATGAAAGCTCACCAACAGTGTGTAGGACCAAGAACTGAAAATGATAGAGTGTGTATTTCAGATAATGAGATGATGTCTATCTACCCTGGGTTATCCCAAATCTATACTCCCCATCACTCAGTCCATCACTGCTATCCCTGTACCTTGGTATGACCCCAGGCAGCTTCCCACTGTCAAACTGAGTGGTGGTGGTGGTGGTGGTGGTGGTGGTGGTGAGAAACAGATTTTCCCACAACAATTACCCCCAAGTGCATCGCTAAGTTCTCGTAATCAGCATCTCCATGTGCTCCTCAAATTTCGCTCAGGCACTGTCTGCAGCTAAATTGACCATATGTCTATATATAGAGAGACTTAGATAGATAATGCATGCCATATTATAATGTAGCCAATTTTGTGACTGTAACAAAGAAGAATTTGATAGACAAAATGCATTGTGGTTATGGAACCCTAAGACCCACTGCTGTGAGAATATGGCACCAAGTCTCCTGCAGAGCAGTGCAGAGGTTTTAGCTGTTCTTGAAATCTCCTGCAGATCTGCGCAAAGGTTTCAGCTGCTCCAGCATTTGGCTATCCTCTAAGTCAAATATGGTTGCATTCTGAGTGCACCTTGATATGTGTAGGTGCTTGCAGGGGAATCTGAGAATGCTCTTCCGGAGTCTGAAACCACTTTGCGTAGCTCCTGGGGTGCCTGGAAGCATCTGGATGAACTTTTGAGCAGTAGTGAGGTCAACTGGCATGTCTGGGAGCTTTGTGTGCGGCTTTCGGACCAATTTACATCTTGCTGATGTATGCTCTTTGCAGTCCTCATCAGTGCTCCTCTGGAAGGATAGGCTCTTCTCTACTTTAATTCACAGTCTATACCTCTACCAATTTGGACTCTTCGCCTGTTGTACGGGTGCTTCTCTGCTGTGGGAGGTTCCATTCAATCTCCATCCGCGCTCTGCAGTCTGAAACAGTTCATTTTTACTACAATTCCTGTCCCTCCGTCACTCTCTATATTCCCACTTTCCATACAATTCTTCCAAACTTTGCACTCCACTTTTTCTGGTAGTTGGTCTCCTTTTCCTCATGTATATATCACACTGCCTGTCACACCACATTTAGATTTGCAGCTAGCTAACATCTTATTACACTGTTGTTAGATATCACAAATCAAGCCAAACAGCAGTGGAATTCAATTTCACCCACTCGATAGGTACGAATAATCACCAGGTGCCTAGAGTATCTCCAGCTTCTGTGAGATGTTGATGATTTGTGTATTGCAGCTTTTGTCAGATCTATCAGAATGGGAGATAAACTCCTTGACATTGAGCTCAAGTTGGATTGATACAATGATGTCTGTTAGTTCGATTATTGGTTCTGTGTACGTGCCTTTATTTTGGAATCACGCACCCTGTTCTTTGGTCCCTTAAAACAGCAGTACAAACAATGAAATATTGATGAAGATGTTAGCTAGTATAAGTATAATTTAAAAGTGATAATGATTATAAAGTGATTTTGAACAATAACCCATGTATTATATTCACCATAGAGGGTAATTCATTGCTTGTGTACATCTCAAAAGTCTCAGGTAATGCTTGCACACTTTTCAATAATCATCCAGAAGACCAGTCATCTCTCACAGTGTGTTTGGGATTTCCACATTGGTTTGGCAACTCTCCCAGGAGTTGCCAAAGTTCTCTCTGGCATTCTGAACAGCTCTGCAACATCTCACCATCACACCTGTGGTACTCTGGTACCAGTCAGCAGAGATTCAAGATACTCCGAAGGCTGGCAGGAATGCCCTGCTATGCACACATTCTGTCCTGAAATTGACACTTGTAAGTTCACACTCCGCCTCCTTTCACCCTGGCCCAGTTGCTCCCGATGACTAATCCCATATTGCGGCTGTGTCTATTCTTGGACATATACTTGAAGACCAAGATAGACTGAACTTTGACATTCAGTTGAAGACTCCAATGGATATACTTGAAGATGGAAATTGTATAAACCAAGAAATATATTGGGAAATGGAGACCATATGAACTGGGTGATTGACATGGAGGTGGAGATTTTACAAACTTAGAAATATGCTTGGGGATGTTAACCAGGCAAACTGTGAGATGTACTTAGAATTTGAAATTGTATGTACATCACAATACCCTTAAACACTGGAATCGATTGGAATTACATTTGTTGTTCTAGTGGGTATTGGCTGTACTTGGAGATAGAGCTGGTGCACAGTTGGAGAATCAGTTGGAGATGGAGATGGTGGGAACTATGATATACTTTCCAAGGCAGAGGTGGTGTGAACCTGAAGGCATACTACAAAAGGACACCGGCTATACTTGCAGATGGACATCCTGCAAAAATTATGATATACTGAGAGAAGGCTATCATCAAAATTAACAGGCAGTCGATGAATTGTCAGGAAGTACAGTTACACAATGGCAATTGCTCTGAATGAACACATCCAGGGAACAGAATATCATTTGATTGGTTATCTTCTAATTGTAGAAATATTACAACAACAGATAGCTATTTTGCCACCTCTGCTGATGTGGCTGGAAGTAGTATATTTAGAGGAAGAAGCAGTTGGGAGTTACTGCATTCATTTGTTAACTAATATTTACAGGGATTTAGAAAGGGTCAAGATATGTTGCTGGAGCTGCTCCCAGTACATTGATTAGTGCATTCAGACTTTGCTCATTATCATGCTGAATAATTGTAAAGGGGAATGTCATCAGTTAATGTCCTCAGATGATGATACAGTTGTGGATAAGATAGAGAGATAAAAGAAAAAAGATTAAGAAATTATTTTGAGAAAGTGATACTTTGAGAATTTTGTATGGCAAAGTTGATTTACCAAATCTGAATCAGTAGTTACAAGTACCCACACTATCTATCCTGGAGAGTTATAACTATTTGGTTCCATATTCTTCCATTCTCTTTAAAGCTAGATTTTCAATCTCGTCTTGTTTTATATACAACTCCACCATGACTAGAGAATGATAAGTTGCATCATTCCTTTCTCACCTATATGGTGTTATAATGAACAAACATCCAGTATCCGCTGGAATGGAACAGTCAATTACTAGATCATTATAGCTATCACAATGGGCTTTATCTGATTAGAAACATCAGTGATGTAAATACAATATGAAAAGATGGGATAGGAGGTTGTAAAGCTACTTAATTGAATTATACGAGTAATCTGACAGGTTCTTTGGAAGCTGCCACACAGGGAGTAATAAATCAGTCTACTGTTGTCAGGCTGTAATCCTTAGATTTGTGATTCAATAACTGAAAAATGTTAATGAGAATTCAACCTCGGTGGGTCAACAACACCTTCTACCACTATGTAGCTCCTCGAGAATATAGAGAAGCTGCAAGTCAGAAACTTCCCATACTAACACTATTGAAGGACAATGGAAAATCACATACACAGTGAATCTCACAATACCACTCACCCCCTTTCTTCCTCCAATCAAGCCATGGATGAAAATATACTGCTTGCTCTATCTTGATGGCCAAACACCATGCAGGTACAAACTACCATATGCATACATGAATGCTCAATCCGGCATGAGATGTATTACCTTGGTCCTGATGCATATCCTCATACAGTTTCCATCTTTATGCAAGTTTTTATTTTCATACAATACTTCAAATAATGCTAAAACTTACATGCAACACTCCACCCTCATACTACACTCTGTGGAGTCAGTAACAATCAGACCCAGATAATACACACCTTGTGATTCCCATAGTAGTCTTCTTAATATCCAACTTGAGAAGTAAATAGGGAAAGTGTATTATTATAGTTTGTGGATGGCAATTCATAAAATTAGTGTTAGCAACGGTTCCAGTTTTGGACCCGGCTGGTTTTATAGGTCTGCATGGCACCGGCCTTACCCCATCAAAATCGACGATTCTTCAAGCGAACCATCACATTAAAGCCACAATTATTGATTAGAGAGTTTAGTGTTTGTTAAGGAGAATAAGTAGCTCCGCACGGCGCATCTTTTGGCTGTCTCCGATTTTCGATATCTTCAAATTTCAGCAAGCAGTAGCCCAAACACCTCGTTTTTGGGCCGAAAATGGCAATAATTTCAACGTGGCTTGCTGAGTTTTGAAGATATCAATAATCAGAGACCACCAAAAGATGCACCGTCCAAAGCTGCATATTTCATGTACCAAACACTAAATTGTGTGATGAAGATTCATGGGCTTAATTCAGGGAACTGATTGCCACAAACCCGGACTGAACCGGCTGGGGCAAGGTTTTCTTCAAACCGCTATATTAGAAATGGTCCGAAAACGGAACCGTTGCTAATGCTACATATAATCAAAGAACTCTATATTCCCAAAAGATAATTAAAACAATCCTAAATCAAACCTCCAATTGACTTTCAATTAACCTACAAAATCTTAAATGTATTGCTTTCTTACACTTTGTATGGTTCTTCTTAGATAGTGGTTATGGGAAAATATATGCAAAATTTTCATCTTTGTATATGTAAGAGTAGTTAACTGTTAGGCATTTGTACCAACATCAAATATTGCAACAAAAAGGATTCATGTACTTCAAGTGGACATTTATGATTGCAATGGTGATAACCGCAAGAGGTTTCGAATTGTTGCAGTTAACTGGCTGTGGTGGCAAGTCATCACCTGGAATGTCATTGGGTATTGCAGATATCAATGGAACTGCTCAGGAGGCTTCTGATCAGGGAAATATTGTGGCTATCCTAGGTGACCATGGCACTGAGAGTCTCGTTCCGAGATTGTCATGAGACTGTTCCACTGTTTCTGTCGAGAAATACAAGGACTTCATTGAATTTTCAGTTGCCACTGTCATTGGTCCAATCAGAATCATTATTCCCAGGTTGTCTATGGTCTATGTCGATGACAATGTCATTGCTGATGGAATGGAGTTGAAAACTGAATATAGCCTTGAGGTATTGAGGAACGCTCTTAGCAGCAGTTATACCACTGGTGAATGGCCACAGGTTGAAACAAGACAGAGTGGCAACTGCATATGAGCTAGCTGGCCACATTGCAACTTCCAAGTACATCAGTGATTGTACAAATGCTTCAGAGTCTGTTACATGTCCAAAGTTCTTCACCGCTGAACACATGGTCAAGTCCAAGATTTCATTGAGATCGATGGGTTTTAAGCCACCATGAGTATGCATTAGGCTGAGTCGTCAGAGAATTGCACTTATTCAGTGTGTTTGAATGAGACTAATTCTGACTGTGATTGAATTGCAGTGGATCTCGATGGAAATGAATTGGTGTGGCAGGTGATGGTGTGTTATTCTAAATGTTTTCAAGAGTTTCACATTCACCACAATTGCAGCATTGACTGTGGCCTTGAGATATCACATGGAGATATTGTTGATATACAGAAGTATCAGAATTCCACCACTTCAAAGATATAGGTTAGAAACAGCAAGGTATTCAGTGACCCCAAGAGAGATTTGAAAGTTGTTGATATCATTGTATCATAATTTTGGAGATTGTTTAAGATGATAGAGGGGTTTCCTGAATGTGACAATAAGCTGTGACATGTTCAGGCCCTTTAGATATGTTTCTGGTATAGTTATATGGATGTTGTCATTATTGATTTTGGGGCTTCAGAATGTGGTAGGTACATCCAAGAGGTCCATATTTCACCTGCATATCCTGATGAGAGATATCCCTATTGCGCCGATACTAACGGATGGAGGAAATCAGACACTGAAATGTTCAATCCCACCCAAACGGAGTATAAGTTTTATTGAAATCTGGCTGCTCATATCCCATTTTGACAAGCCTTGTTGTTTTCTTTGTGCACTAATCAAGATTGTGTTTAGTATTATAAACCCACTGAGAGCACATTAGTTTAATAGGCAGTTGCTGTGCTTCATGATAATGCAAGTGGAGAATTTATTATTAAGCATGATTGATGTGCATTCGTTGTTTATTCATCTTTTGAGCTGATCTCAGTGAAGGATTTCTGTAGCATCTGCATTGGTCAATGGATCACAAGAGGATGCAGAAGCTATTGATACTTATGCAGAGGGATTACATTGACTTCTTGTGATATGACTCACTATCGATGGAGCTGAAGTTTGAGATAGTAGTTGCTGTTAGAATAACTTCTTGGTTTCTGGTGCAAAATACATTGCAGATTGGTCCTCCCTGTGCACATGCTGGCTGTGGGAGACGGTTTCTGAGTCTTCAACTGACCGCTAAGCACTCCGGTCTACTCGGCCGAACTGCCAGCTGTAGGCATTTTCACCTTCTAAAGATGAATCTTGGTATTCAAGTCCTCTCGGTGGAGGAACCTGCAGTGAGAACTTTCTGATTTCTCATTTGAATATTCATCCACATTTGATGTGGCTTACTTACCACTCTGTATTGGATAACAATCTTGTCTTCAGAGAGGCTCATCCCTGGTATATGTTTCCTCAATATATGTCTCATCATCTGGTATTTTGAACATGATCAGCTCATTACTTCCAGGCTGACATAACATGTTTACATTATATTCTTCATTGATGATGAATTGTGATTTGACTTTGTCCTGTTGGAATGCAGGTTCCCATATTTTCCACAATATCTCTGAATGCAGTGCATATTCTACCACTATTGAGTTCTTCAACCTTGAGACAAATTCTGCTTCGGATTTTACTATGAAGATGAGTCTGCTGGCATAACATCCGAATCTATATACTGTGTGAAAAGTTATTTCAAAAAATATTGTGTTGCCACTGGAACCATGTGTAGGGTTGCCATAGTGATGGGGCATCTCATATGGCATTTTGAACAGTGTGTAATTACCATTGTGCTATTATCTTGGTATCATGCTATGATTCGATGTCGCCTCATGCAGATAGACTGCAGCAATAGCTGCCCCATTCATGGCCTGAATGGGAGCATGTGAATTGATTCAGATTGCCCGGGCGTGTTTAGTGATTCTATGAATCATGTATCCGGCAGTACCATCCATGTGGTGAATTAATGGACTGCATGGCTTGTATGTTGTTCTGATGGCCATGAGGACAGATCAAAATATGCTATTATGGTATTCTCCCCATGTATTATCCCTCCAGTAATACTTGATCACATATCCTGTTGTGTCAATGCTGGAATAACTTGTAGGCAGGCATGTAGGTCACTACTTGCTTTGTTGTGAGCAGCAATATGGATGTGTACTTCAAGTAGTCATCAAGATATTGTTTATTGTATCAGTTCCTTGTGAAGGTTGGTGTACAGAAGGGACTGCCTACATTCAAATGTACAAGTTCAAAGGGCTTTGTACTTTGCTTGACTGCCACTTTAATGAACCTTTTCTTGTGCATGGCCTGGATGCAGACTGTGCACATAGAAACATCATTTGTATATCTGCCAATCAGATATTTCATAGAGGTAGGTTTCATACAGACTAGTTATCAGTTCCAGATTCCTGACTCTGAGAGTGTAAGTGGGTTGTTAGTGGGATAAGATTTGGCTGCAATAGGTGCTATTGATTATTCCATTGTTGGCTCAATTGTAAGATATGAAATTAGTACTGGTTGAACATTGCAGTCTCTCCTTGTATGTATTGTAGTATCTATAGTGTATCACAGGAGTACAGTGGTGGGGACTACCATTTAAATGCCACTGAATCAATTTCAGCAATGGCAGCAGAAAGAGAATAGGGTTATGGTGTATTTTCAATGTCTAGATATGGTCATATGCCTGCCTGAGTCCAAATTCATGATTGTTAGAAATTCAAGGCCAAAACTAGCAGTATAGATGGCTTCGATGGTGTGAGCAATGGGTCTGGGTAATCTACCAGAGGTCCGGGTTCGGACCGCAAAACTCATTCGGTTTAGTTCCAGACCTATCCAATGGCCTGACCCACAGCTTCATGGCAGGCCAAACCTGTACCCATATCTGTCAACCCACGGATTTTGCCTGGGTTGGCTAGACATGTTGGTTCCAATCTGGGGTTCTGGTTTTTGGGTTATTCTAATTATGGTTGCATTCAGACATCCTACTGTGATTCACAAAATATTGATTATGGTACACCATTGTCTTTTATTGATGTATTGGCCGCAGGTATAATCAACAACGAGAGAGACACGCACACTGCCCCATCCTGAAAACAAAAGTCGACAGGGCATCAACCATTGTTGGTATTGCATCTTGGGTAATCTGAGTGGCGATTAAGTGCAGACAGTCATATATGAGGTATAGGCCACATATATAAGTAAAAGAGAAAGCGACAAGCTCCCTGCCCCATTCTGAAAATGAGCGTCAACACAGCATCAACAATTTATGGCCTTACATCATGGTTAATCTGAGTGGCGATTGGTTGCAGACATTTATCAATGAGGTATAGGCCGCCTTCATAGGCAAAAGAGAATGTGACAAGCTCCCTGCCCAATTCTGAAAATGAGCATCAACGGCATCAACAATTTTTTGGTCTTGTAAGTCAGGTAATTAATCAGAGACTTGGTCATGTTGATGCATAATGAAAGTATTTGCCGGCTTCATGGGCAAAAATACTTGCTACAACATTGCTACTATCTCCTAGATATGAGCGACAATGGAGTGTCAATGAGTATTGGTCTTGTAAGTCAGGTAATTGAAGCATGATTCACTAGTTATTATACATAATCAATGTATTGGCCACCTTTATAGGCCAAAGAGAATGCGACAGGCTCCCTGCCTCATCTTGAAAATGAGCGTCAACGCAGTGTCAACAATGTCTGGCCTTGCATCAGGGTAAATCAAAGCATGATGTGGGCATTATTTTCAATATACAATGTTTTGCCGGTTTTATAGGCCAAAACGCTCATGAACACTCAGTTGCAGCTTTGCAAATGAATTAAGTTGTGATTGTCTGGGAGGCTGTCATGGGAATATATCTTACTTATCTGCCTATAAAGGCAGCCAACTCATTGTGTATAGATGTCTGCAATCAAGTGGCACTTAGATTGCCCAGGATGCAAGACCAATGATGTTTGACGCCCCATTGACTCTCATTGTCAAGATGGGTCAGGAAGCTTGACGCTTTCTCTTTTGCCTATAAAGGCAGCCTATACTATGATTATGTATAATAACGATTAAGTAACTTTTCAATTGCCTGACTTACAGGACGAAAGATCGTTGATGCTTCGTTGACTCTCATTTTGCAACGGTAGTACCTGCGATATGGGTCAACCCCATTTGGCATATTGTATCAGTAATGGTATTTTGGCAGCCGTTCTGTTTTCTTCATGTACTTTCTTCTTTATCACCACAATGTTCGTTAATAATACATATAAATATAGCCTGTAAATTATACTCTACAGTGTCCGCTAATTGTGGATGATAATTCTACTCAAAAATCGTGTTCGTTTCTGTCATTGCTCGTCTTCACTGTCAGGTTTGCTCGATAGGCTGCTCTCGTCTGCAGAACAGATGTCAGCTGCATTACCACCCAGCAGTTAGTGTACTAACCAGTGGCTGTTCCATTATCAGTCAGCAATTCTGGAAATAAATCTTTATCATGCTTGCGATTGTTTGCATATGCATCAAGATTGAAAATTTGACCTTGTGGAAGTGGAGTAGGTATATACACATATCCGGGTGGCACACCTTTGATTTCGGAACTTTGTACTCCCTCACTGTCACCAGGTGGTGCAGGTGGCATTCCGGGTGGAGGTGGCGCTGTTACTGGTGGAAGTGCTCCCTTTGCTTTACGCCTCCAGTGTTTCTGCAGATTCTTTCCTGTGCAATTTTGAGAATGAAGGCAGCCATACATTGCATTTTCACAAACCATTGCTGTGTGTCTTTCTATCGGAGCCTTCAGCTTTCTATGCCCAGGAAACTCAACTCCCCAAATCATTTCTTCTCGGACTTTGGCGTGACGTTTCTTGATCAAGTAATGCATTTCCTCTATATCGGCATGCAAAATCCCTACTTTGGCCATTTTGGCCAGTTTGAATGCAAGCCACATATCAGACTGTTCTAGTTGTAGCCGACCTTCTCATCTTGCCAGAGTAGCTGACATGTTGAAAACCCACAAGAAATTAGTTGCAGCGTCTTAATCTGAGATTCGGCTATTACCTCTACCATATACGACTCTGTAGCCTCCTCCTAGGGCTTATAAGGCTGTGTCATCCACTCTTGGGGACGCATATCACTCAATTCATCCATAAAAATCCAAAGCTAACAACATGATGAGGTCCGATTTCATGGACTGTTTGCAGAAATACTTTGGTCGACCACCGAGGTTTCCCATTCTGGGCAGCTAACTTGGTCCTGTAGCTCTCTACATACACCAGGTGTACATTATATTGTTAGTTGATGGCCATCTAGCTCGGTATGGATTTACTCACATTCTATCGCATGCTGCATCATATTCTTGGGGCTTCCAGAGTTAAGGATTATTTAGTAATGTGTGACCTGGGTCTCAATTTCGGTGGCTGCATTGGCAGTGTCGTGGTGAACTAACCGGTTGCTGCATTGTGGCTGTGCCCCAGAGGGTGACGCATTGGAAGAAGCCCTGGTCAGTCGGCCTGGTTCGGATCTGCTCCCGCCTTGCTGAGGTGTTTCTGGAGCTATGACTTATTATTGTGGAAAAGGTGACGAAGATGATATTGAAAAGATCATCAGCAAAATGTAATTCGGTCCGGAAGCCATACACAATCCTCCCAGACACTCCGGTAGCCCTCGCCAGTACTTCTAATTAATTTCTAGATGCTCCCAGCCCCCTCTGGAGCATTGCAAAGTGCTTTCAGACTGTACAAGAGGATTCTCACGTGCTTCTGAAAGCACCTGCAGTGATGGAGGTGCATTCTGGATGATCCGAGATTTGACTATTAGGATAGTGAAATATTGGAGCTGCTGAGACCTCTGCGCAGGTCTGGAGGAGACATGGTGCCGTATTCTCACACCAGTGGTTCTTAGGGATCTAAAACCACAAGGCATTTCATCGATCATATTGGTCATTGTTACAGTCACATGATTCGCTACATCATAATATGGCATGTATTATCAAAGTCTCTCTATATATATACATACGGAGATACAGGAATAACGGAGATGGACTCAGCGACAGGAAGTATATATTTCGGAGACCCTGGAGTAGATAGACATCATCTCATTATACGAAATACACACTCTATCGTTCCCAGATCTTGGTGTCATGCACTCTTGGCGAGCTTAATAGATCCACGCAATTTGTGTCGATTCTCACGCACTCTTGGCAATGATTCATAGATCCATGCAATTTGTGTGATTCATTGTGGCTGCGTATCTCTTCATATCCTCTCACCCGCTGCCTACGCTCCTCGAGCTAGAACTGCTCTGTATAATGAATGCCATCCAGATGCCATGCGAGGTGCGGAGGAGTGTTGATAATGGGCTGCATGACTTCGAGCTCCACTGTTTCACCACACCGTGATCGAGTGAACTTAGAGATGGACTCTGAGGCTGTTATCATGAGAGTTTGGAAATACACTTGGTGGCTCTAATCGAACGGGATTAGGGATACACTTGGAAGCTGTGATTGAGCGACTGTGGAGATGCACTTGGAGGCCTTGATCGAGTGAGATTGGAGGAGTACTAGGAGGCGGTGACACTGTAGGTGTAGATCGGGAGGGAGGCGCGACAGGAGCTGAGACTCTATTCATTGGTTACCTCGTAATTGTGCGAAGGTAGAGAATTGAGTACAACCTGGTCTGCCGAGTGATGAGAGACTGGCTGAGAGCGGGAGACAGTCGATCTTGGGATGATGCAGCCCGCAGTGTATGCAGTACTCGGTATATGCTGTACTCAGTGAATGCTGTACTAGATGTATGCTGTACTCGGTGTTAACTCTTGATCATGGCATCGAGAGATAGTGAGGGATGACTTAACATTGTGTTCTTAGGTGATGGTAGAACTGAGGACAAGAAAGAGACAGATGAGAGGGTACGGGGGAAATCATCATGAGAGACTGGGCCTTAAGAGAATTTCGTGTGCGAGTCAATTTACAACCCCTGATCCAGCTGGTATGAGTCCCAATGAGGCGTGTATTAATACCCATACGAGGTCATCCTAACCCAATCAGTCACATCGTACCCCTGATTTCTCATATCTGCTCCACATTGTTCTCATCTCCATACCCCATGTCTCTCTTTCTCGTCCACAACTCTACTATCATCGCAGCACACAAAGTTAAGTCATCCCTCTCTATCTCGCCATGTCTTGATCATGAGTTGGCACTGGGTATAGCATACACCGAGTGCAGTATACACCGAGTACAGCATACACTGAGGACAGCATACACCAAGTGCAGCATACACCACGTACAGCATACAACGAGTACAGCATACACCGAGGACAGCATACACCTAGCATAGCATCCACCTAAGATTGTTTTACTTCCCTTCATTGACATGATTACAAGTTGACCTCGGAATGTAGCTTCAGATTCCGGCCCGCCTCTCCAAGAGAGCTGAGAGGTAATGTCACCTTGTCACATTCCCACGGTTGCGAGTCCACTCACTGATGAAGAAAGTCTCAGCAGCTGGCGCGCCGTCCATCGACAGCCTCCCAGTACTCGTCTGAACTCGCTCAATTACAGCCAGCAGGTGCATCTCCAAACTCGCTTGATTACAGTCACCAAACTTGCTCCATCATGGCCTCCAAGTTCGCCCGATAATGGCCACCAACCGCATCTACACACTCGCTTGATCACTGCGTCCAGGTGCATCTCCCAATTCACTCGATCAAGGCCTCCAAGTGAATATCGAACCTCGCTTAATCATGCACTCAGCATGTATCTCTGAGTCCAGTTGATCGTAATTTTCAGGCGCACCTCGAATTGCTCTCAAGCACCTCCTGCAGCTAGTCCAGATAAACCGTGTGTAGATGGGTAGCTATATTGATACATAGATACAATGATATATAGGTACATTGATGAGAATACAAACAGAATAGATGAGTTTTAACAATCGTTGAACAATAAGTAGTCGCTATGATTTCCAGGCGCACCTGCAGCGTTCCCAAAGATGATGTTGTTTTTGCCAGACTGCTCTACTGTCATTCGAGGTGCTCCCAGACCAGTCGCTGGCGCTCCCAGGTGCTCGCAGGCTTGTCATTGGCGCTCCCAGCATTGTTGCCGCCGTTCCAAGTCACTCTGAAGGCCGCCAGGAATGCCCTCCTAGGGTCTGATACTCTCCTGAAATTGACGCATCTAAGTTTACACTCCACATCCTCTGAGACACTCCTGGAGGCTTCCAGTGACTAAAATACATTTTGCTGATGAAGTGGGAAGTCCTGAGGAATATACAGATAGGTTCAAGTCAAAATGGAATGAGTGACAGCCAACTTGCACGTTCAATTCAAGATGAATCCTACAGTGTATAGCTGCAGGTTGCAGGGGTTTCCAATGGTCCTGCGATTTGCAGTAAGTCGGTACGATGTTGTACATTTGTTTACTGAGAAACATTGTGGTGAACAACAATTGATGTCTCACGTTTGAAAGATATACACAGGATATTCCACAACAGAAATGATGTCAGATAATGTTTGGCTCAATTCCTCCCCAGCATCTTACATAAAACAAATGCTAACCATCAAGTCATGATGTACGGTTAGCATTACCATTCCCGATGTAGTGACAGTCAAAATGCAGGTTTTGCTTTGTTCAAGTCTATCAAACCTACCAACCGTGACATAGAACACACAGCTTGCCCTCATGTGGTCCACATCGTGCAACATCTAACATCTCGCCCAACACCAAAGTACACAGAGGATATGATAGTCAATGTTCCAAAAAAGAACCGTTTGCCACTGCCAGCATGCTCATACAGCAAATCAACAAAGTGATCAACATCACAACAACATCAACCGAATGAAGGCAAGAGTGGCTTGCAGGCAGCAATGGTGCGAGCCTTATGAGCATTGCGCACCTTGCGATCCAAAAATAAGCTTGTGGTGGTGAAATGACGAGAAAACCACTATTCAAGCAATTAAGATACAGAGCAATAGACTGAGGATTATGTGGAGAGAGAGACCGCTGTGGAAAGAAAGCGAGTTGAAGACGCAGAGACCACGACTATGCATGAGCAGGAAGATATGAGCAATGTTGACAGGGTGGGATTGACAACCTGATAGCCCGAAAAATGATTAGATGAGATATTGAATGCTATCGGAGACAGTCTGTGCAATCTTGCTAGTTCCGATGATGAGGAGGGTGGGGAAGACGAGGATGATGATGAAGAAAACATATCTATCGGCAAGGTGAACGATGATGACGAAGCTGGCAGGGTGATGGGCACAATTTCCAACACTCTACAGTAGTGCATGGCAAGGTTTTGGCAGAAGAAGATGAGTCTTGATGGATTGATGCAACCAGGATGGTGGGACGCGGCCGACTACATCCGTGAGAGAGACATAAGATACAGGATGGCCACATTGAATGTTCCGGTAGTTGTTAAGCTGCACGCAGGCAAACTTGTAGCCGCACCTGCACCGATCACATTTGGAGAGCAATGCAGACTGTTGATTTCATCCCCGGACAATCGCAAACGCCGCAAGGGTCATCTCGTCCATGAAGTAGTCATATGAGTGTGTGTATCGAGAATCCACAGTCACACAAATGCATAGAGACTCTACAGCTGAACGCTGCACCCGAATCGACACCAACTTAGAAACCCAAGTGGGTTGAACCCCGAAGCTTTTACCCTTGCATATCGCATCGCCAGCTACTTACCATACAGGAATCTGCTTTGGACGAAGAAATGGAGACGCCTCCTGTGTTTCCGGGGTAATAGATATCGAAATGGTCAATTTTTACGACATATCTGTTTGAGAAGCAACTCTTGTACCAATTCTGCTACATGTCAGCATCTTCTGGATATCAGCGACCAAATTGTGAGACATAACAATTCTTCTGTGGTTGTGCAAGGGTCATATGGGCCATGCGACAGTTCTGGACTCCATATCAAGTTGATAGACCATCAACAACCTTGATATCGTCTGGCCTGTTATGGTTAAGTGAGAGAGCAAAAACTAAAATCATGACAAAATTTACCAACAAAATTTAAGTCAGTGATGTCATACGAGTCAGAGAAAGAGCAGTCGATGCGTAATCCGAACCTGGATGAACGGCCACCATCATAGCGCATTGTTCTGTTGATTGAACTGAATAACTCTCGGCTTCGGCCTGGTGCACAAGGTCAAGATTTTGAACATTGCTTATAGTACATCATTGAAATCAAGCGGAGGAGCTGGATGAGGAAAGGTGCTGAAGTTGGGCTATATATAGCTAAAACTTGTGTATAAATCTATATGCCGTAAATTGCAGGCCGAAAGGGCGGAAATACACTGTGCCTACATCATTCACTGTGCAGAGAACGTGTATTGTAGAAGCGGGCGGCCTTGAAGCTTTTGGATGGATACGATCATACATCGAAACAATATATTGGCTGTCAAGAATGACTATCCGGTTTCCGTACAATTGTTGAACATCCAATGACTGTTTGTATGTCATTACGGTGAGCGTCAATAGAGCATCAACAATTTTTAGTCTTACCCTGTCGTCAATCAAAGGAGTGCATAGTCACATCATGCCAAAGAGGAAGTACTGTTCATTTTAAAGGTAACAAGGAGAGCGATACGCCCATTGACCAATCCTAGAAATGGGTATCAATGGAGCGTCAAGGATTTGTGGTCATGAATCTTCATTAATCATATGGCTATGCACCGGAGTTAACCGATAATTGATGTATTGGCCGCCTTCCTGTGCAAAAATCCGATCAGTGATATCGCTGCTGATTCTCGAACATGAGCGTCAACGGAGCGTTCACAATCTTTGGTCTTCAATCTTGGATAAGCAATCAGCTATGCTGCGGCATTAACCCATAAACCAAGTATCGGCCATCATGATGGGCAACAATGTTAGTGATGATATCGCTACTATCTCCTAAAATTCAGCCTCAACAAAGCATCAACAATTTTTGTTCTTGCATCTTCCATGATCATACTGCAATGCAATGGGGTTAACCCATAATTGAACTATAGGCCACCTTTGTGTGCAATAATGCTGGTGACAATATCACTGCTACCTGCTAAACATGAGTGTCAACTGAGCATCAAAAGATTTTTGGTCTTTGACCGTGGATAATTAAAGGACTATGCAACAGCATCAACCCAGAATCGAACTATTGGCCTCCTTGATGGGCAAAACTGCCAGTGAAGATATCACAACCGCCTCCTAAAACTGCGCGCCAACGGAGCATCAACAGTGTTGTTGGGGCTCAGTAGGCTACACAGCGACAAACTGCACTGCATTATTCCTAAATTGAGTTATTAACGGTCAGTTTTCTGACTATGTCTTTGTATACATCTTCACAACTATGCATGCAATGTCTCAGAGGTCTGACTTTTTTCTCGCTTGTAGCTCTAGAGTCAATATTCAAGAACCTGCTTTGGACATTGCTATAAGGTAATTTTTGACACTCTCTCAATTCCAGTTACCCCGCTTTCAAATTCCTCCCACAATCGCAGATTCAAGATCATCAAATCCCGTGTTGCTAGAGGTTATGATATCTTCCAAAATTGAACGTGACTGTATTTGTGATTTGAGCAGCGTGAGATAACAACTCATATTGCACGCTTTGTCGGCTTCTATGAATGTACGTGCGAACTGTCCTATTGCTTCAAATGCCTGTGGTCATGTGCTGGCTTGGCGATTCTGTTTGCACTGCGGAATGGAGAAGACCGCCAGCCCTAGCATCACACCCATCATTTGTCATCAAGCTATTTGCCATACATCAGAACATGAGACCATCTCAATGGGGAAAGGCATGCGGCCAAAAGTGCCCATCGCAAAGTAGAAAGAATTCACAGAGTCAGAAGTTACCTAATTGACGAGTTCAGTGGTAGACGAAACAGCTTTAGCCATACTCAAGAGGCAAGGAAGTCAAGGAATTACATTTGTAAGTTTCCAAAGGAAATTCATACTTGACATTTAGGTTATATCAATATTGACTGAATTGACAGACAAAACACTCCAAACTGGCAGCGAAGAACTTTCAAACAGCCAAATTTCACCAACACACCCGGAATGGCTGTCTCATGTGAAAATTTCATTCAGCTCATATTACACCGAATGCTATATCAAACTGTGAGCTACGACAGTGATATATCACAGTACGAAGCGAGCTAGTGCTACAGTCCGCCGGCACCGTTGGCATCATTTGCCGGAGGGTGTACACACTCACGGTAGATGCACTTCAGAGGTAATGGCCATCATGAGATAAACTTAGTTAACGTTTAAACAAGTGGACACCGACAAACAATTTAGCCATGATGTCAGTCATTGCTCACTGTATTGCATAATATTAGGCATTGAGAGAAGTCCAACTCACATTCGGTGACGTTGATGGCCTATTCGTTTTCTATCTCGACCGGTAAATATGTATGATAGGTCAAGTGTCTTCATACTGCTGGAAGGTGAGCGGTATATTTGATGGAACTTCTAGATAGATTTGAGCTTGCCAACGGCCGTTTCCTTGGAATTACGACTGACAATGTTTCCTCAAATTACTCCATGATGCCCATATTACAATTAACCTTTGAGGCCTCCAGAATCATGTGGCCTGCATTGACAAACCACATATCATGCATGGCGCACGTCATTCAGCTTGCTTGAGGTGTATTCGTGAGCAGTCTGGGTGTAAAAGGCCACACCAAGTCTTCGGAAGCCCATGAGCGAGATCAGCCATTTGGAGAAAATGAAAGCATAGACATTGGAACCAGTAATAGACTTCGTAAAGAGGGCAATGCTAGGATCACCCGGGTGTCAGCCATGAGACCAGGTTTAGCAAAGATAATTGACAAAGTATGTATTTCAATAAATTTCCAAATCCTGAAACTGACCTTGAAATAGCAGCGAATGCTTGCTGGATTGATTGTGCAGGCGATACTGAAGAGATTGTCAACGCATCCTGGTCACACTTTCGACATGACGGCATGGCTGAATTTAAATTCTTGGAGAGATCTCCTTTGCAACCAGCTCTGACTGCAAAAGACCTCCCTGGAGAATGAACTCAAGTATTGAATGTCCGCCAAATCAGAAGGATCGACTGCTATCCAGCTGAAAGTGATGCGGACAGTACACCTGAAAGCATTTGGGACACTGAAAATTGGCTTGACTGGAATGGTGACTGCGAAAATCAAATTGACAGTGAAGACCACTCGGAGGCAGACAATGAATCCAACATAGAGCAAGACAGTTGCAGCGAGGATCCGGAAATCCTCGAGCCACGGGATCTGAGTGCTGCACCAAATGTTCCCAGATTGAATTGGCCAAAACAAAGGGCAAAGAAAATGTCTGCAAAGGTGTTGTTGACGGTCAATACAAAATAAATGAGGAGGAATTAGGGGAACAAGAGAAAGTAGGACAGAATACATAAATGTATTTACACCAGGTTCTCTATGTTGTTGGACTGAGAATTTCAATGGGAGAAATATTATGCGCAAATAATGAGCAGTCACATGTGAATATTGGTTAATAACAGAAGTATAGTGGGCAAGATGAATTATTTGACAAGATGTATACATTTTCATAGAATGAGAGCGACCGGTGCAAGAATATTACTGGCCTTGGCTTTGCCACAGGGCTAAGTCTCATTCAGCCAGAAAGGCAACCAATAAGTTCAAATAATTATGAATGCAATTATCTTTGGCAGCAGATTTTGAATGTACAATACATTAAAATGAGCGTCAACTGAGCATTAATGATTATTTGTCTTCAAAGCAAGGTAATTGAGAAGTGATCAGGTCGCTGTTATGCAAAACCGAAGTATTGGCTGCATTTATGGGCAAAAGAGAATGTAACACGGTCACTGCCCTATCCGGAAAATGAGCGTCAACAGAGTGTGAATGATTTTTGGGTATGTATGTTGGGTAACCTATGTGGTGATTGGTTGTAAACATCCATAAATGAGTTATTGGCTACCTTCAGAGGCAAAAACAATAGCGACACTCTCTTAACCTAATCCTGAAAACAAGCGTCGAAGGAGCAACAACAATTTTTGGTCTTACATCCTCAGTAATCTCAGTGCCAATTGGTTGTAAACATCCATAAATGAGGTATTGGCCTCCTTTAGAGGCAAAGACAATCGTGACACACTCCTTGCCCCATCCTGAAAATGAGGGTTAATAGAGCATCAACGATTTTTGGTTGTGCGTCTTCGGTAATCTAAGTGGCAATTGGTTGTACATATCCATAAACGACCCATTGGCCTCCTTTACAGGCAAAAACACCAGTGACACACTCCTTGTGCCATCCTGAAAATGAGTGTTAGTGGAGCGTCATCTATTTTTGGTTGTGCATGTTGGGTAATCTATCAGTCACTTTGTGGCAATAATTCATATATGATGTAATAGCAGCCTTTTCAGGCAGAACGGTGCATTTCAGATACATTACCCCATCATGAAAATGAGCGTCAACTGAGCATCAACCAATTTTGGGCTTGCATGTTGGGTAATCAAGGCATTGCGCAGATACTTGAGCTCATAACAGAACTATTGACCGCTTTTATATCCAAAAATACAACATATAACAGGAAAAACACGCCTTCCAAACGAATCGATATCGCAAACTGCAATACCTGCACACAGTGATTTTCGGATGTTGAATAAGCGGTTTTGATAATATACTATTAACCTGCTGCAAGAACAACTGCATTATATGAATCTTCAGCTGGACCTGCTGTCCGACCTGCTGATAACACCCAATTTCGGTGGCAAGGGAGATTTCTATCGAACTGTACCTGAATTGACAGTTCTCGTGTCTGTATCTCCTGTAATGGCAATTTGGCAAAGGTTCCGTTTGGACCTGGACCTGGACCCAAACTAATGGTCCGGAACGGTTGCTCACACTATGCTTCGACCTTACAGCCTGGCGTACGTGCATTCATTCTTGAAGCATTCCAGTTGCTGTATAGCAGACATTGTATATGATGACAATTGGAAGTGAAGGCATTTTAACCATTGAGTAGCTGCTGTTGTTATTGCACATGTGATGAGTCACTCCCGTGGGCAATGAGCCACTGTGAGGCGAACTGTGAAGCAGCGGTGAGAGAATTAGTGGTTCGTCGGAGATGTTCGCAGTCTCTGGTTGTAGTTTGAACCACTGTACCAGTGGGTAAGTTCACACTGCTCCACTGTGGTATAGGTATATAGGATACAGAATCAACTTCGAAGTGTCCTGGGAGCCAACTCTGCAAAGAAATTAACAGACAGTTTCCTTGGTTGTATTCTTCCTCTTCAGCAAGTTTCTGTTTTCTACATCAACCAGTAGCATGATCGGAAATTGTACAATATGAGCACTTACATTCGCGGCTGTCTCCGCTTCCACTGCTTGCACTGTGTCTATCAGTTGCACCATGTCAACTGCAACCACAGCTTTGGCCTTGGCATTTAGTCACTGTAGCTTGCACACCAGGAGGAAATTGTGTCCCCCATGGTTACATCTTCATGTACATTGGTGAGGCTGCTGAAGTTTGTTCTACAAGGAGGTCATTGATGGCTTCTCCAAATGTAAATGAGGGTCTTCTGTATGTCTGAACCATTGATATCATTGCAGAGTATAATGTAAGTAATGGGAATATTTGGATGCAGAAATTGTAATTGGTAATTGCATCTTCAGTATAGTGCAGTTGAATTTGACTGTGACCCAGCTTGGGAAAGTATGCTAGAAGTGGTTTGACCTCCTTAGGTCAACAAGCACTGAACAGATGAAGAATGTTCTGTGGGCTGAGATATGATCTGGCAGTACCCAGGTTGAATTCTAGTATCATCTTGAATTCATGAGAATTTCTAATATTTTTGATAATGCACCCTACTTTCGGTGAACAGTAGAGTCTGATAATGGATCAAGTATTGGCTATCTCTGTGATACAATTATCGTAGTTCACATTGTGGTTAAAACCAAGTGACTGAAGTTTAGGATCCTCCCTGGTGGTGATTACATATACTCTCGTTACTTATTGAAGGAGTTTTCTTTCAGCTTGCACTTCATCATCCTTGGTGGGAGTTAGCTTAGCACTGTTACCTAACATGGGTTTTAAGAAGACCGGTTCAGAGGAATTCATGAATGATGTTATGGTGAGATTAGTGTTAAAAACGAGTCCGGGTCACCTGGCAGCTGTCTGAGTTTGGACCGGAAAAATGGTTCGGTTCAGTTCCAGCACCATCCAAAAACCCGACCCGCTGTTTCAGGGCTGTCCAAACCCGGCCCTGTGCCTGTCAACCAGCAGGTCTCGCCGGGTTTGGCTTGATCCATCAGGTCCAATCTCAGGTGTTGCATTTCATGTTGCACTATTTATGGTCGCATTGAGATATCCTACTGTAAATCGTGAAATGGTAATGATGGTACGACAATGTTCTTTCTGGATGAAGTGGCCGCCATTGTGATCAAAAGATGTAGACAATGGCTCCCTGCACCATCCTGGAAATAAGCGTCAACGGCGCTTCGACAATTGTAGGTCTTGCATCCTGCGTCATCAGAGCGGGCATTGGTTGCAGATAGTCATAACAGAGGCATTGGCCTCTGGTATAGGCCAATGCAGAAGCGACACGCTCCTTGCCCCATGTTGAAAATGAGCGTCAAATGACCGTCAATGATTGAAGGTCTCGCATCTTTGGTAATATATGTGGATCATGATTGCAAACCTCTATCAAGGAGCAATTGGCAGCCTGTCAAGGCAGATAAGCAAGCGACAGTCCCGCGATAGCATCCTGGACAGTATCAACTGATTTCATTTACAATGACGCAATGAAGAGTTCATGACCATTTTAGCCTGGAAAAACTGTCACAACATCGTGTATACACAATAACCGATGCATTGCACTTTGATTACCAATAATGAAAGGCCAAAAATCGTTGATGCTCCGTTGATGCCCATTTCGATGAAAGGGCACAGAGCATGTCACCCACCTTTTTCCCTATATAGCAGGCCAATAGTTTGATTATATATAGGAACGACCATATCGCTTTTGAATTACCTGACTTACAAGACCAAAAATCGTTGATGCTCTGTTGACGCTCAATTTCAGAATGGTGCAGGGAGTGTGTTACTTACTCTTTTGCCTATAATGCCAGCCAATACCGCATTTATGAATGGTCTCAACCAATCGCCATGCAGATTACCAATGATGCAAGACCAGAAAATATTGATGCTCCGTTGATGCTCATTGTGGCATGGGCATATCCACAATATGGCATCATTTAATTTGGCCTGATATATCATTAATGGTGATTTGGAAGCCTTTGTACCATCTTCATGTATTTTCTCCTTCATCAATGGATTGTTCTTTAATAATACATATAAAGATATCCTGTAAAATATACATTAAAGTGTCCGCTAATTGTACATAATAATAGACTCAAAATTCCCATCTCATTCAATCAATACTCATCTTCACAGTCAGGTTCGCTTAATTGGCTGCTATCGTCTGCAAAATGAATGTCAGCTGCATTACCACGCAGCAGATAGTGTACTAACCAGTGGATGTTCCAGCATCCGTCAGCAAATCTGGATGAAAATCTTTATCACGCTTGCGATCCTTGGCATATGCATCAAGAGTGAACAATTGAGCACTGGGAAGAGGAGTATCTAAATAAACATATCCGGGTGGCACACCTACGATTTCGGATATGTGAGCCGCCTCATTGATACCAGGTGGTACAAGTGGCGTTTCCGGTGGATGTTGCGTCAGTTCTTGTGTCGGCTGTCTGAGTGGCTCTGGCTGAGGTGCACCCGTGCCTTTGCGTCTCCAGCGTGTCTCGGGATTCTGTGCGGTGCCATCTTGGCAAGGACTGCAGCAGTCCGTCTGATATTCCAGCCGCATAGCCAGCTGTCTTTCCATCCCACCCTTCACATTTTTATGCCCAGGAAACTCAACTCCGCGCTTCTTCTCTTCTCTCACTTCAGCCCGAGGTTTCTTGATACGGAATTGAGTTTCCTCTATTGCGGCGAGTGCAAACCCCCCTTTGGCCATCTTAGCTATATTCAAGGCCAGGCGCATGTCAGACTGTTCTAGCTGTACCCGACCTCCTTGCCTTGCCATAGTTGCAGACATGTTGAAAACCTACAAGAAATTAGTTGCTGCATCTACATATCAGATTCGGCTAGTACCTCAACCATATATGCTGCCATAGCATCCTCTAACGTGGTTAAAGCCTGTCTGGTCCACTCTCAGGGATTCTTATCACTAAATTCATCCGCGATAATCCCAGAGCTGACAACATCATGATATTTGATTTCGCGGACTGTGCGGACAAATGCCTTGGTCGACGATGGAGGTTTCCCATCACGGGCAGCTATGAATTGGTCACGCAGCTCTCTACGTACATCAGCTGCAAGTTATATAATTCCCTGACTGCTGTCTACCATGATTCGACTATACTCACATCCGATTGCATGCTGCTTCATATTCTTGCTGCGTCCGGTTTTACGGACAATTTTGAACTGTGCGTCCGGAGTCACATTTTCGGTGGCTGCATTTGTAGCGTCGCGGTGAGCTAAGTGGTGTCTGCATTCTAGTTGGGGCTCAGCAGGTGGCATATTGGATGAAATGCCCATCCTTCTACTTGATTCTGTTCCGCTCTCACCTTGCTGAGGTGTTTGTGGAGTCATGATTTGCTGCTGTGGAAGTGAAAAGATGATGATAAAGAAATGAAGTGGGAAGTCCTGAGGAAGTGGATAATGAAATGAAGTGGGAAGACCTGAGGAATATATTGTTAGCTTCAAGTCAAAATGGCATGCCTAACAGCCAACTTGCCCGTTCTACACAAGATGAATCCTGTTGCGCATAGCTGCCAGTTGCACGGATTGCCAATCATCATGCAATTTGCACCAACTCAGTCCGATGTTGTGTGTTCTTTTGGAGTGAGAAATCACGCTGAACCACTGCCGAAATCTTGTTTTTGTGATATCAAAATGGTAAATTCTTTGTGGGAAAGGACTTCTGCTGATGTTTGTCTCAAAAAATCCCAGGGATCTTGAATGAAACAGACGCTCAATATCATGTCATGATGTACGGTTAGCATTGATATTCCCCATATAGTCACAGTCAAAATGCAGATTTTGTTTTGTTCAAGTCAATTAAGCATACCAACCTGGACATTGAAGAGGCAGCTTCCCTCTATGTCATCCATATCTTGCAACATCCAACATCTCGTCCATCAACAAAGTTAACAAAAAGTACAATCGTCAATGTTCCGAAAAAGAACCTTTCACCACTAGTGGCAGGCAAATACGAAAATTGACAAAACGCTCCGCTCGACGACATCATCAAGCAAATAAAGCAAACACTGGCTTGGAAGCAGAACGGGTCCGAGCCCTTGGAGCGTTGCGTAGTTCGTGATCCAAAAACAAGCTTGTGGCGGGGAAATGACGAGAGACTCACTTCCTAAGCAACGAAGAGATGGAGAAATGGATTGATGATTATGTGGAAAGAGAGACCGCTGTGGCAAGAAAGCGAGTTGAAGACATAGAAACAGCAATTCAACAAGAGCAGGATGATATGAGAAATGCTGACAAGGCGGGATGGACAACTACCAAGCCTGAAACAACATTTGTGGAGATGTTGAACGCCATCGGAGATAGTCTGAGCGATCTTGCAAGTTCCAACGATGGAGAGAATGACGGAGACGAGGATGATGATGAAGGAGATGCTGCGCGGGGCATGTGTAGCGAAGATGACGAACCCCGCTGGGTGATGGGCATATTCTCTAAAACGGTACAGTATCGCATGGAGCGTTTTCGGCAGAAGCAGATGATCATGATTGACGAAATGACGCAACGAGGCTGGGGAGACGTGGCCGACTACTTCCGCGAGACGAATAAGAAGTACGGGATGACCGAATTGAAGGTTCCGGCTGTAGTTCAACCTCAAACGGCAGACAATGCAGCATCATCTGTGTTGACAACATTTGGTGTGCCTATGGAGACTCTTCATAGCATCCCCGGAAAATTGCAAATGCCGCAAGTGACTTCTTGACGAGGGCGTGGTCATATGAGGCTAGGTTCATGGAAACCGCAGACACACGGACGCATTCTGACCTCCCGCCCACCCTTTTGCCAGATTGGTCACCAATCCAGCAATCAAAGCATGATGACTCCGTAGGCTTTAATGGGTGCATATCACGTCCCTAGCTAATTACCATATAGAATTCAGATTCCAACGAGGACATGGTGATGGCTCCAGAGTCGCCGGAGGAACGAATAGGCAAAGTGGCATTTGTGATGTTGTGACAATTTGTAATGCATTGCCTTTACCTATTTTGCTATGTGTCAGCTTTTACTTGATTTCAGTGACCAAATTGTGAGGCATGAGAATTCATCTATGCATGTGCAAGGGTCGGATAGGCCATTCCAATGTTCTAGACTGCAAATCTCATTAACTGACAACCAATGAGCGTGACACCGTCCTGCCCGTTGCGGTTAAGTTAGACCATTGAAACTAAATTACACACGAAACTCGCTGACAAAATATAAGTCAGTGATGTCATACGAGTGATAGATGCAGTGGTCAAAGAGCAATGCGAAGCGGCATGAATGACGACCGTCATGCTGCATATGATCATGCATCCAACTGCATAACTCTCTGCACAGACCTGGTTCCCATGGTCGGGATGTTGAAAATTGCTTATGGTAGGTCATGGGAATTGTGGAGAATGAGCTGAAAGAAGAAAAGGTGAGAAAATCGGGCTAAATATATCAAAAAGTAGTGTATGGATTTATATGCGGTTGATTGCCAGCTGACAGCACTTGAATGTGATAGGCCAAGTTCATTCATCACTCAGATAATGTGTCTCGTGGTGGATCAGAAATTGAGAGGCTTGGAAGCTTTTGGATTCAAATGTTTATACATAGACATGATTCATTGGCTGCCAATAACGACTATATGCATTTGTACATACAGTTGTTGAGCATCCACTGAATGTTAGTATGTCATTAAGTTGAGCGTCAACGGAGTGTCAACAATTTTTAGTCTTACATATTCAGCAAACAAATGGCTGCATAGTCACATCCTTCCAAAGTGATTGTATTGGCAGGTTTTATAGATATAAAGGATAGAGACACGCTCGTTGACCCATCCTCAAAATGAGCGTCAACCGCCTCAGTGATTTTAGGTCTGGAGAGTCTGATAATCAAAAAAAGCCATGGTCGCTGTGACACAAACTGAAAGTATTGGCCGCCATTAAGGTCAAAAATGCTAGTGTCAACATCGCTACTATTGTCTAAGAATGAGCGTCAACTGAGTGTCAACAATTTTTGTTCTTGCATCTTGCATAATCAAACAGCGGGGCGACAATATTAAGCTATACTCGAAGTGTTGGCCGTCTTAATGGGTAAAAATAGCAGCGACCATATTGCTAGCACCTCCTAAAAATGCGTGTCAACAGAGCGTCAACAATTTTTGGTCTTGCATCATGGAGACTCAAAGCACTGTGCATTGGCATTAACCCATCTTCAATCCATCGGCCGCCTTTAAAGGCAAAAATGCTAGTGATGATATCACTACCACCTCCTAAAAATGAGCGTCAACTGGTGTTAGCAACTGGTCCAAATTCCCGGGTCGGTTCCGGGTTTGGTTCCACCCGAATCTGGACCTTTGCAACGGGTCTTACAACACAAACAACCCGGACCGTAAGAAATGGGGGGGTTTTAACACCAACAACCTGGCATCTCAATTCCACAATGTTCGTTCCAATTTAGTATTTGAGTTCTGATCGTATCATAAAATGATCAGTACGTAAATTGTCTAGTTGTAGCCCCACTTTCACCTCCCGCATTCAGAGTTGCGATCGGACGAATATTCGTGGAGGCGCTATCGACTACCCGCGAAATACGCTCAAACATCGCCTTAATTTGACAGCCACTCAACGGATATCAGTCCGATTGCAAATCTGAATGCGGGAGGTGAAAGAGGGGCTTAAACCGCACAATTTACGTACTGATCATGTCATGATACAATCAGAACTTATATACATAATTGGAGTGAGAGTTACAGGAACCGTAAAATGGAGCCGCGGTCCGGGTAACAAACCCACCAAGACAATATGGGTCGGGTTTCTTGGCTGTTCCTGACCCGGACCAGGGCCTTCGGTTCGGTTCCAACCCGGACCGATGCCGGGTAACCTGGAACCGTTGCTAACACTAGTGTCAACGGAGTGAGAACAATTTCTGGTTTTGCATCTTGGACAATCTAAGGGGAACCGAACGTCATTAACCCTTAATGAACCCATCCGTTGCCTTTATGAGCAAGCATGGTAGTGACGATATGGCTACTACCTCCTAACAATGAGTGTCAATTGAGCATCAACAATTTTGGGTCTTGCATCATGGACACTCAATGCTCTGTGCATCACTGTTGACCCATAATCAATGCAGCGGCGGCCTCGATGGGTCAAAATGCTACTGACCATGTCACTACCACCTCCTGAAAATGAGCGTCAACGGAGCGTCAACCATTTTTGGTCATGCATCTTGAATATTCTAAGGGCTATTGAACTATGTTATCCCATGATCCACTTATCAGCTGCCTTTACAGGCAAAAATGCTACTGACGAAATCGCATCTGCCACCTACAATTGAGCGCCCACCGAGCCTCAACAATTTCTATTGGGGCTCAGTTAGCTACAAAGATACGAAATGCATCGCATTGTTACTGAATTCAGTGTTACGTGGTCAGTCTTTTCGATAAGTGCTTGTATTCAACTTCACAAATATCCATGCAATGTCTCACAGATCTGATTTTTTCACATGTAGTTGTAGAGTCTATATTTAAGAACCCGCGGTCTGCTGTACTGTATCATTACCTTCGGCAGTCTTTCGAGTCGCATTACCAAGCTTTCTAATATCTACCGCCATGTCGCATTCGAAATCTTTCAACACCTCATTCGTCGAAGTTAGGATCTCTTCCAAAAATGGACGTGTCTTTATTCGTGATTTGAGCGACCATACTTTACAAATCATCTTCGATGCTACATGGGCTTCAATGAATGTGGACTCCAAGCCGCCTAGTGCTTGGAGTAATTCTAGACATGGGCCTTTGTGGCGATTCTATTTACACTGTGGAATTGATGAGACAGGCAGCCCTGGCATCATATGTATTGTTTGTCATCAATTTCTTCGCCATCCATCAGAACAAGGGACCAGCTCAATGGGGAAACACTTGCTGGCAAAAGCTCACATTGCAAAGTTAAATGAATTAACAGAGTCAGAGGTTACAGAATTGACTAATTTGACGGTCGATGAAACTGCCTTGGCCATCCTCAACAGGCAAGGAAGTTGAGGAATCACAATAGTAAGTTCGCAGAGGAAGATCATATTTGACATCCAGGTTGATCCATATTGACCAAAATGACAGACGAAACATTCCAAACTGGCAGCTGAGGACTTTCAAATGTCCGAATTTCACCAAGACATGTGGAATCGCTACCTCATGTGAGGATTTGTTTCGGCTCATATTCCATGGAACACTATATCAAATCTAGAGCTACGACGGTCATATGAGGCATTACGCAATGACCTAGTGCTGCCATCAGCTACAACCCTTATCAACATTTGCTGGAGGGAATATGCACTGACTGTGGATGCAATTCAGACGCAATCGCCATCATGAAACAAACTTACTTTAGCTTTGGACGGATCAACATCACCAAACATACTAGCCATAACGTCGGTCATTGCTTACTATATGGATCGAAATTGGGCATTACGTGAAGTGGAACTCGCTGTTAGCGGGAAAGATCGCGTGTGAATTTCCGTTTTCGAAAGCTAAATAAGATTGATTGGTCAAGGGCCAACATACTGGAGCAAAGCTAGCCGGACATTTGAAGGACGTGCTTCATCATTTTGAGCTTACCGACGGCTGTTTGCTTGGTATTACGACTGATAATGCTTTTTCAAATTACTCGATGATACCCGAGCTGCAATCAACACTCGAGGCCACTGCACTCCTGTGGCCTGCATTGTGGAAGCACATACCTTGCATGGCGCACATCATACAGCTGGCTTTTGGTGTCTTCATGAGCAGTCTCAGTGTGAAAGGTTGCACCAAGTCTTGGGAAGCCCATGAGCGCAATCAGCAATTCGGAGAGAATGAAAGCATAGACAATGGGAAGAGTCAAAGACTTCGGAAAGAGGTCAACGCTAGAATCAATAAGGTGTCGGCCACGAAACCAGGTTTAGCAAACATATTCCAGAAACTGCGTATTTTATGACATTTTGGAAGTCCTGAAATAGACCTCCATATAGTAGAAAATGCTTGCCGGATTGATTACGCTGACACCTGGTCGTCGAAACGAGTTCATTGACTGTCAAATTGCCAAAGTTCGCAACGTGGTTCTGCCGATTATGGATGTGAAGACATGTTGAAATTCAACAGTGCAGTTGCTCGAGCGCGCCTACCAACTACGGGAATTCACAGGCGAGTGGCTGCGAAATCCAACATACACTGATTACCGGCGAGCATTCACAACTCGAGATGAGTTGACCATTGTGCAGTATGCGATGGAAGTATTGAGGCCATTGTGATATTGGACCCTGTGGATGTCGAAGAAGCATAGAGTCACATTGCATCACATTATCAGAGTGTACAATGACAGGTTCGATCATATGGCTGGCGTGATGTGAGCTTTCGCTCAGAAGAAGCCTCCATGGAAGGAAGACTTCTTCTATGGAGTGAAGTTAGCTCTACAGAATCAGTCCAAATACTATGCTGAAGTGACTCCAATGACGGGCATGCTTCTCATTTCTGCACATATCCTCGATCCTTTTCGGATGTTGCAATCATGTAGATTGTTGGACAAGGAGATGGATATTAATCCCAAGGTCGAGACATCCTATACCACCCGATACCAAGAGGCGTTTCTGAAGTCTGTTGAGAATGAATTCTGCACCGAACTTCAATGTGTGCCGGTCAATAAGCATGAAAGTTTACCAAGGAGCAATCTCATCCCCTCTGCAATGGCTTCACGATCCAGTCAATCATGGTTCGATCTATATGATTTGTCCAGCGATGATGAAGCATACTTAACGCCTTACAATGTGGCTGAGATGACACCCGGACGAAGCGATGGCGCTGCACGTCTGTTGATTGCCGCCACTCTCTGTTTGAATTCTCCGCCTGAAGCACCAAAGAACTGAGGGCAAATCAATCCAAATCTCAATGATTACCACTCTGACCCAATGGAACTTAACAGTACATTTTGGTTACCGGATATAACCAACTTGGGATGTCAACAGGAGGAAATACACTCTATGTACGCCGATCTTTCCAATGTGGCGCGTGACATATTCCTTATCATCCCACATGGTGTTGGAGTGGAGGCCAGTTTTTCCTTTGGCTGAGATGTTATCGGCTGGAGGCAGTCAAAACCCACAGGGGAGACCCTTCGCAAAAAAGTCGTTGCGAGGCAGTTTGCTCGAGCCAATGACGGGATCTTGGCAGGAGCTGACCAAGAATTGAATACAAGGTACTCCGAAAACGACTCGGAAATGAAGCAAGAGGCGGAAACAAGGTAATTTTACAGCATGGCCAAGGTTCACGACTTTTTGGAGATGTGGCAGGGCAGTCAAAACCTATGTGGTACCCATCAGATAACTTGCACTCAAAATATGCAGATAACTGCCGTGGGATACATTTCGGATACTGAAGAGATCGTCAGATCATCATGGTTAGTCTTTCAACATGATGGTCTGTCTGCATTCAAATTGTCAGGAAGATCTCCGTTGCCACCACCTTTGTCTGCAAAGGACCTCCCTGGAGGCCGAACTCAAATATTAAATGTCCGCCGGATCCGAAGAATCAACCATCATCCAGTCGAAAGTGATCAGGATACCGCACCTGAAAACATTTCGGACACTGAACATTGGCTTAACTGGAATGGGGACTTAGATGATCCAATTGACAGCGAAGATGATTGCGCGGCGGACATCGAATCTGATATAGTGCAAGACAAGAGTATCAAGGACCCGGAATGCCCAGAACAGCGGGATGTGAGAGCTGCGCCAAATGTTCCCAGATTGATTCGGCCTACATGGACACCCAGGAGACAGACTGAAAAGGTGTTGATGACAGTCAATGCAATCGAAACGAGGAGGAATGAGGGAGTGAAGCAAAAGTAGGCCAGAATGCGTCAATGTTTCACCAGCTTCTTTATGTATCTTGACCGACAGTTTTGTTAGAGATATATTATGGGTGAATAGTGAGCAGTGGCTTGTGAATATCGGTTGATAAACAGATGTATAGCAGGCGCAATGAAGCTTTTGGCAAGATACATAAATTTCAGTTGTGTGAGAGCGAACAGTGCAAGAATGTTACTGTGCTCGGCTTTGCCACAGGGCCAAGTCTCAATGTGTGAGAAGAACTGCCAAGATGTTCAAATCATGATGAAAATGATTATCGATGGCAGCAGATGTTGAATGGACAATGCAATAAAATCAGCGTCAACAGAGTGTCAACGATTTGTGGTGTTGTGAGTATGGTAATTACACAGTGATTTGGTCACTGTTATGTATAACCAATGTATTGGCAGCTGTTATAGGCACAAGAGACAGCAACACGGTCACCGCACCATTCCGAGAATGAGTGTCAACCGAGGCTCAATGATTTGTGGTTCAGTAAGTATGGTAATTACACAGTGATTTGCTTGCTGTTATGCATAACCCATTCATTGGCAGCGTTTATAGGCAAAAGAGACAGCAACACAGTCACCATCACATTCTGAGAATGAACGTCAATGGAGCATCGGTGATTTGTGGTTTTGTAATTACGGTGATGATGCAGTGATTTAGTCGCTGTTATGCACAACCAATGTATTGGCAGCTCTTATAGGCAAAAGAGACAGCGACACGGTCACTGCTCCATTCTGTGAATGAGCGTCAACGGAGCGTCAACGATATTAAGCTTCGCATCTTGGATAATTCATGTTCTGATTGGTTGTAGACATCCATCTATCAGATATTGACTGCCATTACTGGGAATAACGACAGCGACATGCTTGCTGCCGCATCCTGAGAATGAGCCTCGACAGAGTGTCAACTTTTTTTAGCTTTGCATCTTGGGTAATTTATGTTCCGAATGGTTGCAGACATCCATTTATCAAATATTGGCAACCTTGACTGGCAAAAACAACAGCAACATGCTCCCTGCCGCATCCTGAAAATGGGCGTCGACAGAGGGTCAACAGTTTTACTTGTTGCATATTTGGGAATCAAAGCATCGCGCTGATCTTCGCGTTCATAACAGAATCATCGACTGCCATGATACGCAAACATATAATGTATCAAAGGTAAAATACTGGTTCGAAAATAATCGATATTGCAAGCTGCAAAGCTTCCAAAGACATATCCTTGGTTGTTGGAAACGCGATTTTGATAAGAAAGTATTCACATACTCCAAAAGCAAGAGCCTTAATTGAATCTATGGATGGACCCGCTAGGCGACCCGCTGACAACCTGCCCAATTCAGATGGGTTGGGAGTATACCATCGAACTGCACCCGGGCTGATGGTTCGGGTTCATTGACAACCCAGACTGCCGATTTGGCAATGGTTTAGGTTGGACCCGGATCTGGAACCAAAGTCACGGTCTGGAACCGTTGCTAACACTATGTGAGATCATGCTGACGGTGTGCGATGGTGTAGTGATTCAGTGCTATCATCGTGGCTGTTGCTAATGTGATGACATTCAACATTCATGATGGTTGTTAGGGAGATCTTATGAATGCCCATGAGAAATTTGATAACCATAATAGCTGGGCATATAACCAGTGGAAAAATTACTCAGTGCTCCATCTTGAGGGCTCAAGACCATATATATACAATGTACCACCTGTCTATAAGTATGCTCTATCTGATATAAGATACATCACCTTGGTCCTGATGCATATTCACATACAGCCACCATCTTCTTACAAGACTTTATTCACACAGCAGACCGCAAGGATACTGGTGTTCAGATATGACAGCTACAAATACAGTTACTGTCACCTCAAATCATGCAGGACACTTCCATATTGCACCCTATGGGTCCAATATATCACCCCCTTGCTGTGTCGAGTACCCTGCCATGAGAAATCTGCTATCAGCACACAGTAGAACCCATTGAGATTGTAAGTATAGGTTTCAAATCACCATTGTTGCAGGATTTTGTAGCCTATTGTCATGCATATGCTGCAGGCAAGCCAGTGAATGACAGCTGGATGGTAGTAGGAAGTGGTGGAAGGTCTGCATATTAGAACTAGGGGTTTGGTTGGGAATTGTACTGTGAATTGGTGTGCATAGTTCCCCTGCAGTAAGGGACTACTGGAAGTATAATCAGCTGAATCCTACCCACTCAATCCATGAGCACATAGGCCCAACATGATTTGAAGAAATTAAAATATTCTTCCATGTATCTTCCCTACATCCCCATGAAATAGAAACAGAAGGAAGCAGATGATGGCACCATAAGGTTGAAGTCAATTTGGAAAAACTTTGGAACAGTTTACTGTGATATGGGATACCTTCAATCCAGATTACTTATTATATATTTATTGTCGGAACCACTGGGCAGACCCACGACATGTATCTGATATCCAGCAAACCCATGAAATATGTATTCAAGTTTCACTGCCAAGCTCATGATGCTTGCTTTAACAATATCCAATCTTAATCAAGGTCAATCCTGATTCTTTTTCAACACCTGATTGCTTGAGTGCAACAGTAAAAGTTAATACTGTCTCTTACAGAAGCTACCCAATACTATGTATTGAATTGTGAACATGGATTACGTTTATACAACAGCTCCATTGCTGGCGAGATTATTTTATGATTTGAATATGTGACTCTGTGGAACATCTAACCATTCTTGCACAGGATTTCAACCAAAACCCCAAATTTCGAAGGAAGATATTCAGAAATATTAGTACCATGTCTTCCAATCACTTTCTATCAAGGATAGCCATTTCCGCCAGCTAGTTGGAGGATATTTGAGGTTTGTTAACATACCAGTTATAATTCTCAGTACTGTCCATGACTTTGAATCTCTGGAATAAAGGCAGAGAAAGTAGCCAGCGAAGATGAGAACCAATGCAAAGGAGGCCCAGGAGGCCTGTGGTGATTTGCTGGACATGGAGATCATCAATTCCCATGGGGTTGATAACTACAATGACAACTTGGGTTGGGTAGATTTTGCAGATCAACAATGCAGCTACAATAATACCCAGCTCACCTCCTTTTGTACATGGTGGCCTACACTCTTCTGGGCATCTGATACCATGGTTACAAATAGCTAATTCATCTGTCAGAATTTGCCTCAGAGTTCTCACACTATCAACCATAAGAAGGTTTGTCTGCCAGGTAACTGGTGGTTAATCTTAACTGGGTATGGACCAATTTCCACCTCACAGTGTGTACAGTCCAGTACAGCAACATGAAACCTGTCAAATATTGAAGTGAGTATATCTTTACACCCGGACTGAAACATTAACTGTAGCTACATTCCAGTCTACTTTGAGGTGGGGATGTCGTTGGGGTGTTTGCTTTACCCTTGGAAGCTGAGAAACAGTCCCACAAAAAATTCTAAACCACCACTATATACCCTCTGGACTTGCACCCATTACAACCTAGTCTTAGCAACGAGTCCGGGTAACCTGCCAGTGATGTGGCGTTGGTCCACAACTACAGGTCTGTTCACTTCTACAGCCATCCAAACCTGGACTCAAACCCTTCAACCGAAGGGTTTTACTAGGATTGGCTAGACCTGTCAGTGCAAATCACTGGTTCAGGTCATCGGGGTTTTCTATTTATGGTCTCATTCAGATATCCTACTGTTCATCGCAACATATTGACTTTGGTATATCATTTTTCATTTTTGATGGTTTCACTGCCTGTCTATTCAAGAAAAAGAGACACACACTCTCTTCCCAATCCTGAAGATGAGAGTCAACAGAGCGTCAACGATTCTTTGTCCTGCATCTTGGGTAATCTGAGTGGCGCTTGGTTGCAGACATTCACAGATAAGGTATTGGCCGCCTTTATAGTCAAAACAGAAAGCGACATGCTCCCTGCACCATTCTGAAAATTATTGTCAACCGAGTGTCAATGATTTTTGGTCTTGTAAGTCAGGTAAAGCATCAGAGACTTGGTCACTCTAATGCATAATGAAAGTACTGGCCACCTTTATAGGTAAAAACACAGGCAACGACATCTCTACTATGTCCTATAAATGTGCTTCAACGGAGCGTCAAACATTTTTGGTCTTGTGAGTAAGGTAATGAAACAGTGACTTGGTCGGTGTCACACATAATTGAAGAATTGGCCGCCGTTATAGGCACCAGAGGCAGCGACACACTACCTGCCCCATCTTGAAACTGAGTGTCAATGAAGCATCAACGATTTTTGGTCTGGTAAGTCAGGTAATTACAGAGGGATTTGGTTATTGTCAGACATAATGAAAGTATTGGCCATCTTTATAGGCAATAGAGAAAGCTACATGCTCACTGCCCCATCTTGAAAATGAGCGTCAATGGAGAGTCAACAATTTGTGGCCTTGCATCATGGTTAATCAAAGCATGATGTGGCCGCGATTGTCTATATCCAACGTTTTGACCAGTTTTATCGGCTCAAACACTCATGAACCTTTAGTTGAGGCTATGAATGTAAATTGAGTTTTTATCGTCCGGCAAGCTGTCGTGGGAATCACTCTTCCTTGTCTGGCTATAATGGCTTCCGACTCCTTGTTTATAGATGTCTGCGATCAAGTGCCACTTAGATTACCCACCAAAAGTTGTTGACACTCTGTTGAGGCTCATTGTCAACATGGGGCAGGGAGCATGTCGTTTACTCTTTTGCCTATAGAGGCTGCCATTACATGGATTATGTATAACAATGACCTAATCACTAGTTAATTACCTGACATACCAGACCACAAATTGTTGATGCCCCGTTGACACTCATTTTGATGTATTGTCTGGTCAAAGTCCGCTGCCATCAGGCACTGCGTGCATCATTATTTGAACTTTTTGGTTGCCTTCCTGCCAGTGTAAGACTTGGCATTTTGGCAAAGCCAAGCCCAGTCATCTTCGTGCATAAGTCGCTCTCATTCTACTAAAATGTATACATCTTGCTCAATGATACCTTTTGCTCACTACCCTTCTGTTTATTGACAAATATTCACAGGCGACTGCTCACTATTCTCCCAGAATGATTCTCTATGTGACATTCTTGGTCAAGCAACATATAGATCCTGGTGAAAGAATATCAACTGATTCTGACCTACTCTTTCTTGTTTCCCCTATTCCTCCTTGTTGCCATTGCATTGACGGTCATCAACACCTTTTGAGCCTGTATGTTTGCCCTCCGTGTTGACCGAATCAATCTGGGAACATATTGTGTGGCACTCACATCCTGAATCTCTGGGCTTCCCGGATCCTGGATGGTATTGTCTTTCTCTACATCGGACTCATCATGTGCCTCTCAGTCCTCTTCGCTCTCATTTGGAATATCCAAGGCACCATTCCAGTCAAGCCAATTCTCAGTGTCGGAAATGCTGTCAGGTGCACTATCCAGATCACATCCTGCTGGATGACGGTCGATGGTTCTGATCCAGTGGACATTAAATACTGGAGTTTGTTCTCCAGGAAGGTCGTTTGCAAACCAAGCTGGTGGCAAAGGTGATCTTTCCGACAATTGAAATGCAGCTGCGCCATCATGCTGAAAGTTTGTCCAGGATGCTTGGACAATCTCCCCCATATCTGAAATGTGACCAACGGCTGTCATTTGCTTGATTTGAGCACAAGATTCATTCTGCATAGCACAGAGATTTTGGCAGCGCTACTACATGTCCAGAAACTCGTGGACCTTGGCCATTCTGTGCAATTTTCTCTCCTCCACATATCGCTTCATTTCGAAGGCGTTTTCAGATTCTGTCATTCCGAGTGTGGTGTTGTCGCCTGCAGATATCCCGTTTTTGGCTCAAGCAAATAGGATTACTATGAACTTGTTGCGAAGGGTCTCACCTGTTGTTTTCAAATGCCTTCGGCTGATAACATCCAACCCAAGGGAAAGACTGGGCACCACTCCGACACAATGAGGTATGAACAAGAATTTGTTGCATGCCATGTTGGAGTGATCGGTGTACTTTGACTGCGTCTCCTCTTGTGTGCGCCACCAGTCTGTGATATCTTGTATCCAAAATGTAGTGATGTTCTCCATAGAGTTGGAGTGGTAATCATTGAGTTTCAGATTAACTTGGCCCCAGTTCTTTGGTGATTCAGGAGGTGAAATCAAATAGAGCCTTGCCATTATCAATGAGCATGGTGCACGATCGCTGCGTCTGGGGGTTGTCCCTGCCATGTTTCGAGGCATTCAGTATTCTTCATCATCGGTGGACACAGCAGAAGGAACAGAAGAAAATTGGCCAGATCCAGAAGCCATTGCGGAGGGGATGAGATTGTTGCTCAGTATTAATTAGGGTTTGATGACAGACAATCGTCTATGTTTGGTGCAGTATTCATTCTCCACATACTTCTGAACGGCCTGTTAGTATTGGGTAGTATAGGAGGTCTTGGCCTGAGGACATATATCAATTCCCTTGTCCCACTTCCTGAGCGATCACAACTTCCGCGAAGGATCAAGGATATGTGCTGAACTGAGAAGTATACCGGTCATTGCAACAACTTCAGCATGTTAGTTGCACACCTTCCGGCACATAAACTTCATGGCACAGTATAAGTCTTCGTTCCATTTGGTCATCTTCTTGGCTGAAGCTCGCATAATGCCATCCACATCATTGATCATGTCATTGAAAACAGTGATAACGTTATGCAGAGTCTCTGCATGCCGTTTTGACATCCATAGGGTGGGGTATAGAAACAGCCTGAAAACTTCCATGACGTACTTGACGATGGTCCTTTCGTCCTGAGTCGGGAGCAGTGGCCGATATTCACTGTATAGTGGATGCATATGCCACTCTCGGGTGAATTCTCGTAATTGATAGGCTTGTTCAAGCAACCCCAGTGTTGAATTCCACCCTCACTTCACATGCATAATAGGCAGTGCTGCAATTCATAATTTGGCTTTTTGACATCGAATGAACTCGTTTCAATGGCCAGGTGTCAGTGTAATCAATACCGCGAGCATTCCGTGCTATATCAAGATGAGTTTCAGGACTGTCAAAACTACTTGAAATATGTACTTTCTCAATTATCTTTGCTAAACCTGGTCTCAAGGCCGACACCTTGTTGATTCTAGCATTGCCCACTTTTCGAAGTCTTTGATACTTCCCATTCTCTGTGCATTCATTCTCTCCAAATTGCTGATCGTGCTCATGGGCTTCCCAACACTTTGTGCAGCCTTCCACACCAAGACTGCTCATGAATGCACCCAAAGCAAGCTGAATGACATGCGCCATACATGGTATGTGGTTTCTCAATGCATGCCACTAGATTTCAGAGGCCTGAAGGGTTGATTGTTGTTCCGGAGTCATTGAGTAATTGGAGGAAGCATTTTGAGTCGTAATTCCAAGCAAACGACCATCAGTAAGCTTGAAACGATAAAGAAGTTCCATCAAATGTCTGGTTAGCATTGCTCCAGTAAGTTGACCCTTGACCTATTATCCATAATTAGCTTTCGGAATGAACAAATGATCGGCAATCAAACTCATCGAATGCATGATTCACTTCTCGCAATGCCCAATCTCGATCCATATGGTAAGCAATGACTTATGTACTGCGTACATTGTTTGTTGATGTCCACCCAACCAAATGTCAACTAACTTCATTTCGTGATGGCAACCACGTGGTAATTGCATCCACTGTCTGTCGGTATTCCCTCCGGCGAATATTACTGAGGGTGCTGGCGGATTTTAGCGCCTGCTCACTCTGTAATGCATTATATGACTGCCGTAGTGCAAGGTTCAATATTGCGTTCGATGGAATATGGGCTGAAACAAATCCTGTCATGAGGTAGTGATTCCAGGTGTCTTGGTGATATTTGGCAGTTACAAAGTCCTTAGATGGCAGTTTAGAGTGCTTTGTCTGTCAATGTGGTGAATATAGATGAGATATATATGTCGAATATGAATTTGCTTTGCGAACCTACTAATGTAATTCCTCGACTTTCTTGTCTCTTCAGTATGGCCAAAGCTGTCTCATCACCAGTTGAAGTAGTCAATTCAGTAACTTCTGAGTCTGTTAATTCATTTAACTGTGCAATGTGTGCTCTTTGCCAGCAAGTGTTTCCCCATGAACCTGGTCCCATGTACTGATGGATGGCAGAGCACTTGATGACAAACGATACATATGATGCAGGGGATGCCATTCTCCTCAATTCCGCAATGCAAATAGTATCACAATGAAGGTGCATGTTAAGAAGTATTCCATGCAATAGAACGCATCGAGCCCACATTGGTGGAAGCCCTCCAAGAATCGACTATGATTTGTAATGTAAGGTTGCTCAAATCACGAATAAAGGCATCTTCATTTTTGGAAGATATCATAACCTCTAGCAATGAGTTATTTAAAGATTTGGAATCCGACATGGTGCTAGCAATTAGAACAATGTCCAATTCCATCTGACAGCCAGACACCAGATACATTATTAGAAAATACAACGCAGGTTCTTAAATATTGACCCTAGAGCTACGAGCATGAAAATAGTGAGACCTGTGAGACATTGCATGCATAGTTGTGAAGTTGAATACATGGACATATTGAAAGGATGAACCATTCAAAACTGCTTATCGGAATGATGCAGCGCAGTTTCTAGCTGTGTAGCATGGCAAGCCCCGACAAGAACTGTTGACAGTCCATTGACAGTCATTTTTAGGAGGCAGTCACAATATCGTCATTTGCATTTTTGCCTATCTACCTGGCCAATAGATCAATTATGGATTAGAACGGTTCTGCAACCTGTGATTTTCGCAACTTGTGAGACTAAAAATCGTTGACACTCCATTGACCCTCATTTTTAGGAGGTGGTAGCGATATTGAAACTAGCAATTTAGAAACAAGTGAGACCTGTGAGACGTTGCGTGAGTATGTGTGAAGTTGTATACGAGGACAGACTGAATGGACCGACCATTAAAAACTCAATTTAGGAACAATGCTATGCAGTTGATTGCTGTGTTGATGGTCCGTGGATGTTCATCTCTAGGATTGGGCAACGAGCGTGCCACATCCCATTTTGCCGATAAAGACGACCAATAATTCCACTTCGGTAGGATACAACTATGCACCCCTTAGATTGCTGACAGTGTAAGACTGCAAATTGTTCACACTCTGGTGACGCTCATGTTAAACACATCCTAACAGTCATTTTACGCTCAATAATTGCATCCCAAAATTCATCTAGTTGTTTTTTGCATTCGATATATTGTTTCTGTGAATAATCATTTGCATCCAAAAGATTCGTCGCCTCTCATTTTCTGATCCCTATTACACATGCTATTGAAACAATGCATGATACAGGTGGGTCACAATCCCGCAATTGCGGCCCGCAATTCACGGCATGTAGATCCATTTACTAGCTTTTGAATAATATAGCCCGACTTCCTCACCTTCCCTCAGCCAGCGCCTCCTCCTCGATTTCCATGACATACAATAACCAATTTTCAAAATCAGGACTATGTGCACCAGGTCTCAGTGGTGAGTTAGTCAGTTGGATGCATGGATAAAGGCAGCATGATGGTCGTCATTCATTCCGGTTGGCATTGTGCATTGACGACTCATTTTTTTGAATAGTAGGATGTCACTGATTCAAACTTTGCGAGTAAATTTTGTCACCAATCTAGATTTTGCTTTGTCACTTAACCATAACTGGCAGGACAATAGCAAGTTCGTTGGTCGACAATCATTATGATTTTGAGTCTGGAACTTTCGCATGGCCCATGCGACACTTGCACATGTGCAGATGAATTATCATGTCTCACAATTGGGTGACTGAAATCAGGTAAAACCAGACACGTAACAAAATAGATACACGCATTGCTTTTCGAAGGGATATGTCGTCAAACGTTGACATTCACCCCTCCATCACTCTAGTGACGCAGAAGCCCTCACCATATATTTGTCTGATTTCGATTCCTATCTGGTAATTAGCTGTAGAGATTATGTGCAGCGGTAAAAGATTGCAAGCTTAACTGGTTTTGATTTCTTCATCAGCGACAAATCGGGTGCTGTGTTGGGCGGAACGTACACTATGCATTCCTGTGACCATGGCTTCTGGGAACCTACCCGCATATGGCTACGTTCTGGTCGAGGAGTTGCTCGCGATCTTCCGGGGACGGTATCATCAGACTCGATTAGCTCTCCAAGTGTTCATGGTGCAGGTGTTGCTACAACCGTGTTCGTTTGCACCGTAATGACTTCCGGCATCATCAATCTGGCAATACTGTACTTCATTTCTCACTCCGGGAAGTAGTCGGCCGCATCCACCCTTTGTGTTTCGGTCAGTTGGTCAAGCCTCATTTGCTTCTGTCGACACCTCTCCATGCGGTGCTGAACCGTTCTAGTGATTGTGCCGATCACCCTGCCAGGTTTGTCATCTTCGCTCGCCTTGCCCGGCTCTGAATCTTCTTCATTATACTCTATATCTTCCCCATCCTCCCCATGGTCGGAACTGGCAACTTCGCTCAGACTGTCTCCAATGGCATTCAACATCTTCTCAAATGTTTTTTTGGGCTTTCTTGCTGTCAGTCCAGAAATATCAGCAGATCTCATATCATCCTGCTTTTGCTGAATTGCTGTCGCTGCGTCTTCAACTCATGTTGTTGCCACAGCAGTCTCTCTACCCACATAATCCTCAATGCATTTCGCTTTCTCCTCATTGCATGACATGTTTGTTTCCCATCTTGTCTCCGCAGCGAGCTGCATTTAGCGACCCAAGCTGCGCAATGCTCTCAAGGCTCGGTCACTTTCCGTCTCCAAACTGGTGTTGCCTCCATTCGCTTGATGAAGTTGTGGTGTGGATCGATTTGTTTTTTGCCATATTTGGCCGCTGGGAGTGGCTAGGGGTTTCGTTTCATGGCATTGACCATTGTATTTTGTTTTGATTTTGTTGATGGGTGAGATGTTGGATGTTGCAAGATATCGACCACATGGAGGCAAGCTGCGTCCTTTATGTCAAGGTTGGTATGCTTGATCAACTTGAACAAAGCAAAATCTGCATGTTCACCGTCACTTCATTGGGAATAGCAATGCTAACCAAACAACATGAATTGATCTTTAGCGTGAGTTTCATGTGAAATCCCGGGAATGTCTTAAGACAAGTATCAACCAATGTCCTTTCCGTCGTATAATGTTCTTTTTATATCCATCAAACATGCAACTTCAACTGTCAGTCACCTCTATTTCTCCCCATGAACAAACAGACAACATCAGTCCACCGTACTACACATTGCCAGACCACTGCAAACCCCAGCAACCTGCCGCTATGCCCAGCATGACCAATTTTGGGTAAATCGTGCAAGTTGGCTGTTACTCATTCCATTTTGACTTGAAGCTGACTATATATTCCTCAGGACTTCACACTTCTTTTGGTTATCATCTTCTTCTCCTTTTCCACAACAGCAAATCATGGCTCCACAAACACCTCCGCAAGGTGCGAGCAGATCCAAATCTAGTCAACTGACAGGCGCTTCAATCATTGCACCACCCACAGAGACATACTAACAACGGAGTCACCAGTTAGGTCACTGCGATGATACCAATGCAGGCAGCGTAAATATGACCCAGGATGCACATTTCAAAATGGTACGTACAACCTGAAGCAGCAAGAACAAGATGCAGCAACAACACGAAGCAGCATGCCATTGGATGTAATTGAATCCATATCTGGGTAGATGGCCATAAACTAACATTATAATGTACAGCTGGTGTATATAGAGAGTGACATGACCATTCTATTGCTGCCCGTGATGGGAAACCTCCATGGTTGACCAAGGCATTGGTCTGCACAGTCCGTGGAATCGAGCATCATGATGTGGTGAGCTCAGAGATTCTTGCAAACAAGTTCCGTGATAAGCGTCCCCAAGACTGGATGAAACAGGCTTCAATAACCTTAGAGAAGGCTTGGGAAGCATACATGGTTGAGGCAATACCCAATCTCATATTTAGAAGCCGCAACTGATTTCTTGTAGGTTTTCAACATGCCAGTTAGTATGGCAAGGCAAGGAGGTCAGGTACAGATAGAACAGTCCAACATGCGCCTCTCCTTGAATAAGGCCAAAATGGTCAAAGGAGGGTTTTCATGCACTGTAATTAAGGAAACGCAATATCTCATCAAGAAACCTTGCGCTGATGTCCGAGAACAGAAGAAGTGGGGTGTTGTTCTTCCACACCATCAAAAGGTGAAGGCTGCGATTGAAAGACACCCGGCTATGGTTCATGAAAACCTGACTGATGGCTGCCTTTCATGCAGAAATGGTGCAGTGAAGAATCCCCTGACACGGGGGAGGTGCAATCGCAGGGGTGCACCTCCACCCCAACCAACACCATCTGCGCCCAGAATATGACCTGTGCCGCCTTCGCCACCCGGTTACAATGCGGGCGCTTCAATGTTTGAAATCGAAGGAGTGCCACCTGGATATGCATATATTCACACTCCACCTCCCAACCCTCAGTGTTTCAATGATGATGCATTTGCCAAGGATTGCAAGCATGATCAGGATTTCATTCCAGAGTTGCTGACTGATGAAGAAACAACCACTGGTTAGTACCCAATCTGCCAGGTGGTAATGGGGCTGACATCCATTTTGCAGACAAAAGCAGCACATTGAGCAAACATGAAAGTGAACTGGAGCATGGATTAACAGGAACAAGATTTTTGAGTTTATTATTATCTACAATTAGCAGACACTTCAAAGTCTATTTTAAAGACTATATATGTATGTGTTATTAAAGAACAATGTTGTGATAAAGGAGGAAGTACGTGAAAATGATGGAAAGGCTGCCAAAACACCATTAACGATATACTATGCCAAATGCCAGGATAGCATATTGCAGATACGCCCATGGCAAATTCAGCATCAATGGAGTGTCCACAATTCTTGGTCTTGTATGTCAGGTGATTAGAACGTGATCTGGTTAATGTAATTCATAATCACACTATTGTCCGCACATCCGGGCAAAAATGCTATCGTTGACATCGCTACTATCACTTGAAAATAAGCGTCAACGGAGTGTCACTGCTATTTGTTCTTGTATGCATGGTGATTAAAATGTGATTTGGTCGCTATTATGCATAACCTACATATTGGCCCCCTTTACAGACAAAATATGGTGAGACATGGTCACTGCCCCACTGTGAAATTGAGAGTCAACGGAGTGTCAACGATTTCTGGGTTTGCATCATGGGTAATCTGAGTGGCAACTGGCTGTAGATATCTATAAATGATGTATTGGCCGCCTTTAGAGGCAAAAACAATAGTGACATGCTCCCTGCCTCATCCTGAAAATGAGCGTCCATGGAGGGTCAGGAATTTTTGGTGTTGCAACTTGGGAAATCTAAGTGTCGCGTTGTGGCAGGAATTCATATATGTAGTAATGGTGGCCTTTTCAGGCAAAACAGGGCATGATATCTTCGTTACCCCATGATGAAAGTCAGCATCAATCGAGCATCAACAGTTTTTGGTCCTGCATATTGGGTAAAGAAGGCATCGCACGGATATTTGAGCTCATAACGGAACTATTGACTGCCTTTATACCCTAACACACAAATATAACCGGAAAACAATGGAATCCAAAATCATCAACATCGCAAACTGCAAAACTCGCAAAATGTATTAATGGATGTCCAGTACATGATTTTGGTTAGACACTATTGTCAAACAGCAAAACAAGAGCATTAAATGAATCAACAGATGGACCCACTGGACATCCCGCTGACAACTCACCCAATTCAGACAGGTTGCGAGACTTCTCTTGAACTCTGCCTGAATTCCCAGATGGGATATGTCAACGACCCGGACAACCAAGGTGGCAATAGTTCACTACTGACCCGGACCTGGACCCGAAGCGACAGTCCGGAACTGTTGCTAATACTATTGTTACTAGCCGATGTAATTTACAGTGGATTTGAATAGCAGGTATCATGTACTACTAGGATTGAAAGTATCGAAAGGATGGGCTCTGGTGTTGATTATTGAAGTGTGGTCATTGTAATTATACAGGCAGACCATACAGTCTGGGAACCAGTTATCTTCCGTCAGATAATAATGACATACCTTAGATCAGCTCCAGAAGTCAATCCTTCATCTTCTTTTATTTCCAGTACAAATGTACCTCTATTTCCATCAATCTCCAAATTAACCCTCACTATATGTACAAAGGTAAAATTCAGCTGTAACCATATTCCCCAAATTACAAGTTAAACCAACGACTGATGTTCAGATACTATTAAACCTCCTTGCATATTGAATACTTTCCAAATTGCTTAACTGCTACTACTTTGAATATCTCAGTTTGCAGTATAGCTGAGTCTAAGTTTAGCTAGATCAATCATAAAGTACAATGCTGAGCTCAGTCATTCTGAGCATCAGAGTAAATGTGTAAGCGCGTATGATGTACAACTCCAAGGGCATCTCAAAGTTTGCATAATCTTTATCTGCTGGTTTGGCTAGCACCATTGTCAAGTATACCTTCAACTTTACTCCATATCAGCTTCCAAGTGTATTGCTAAGTTGACTGAATTTTCATCTCTATATTCGCTTGATTACCATCTCCCTGTTCAGCCAGCAATATTTCATGTTAACCTTCAATCCTTCTGCTTGACAGTTACCAAGTCATTCAATATGACAGTTCTATCTTCATTTCCTAGTACACTTCATAGCTATTTCTCACTGCAGTAAGAACTGTCTTCTGGTACACTTCAATGTACATCAAAGTACTCTCCAGCTGATACTTCTCCAAGCGGGGTCAAGTACCATCTGCTGCTAGTTATAAACAATTGCATCCATATAGCTACACAGTGACATTTAAATCAAGATTCACTGATAATTTGATAATAATACAATCCCAAAAGACTGGGTTTTATAATTATAAATCGCTGCATAATATCAAGGTATGATAATCTAAGCAATTGTCAGATACACTGTTTGCATTCCGAATGTAATGATTCAAATGTACAAATAGCTTCACTGTTGTTTGTGATACTATTATGCAGTGCTCATGTCCTCCTGAAAGTTTTCGAACTAGTTATCCCCATTTCATCATGGTTTTACAATTCTCACTGGCATTCTAAGGGCCTTGATAGTACTACTGAAACTATTATTATTCCTTTAATGGGCTCCAGAACCTTTCAATTGTCAGATTATGCACTGGGTCCACTCAAATACAGCTGCAGTCACCTAGAGACCAAACTGTTTTTATTTAATATTAATTAATTATACTGTCCCATCTTTCTACACTTCATGGAATATGAAAACTTGTAAACTATACACATATCATGGTAAGAATTATTTTGAATATCCATAAAGTGAAATGTGCAGTGTCACTTTGAAACTCTTCTCTAATTGGCTGGTGTAGTTACAAACAAAATACAGTTATCAGTCTGATTTGGAATAACTATCCTATGATATTTGATAATTATATGAATTTCATGATACTATTCACAATCAGTTTAAGAATTTGATCAACATCTCATCCTGCTGTGTTTCAATACCTTTACCAAAAATATCAACCACAATCTCTAGTATTCAGATCTAGGCATAATTTGCTATTTATTATTTAAGGGGATTTCAGCTAATCTGGTTATACTCCCCTATTTCTGTTGATTGAGCCTTAATGACTTGATTGGCAATAAACGAAACTAATATCTAATTATTGCAGAGTATGGAAAGTGGCTTAGTGAATTTTGAGAAATTTGTTAGTTCGATTGTATTTGACACCTTCACCTAATTTATCCTCACAATGTAAACCAGTCCAGAAGCCATATACAGATTTGCCAGACACTCTGGTCTACCTCACCACCACTTCTAAGTAATTCCATATGCACCAAAGCCTCCCAGAATCCAAGCAAAGTGCTCTCAGATGCTGCAAGAGTATTCAGAGTTACTTATAAGAGCACTTGCAGTTATGGAAGTGGATTCACAATACTAAAATATTTGTCATGTAGGATAGTCAAATTTTAGAGCAACTGAGACATTTGCATAGGTTTGTAGAAGACTTTGACAGTAGCTGAGACCTCTGAACATCTCTGTGGGAGACTTTAAACTTGGTGAGGTATTTTCACAGTAGTAAATGTTAGCATCATATAACTACAAGCCATTGGTCTATCATATCCGTCTTGGTTACAATCACAAGAATATTCACTTCATTGTAATATGGCATGTATCATCTATCTAAGACTATCTAGATATATCTGTATGGTCAATCTGGCTGCAGATGCTACTCAAGCATACTCAGCGGAGTACCGGGAGACACTGAATCAGTATACATAGTGATGTACTTGGTGACTGTGATTGAACAAGTTTGGAAATGCACTTGACTGGAGGCCATGATCAAGTGAACTGAAAGATGGACTTAGAGGCTGAGATCAAGTGAAGTTAGAGATTCACTTGGAGGTGGTTATCATGTGAACTTAGAGATGTACTTGAAGCCCATGATACAGCAAGTTTGGTGATGCACTTAGAGCTGAAAAGATTCTGTGAACCCAGTGATGAGCTTGGAGGACATTTTCATGTGAATTAAAAGATGCACTTGGAGGCTGTAATGGAGCAAGTTTGGAGATGCACTTGGAGGTTGTGATTGAAGGAGTATGGAGATCTATTGGGAGGCCATTATTGAGTTAGTGTGTTGAGGTACTTCGATGCCATGATTTGGTAAACTGGGAGGCCTTAATTTGGTGAACTTGGACATCGTAATTGACCGAACTGAGTGATACAGAGATACACCTGGAGGCCATAATGGTGTGAACATGGACGCTGTGATCATGAGGGTTGGGAGATACACTTGGAGGTAGCAACTAAGCAAGGTTTGGCGTGTACTTGGAGGTGATCAATCTGGAGGTAGTCGATTAGGAGGTGGTCAAGCTGGAAGAGGTCGCTAAGGAGCTACTTGACCTGGAGGTGGTCAATCTGGTGGTGGTCAATCTGGATGTGGTCAATCTGAATGCAGTTGATTCAGAGGTGGTAGATCTGGAGGCGATAGATCTGGATGGAGATGTGATGCATGCTGAGATTCTATGCATTGGGTAGTATGTAATCCTGCAAATGTAAAGAGCAGTGTACGACATGATCTGGTGACAGATAAGTCATATGAGAATGCCTGGGAGCATGAGGTAGTGGATCATTGGTTGAATCTGTACTCAGTGTATGCTGTGCCCAGTGAATGATGTACTTTGTGTATGAATTGCTTGGTGTATGGTGTTATCGGTATATACTGTACTCAGTGTTATCTCATTACAATTGCACGCAGAGATACACAGTGATGACACAAGTTGGTATTCTTGGGTGATAGTAGAGTTGTTGGGGTAAAATGGAGAGAGAAGAGAAGATGTGGGAATCTATTCTAAGATACTGTGACTTACCACAGTGTGATGTGTAAGTCAATTTACGATTCCCAATATGGAAAGCATGAGTCCCTACCCAGCTCATTATAACACCTATACACAGCATTCTGAACGCAATCAAGAAACTTGCATCTATGATTTCCCAACATCCTATCAAATCTCTCTTATTGGGTATAACTTCATTCCCTGTCTCCCTTTCTTGTCTACAACTATATGATCATCACTGAACATTCAGTTCAGTCATCCCTCTCTATATCTGCATGTCATGATCATGAGTTAACATCAAGTACAGCATAGACTGGATACTGCTTACACTGACTACAGCATACACCTAATACAGTCTGTATCAGGTGTCTATCTCTCCATGCCATCATCATGAGTTAACACCAAGTGCAGCATACGCCGAGTGCAGCATACACCGAGTACACCTTACACCTAAGATTGTCTGTCGTCCCTTCATCCTCACGATTTCATAAGACCTTCAAAGGTAAAGTCACCTTTTCACATTCCCACAGTTTCGAGTTAACTAACCGATGAATAGAGTCTCAGCACCTGGCGCGCCTCCCATCGACCGCCTCCAGATTAATGTTAGCAACGGTTCCGGGTTACCCGGCTGCGGTCCGGGTTTGGAACCGGACCGGATGGTCCAGTTCGGGTTGTTTCCCGGAAAACAGGGGTACCCAGCGGGTTCGGGGACGGGTTGGAACCGGACCGCGGTTCCATATTACGGTTCCTGCAACTTTGCCTCCAATTAAGTATCTGAGTTCTGATCGTATCGTGACATGATCAGTACGTAAATTGTGCAGTTTTAGCCCCTCTTTCACCTCCCGCTGTCAGATT
>Ga0307515_10001385_pt1 | contig 54835 bp, 61 predicted proteins | sample 17_EM_MG_FD_194513 | JGI IMG/M metagenome (GOLD analysis project Ga0307515, IMG submission 194513) | Populus trichocarpa ectomycorrhiza microbial communities from riparian zone in the Pacific Northwest, United States - 17_EM | ecosystem: Host-associated > Plants > Roots > Unclassified | place...
TATAAGGAGTGCGGAATGAGATAGAGGAGCGCCAATCTATGCAGAGAAGCACCGATTGGGAATGAGGAGTGCTATCTTAGCGGACGAGTGCTCAAAAGGGGTGGGTAACGAGTGGGGAATGCAATATAGGAGTGCCAGTAGGAATTGGGGAATTCCCATACCAGGCTGAGGTGTGCAGAATGGGGGGGCATATAGAGTGTGGAATGGGATAGAGGAGCGCCAATCCAGCCAAAGAGAATTAAGGAGTGCCTATCCCGGTGGAGGAGCGCTGAAGGTGGGGGAATTGACTGCGGAATGAAATAGAAGAGCATTATTCTAGGCTGAGGAGTGTGGACAAGAATTGAGGAGCGCCAACAAGGATTGAGAAGCACCTATCCTTGTGGAGTTGCTCCGCAGGGGGGGTATGAAGCGGCCCAATGATGCATTATTGAGAGTGCAATGGCTTCCAGAGTAAAATTTATCACAGCAGATGGGCCAAATGTACCTCAATATTCATCTTGAGAAAACATTACTGTGGCCTTCATTCCACTGGCATATTCAGACAGCGCACAATGAACAGCTGAGGCTGCCAGCGCTGAAGTCTGCGGAACAACAGGTTGGAAATACTGGGATGTTGTAGGCCGGTGCCCCAAGCTATTGGTGATGAAGAGAAATTGATGGTATATTGGATCAAGCACTTCCATTCGGGTGAACCTTGATTTCTCATCATCGACGACCTTGGAGAGGTAAGCATCGTCAAACAGGAGCTCCTTAACTGTGATACTGAACATTGTATCAGAGCTCCAATCCAACCAGAATCTACGGACAACAGTTCAAAGAGCCCCATCTGCCAACCATCCTCATAGAGTACTAATCTTCAGTTGTGACTATGTATATCATCGGGGGTAGTCAATATCCGTAAGTCTGATAGAGGAGCATTAAACTGAATTGAAAACTCACCGCTTCTCATGTTTGCGGATCTATTGTGAGAGATGGAACACCAGGCAATTCCCACACCGATGGTGTACCCACAGGAGCATCTGCTAATGCCCGCTGATGATTTTGGACTTCCATAACTTGTTTCCAAGCCTCTTCAACCGTCGAGTACTTGTCATCAGATAATATTGGCCAAGGATTCTTTGTGAATACGATTGCTTCCGTGAACCTTTTCCCTACCTCACAAGAAGGCTTTTGGTGTTGCAGAATGTTCTGATCACTCCTGGCCTTGGGTTGGGGAACATTCTGCTCTCCACTCGACTTGTTGAGCAGCACCAGTGCCTAGGCGGAGGGTGCATGGTCAGACTCGGATAATGTCTTGAGGAGGGTTGACTCTTGGCATTTCAGCAGTGGTCGTGCCATTGCCGCTGGTGGATTTCGGGATTTGGAAGCCGAGGGCGTGCAATGACGATATCGGCCCAGCTCCAGATCTTTGGCAGTGGAACCCTTGTAGTTCGTAACGACTTCTCCTGGCGCGCCTGGCCTATATAAAGAACCTCCTGTTGATGATCCAAATTGTGTTCATCAATTTCAGATGATAAGGTGGACTCTGCGGTGTCCTCACTTTCATCATCACCGATCTCCTGATCGCTAGCTTCATCCTGCTTCATTGATGGAATTGGGGATATGAGTCATCCACAATACGATGCCCAAAGACAGATAGATAATTGGAAGGCTAACATTTGATGGACAATTAAGATTGACTGCTTTCTTGAATGCGAGTGCTCTCTCTAGGTGTGCTTCTTGATTGTTCTGTTAATAGTAATTCCTCACCTTGCTGGGCATAGATTCCATTTGCTGTAATGAAAATAGAAAGTTGGGAAATGTGGGAGAGAGTGTACAAGCAGGAAATTTAGGATTGAGTGCAATAGAATAACGGGAAAAATGAAACAAGAATTGCAAATAGTTGAGGAGGATGCAATTGGGGGAGCGCCTTGAAAGGGTTCAGGAAAGATGACATCAATGGTTCATATTGATATCACGGACAGCAGTCCGGAGTGGCGATTTCGGATGTTGTCAGCTGCGGAGGAATAGATGGATTCCTAATGCTCAATGTTAGCAACTCCTATCAACAACACTCTGTAAGGATGCAAGAATTGGACGTTGCCTAAAGCCCAATGCACTTAGAGAATAAAACCAGATGCACCAGCAGAAAACTTGCAACATTAACTAACCCTTGGTGCTGGCCACAAATGGAGCACTGAGAACCTGAATGAAAACTTGAGCCCCTGCATATGACGCCTCAAAATGTAGAGATTATGCGCGAATGTTCGAGCATTTGCAGTGACCACCTGGCATAGAATTGGTGCAGCATTGAGAATCTGCAGAACTGAATAGATTTGGGACCTTGAGCGTGGTGGCTAGGTTGTAAGGGTCCATACTTCAGTTTGCGATTGATCGAGGAGAATTATGAACCTCTGTATGTGGAATATCCGCCGGCAGGACACATGTATTTTCACAATATTCTAATGTATTAGGATGCTGCAGCTAAGTTAGCAGTCAATAAGGAAATATTGTAAGGATGACTTCCCTTTCATGCATTGATCTGGGCTGTATCTGCAGAATGTTTTTCTCAACAATGTTGCAGTTAATGGAGACGGGAGAGAATTTGGTACACAAAGAAGAGATACAGGCATAGAGAAAGAATGGTGAGGTTTGATGGATGATTCAGGGGTAATGTTATCGATTCAAGCACTTGTCAATGCCAAGATTGCTAACAAATAGGTCATAAAGAGTCACTCAGATTCTGATGTTGCACCTAATATCTAGTAAGTTACACACTGGTAAATCACATATTCATTATGAATCTCACAACAATAATGTTGACTTAAAATAAATGTTGGTGGGGGGAGCGATATACTACAATGGTATGAATGTACAGTGAGATGTCTTCTCATGGCGGGCAGAGGAATGATGATTGCGTGCATGCAGTTCCAAGGAATCAAGGTGCACCGAAGTTTAAAAGGTGATGCTTGGATTCAATGGCTGAGGATTGCAGGCTTGCCTTACTCTGACAATTAATTGCACTCTTCATAGCTGTCTTTTCATAACTCAATTCATAGCTATCTTTTGGTAACTGGATCTTTCAGGATTTTCTCTCTTCGAACTTTTCTCGATGGAATTCAGTTCACATAATCTATTTTCAGATATGAGTTTCAGCCCCCAAAACATACAGTTAGTCAGAATACAGTTAAGTCTAGATTCAAAGCTTTGGGAACTTCGGCCTCTTTGAGTAGGTGCGGTACATGGGTGAGTGGGAGTTGCCAGCTATCTTGCAGAGTGGCTGAGCAGTATCACTCTTTCGAGTTTCTCGATCTCAAGCTCCAGCTCTTTTGACTGAGGCTGACCTTGCAGAAGCTGTTTCAGGAGTTAGAAGCATTGGTCCAAACATACAACTTAGTCAATATCGAGTTAAGCGGGGTTCCTAATTGGCCAGGTCTGTACATCGATGGTTGAGTTGTGCAGTGACAACCTTCCTCTAACGGTCAGTGGACATGGACCTGACAGTTCAAGGCATGTTAGCGGTGGCCTTCACATACTGATCAACTATAGATTCATATATTAGCCAACCCGGAGCAGGATGAGCCACCTGCACCTAGAGGCGAAGTGTCATGATAGATCAGTGTGCACTGCGTCCACTGATTCAAAGTCAAAGAAAACATGATCAGAATGAAACAAACAAAAATATACAGTGCACTACGAACTGGTGTACACACGCTTTGGTAGCTTATTTGTCGCGCTTGAGGCCTGCCTGGGCTGGAATGATACATCCATAGCGAGTCACAGCTTGTCACAGTTGGCTTCATCAATATCCAAAAAGCTCATTCTGTACTGGATTGCAGATCTCAGTTATGCCTGAACTTCAATCATAGGCCTGAAAATACCCGGCAGCGAAAGCTGTAGCTTAGCCAACAATTCCCATGCCATGCCTCAGCATCGGACTCTCTGCGATGTGGATCAGAGGTGTGCCAGACCTTTAATGATATGCCAGCAAAAGCTGCAGCTTTGCCATGAATAAGTGATCCCATGTTTCATACTCTGACACAGGTACTCAATATGGCCTAGTCTGTTTTAATTGCCAAATGGGATTGGCAAATATGCTGTGATGGATCTGTCACAATGATATGCCCAGGATTCTCTGGTGCACCGGAAGTTCAATCTTAGGCCAGCAACAGCTGCGACTTTACCATGATTATCTTAATACAAGTATTGAATATCACCTGGACTGTCTTGATGCCAATTGGGATAGGTAGATATGCAGTTATCGATAGGTCATAATGATATGTCACCAGGACTCCGGTGCACCTGAATTTTGATCATATCCCAGTAAAGGGTGTGGCTTTGCCACAAATTTGCGAGCCATGCCTTATACTCTGACATAAGTACTGAATATTGCCTAGACTGGCTTATTGCCATATGGGATTGGCAGATATGCAGTGTACAATCTATCATAATGATACTCATGACATATGCCGAACAGACTCTGGGGTACCTGAAAGTGGTTGAATCATGCTTTTTCATACTCTTTCATTCGAAATGTGTATGTGGCTTCAGGCTTCCTGCCCGCCTCAAGTTTGATACTGACCAATTATCTGAAGCAATTTGCAGTATCAGTCTCAAAATTTGACTGATACCAATTATCATGAGATATGTCAGCTGCAGGAACTTGATATGAAGCGCATCAATTCACTTCATCTCGTATTGGTCATTATTACTATTCAAGAACCCCAATGAAATCCCACTCTAGCCATTTCTGATTTAAGACGTAACAATTCAAACATTAGAACTTTGATTCACATCAAAATTGCAGAGAGAAAGGATTGATTTATGCAGTGTAGTGTGCCTTACAAATGACGTTTTTGACTATTTGTATCAGTCCAGAAGATTATGTTGCTTGAATATCTAAAGAGGTATGTATACCTTGATGAAAGTGTCCTAATACTCTAAGATAGGCAGTTCATCACACTGTGATGTGTTTCCATTCTCTGTCAGCCGCATGGTATGGTCCTCACAAGACTGCAGAATCCGGTAAATCATCAACGTCAGGATGTTCAGTCGACTCATCAAGCCGTACAGGACGCTCCTTTCGGCCACGCCAGAAAGTTGGTGGAGATCACTCGTGTGGTTATCGTAGCCACCAGGACCTGTATTCAGTAACCATGTGTGTGGTACTCTGTTTTGCCCTAGCTGGACAACTCATGCAAATGCCTGCCACTGCTCATTCAATACCCAGAATTTCTGAGTTATTACTGCATGGTTTGCAGCTGTGAGATTCAGGCCTGTCCTGCCCCCATTGGGTGTGGTTACAAATACAGAGGGATTTCGGGAATCCTGGAATTTGAGCTGCATTGCAGTGCGTTCATCATTTCCCATTTCCGCATATATGTGCCATATATCCAAATGATCTGCAGAATACTTGGTTAGCCACCACTTCAAATAACAAACAAGACCAGGAAGAGGACAAAATAGCACCACCTGTATTGGAGGAGGTGCACTGGGGAGCACATGGTGATTTCTCTCTTGTGGAAGGAGTGTCTCTCTTGAAGCATCGTCTTGGTCAGGTTCGGCATACTCTGCAGGTTGGATGATAAGCATTGGCAGAAATGTCTCCCTCAGCCATCAGAAAATCAGAAAATCCACCCAAGTATCAATTGGCCATCCATCACACCATTGTCCAGACACATCATTGTGATCCTTGGTGTCTTCCAACACTAACGAAGAACATGCTAGCTGCCATCTGTGAACCCTCCATGCTCCCGAAGCACCTCGTGGAGTGTATCTCTCCTCCAGGGTCATTAGTTTTGCTTGGTCTTTTGCAGTCCACTCAAGAGCAATGAGGTGTACATTTTCCTTCGGCATCAAGATGAGTGGTTATCCATGTGCTAGTTCCAATTGTGACCACTGCCTTGTCATCCAAGTCTGTGCAATCTGTATCATCCGGTGCAGCGCAGCAAGTTGAGCATCTTCATCTTTAATCCAGATAGCATGCATCAAACTCTTCACAGCGGAATACAATGCCTCTGCACCATGCTTTTCCATCGCAGTATCATCCTCTGGATCTTCAGGCACACCTCAAAACAGCCACAGTGTCTGATAACACGAGTCATAGAATGATTGGAATCCCAGAGTAGCAGTGACTCGAAGTTTGAATCCGATTCTTGCTGTAATCGCAATTTGCCAGCCCCCGTTGTTATTGGTCATGTACCGATGGGAATTCTCAACAATCCTAACACTTGATGAACAGTAGGAGAGTTGGCCGTTGCTTGATGGTTTCGCTCGGGATGTTAAGGAATCAGATGAAACGATGTCGATATTCCATCAGTGTTCCAGCTCATCAAGACTGGTGTCCACATCCTCGTGGGTGAGTTCCGCATTTTCCGCATGCACCAAGGTACCAAGTTTGATATCAGTTACAAATGTCATCTCATCAATGACACTGTTGAATGTCTCTGCCACTCCGGGCATTGTGACCACCACAATTGGTTCAAGGGCTGATGTAAGCGCTGGATGCCCCTGAGGTGGAGTAATCTGGATATCTATCAGGCAGTGGGGCACCGAATTCAGTCTCTGCAACGGATACCACACCCATTCTTCACCGATAATCCCAGGAAGGTTGTTCTGTGCCATATTCACCCACTCTTCATGGCTATTCCCCCACAAAATCAACAGTGGCAACCCCATTACAACTTTCTCAGTCCGCAATTTGCATATCATTCCCACTGCCACTGAGGTGAAAGTCATGCCAAGACCCATTTCATCTGCCACCAGCACTCCTGGCATCTCAGAATCCCAAACCCACCTCCTCACAATGAACTATATGGCCCAAACCTGGTGCAACAGAAACTTGGTTGCAGGCAGGCCTGGAATTGAATACTTGTGGCCTGGAACACAGTCATCTGTTGATTGGCAAATCAGATGGGCATTCTGCAGCCTGACTGTCTCATCAAGAGACTTGTGTTCAAATTCATTGTTGTTTGTATTGAGAACGGTATTCAATACTGAACAGGTATTTTCTGGATCGAGGACCTCCTCACCATCCTCCACTTGCTCTTGAACCTCTCTTGCACCTTTGTAAGTTTTCTTTTCATCCTCAATTATCTCTTTCAGTTGCTCCCATGTAAGCTGGGTAGATGGGCTCATATTCAGGCACTCCTGAAATTCATCGAAGTGTTAGGTACTTCACATACAAGCAACCATTTGAACAAATATATATGAATGGAATACAATCAATTCAATTCTTTCAATCAGAACTTACATTAATACATGTATTATTCTCTTGCCCACCATCCTCCTCTCTTCCACCCTCTTCAGAACATACCAAACTCTATGTATAATGATTAGTAGTTGTGCACATCTAGCCTTAACACAGCTAGTGGAGATTACCTTTGCCAGTCTAATTACGTGCTCGGCAATCTCCTTCCCTGTAGCTCTCATCATTTCTAACAAAATATCTTCAAATTGTGTCCAAGTTTCAACTTGAAAGCATTTGAAAGGCAGCAGTTGTATGAAATCTGGCCATATATGGGGTCATTCAGCATTTGCCCATGTGTAAATAATCCCATATACTCTTCATCCAATTTGTCCTGCTCCAAGGTTCACATGAACATCAATGTCAGAATGTTTGGCTCTTTCGGGCCTCTGTTTTTGTCAATGAAATCAAACAGCTCCTCCCAGAGCCTCACATTTGTATACAAGGCTTGGAGTTGTTTGGGGGATAGAACGATATCCTTGCCATTCTGCACCCACCAAATCACAACCATGAACATTGTATTTGGCAACTCTGGGAGGTTACTTCTCACATTTTTGCACACATGCTCTCCCAAATCTGCCGCCAGTCGCTTGTTGCCCTGCCTTCTCTGTTCCCTCGCTTCTCGAATTTTGCTTGTACATTTCTTCAAAAATATTTCAATCCACTGCTGGCAAATCCATTCAGCATTATTGGAATTATCCAACGGTGGCCAGTTCTCTAATGTCACCAAGAATTCTGCAATCACTGTCTGCCAGTGCAGAGGTTTATCTCAAAGCTGTTTCTAATGGTTCTGCCCCTGGATAATGGACTGATGCTTCTTCTGCTGAAACTAAGCTACCCATACTTTCTTCCACTTGTTGAACACACTGCAGCTGGCCTGCCCCATGCTTTTGGCAAATTGCTTCAAAGAGAATTCAATTTGCTTCAGGCTGATTGGGGGTTTGCCTTCTGCACCACCCAAGTCCAATGAATCATCGCTCTCATCAGCTGCATCATATTTGTTGTTGGAAATCTGCGGCAATGGGGGCAAGTGCGTAATCCCTGGGGCATCTGGTTTTCGTGGTTCCTCTGCCGGCTGGAATCATTTTGTAGGGAGGCTCATGGAGTGTCTCCCTGGTGCGCCAGAAGGAGATGCAGGTGGAGAAGTTCAGCTTGAAGATGTTGGTTGCTTGACTGGATTGTTTCCCGGTGGTCTTGGAGGCACTCTCGGTGTACCTGGAGATGATGGCCCTTGTCCTCCATACTGCGGAGGAGGCAACATTTGTGACCAGCCATAACCACTTTGGTGGAGGTCATATCCTCGCCACTGTGGCCCTCAACTTGGATATTGTTGGCTTGCGCTGGTGGTTGGTTGCAAACTGTGTCACGTTGAATTGAGACTGGTGATAACACTGCAGAGTGCCTGCAAATGGTTGTTGTGCAGGAGGGTAACCATACCCATGCGGCGGATGATATTGATTGGTATGTTTCCCAAATCGTCTGTCTTTGCCAGAGGCAGTGTGTGAACTATGATCCGAGGATTCTGACTGATTGTCACTGCGTTGTTGCGAGCCAAATATGCCACCAGGAAGAGCCGTATTCACTGTCTCCGATGGAGATCTGTTTGCTGATATGCTCTGTGAACACATCTAGTGGTGAACTAGTATAGATATGAGATGTGATGTAGAATAAAGTGGAGTATGATTGAGTATATTGCAGGTAGCAGTGACCTTCAGCAGAATGAAGGGCTTCCTATATCCCATTCTGTTGTCATGATCTGTGGTGTTTCTCAACACCTTTGATCCATAAAACCAACCTGGGCTTGAGAAAAAGAAACCCTAATCACACACATCCCACCTTTCTTTGGTATAGGCTTGAATCCATACACTATGATATGGAATAGATGCTCACCTTCGTATGCTTCCATGACTTACAGTTCACAGAAGGGATATGATACGATATCTTGCTGAACCGAATGAGAACTATATCCAGGATGAAGGTTACCATGACTAGGGATATTCCACATAAGTCGTGCGTGTACGACCTTGTGACCTCATTCAATGGGAGGCCTGTGAGTCGAGCGGCAACAGTGCCTGCTTCCTATTGAGCTCCTTGCCCATACATCTTTGATCTCCTCATGATCCACTCAGCAGTCAAGGATCATTACTGAAGCAACATCGTACCAGCCATATGAGTTCTCGATGATCATTGCCCGGACATCCAGCTCGCTAGGGAACTCACCAATTCATTCTATTAAGATAATCGAACTTCATTATCAGCTGCTTGGAGGCTGGACCATTGGTATAACTCACAATGTCGCAATGACATAGTATAAGGCCCCATTGTGCCAATTGCAGTGAAGACAAAACAAACTTTCTCTTCTCTGCTAATGTGTTTCAGCAGACGATGTGCACGATTATTGTGCGGGATATGATATAATATATTCTGGTTTATCAAGAAAACTGATTGTGAGGTGACTTTATTTTACCTCGCCCCAACTCCTTTGGCAGGGTGCAATGTGGCAGTGAATGTCATACACTAACCTGAGTTAGCTCACATTCAAACCAATCTTGCTGGGGCTCTACATGACCCCCTGAAGCATCATCCAGATTCATCCAAATACGTGTTCAGTGACAATTTCTCAAATATGGGCAACACTCACTGAAAACATGTTAAGTGCTTTCTCTCCAAAAGAATATCATTCGACGAGAACCGACTCGAGGCTCACTATCAACAATGTCACCTAATAGCAATCAGTGAAGGGCTATTACTGAAAAGGATTGTACCACCTGGATGTTAGGATCGACCCGAGCCATCATGGTTCGATATGAGTTGGTGCACCTGCCTGGACATCAATGAGGTTAGGTAACTATTTCATCTACCCATAGCCAATGTACCTGGTGCACCACAACCTGAAGATACTCCCAATGAAGACACTATAGACCCCCAGTTGCCAGATTTTACATGTACCCCTGATGCAACAAAGATGAAGGCTCATAGACAGGTAGTTGGAGTGGAAACTGCAGGGGGGAAAGCAAATGGCAAAGCAACTGGATGGTACAACCAGCATCACAAGTACTCAGAACAATGGAATCCATGGTATCCATTTCAGTCAACACAGGACTTTCAACCGGCTCAATCATTTAACCAGCAAATGAGAATGTGGACAAATCAACATCTGGGACGTGGACTGGACAACTTCAGTATCGAGTAATTTCAACCTGCAGATGCTCTATGAAAGCTCCACTCTGGACTCGATTTCAGGCTAGGTGATGATGGTTGGATTGAAGATCATTCGCATAGCTTCGGAACTTTATACTACACGGATATTATTCAATATATCCAGTTCCTTGTGGCACATCTCTCATTTCAGATGCACGTCAATTTTGAACCAGCGCGCCTCGCAGAATTGGAGAGTCGCCGAATACACAGTGAGATGAACAAAGGTAATTGGTGGTGGGATCTACACGATCAGCCTCCTGCCGGAGTGCTGGTTGTACTAGCCATTCTGGCATCCGACAAGAGCCAGTTGATAAAAATTTCGGCCTACAAGCATGCCTGGTCACCATATCTCACAATTGATAATATTGCAGAAGATATCTATCACTCACCGAAACAGCGCGCCTGGATTCCTGTTTGGCTGATCGCATGTCCCCCAAATGATGCCAAAAATACTGACCAGGCATGGGATTCCGTGGTGGGAAGTGTACTGTTCCCACTCAGAAACCTTGACATTGCTGGCCCGGGCTTGAAATGGAATTATGCCGATGGATTCCACAGACAATTTTATCCTCTTTTGGCTGCCTGGGTCAGGGATTATCCAGAACAAGTAATAGTTGCTGATGTCTCATATGGCTCATGCGCGATGTGTCAAATTCCTAAAGGTGCGCCAATGGGGCATTCAACTGTTTGACCACTTGATAACCGAAGTGATCCACATATTTACTTGGAGCATCAGGACAAAACTAATATTGATGTTCTGCACTCTCTTGGTGTTCATCCACTCTGCAACCAGTTCTGGCAATACCATCTCGGCAATGTCTATCGCCTTTTGCAGCCTGAAGAATTGCATCAGCTGCTCCTGGGTTCATTTAAAGACTAATTGCACTGGCTGCTCAGATACATGAAAGCTAGAAATGCCAAGGATCAATTTAACAATCCATTGACATCAGTAACACGATATCTGGGCCTCCAGTGTTTCTCTGGACCATTCCATTCTTTGAACAGTGGCTCCAGGCAGGGAAAAGAAATCCGGGGCATGATCAGAACACAGGCAGTGATTTGCACTGCAATTCTTGACTGCTCCAAGGATGATGGGAAAGCTGAGGTGGAAACAGCCTCCGATGAAATGGTAATGGGAGCAGTGCGGGCATTATGTGAATTCTCTCTGATTGTCAGCCAACAAAATCACTCTGATCAATCCCTCACAGCACTGGATGATGCACTGAAGCGATTTTACAACAAGAAGGGTGCTTTTCTAGACCAGAAAAAGTTGAAGTCTGCAACGGCCTAGGTGGATGATCAGTGGGTAAGAGCATCCCATCTGTCACGAGAACAAAAGGTTCATGGAATCTGTGCTGCAATGGAATATCACCTTTACGGGGCTGAAATGGTTACTGAGTTAACACGAACGCAATGTCAGGTGTGCCTGAATAGAGCTTGACAAGCTGCAACCATATGGTCAGATGCAGATTGGCCGAGGGCAATAGAGCGATTGGAGTACGATATCCATACGGTGACACCTGTTGAAGACAAGATTTTCGATAAATTAATGCAACGTGATGAGTAACAACTATTGCAGGAGGTCTGGACTAAGGCAACCGGTCCCAGACGCACATTCGCCAAAAATCATGCTCAAATGAAGACTGCTGAAGAAGAAGAGATTCACAGGGCAGCAAACATGACAGTTGACAAGCATGTGCAATTTCAGGTCCGTCTATCCGATGCTGCAACTGAAGCCACCACCTGCAGTATCGCTGGTACGGACCACATTGGAAATCAGCTGGAGCGAGATTGATAGTATGACTTCTAATGACCAGATGCGATTCAAGAAGGAATTCTCCAACTGCTTGGTGAAGTTTGAAGCTTGGTGGAAGGCAATCAGCATTCAGGACCTCCGGAAAACCATCGAACAGCATGAAATCCATTTTGGATATCCCATGATGAATCTTGTGAGCCATATATCAGCGTCAATTTGGTGAATAGGTTCTGGCACCAATTTCACAATGAATATTTCTGAACTGCTACATACCTGGAATGTGAAACAGGTATATCATTTTACCCACAACCTGAATTACATTTGACAGATGCTCAAACACAATGACCAGTGTACCGGTCTTGACCATATGGAGGAGACACTGTCGTATCTTGTCCTTCAAGGCTGGTACGATATTGACCCTGCAAAAGTTTTCAACCTACTATCAACTGCCGATAATCAGCAAAATTCACCCAGAGCCCATCTTTTACACCTTCAGCATTGTCAGGCATAGCCACTCTTCCACCCAGTATTACAACAGGTGCATCATTTGAGAGAAACCCATGTCCGCAGAGTGTGCAGAAGTATCAAATTGACCTCACTCAAGGATACATCAGTAGATTTCGGAATTCTCAACTTTGGGCAGCTATTCCCTACACCAATTCAAGACGACTGGGGACATGATGTGAGTGGACTGGTGCTCAGATATACTCACAATGTACGCATAGACAGTACATTTATTAAACTTCAGATAGGGCTGTTGCACTACTGTCAACCATTTCACTGCCCTACATCTGTTAAGCATCTGGAACATGATTGGAAGGTAGAATATACCAATGCCAACCAAAGGATCATGCCTCAATCTCATAACATCTGGGTCCAATATACGGACAGTGACCTCCATAACACCTTCCAAGGCCGAGTTCCTTCTTTTCGTGTATTATACTTCAGCTGGACTCCACCGAATCAGATCCTCCAATTTCAGGATACCTTGCCTGCTGGACAAATGATATTGACCTTTTTCAAGAGGTGCAAGAAGACCCAATAATGCATATTACATCCTCAACCTCAAGAATATGCGGTGGTGATTCCAACAAAGTACAAAGATTTGCATGGTTGCGTTGATTGTGTTGATGGGTTCATCCAGGTTGTCAAACAGACTGACAGGATGCATACTGTACCTGTCGGAGCAATTGTTGGACCAGCACATTTGACAACAGAGAATGCTGCATTAGATAGAATCCATAGCGTATGGCTTCTAAATAATCGTGTGGATTTAGATACTTACTGGATGGTGTATTATAGTTACAATGCCTGAATCAAGGGGTGCAGGACAAAGAGAGTGAATCAAATAGTACTATTTGTTATACACATTGTAATAATCACTCACGGAGAGTATTGCTCCAAGTTTGACGTGCACCAGATTATTCTTGTAGACGTGGCCAATTCTCCCAATCACTCCGAAATGTGCACATCCTAATAGTTTGATTGGAAGCATTTTGAAGACAACCATACACTCTTCAGGGCATCCTTGTATTCTGTTCCACAACTTCCGGAGCATTGAGGAGCACTGGTGAAGCAGTCTCAGAACGCCTGAGAGCACATTGCTTTGCATTCAGCCTGTCTGGGAACATCTGGGAGCATCTGGAAGGATCTGTGTGGCTGTTCAGAGTTGCTGAGTTGTTCAGTTATGACTTTCAAACCATTTTACATGTTGCTGATGAAGACAGACGCTACTTCCAGAACATGAGAGACCTGAAAATGCACTCCCCAGTTCACCTCCTCCACATAAGGCAGTGATACTTTGTCCTCATCCTGGCCAAGTTCGTCATTTGAAGTGGTGGCTAACCAAGTATTTAGTGGATCATGTGGATATATTCCACAGGTATGCAGAAATGGGCAATGACGAACACACAGAAATGCAGTTCAAATTCCAGGATTGACGAAATGCCTCAGTATTTGTAACTTCGCCCCAAGTTGGCCGACCAGGTCTATATCTTGCAGCTGGACACCATCCTGTAATGACCCAGAATATCAGGGTATTCAATGTGCATCGGCAGGCATTTGCATGAGATGTCCAGATGGAGTACAGCAGAGTACGTGACAAATGGGTACTGAGTATGGGTCCTGGTGGCTATGATACCCGCACAAGTGACCTTCATCAACACTCTACAGTGGATCAAATCGAAGTCTTGTACAGCTTGATGACTCAACCAAACATCTCAGTATCAATATTTCACTGTATTCTGCAGTCTCATAAGGACTATGTGAAGCAGCTGACAGTGAATGGAGACACATTGCAGTCTGATGAACAATCATCTTAGATTGTTAGGATGTTTCATCAAGGTACACCTCTTTTGACATTGAAGCATCATAATCTTCTTAACTGATTCAAATAGTCAAAATGATTATTTGTCAGGCATACTATAGCGCATAAATAATGTCTTTCTCTCTGTCATTTTGACGTAAATCAAAGTTCTGATCTTAGAATGATTGTGTCCTACATTAGAAATGGCTGGAGTGGGATATCATTGGTGTTCTTGACTATCATTAATGATGAATTAGAGATGAAGTCAATTGATAAGCAACATTCCAAGTTCTTGGCTGGCCTAACTGATGACGAATGGGACAAGTCTACTTTAGACAATGACTTAGCACAGGGCTTCAAATCGGTCTTCAGTTGCAAACCTGAGGTTCACCGGAAAGGTGAGGCCATGTACACATTTTGATGTAAAAAGAATGATAAAAGCATAATTCAACGAATTTCAGGTACACCAGCAAATCCTCAGAATATGTCATGAGCCTCATTTCAACAGATTTAGCACTGCAAATTTGCCAATCCTATTTGGTAATGAAGTCCGTCTAGGGCATCTAGGGTAGCTGTGGCAGGATAGGAGACACTGGCTTGCTGATTCGGGGAAAAGCCCCATATTTTGCTGGCATATGATGGAAGTTGAGGTGCACCGGTGAATCCTCAGCATATGACTTGAGTTGCGTTATGACAGATCCAGTGCAGCATATTGGACAATCCCACTTGGAACTGAGACAGTCTGTGCAATATTGAGAACTTGGGTCACAATATGAGACACCGCTCACTTATTCGTGGCAAAGCCACACCTTTTTCTGGCATACGATCAACATTCAAGTGCACTGGAGAGTCCAGGGCACATATTGGTATACCCGATCAATCACTGCATATTTCCCAATGCCAGTTGGCAATACAGACGGTATAGGCAATATTCAGTACTTGGGTCACAATATGAGACCCAGGCTCACTTATTCGTGCGAAAGCCGCAGAATTTGGTTTGATATCATAGCAGTTTGGGCATACTTCGGATCTGCATCCCAGGCAGTCAATTATCGAGACATGGCTCGGGTATGAATCGTTCACCTGCAGATTTTGGTGCTGCGTATTCAGTCGCCTATAATTCAAGTTCAGACACAACCAAAATCTTCAATCCAGTCCAGAATGAGGTTCTTGTATTTGTGTGAAACCAACTTTGGCAACCTTCGACTCATTATAGATGTATGGTTCCAGCCCAGGCACACCTCACAAGTGAGACATATGCCAGCGAAGCACATGCACCCCAGTCCACGGTGCACATTATATCACAGTTTGCTACATTCTCATCATGTTTCCACGACCTTTGAATTGGTGGACACTGTGCCCACACATTGGCATCTATCAAGCGACTTCACATTTAGGTGCAGGCGGCTCATGCGGCTCGGCCTCTACTAATATATGAATCTATGCTTAATCAGTAAGTGCAGGCCGCTTCTAAATTGCCTTGAACAGTCAGCTCCATGTCACCTGTCCATTGCAGGAAGGTAGCCCTGCAGAACTAAACCATAAATGCACAGACCTGGCTAATTAGTAACCTCACTTAACTCGAGATTGACTAAGTAGTATGTTTGCACCAATACTTCGAAATCCTATAATAGCTTCTGCATGTTCGGGTTCTGTCAAAAGAGCTGCAGCTTGAGAGCATGGATCTCAATATACAGATTCTGCTCAGTGACTCTGCAAGATGACCTGCAACTCCCGCTCACTTATGTACCATGCTTACTCAAAGAGTCTCAAGTTCTCAATGCTTTGAATGCAGACTTAACTGGATGCTGACTAAATATATATTTGGGCTACCAATATTCGTATCAGAAAATGGATTATGTGAACCGATTGCTGTTGAGAGAGAAGTTGAAAATGTGAGAATCATGAATGTTCAAGTTAAGAAACAATAGTTCCATAGAGTGCAATTAACTGGTAGAGTAATGCGACCTTGCAATCCCCATCCATTGAATCCAACCATAACCATTTAAACTTTGGTGCACCTCAAATTCCGGAACTGCATGCATGCAATAGTTATTCTTCGGCCAACTGTGAGACCACATCTCAGTATGCGTTCCTACTATTGCAGCATATAACTTTCAACTCCAACATGTATTTGAAGTTAATATTGTAGTGGTGAGACTCATAATCAATACGTGATTTAACGGCGTTCAACTTTACTAGATATTGCATGCAAAATCAGAATGTATGTGAGTTTTTGTGACTTATTTGTTAGCAATCTTGGCATTGACAAGTGCTTGAATCAATCAGATTACCCCTGAATCATCCATCTTACCTTACCATTCGTTCTGTATGCCTGTATCTCTCCTTTGTGTATGGCATTCTCTCCCTTGTCAATTTAGTGCAACCTTGTTGTGAAGGGTATTCTGCAGACGTGGTTCAGATATATGCATGAAAGGGAAGTTATGCTGACAATATTCCCCTATCGACCACTAACTGAGCTGCAGCATCTTAAAATAATACAATATCGTGAATATACATGTCCTTCCTGTGAATATACCCCATACGCGGATTCATATTTCTCCTTGATCAATAACAAACTCAGCATGTACCCTTGCAACTCTGCCATCACTGTCAACGTCCCAAAACTATTGAGTTGTGCAGATTCTCAATGATGCACCAATTCTATGCCATATGGTCACCTCAAATACACAAACTTTCACCCATAATTACTACATTTAGAGGAGTTATATGCAGGGGCACATGTTTTCATTCAGATTCTCAGCACTCCATTTGGCCAGCATGAAAGATTAGTTAATGTCGTGAGTTGTCTTCCACTGCATCGGGTTCTAATCTATGTTTGTTGGCATTGACCAATGTCCAATTCTTGCATATATGCAGAGTATTGTTGATAGCAGTTGCTTACATTTGGGCATTAGGAATCCATCTATTCCAGCACACCTGACAAGGAATCCATCCATTCTGGTGCACCTGACAACATCCTCAATCGCAACAACACCACACTGCTATCCTCAATATAAATCTGAACCCTTGAAGTCATCTCACCAGAACCCTTTAAGGCGTACCTCGAATTGCATCCTCCTTAACTTTGTTCAACCACTTGCACCATTTTTTCTTTCATTCTATTGTGCTTAATCTTATATTTACCACTTATACACTCTCTCCCACATTCCCCAACTATCAATCATCATTACAGCAAATGGAGCCTATGCCCAGCCAGGTGAGGAATCACTATTCATAGAAGAATCAACAAGCGCACCCTGAGAGAGCACTCACATTCAAGAAAGTGGCCAATCTTCATCGTCCATCAAATATTTGAATTGCAACCCTCTGCCTTCATGCATTGAATTGTAGATGACTAATGTCCCCCATTCCATTCACAAAGAAGGATGATGATGGTCATCAGGAGGAAATCAACAATCATGAAAGTGATGATATTGGAGAGTGGACCTGGACATCCAAATATAAAGTAGACAATTTGGATTACCAACAGCAGTAATACATCTAGGCAAGGCATGCCGGGACAAGTAATTACAAACTTCAAGCGATTCACTGGCATGGAAATGAATCTTTCCAGATGCAGTCATTCTATGCCCTCCGTTTTCAAATTCATCAATTCCAGCTGCGGCAATGGCCGCACCACCACTTAAAAGCCAAAGTCAAACCTCCTCAACAAATAATGTGAGGCTGACTGGGCACCATCTGCCAAGGTGCTCCCGCTACCCGAGTCTAGTCAGGATCACAATGTTCCTCATCGCAGAGCCAGTGGAGATCAAAATGTTCCCCAACACCAAATGTCTATTTTTGAGGCAGTGAAAATGTTCATGGAGGCAACCATATTGACGAAGACTCCTTGGCCAGTATTATCGAATAACACATACTGGACAGTTGAAGATGCTTAGAAACTAGCCACTGAATCTCAGGATCATCTGTGGGCATCAGCAGGCGCTCCTTTAGGTACACCATTTTTGTGTGTATTGCCTAGTGGTCCCTCTCTCCAAATCGATCCAGAATCATGAAAAGCTATAGGTCTTGGATTCTGTGTAATGCTCCTCTATCAGATTTACGATGTTGACTACACCCCAAAATATACACTGTTTCAGCTGAGGATTAGTACCATTCGAGGATGGTTGGCTGATAGAGCATGTCTAACTGTTGTTCGTACTTACCAGTTTGATTTGAGCACTGTGACTGACGTTTGCATCAAGGATAAGGAGTTCCGTGTTTGATGATACTTATCTCTCGAATGACATAGATGATAAGAATTCATGGTTCACCCAAATGGAAGTGCTTGATCTAATCTACCATCAATTTTTCTTCACTGCTAACAGCTTGCGGCGCCAGCCTACAGCATCCCAGTATTTCCAACCTCTCGCCCCACAGACTTTAGTGCTTGCAGCTGCAGCTGTTCATGGTGCGCTGTCTGAATATGCCAGTGGAAAGAAGACCATGGTTATGTAATCTCAAGATGAATATCGACGTACATTTTGCCCAACCCCTGGGATATACTTTACCCTGGAACCCACTGCACTCATAAATCACACAATGGGGGGCCGCTTGATACCCCCCCTGCAGCCCAACTCCACTAGCATAGATAAACCTTAATCCTTGTTGGCACACCTCCGCCTAGATTGACCCTCTTTTATGTCATTCCTCAGTCAATTCCTCCACTTTCAGTACTCCTCCGCTGGGATAGGCACTCCTGAATCCCCTCTTTCTGGATTGGTGCTTCTCTAATTCATTCTGCACTTTATACTGACCATTCCACACTCCTCCGCTTGGGAAGGGATGTACTCAATTCTCCCTGGCACTCCTCCATCCGGATTGTCACTCCTGTTCTGTATTCTGCAGTCAGTACCCCCCCCCTGTCCAGCATTTCTCCACAGGAATAGAACTTGTCGATCCTCATTGGTCCTCCGCCACCTGGATTGGTGCACTGCTATTTTAGTGCACACTTCTTTCCCCACCCCTTTCGGCGCTTTTCTACTTGTATAGGCGCTCCACAATCCCAGTCTGAACTACTCAGTCTGGATTTGGCGCTGAGCTATGTCATTCAGCACTCCTTCCCCCCCTGTCCAGCGCTCTTCCTCACACATGGGTGCTCCTCAATCCCCATCGGCACTCCTCAGGCTAGATTTGGCGCTCTTCTTTCTCATTTCACACTCCTCCAACACCTTCAATGTACTCCTCTCTTGCACACAGCACTCCCCATCTGGCGCTCCCCTTTTCCTGGTAGTTGCTCCCATTTTTCATCTCAATATATCATATTACCATTCAAACTCCCATCAAAATTCGCCGCTGGCTAATATCTCATCACACCTTTGTTAGATATCACATATCAAGTGAAACAACATTGCAATTCAATTTCTTCAACTTGCCAGGTATGAATAATCAGCAAATACAAGTAGCACCTCTAGCTTCTTTGCACCATTGATGAATTGAGTGTTCCTGCTTTGTTGGGCCCTGATGAGATGGGAGAAGTAGTGGATGACATTGACACCATGTTTGATTGATATCATTCAATCGCTTAGTCGGGTAATTGTTTTGGTGTACCTGAGTTCATGTTTTAATCACTCACCTGTTTCTTTCGTTTCTTAATGTAGCAAGGCAAAAACTCAAATGGTGATGAAGATGATAGCTAGTATAATTCAGAAGTGATAATGAATAATAATCCATACATCCTGTTTGCTGTCGAGGGATATTGATTGCTTATGTACATCGGGAGAGTCTCTGATATCTCCCGGAGTACTTCGAATCAATATACATTAGAACACCGACATCTCTCAGAGATTGCTTGTAGTTCCTGTGTTGGTTTAGCAACACTCCCAGGTGCACCCAAAGTTCTCTCCAGTAATCCGACATGTTCCCAAACTTATCATAATCACTTCAATGGTACTCCTGTACCCGTTATCAGAAATCCCAATTACTCCAAAGGCTGACAGGAATACCCTCCTCGGGTCTGATACCCTCCTTCAACTGATGCTTCTAAGTTTGCACTCCACATCCTCTCAGACACCCCTGGAGGCTCCCAGTAACTTAATACATTGTGCTGATGAAGTCATTCAAATTGTGCGGACACACATTGGCCCGTCCAAATGTTTGTAACTGTGTGCACAATATATACATGCATAATGGTAAGGTGGTATACTAGAGCTTAAGGTTGCTACACCGGCATCTGACAAAGCCTGCTGAGTTGTAATCTTAAATTGACTGGTTGTGAAGATTATGATCCTCACCAAGATTTGTACCACTAACATATACACCTACAATCGCTCTAACCAGTTTGGCACCATATCCCTACAAATACACTCCATTCTCGAACATGGCAAGATAGGGGTATAAGTGCCCTTATACTATTTTTGTACTTTCTGTTATGGAATACATTTCACTTATAGGATTTTTGGTTTCAATATTTCTTAAACATGTTGTGACAAGCATACAATCTACAAAAACACTATGCAATTTACAACTCATATGCCACGAACTTGAATACATGCAAGTCCAGGTCACAGTTGTATTGAGTATAGATGAACAGAGCAGATTCGTGTGTTGATTAGTTGTGATACTCTGAGTCCTGCCAGTTGGATTACCCTTGGACCTGAGACTTCAAGACTTCTACTGGAGATGGAAATCAAGGAAGACTCCACTCACCAAAACTGATTCATTGACAACTATAAGGAACTATAATTCAAAGGTAAGAGCTATCGCAGTGATAAATCTCCCAAGTACCATGATCCTGAGTATGATAATAACAAATCAACTTTACAATTGGATCCCAGTCTGGAGGAGCTCATTGCATGGCTGTAAATGATAATCACATTCCTGTCCAAGCTTAATATGAAACTGCTAGAATGTCATGCATTGTTGACCTAAGACTCAAAGAACAAGTTTAGAATGGCCCAGCTGAAATATTATTACAAAGATACTCAACAATTGGAAATCAAATTTGGTTCACTTCAATTGGACTAACAGACTTACAAACACCTCCTTTAGAATGATACCAATAATTTTTGGTATGCACCAGACTATCTGAATACAGAGCCTATAATACAGATCACACTATGCAAAAGATGACTATAATCAACTCAATTAAATGGGGCCAAGATGTACACCAGAACAATATACTACATCACCACAAATTCAACCTTTTCATTACAGAAATACATATGATGTATGGCAATAAGGACTGGAAACTTATAGTGGGTAGGATATCAGTTTACAACTTCCCACTGTACAGCTACACTGCTAACAAATATTTCTAAGTATATGACAATGGACTAAAGTGAAATTAAGGAGATTCCAAAGTGGATGAGATGCAGTTTCAACTCTTCATGTATGGTATGGTCTGGGGAGGCTTGAATTCAAATTCAATACCAAACCACTCGCTGTTTACTAACAAGAATGAGAAGTTCAATTCCATGGATATATAATTCAATCAATCAGCCAATATTGAAACTGAACAGGATATGCACCCCAAACAGTAGCAACAGATGTCATCGCACATGTCATCCCATTCAGGTGGCCGTACCCTGATCTTTTGACCAACAATCTTGAAAATGAATGAAGAACATAAGAACCCATCCACGCCCACCAAGTTCAACATGTTATTCAGCGGTGGAACAGATCTACCCCTTTCACCATGTGTAACCAAAATGGCCTATGTTAGCAGAAAGCTACTGGACGATACCTATGGTACAGCAGCAGCATTTATTGATCCTTCTACAGCCTCAAATACTTCAAGCTGAACTACCAAGATAGACTGACCCCTGGAGTTTGCAAAGGCAGAGATGAGATAGCTGAAATCGACAAGACAACCACCAATGATCCTTTGACACTCAGCATGCAAAACACTAGTATGTATTTCCAAGTATCTTGCACAGCAGGGATGGTATATCAAAGTGGAGTTGATAATGGAGAGGTTGAGTGCAAAGACACCATAGATAACTCTGGATAAATTCTGACCCCATCAGATCTCACTCAATCTAGCATTGTTTATGAGAGCCCAAGGGGAAGAATGTTAGATGAATTTTTATATGGTACTGAAATACAGAATTTGCCAGGCATGGTTTATGAAGTTCAAATTGGACGCAAATACAATGAGATGCAATGTTTCTGGGCTCTAATTCACTGTGGTACAACTAGCATCATTATAGCAATGAGGATTCTCAAGCTACTTAGGATATTACAATGGATGGCACACATAGCCACCTTTAGCCTCAAAGAGGATGTGATGTAATATTTGAAGAATAGCCAGAAAATGAGAATGACAGTCCAGGACTTGAACTATTTCACACCGGTAGATGAATGACATGTGATAGTCATGCCAAACAGGGTGAGAAATCTACATCAGCAACTACCCTAGTTTCTGTCTGAAACACCTGGGTGTGACGGACGGCTCTGACCACTCTGACGGACCGTAATACCCTATGACAGAGAATTACACGCTTGCCGTCGCCCAGGCGATGGGTCGCGTTGCATACTCACCTCCATTACCTTGCGCCGGGTATATGCTCTATCAGAACGACACATGTGTTACACTCTTCGCAGGGGCTGCATTTAGACTGTAGCCGTTTACACAATGCCTGGCGATGTTTATGCCTTGCTTTGGCCGATAGCCACATTTTACCTCTCCGCTATTGCTATATACCGGATGCCGCACTCGTCCCATATATGTTTAGCTTTGAGATTTTATCACATATTGCAATACAGTCTTCGCTTCGAATACATCGCTTGCCGTTGCATTTGCTTCGCCAAAATCGTATTTTACAGGTCTGAAATATACAGTCTAATCTTCACACTCTCTAGTACTATGCCCTTAGTCCTCCACATTCTGCGTTGATCCATCATCAGCTTGCGATGCTTATTCCTCCTCATCTGCATCGGCATTGTCGCCATGCTCCCACTCATACCCGTCGACATCACTGGTTCCCAGGTCAAACCTACTATGCCCTCAGTCCTTCACATTTTGCGTTGATCCATCATCGGCTTGCGATGCTTTATCCTCCTCATCCGCATACCCATCGTCGCCATCGTTGCCCTTATATCCGTCGACATGACCGGTTCCCAGGTCTAACCGCTTCAGTTCAGTCGTGGGCCATCGTCGCTGGCTGGCGGAGGGGATTACATCGTGCACGTCGCTTTCATCACATTAATCTTCGTAATCCCCGCCGCCCCCTGGCATCCTCGAATGAGGTTCGTCATCCATGCAATGATTGTCTATCAGGATGTTTGGGTCAGTGCTTCTGATCTAAGGCTCCTCAAGCGCCACTTTGAAGGTCATATAATCAAGAAGAATAGCATTGTCAACACACGCTGCTTCCACACTGATCACCACAGCAGGCGTTGGGTCCTCCACCTGTTGGATCTAACTCTTGACTGTAGCAAGAGTGTTGTTATATGCCCTCTGTTGGTAGCTCTCCGGGAGTGTGTTCCAGGTACTCATCAAGAATCCATATGTGTCGGCAATGCCAGGCGAGGTTAACAACTTGCGACCCGTTGCCCCGCAGCAGGATGCGTTCTGACCACCATCATTATTGTAATTGAAGTAATTCGAGCGATCAGGTCTGTCCACTTTCAGCTTTGACTTGGAAGCTTTCGGATGAACGCCTTTGTTCTTTTGCCACTCCAGGAGAGCATGGCACAACGCGGTGCAGGTAAACATGATCAGTGGCAAGGGTATATGACTGTCCTTGTCATCAATCATGGAATTATATAATCCATCAGCATACGTACCGCGGTTATTCACCCGATGATGAAATTTGATGTAGATAAACCGCAGGATTGCTTCCGCCAGGAAGTAATGTGGACGCTGGCCATTTGTTAGCAGAATTCCATACTCTGTGCGTTGGATTTGGACTGCGTACACCACCTTCCACGTGCTCTGCTACAGGAAGAACATACTTATCGTCTGCCAGAAGGGAATCAATGAATTCCGAACACTCTGCGTTGGATTCAAAGCAGTGGAGATCATATAGCTCTGCTATATTGTCCATTGCTGATTGAATAAAATGGGATTTAACATTATCGACTTGTGCCCAAACCTGGTACCAGTCTGAGCATGTAATATCCAATGTGGGCCATTGCTTCAGCATACTTCATTCAAGATCTCCGTTGTGCGAGCCTCAAATGCTATAGACCAAATGATGATTTGCTGCATTGTGGTGTTCCAGTACGTCTCTATCATCTACCAGTGTCGGGGTTCCGCTAATGCTTTCGCAACCAATCGCATCGCATAACTTACCGTCTCCAAGTCTGTTGCACTCATGAACGGCCATCTGTTCCACACATAGAGCTCCAGGAGTCTGCCCGTTGCAAACACAAGACGCATCATGTCGGAGTGACCAGGTCGATGGATGCTGCAACTGCTGGAGACCACTGATCGAGGTGTCGACACCACCTGCGTTTGTAATTACCACCGCCTCTGTCTCAGATTACTCTCTGTAGCTCATGTTCGCAGTGGATTTGTAATGATCGCGCAGGCTTCTGGATTAGGGATGGGGGTAGGCAGGTTTCCAAGACCGCTGAGAGGAGTGGGAGTGCTAGCGATGCCGTATGCGGGGCTGTATACAACGCGACGCGTTGAGTCTGTCTGTGAGGTTCCGCTGGGTGCTGGTGTGTTACGACTGTTTGTACCCGGCACGGCGGTTTGAGTAATTATTACCTGTCGCTGTGTAGCAGACTTGGTGATATCTGCAACGCGAGAATTGTTCAGCGAAGCTGAGGGGGTGGAGTTCTGACCTTGGACTGAGAGGCTACGGAACTCCCTCCATGACAGGAATTCCTCTTGCCAGCCGGTACGGAAACAGGTCCCTTAGCAGGGGGAAGTTGGGAATTCCCTGAAGGTCCACGCTTTTGTTGATTCTGGCGATTTGCAAGACTTCGAACATTTCGTACGACCGGAGAAGTGACACTGTGAGGGCTTGCGGAAGGCATCATCCGATATTGATGTTCGACGTTAGGACTGTAGGTGTGATTTTCTCTGCATGCATATGCAACTGCAGGCGACGTAGACTTCTATTTGAGCGACCATGGAGGGATTCAACAAAAATGGGAGGCCCGGTGTAGACCGCCCTAGACTCTGAACCGTGACAATACTCAGGGACGAGATCCCTTCAACAGAATCCAATTATGGGGCTAACTGCCATCAGATTCAACTCAGATTAAACTCAGCATTGATATTCACTGTTACAGCAACATCTGAAGGTCTATTTGCACCGCTTGAAGTGTGTTTATGCCTCCTTGCTGCGATTATCATAGTGTGGCACTCGTTCTTGGCACAATACTTCGAACCATCAATTGTGTATATCTTCAGTTTCCCAGTGGAAATCTTCCTTTGGCAGAGCTAAAAGCATCGCAAAGCGAACCATGACCTATTCTCTATCCTATGACATCAGTTGCACGTTCTATTTCCACCGCTAGGCATTGGTAGCCGTGTTGGATGGTTGCACAGTTGGGACAACTCGAGAAGTACTCAGTTTGCTCCGAGATGCACGATATCTGAGCAGTACAACTGGTATGTGATGCCACCGCACTCCCCGGCGTTGCAAACTGTCGTCAACGTGAGTACAAAATCTCGTCTCCAGCCTCCGCATTCATGAGGTGCTTGGTGGTTGTGCAAGATGATGGCTGGGCCGTTTTGTGTGCATTAACCCAGAAAACCCAGGATATGAATCAAATCACAGGAACTGGAGTGTATATATCCTGCCTACACCTCCATTCTCTTTTCTTCCCGCCTACACCTCCATTCTCGTTTCTTCCCATATGAAACACACCGCCAGCATCCTGAACAATCTCGACATCACGCGACTTGCACAGAACCATGCCACTCGTTCCAAAACACTCCCGATTACCTACACAACTTTGTACGCTCACACTGAGCTTCCTTCCGCTGCCTTCAACTGTATCATACTGCTAACGCCTCGGATGTAGATTCATTTTCACTCCCAGGGATGGCACCGAAGTGCAGCCGCAAAGGAACAGGGAAGGCAACTGCTAGGGCAACAATGCCGACATCGGTTATAAATTGACTCCTGTTGTTGAATCGGGACTGTATAAAGGGATTCATCCCAGAGCACATCCATGGACTCATACTGATATACAATGTCTGCGGCATCAAGGATGAGAGTGCCTGGGACCACTTTTATGATATAATCTTTCCTGATGCAGTCACGACTCGCCACCTTTTACAATTCCAGCCGATGTGGCTGCACCACAGGAGCAGGGTTCACCTTTTCGGGAGTGGTGGGCAGCCTTCCGCTCATATATGGGGCAAATGTTTGATAAAACCCGCGACAAAATGTACAATTGGAGGTAGGACAACCCCCATGCCTTCGGGGATCGAGTGGATCGCTCCAATCTGTAGACAACCAGCTCGGGAATGGTTGAGCTCACCGGCAAGCGTTTCTCTTGGTACGGTAGTGATGATCTCAGGGCAAAGATTGACCCGCCAAGCTGCCGGCAGTACAAGGCGGGTGACTTCCTGTCTGTCAGACCACTGAATTGGGATGAGATAATGGACGAGGATGGTGATGATGAGAACTGGGCTCATCCCGGAGCGCCGAGCGGTGGATGGAGCCGTCCTGGCAATGACAATGATAATGACGACGGCAAGGGTGAGGAGGACACGCAGGGCGGTGAGAAAGGGACCGGCAAAGGGAAGGCGACAAAGAATGGCAAGGGGAAATGTAAGGCGACTGAGGACGGGAAAGGGAAAGAGAAGGGGAAGGGAAAGGGAAATGGTAATGGGAAACGTATTGTTAAACAAACCCCAGGGTGAGATGATATCTCTCATGCCGTTGCTTTGCAGTTGCAGAGGAAATGTCAATGGCAGGCTTGGACACGGAGGGCTAACTAGAGCGGATATATTTTGAGCCAGAAACATCGCCCCCCATGTCGATTTCCTCAGAGCAAAATACCGACTCTACCGAGTCGGACGGCGAATATGACTCAAAACATGATCCTGATCAGGATATGTGCATGGAGGATGATGTGGACGCACCAGATGGCGTTGATTTAGACGGCGATGTGGATATGGAAAAGGACGGTGATGATGAAGAGGAGGAAGATGAAGACGAGGATGATAAGGCTGAGGAGCAGGAGAAGCAGGAGGAGGAGGATGAGGATGACAATGAGGATGATGGCAATGAACCTCGGACAATTAGCCAGGGACGGATGGTAAATACATCGGCTGACAATGTAGATACCATGTTAGACTATCAGCCAATCGTGCTACCTGAGCAAGGCGAGGAGATGCGCGAGCATACCCCTCGGCCACAACCTCCGGTGCTTGCCCCACTGCCACCCACCCCGGAGTCTCGCCCACGACCAAGAATGCCAGAGAGTAATCCCCTCAGTAGGCTGGAAGATTTGGGGCTTGTGACGCCACAAAAACCTCGCCGGGCGGTGCCAAGTCCGCGAAAAGCTGAGGCAGCTGGATACACCTTTGATGTGGATGTGGATCAGCAGCTGCTCAGCAAATCGGCAGGTGGCGACAGTCTCCCCGACATTCCTCTCCCCGATGTCCCTCTCCCTGAGGTGCGCTGGGATGGCTCTGTAGCAGAGAAGTGATCCAGTCCTCGTGTTGCAGAGGAGGTGATGGTTGTTGCGTTTGGGTTAGGGTCGGGTTGTTGTCTTGTTAGTTTCCTTTGTTCGAATGTATTTATCTCAGGCATTGATTATTACACGTGTCGCGAGGTTTTTGGATCACTCAGCATTTAGTATATTCATAGTATTGTTGGTCATCGCGCATGCAGCGTTTTTGCAACTCCTGGTGTGTAAGGAAACTCCTAGTGATGGTGTTGAGACTCAATAAATCTCTCAAGTTAGCTGAGAGTATCGTGAGCTTACACACTTGGCTGCTCAGGCCAAGCACCAAGTTTCGTGCATTTCTACACTGCATACTCCAGTACTCGCATGTCGTCGACAATGCCAGAGATGACCCCTTCCTGTTGCCCCGACTTTTCATGCCGAAAGAAGTTCACCTCAGACAGCTGGCGACTTACACATACCAAATTACACCATCTTGAGCACCTGCAAGCTGCAACGGGAGAAAAAATCTGACTATTCACTGCGCACGCCGATGCGTTGAACCTGCTCAGGGTCTTGGATATAATGCTAACAAAGATTCAGTCGAAGACTTGGACACGTTTCCCTACCTAGAACACTTTGAAAACATCGCAGACTCGGAGTCTCAATCACCGCAACGTCCTCTGCCCCAGACGAAAGCATACCCCGGCGCCGGAGCTGCGCTGATCAATTCCATTGCTGAGCCATGGGAACGCGACACTCAGGGTTGCCTTGAAACGATCCTAAAGAACAATCCCTACTACCCGTTTGTGACGCGTGATGAGTACAAATATTTCCAGTGTGGGATCAAGCTGAAGGGTATGAAGATGTACTATGACAACGTGTTGAAGGAAGGAATCACCGCTCTGCATTTCCCAAGCTTCAAAAACGGGGATGGCCTCCAGAACCTCATGGCTAGCATGGCAGATACTCAGGCTCTCGGGGAGTGGGAACTACACACTCTCGAGGATATGAGATGGAATGACAATCACCAAAGTCCTATCAAATACTGGAGTTGAGACATCATCAAAAGCATGAGATGGTTGATGCGGCAACCAGCCTATGCAGAGCGTCTCATTTACTCCCCTCAGCGTTGTTTTAATAGCGATACACCACCGAAACGCCTCTATCCTGAAATGCACACTGTGGACTGGTGGTGGGAGACACAGGTAAGCAGAGATACTAGAGGATAATAATGTGCTAATCAAGGTTAAGGAAACGCTCAGACTGAGGGATACACTGGTTCCCTTGATCTTCATGTCCAACGGAACACATCTCTCGAAATTTGCTGGCTACAAGCAAGAGTGGCCTGTATATATGAAAAGTGGCAATCTATTTTCGAAGATCCGCCAGATGCCCTCCACACTCACCGTGGTAATGGTCGCTCTCCTGCCGATTCCAATCAACAACCGCAATATTCCTCAGAAGCGGCTGGATGAGCAGCGGCAAACAAACCGAGAGGTGCTTAATGATGTACACTGGCACGTACTCCACACTCTCACCTTTAAACAACATCCCAACACCGAGCGTGGCTATTACAATGTTCTCTGTGCAGATGGTAACTTCAGGCATTGCAAACTGGTTTAAGCAGCATGGGTTGCAGATGGCCTTGAGTCCAGTGACCTACATCATCTCGAGCGGCATGTCTGTTTTTGGTGCCAGTGTCCAAAGAATGAACTTGGAGATGATTTCCCTCCTGACGAGCAACACCCACGGCGGTATAACAACCTATACAGAATGCTCAGCGATGCCAACACCAAGGCAGCCGATGCCGAACTCTCATCGCACCAGGTTCACCGTCGATTCAACTTATTTCGACATGTTCCCTGTACTCTGAGCAACCTCCCGAAGCCCGACCTCCTGCATATAATGCGGATCGGCATACTTGACCACCTCCAGAAGTGGATTTACCACTTCATGAAGACACACGAACAGCTCAACAAGTACAATGCAATCTGGTTATCCGTGCCTGCTTACCACGACCTCACACCAAACAATATGTCATATGATGAAGTTTCTCAATGGAATGGGAAGGAGATGAAGCAAATGAGACGGTACCTGCTTGGAGTTGTAACCCAGTCTCTACGAGGTGGAAGCCCCGCTCAGCGTTCTATATTCAATCGCGCAATTGAGTGCACACGGGCATTGTTAGAATTCTATATGTATGCTCGATGAAAATCTCACGATGATGCAACTTTGAGATACATGGATTGCGCCTTGCATCGTTTTCACACGTTCAAAGATGTTTTCTTACTCGGGCGAGCCAGCGAAATGGCGAAGGCCAAAGCCAATGCCCTGAGAATGAAACTTGTGAAGAAGCGAAACGTAGACGAGGAAACAAATGCTGGGACTTGGACGCCATCCAAGAAGCGGCACGGAATGAACGCCTGGCGTGATTATATTAGCCATGAGATAGATGTTTCCGCGGAGTTGGATGCGAACATCAACTTTCCGAAGTTCCACCTGATGTCTCATTGGGTTGCACAGATTTGTCGATACTGCGCCTTGCAACAGTATTCTGCCGAGAGACATGAACAAGCACATCAAATAAACCTCAAGGACGGTTGGAACGCCCCCAATCACAATCTCAACTACCTGCCGCAAGTAATCACCTTTCTGCGTCGCATGCTCTGCTTCAAAATTAGAGAGCTCAATCTCCAAGCCCTTGCTCAGCGTCGGGAGAACAGCGCTGCCGCCTGCACAGTCCTCCCTTCCGGTGCTGATCTGGCTACCCCCCTAGGCTCCCAGTCATATGCGAAGCCCGAATTCATGAGACCCCAAAACTGCCGTGATGGGAAGCATCCTGACGCTATGATCAAAGACTTCAGAGCATTACTCGACAATACACAAGATGCTATGCACCGCTTGGCGATATACAGCGGCACATAGGAGTTAATCAAGCATAAGAGTCGTAACAAGCCGTATATATCTGATCAACAACTGCATTCAATGGAGCTCTGTATTTATCATGGTAATAAGGTTCATGTTGAGGGTTTAGATGTTGAACGCATATCTCAGATGTGTCGATGCACAGGAAGCCAGAGCTGGCATGGAGGGGATGGACGGAACGAGTGGCTGTGGGTAAAGCAACACCCAGGGAGGTGATATGGCGCGTCGAATGGGCGTCTCTCATCGCAACTGCAACAACTATTTAAAATCAAACTCCTAAACGAGAATGGAGCTTTCGTTGAGTACTGGTTAGCCCTGGCGCTCACCACAATACATGAAAACTTGGGTAACTTGGATCCTGTCTCGAAATTTGTACAAGTGAGACAAGCAAAGGCAGCCGTTGCTGTGCAGGTTTTCAGCATGGGAAATATTGTCAGCTGCGCCCGCGTCATTCCAGAGATAGCTACTAGTAGTAAGACAGGAGACGGACAGAACAAGCGATGGATTTTCAATAGCCACATTGATCTGGTGACTTGGAATGATGGGTATGATTAGTAAAGAGAGAATTGCATTTTGCGCGCAGGTAGCAGGAACGCGAGGAGAGATTTTCGCAGCATCACCCGTTGCGTTTCAATCCCGACTCAGGCACGTACCCAATGAACCCCTTCCGACGTATGGTCACAGTTGGCCACAACGCCAGAGTGATTGTTTAAAATACGGGACCGACAGAATGAGAAGACACAGTGAAGCAGCCATCAGTGGGCGAAATGGAACGCAACACGTTGAATTGTCGCTGGGTGCGGAGTATTCTGCCACCGGGGTGTCTCTGACGGCTCTGACGATACGCGTCCACTCTGACGGAGCCATTCCGCCCGGACGGAAATGTTTTTTGCTGATGTACTATATATAGTTAACAGTTGTTCCACCAGCAGCATCCTGACATCAAGCGGACATGCCATCAATTGACTTTGCTGCAATCACCCAGTTGAAGTATAGTGGAAGAAATGATGCTGTTGACTATCGCAGTGGCATTGTAGGTCTCAGAAGCTGACAATAACAACATTGACCAGGTTCAGTAGTATTGTCCAGATATTCAGACACTCAGAGCTACTGGAGTGGACTATCTTATATCTAGTTATGAGATTATTGCAGCACTTGCCAAACAGATTGGGGAATGAACAGGTCTACTGAAACTGATTTTGAATTGCATTACTTTGGATTCAACAGGTGACAAAGCAGACACAAGTGCTGCATGTGACAAGCAGGAAGTAGTGGGAGGAGTTGTGGCAGAAGAGCCCCTCCAAAGAGAAACTTGACTGGCTGCAACTTGAATCTGGAGCCATGAATGCAGTGACTGGACAGTGGGGCTAGGCTTCATTGAAAGCAAACTGTTAACAACAAAAGTCCATAGATTACCCCTTTTTCTCCTCCTCCTGATTCTTGAATACTTTGACTAATGCAGATCAGATGAAATAAACTTGACAGTGCCTGTATGCCGTGGAAAGTGTATCCCAGCAAGGTGCTCGTAATTGGTGGATGTCTTTAGTATCATAAAAGCTGTAATTATTCAACCGCACGATTCAATCTACAATGCAATCAACCTGAAAGTACAGCCCAATATAGCATACACACAGATCTACAATATCTGGGATGTTGAACTTCCAACTCTCCAAACATACATTAAGACAACTCTAGCAAACACCTTCACCCAGCAGTCATTAACATTAGCAGCAGCACCAACAATGTTCGCAAAGAAGATATACCACAGCCTATGGCTCTACATGGACCGGCAGGGACTGAATTCATGGACATTCAAAAACCAGTACCCCTAATTACTGATAGCAGAACAGCTACACCATATGTATGGAACTCAGATATTCACTAACCTGAACCTCCAGAATGCCTACCAACATATCTGGATTAATGCAGGAACTGAATATACTACAGCATTCTAGATCCACTATGGCCAGTTTGAATATGGAGTTATGTCCTTCAGAATCACAAATGCACAAGCTTCATTTCAGACTAATATTGATGATGGCCTACAGCCTTGTGTCAATCACTTTGCCATCAGCTGTCAAGACAACTTGCAGATCTATTCAACCAACAAAATGGACCAAGTGAATTACATACAATATGCATTAGAACAACTACACCAATTTGTTCTCAATTGCTTTCGCTAAAAGGTACAATATAGATCCTAGATTATTTGTCATGGCTCCAGCTGTGAGTGGTGTATTGGAAGGACCTTAGGAATAGCGTCGGGTGGATGGAAGGAGTTAGTGTTACGGAAAGGCGGAGACGTGGATAGACGTGGTGATGGTGTGGGAATATGGTAAGATGGTGGCGGTGTAATATGTTATCATACTGAAGAGGTGTGACGTGTTGTGACATTGGACGATGTGGCGTGGTTGTGTTGATAAGACTTATGTTGGTGATGTGTAAAATCATGGTTGAATATTCAGATGGTATATCGGAGCATGGGGAATGATTCGAGGGAGGTAGATGAAGTGTATAGAAAGAGAGGTTGATTGGTGTTGGAGGATTTCCTTTTCTTCTCTCTTTACTCGTTCTCTTGTATAGCAAAGCAGGTACGACTTTGATCCAGCTCTGACTCTTGTCTTGTTCTCAATTTCCTCGATAAAAATTTCGAGCATCTTGTTCTTATTACAATATCACATTACTGTTACCAATATCACCTACCTCCAACCCTGCCTGTTACAATATCAGCATTCTTGGATTGATTATCCATTATGGCGGGATTGGCATGTGACTAGAGTTGTAGTAGCAAGAAGTGATGATAGACTGTTCTCTATCTAAGCAAGCAATCTCTATCCTCCCGCTGAGCCACTCAGTTGTGTGGATATTCATGTTCCCCTTGCTGGCCTGTGTATCCCACAGAGCTGCACCTTATGTCCACCATTCTTTTCTCTCCACATTATATCCCTCCCAAAAAGTTCGAGATACTTCTCAAAAACAAAAAAATACACCCACTTGTCAGCCACTCCATGACAAAGAGTAACACATAAACAATGGCGATCAACTCTGTGGCCTTACTGCTAGTGTTTCCGTTTTACCTTTGTTTCACCCAATCTGTGTTGTTTTTTGTAGTCAAAAAGTATTTGCTTTGGTTTTCAGAGGTTGGCGGCTGGTTCCCAGGTCACTTCATCGTTGTTATCACCTTCCCACTTGATTTGATATCTGTAGCCACCATTGACAGCCAGTGCCCGCTTATGCAACGTAAACGCTTCTACAACATACGCATGCTGAATTGTACCATCAGTATCTTGTACAGTTTGACCTTGAGGTGGTGGAGGCTTTTCTGAAGCTCAATCTGCTGTGTACATCTTGAGTCTAATGTTGTTCACAGTATCATAGTTCGTCATATCAGCAAGCAATTCCTGTTCGACTGCGTTTGGCCAACAGAACTTGATCATCATGTATGGTCCAGCTCACAGGAGTTGCAGTGTCCACCGAAATGCGTCGAGGTTGGTGTATGTAATTGAGAGGTCTTTATTACTCAACATCCTGAAGTCTTCCACGTCAAGGGTACATGGCCTTCGAATCCTGTGTGCTTCTGCCATCCAGCTATCTTGTGCGTCGCGGACGTTGTCCTTGGCATCTAGCAATGAGGCATGGAATCATTCAATGAATGCTGTATCTTCCAGGCGCCACATTTTGTCATGCTGCTATTGGCAGGCCACAAAATCTAATCAAATTGATGTTGTGTATTCAGGGTCGAATTTGCATGGGCTTCAATCAGTGGATGAGTGTGTAGACATGTTATATGCATATTCCACTAGTGGAAGGATGGTGTCCCTCTGGTCTTGAAGGTGAGTGATGAAAGCCTGAAAATGCGGTGTGACCTGCATATTCGAGATCTCTGTCAGCCCATCTGTTTGTGGGTGAAATGCCATTGACATGAGCAGCTTCATCTATGACGTCTTACTCACATCCACCCAGAAATCCAATGTAGAGTGTGCGTCTCTGTAACTACCAATATATCTGGGGACACCATGAAGTCATATGATGGCCTCTAGGAATAACTGTGCAAATTCCACAGCATCAATGGTCTTAGTGCAGGGTATCCAATGGGCTCATTTGCAGAAGTGGTCCACAAAGGTTACAATGCGATCATTTTCTCTTAAAGATATTGGCACATCAGTAATGAAATGTACCCCCACACACTTCCAGCGGCCTTGTACAACTGGTAGTGGTTTTAACAATCCCACCACTTTCCCAGCCCAGTGATTAACTCGTGCACACATGTCACAGCCTTTTGTGCAGTCTTGAAATCCTTTCAATATTCCTGGCCACAAAAAGCAGTATCTTACTGCCACATATTTTTCTGCTGCTCCAGAATGGCCTCCCACCGCAGCATGATATGCTTCTCGGAGAATTCTGTTTCTTACAGGTGTCAGAATATAGAGTCGACGCAGCTCGTCTTTGTGTCTTTCAGGGTTCAGTTTCTGGAGGCCTAGGTAAAGCTGATGGACAACTAAGGAGAAATGGTGGGGTTGAGCACAGGCCATCAGTACCGCGGCCGCAGCGGATGCCTTTAGTCGGTGTTCTGTGCAATCTCTAAATACTAGTATTTGTACCACATCTTTACTCCAGGTGTCATCCTTTTTTTCAGTGGCGACATCTCATAACCACTCTGTCAAGTCCTGAACTACTAATTGTGTGAGTCAACACTGGGAGCCATGACAGCATTCCTGCCTGAAGTCCAAACATCTCATCAGAGTGTGTGATGCCTAGGTTTTTGGTTCTGTGACTGACCAGATGTCATATGTATAATGATACAAAGTTGCTAAGTACTCCGTTTGTCGTACTGTGTGTTCAGGTTATGTCAGTTTATGCCCTAAAGTGGCATTGTCCGTATGGACCGTAAAATTTCTGTCCCAATGGGGGCAGTTGTGCCAGTTCAGAACTTCGTCACGAATCGCTAGGAGTTCTCTGTCATATGTATGGTATCGCATCTCTGCACTCTGAAGTTTTGTGCTGCAACAGGCAACGGCTCTGGACTCTGCATCTTGTCGCTTCTGTGAATGTACTGCTCCAACTGCATATTTGCTGATGTCAGGATGCAGCAGATACTCGCCCTCTGTCTCAGGTAGTGCCAGCATGGGAGACTTGCAAATGGCATCTTTCAACATTTCAAAGGCCTCCTCTGCCTCCCCATTCCAAACAAATTGCACAGGACCCACATCCTAGATCTGCGGCCCACCGCAGTGGCCGCCCATTGTCACTCATTGACTAATTTTGTATATGCTATATAACGGCAAGGTGGTATGTGCATAGTGCCATGTAAAGTTTTGGTGATATCTTATTGGACAAAGAAAACCATGAACTACTTTTGTGTTTCGGGGCCAAGGCCATTTGATTAGCAGTCCGGTTTTTAAATCCAAAGTATGCACTCCCTCTTGGTCGATCAGAAAAGAGCAAAATCCAATTCCATCATGAAACCATTTGTATTTTGATTGTTTCAGTTTGAAGCCAGCTTTCTGCAAACGATCCAGTTCAATCCGCATTCAATCCAGATGCTTTTATCTCATCAAACTCTGGATTCATACATCCACAACATGAATAGCAATGAACTCATATAGCCCGGGATTGGATGCTAGCAGGCAGTTCATCACTCAGATGAATTGACTAGGTGCATTCGCCAGTACAACAGGAATCACTGCCAATTCATACAGCCCATACTTGGTTGACAAAGCAGTTTTTTGATGATCACTGATAGATATTCAAATCTGATCATAACCTGAGACGGAATCTATCTTTGTGCTGCTCGGCCTGATTCAGCCATTGCATAAGACCTTCTCCAATTGTCATTCTAGCTCCACGTCTTCTTTGGGAGATAAGCAATATGGACGTCAGTATAGCGCTTTCTTGTCCTCTTCTGGTTATTTGTTGATTTTCAAATGTGGTTGACTCAGTGTGGTGTCATACATTGGTTGTGCGAATACACCACACTTTTCAATGTTGCGAAGCATGCATAGAAATTTATCTGGCAGTTGTGCTAAGTCAGGCACATTGAACCAGACTCAAACCATGAATGTCTTGGCCAAAACTCGATGATCCATGTGATGGAGTTGTTGCTTGCCAATGATCTGAACGTCTTTAGTCCAGGCTACTTCTTTGATGGTGTTGTCATCTGGTTCACAATCAAGCTGAATGCCACAAATGTAATGCATTTGTGCTGCCCTTTCTCTGTTGTCCCATGAGATGTCACCTTGAGTGTTCAACATTTCATTTGTTTTGTGATTGGTATGATATATTCCATTTATGCCGCTGACCCAGCACTTCCCACAGATGATGTCGAGTCCTTTCACATCTTACACTGTGAACCACCCCACATATGCCTAGCCGTCATCCCCCAGTTTGAGTTTCAGGTCCGCTTGTTGCTGTCTCTGAATGCCGTCTTCAACCTTGCCATTTGCCATCTCCACAATCATCCAGCCACCATCTCTCTCCTGTATCACCACACATTGCTATGTTAACTTTTCCTCCGTCTCTCTTTTTACATATTTCTCCAAGGCCCCATTGTCTTTGGCTGTTTGGGCTGTTAAACTGCCATATGTGTCATTGTCCTTTCTGTACCAAAGCTTTCTGTCGAAATGGAGAAGATCTATGGTAATGTTATCACTGACTCGGAAATGATGATAATGAGTAAACTGTTGCATTGTAGAGACAGTAGTAGTTTTAGTTTTGAGGAGGCGATTTTCAGTAAATCACTCCCATCGCCATTTCCCAAGCCTGAATCATCTGAATTATCCTCATCAGTGCTTGCACGGTTGGATAATTCCTGCACCGTATTGCCATTTTCTCCTTTTGAGGTCTGGGCTACATGAAGACTCAGTTGTATTCCTCCACCTCCACCTCTGTAGCCACCTTTCTTGTGACTGCCATGGGAACCTCTGAGCCTCTTCTCCTACTCTGTCTCTTTCTTCCTTGTGCCTATGTTTGTGGCCACTTTCTTCTCTTTTTATGCAGCCAATACCGTCACCTTGTTTGGGCATGTATGGGTGGGGAGGCCCACTTCTCCACAAGCATAACAGCACTGGTAATTGCTTCCTTCACCATGGCCTTCTCGCTGTAGGCCTTCTTATCTTTCCAGTGAACTTACATTGATTGCATCCTGGAGTTACACAGGGCAACCACTCGAGAGACGTGCTCAATACCGTCTAAGTGCAACACTGTTGGCTTACTTCCAAATTTCTCAACAATGCCTTGGATACTTCTGGGTTCGTTTCAAGATTGAACTGGGATGAGTCGCCAAGTCGTTCATTGGAGAGTGGCGCATGGGGTTCCAGCTGGTGTCGAAGCACATGGAAATGTTCTGTACAAGTGGACATATGATTGCCACTGTGGATTGGTAGTGACTCCTAATCGTGTTTCAACCTGGTCACAGCATTGGGAGGGATAAAGGCCTCTTTGACTGGGGTGGACAAGTCCTCCCAAGCTACGCCTGCACTTGCATGCACTGCGAACGGGTGGTTGACCCAAACTGCAGCTTGATTGTGACACTGAAGTAGTGCCGCGGTGGCCCAACCATTTGTCAACGGAATTCCAAACTGCTCTGTCAGGTCTAACTCCTGGGCATGAGGTTCAAAATTGTGGTGCAGGGTGGATAGGAAGGCGGTGACAGCATGTAGGGTTCTTGTACCATCGTAAGTGGGCAATCCGGTTGTCGTGAGGTTAAATACGCTGTTGCTGCAGTCGGTTTGGCAAGTGCTACCGGGTGCCAAGTCACCCTGCACTCAAATTAAGGCCTCGTTTGTAACATTCTGTTTCATTATGGCCAACTCCGTCTGTCCGCTCATAATATCTCTCACCTATCCAGTAGTTGTCAATGTTTTCTTGGTTTCTTCGATTTCCTGTAACGTTGCACCCAGTTTGGCTAGCATCGATTTACTGAGCCTGTTCTTGGCAGTGATCAATCATTTCAGCTTTACCATCTCCTTTGCAGTTGCATAGTTCACCAGAAATGGAACTGCATGGTCTTTTATGTCATCAGAGCCTTGGTGTGGCAATCTATTGCACTCCACCTGTTTCACCCCAAAGGCGTGCATGCTGTCATCCAGTTGCATCTGTCAATCGACAAGTACATTAGCGACTGTGTGCTACTCCCAATCGGGATTCTCCCAGATTCAGATCAGGACTTTGACTTGTTCGTGGTACTTCTCCTCAACCACATGGAACCATATGGCAACCTCTGCATGGATATCCTCTTGCATGACTACTGGCACATGATTAACGATCGCTTTTTGGCAGGCTCAGTTGTTATCAGTCTGCCGTTTGGGGATGCTAAACTGCTCTGGCTGCGCATCTGCAAAGGTGCCATTAGCGCTGCAAATCTTCAATATACTCCCTACTTCCAAACCATTGTTCTTTGGACCTCCGGTGGGGTTAAGGCACCCAACAGCAGGCATTCAATTTGTAGTTATGGTTTTTTGTTGGGGTGCAATTTGTCATTTTTGTGGTTGGAAAGTCATCTGTGATTGTCTTAACTACTGTCCCTTGATCCTAATTAGGCTCCAGCACATATAACATGCGGGAGTGGCCAATCTGAAAATATTGCTACCAATGTAGTACTATGAAGTGATGGTAGTCTATTTTCTGTAAAAGCGAGTGATTTCTATTCTTCCGCTGATCCACTCAATTGTGCAGATACACACATTCCCTCTTCATTCCCACGCATTCCATGGAGCCGCAACTTCTGTCCACCATTCCGTTTTCTCCACAAGATTGCATATCAAAGATTGAGGTCTGGCCTACTTTCTAGTCAAATTGAGTTACCCAAGTGCTACTATACTTCACAATCATTTACCAGTAGTTTATTGGTAGATATTCCATAGTGTTGATATCAATTTCCCACTTATTACACAAAATGGCATTCGATTGGGAATGGATCTGAACTGCAGAACTCGCATTCTGGCAGTAGAAGAAAGCATTTACCAATCTACCGATCTTGCAGCCTTTTGATCAGGCAAGGCCTGCCATCCTCCAGTGAAGTGCAAGTGGCTTCATGATTGCCTGTACTTTCAACCAGTACAGAGTCTCAGGATTCTCAGACCAGTTATTTTCTGCTTGAGAAAATGCACCCCTGCTGAACAGCATTATAATCCGTATGATTGCAAGTGTATAGGTATTGTGGAGACTATAAGGCACTAGCGACAATATCTCAAGGATGCCTATTACAAGATCCTGATACAGTGCAACTACATAAATCTCAAGAATTTCCAAACATTAAATGTTCTCTCCTAGAGGTAACTATAATGGAGTGAAATCCTTTTATTATATAACTAGGGTATTTAACACTTGGAAGGGATGAAGAATACTTCAGATAGACCATTAAAATGATCCGATTAGGAAAAAGGCTATGAATGATCTGGTCTATGACTCTTGGTAACCAGGGCGGCTACCACTGATATGCCATCCAATGATCTCCAACAAGCAATTATGGCAGCCCAGAATACTAATCTGCTAGCGAGTAACATGAAAAATTATATTGGTTACCCCAGCCAGTCAAAAATCTGTGGGTAAAAGGAATCTACTGAGAACTGGAATATGCTGTGGAAAGTCATTGCAAGAGCCCTTACCAATGAAGGCAGAATATATGTGCCAGATGCACTCTACAATCAACTGATAAGCCTTTTCCATAATAGCCCTGAATCTAATCACTTAGAAGCTCTTAAAACTGCTGAACTTGTATCTAGAGACATCTATTGCCAATGACTAGATACCATGGTATGAAGAAATATTGTCAGTTATAAAGTATGCCATTGAATCAATGCACTGCACAGTATACCATATGGAGTGAATATGCCCCGGACACCATCATTCAACCCCTGGGATGGATTTTCTGCTGACGTTGTCAGGAACCTACTGGCATGGACTGAGTTTGAATTCACTGGAATCTTGGTCATTGTCGATCAATCCCTCAAGATGACAATCTACCTGCTCAGCCGAAAGGAATTGGACTCACAAGAATTGGAACATATGTATTTTGACCATGTGATCTGCAAACACAGCATTTGAAAGAATATCATCACTGACAGTGTAATGCATAACACCAGCCTCTATTGAATTTGAGTCACCAAATACGTCAGAATCAACCATCCACTCTCAACCACCTTCCACCTGCAGAGTCATGGCCTGACTGAGTGACAGAAGCAGTTATTGGAACAGCACCTCCAAGACTTCTGCAACTATGTGCAAAATAACTGGTAGAACACCTTCCCCTGGCAGAATTTGTATGCAACAACTCAGTGCATATTTCAACCAGAATGACCCTATTCTGCACCATGTATCATTACAACCCTCAGATGCAGTGCAAGGGACCAAATGCAGTACAGCTAAAGTCAGAGACCTAAATGGACACTGCGCTAACAGAATTAGCAGAAACTTAGGAAACTCTTTGCATCCACTTTCTTGATGCACAGAAGCACCAGATGAAGTATGTGGGCAGAAATTAAATTATTTCAATTTTGGACAAAAAGTTTAGCTCTGGATGAAACATTTCTGGACAACAAGGCCATCCAAAACGCTCAATTGCAAATTCATAATGCCATACACTGTGAGTTAAGTCATGGACAGGAATGTTTCAAAATGAGATCTGGTGAACACAATGTGTCACCAGTTGATTAGTACACTCCTCCAGTCTTAGCATAATTATTATATCAACCACTTCCATTAGTAGTCAATGACTTGGAAAAGTGGGAAGTCTATTGCATTCTAGACTTCAAAATGTACTATTGGAAGCTTCATTATTGTATACAGTCAGCTTGATACAAATATGTATGTATATATTGGGTGTATATGGAAAATATTGGGCTACTTTGGAGCTGGTGGATGCGTTCCACTGCAACTATCTTGGAAAGCTGCAGTACTGACTACATAAGGAAGTTGTGGCAGATGCAGTGGAGGAAAGTAATCAATTCAACAATTTTGTCTTTTGTTTGATTGAACACAGTTCAATACAAATAGCTACGGCATGGGTTGTATTATCTTTTGATTATAGTCCAGTGGGGGTGGAGTTTCTCCATATGCCATATCCACAGGACAATCATGGAATTTGGTTCCTGTTTGTTTGTTTGCCTTTTCCTCCATGTATGTGGATATGCAGCCCAGGAAATCTGTGGCTAGGCTGGGGATATTATAATGGTGAGGTGGTATACTAGAGATTAGAGTGGCTACTTCAGAATGTGACACAGCTGGGTAAGTTCTAACCTCAAATCGACTGCTTATGAGAATTATCATCCTCACCGCAAATCATACCACCTTCATATACGCTTCCAAGCACTCTGACCTATTAGCAATTATACCTTTACAAATACAGTCTATTTTCATACTTAGCCAAACTTGGGCATATGTGCGCTTACAACATGTAGAAGTAATATAGTATAACTCTATTATTCAAGTCATTGCATATCATTTTGAATATGCCAACAATGCAGCATCAATATGGCATCAATATAATCCAATGTGGCCTTCTGTACTATATTATTGTGAAATTGATCGCACATTCAAAACAATTGATATTGTTGCAAATTCTGTAATACCCCCTAAGTTCAGCCAATATATACATTTATAATGAATTTAACATTAATACAGGATTAACTCAGCATCAATAAATTGGGCTTTTTTGGTACAGCAAGTAACTGTAAGATTATAAATGTCAACCTTACCGAACTCCAAAATGTCTAATGTCCGCTGATACACATCCAGCCTTATATAAGATACATAATTACATTTGTTATCAAGGCAAGATGACTGAGCGGTCTAAGGCGCCAGACCCGGACCCAGTTTTCCTGGTTCGATTATGGTGCCTTGTGGTCTCGAAAGAGGCGGGGGTTCGAATCCCACTCTTGTCAAGTTTCTTTTGTTCCGTGCCCGGTAGCCACCCATTTAATGGGCGAGAAGACAGTCTGAGGTGAAGCGATGCCGCCTCCTACATACGTCCAATTGGCGAACGACGTCTACCCTCATTAGCGAAATACCATTTGCTCCATCACGTGCACAGAGCCGCAACTTAATTCAACCGCTCTAGGTATCTGTTGTTAGTATAGATCTTGAAACAGATTCAAAGACTGGCAAGCTCAAATTTACTTTTTTGTTTACAGATAACTACTGTGCTCTCTGGAAGGAATTGGTTAGCAGAAACCTCATTCTAGGACATGGATTTCGAATTCCCCTTGCAATCACAACCTTCGACATCAGAGGGTAGAGGTAAGATTACGGCCCAAAATATACAGGCATTGCAACCCACGAAGAATGCGATACTCGAAATTCGCTCTCGTGTTACCGACGTCATAGCTCAATGCGCTCCAAATCCACTAGAGAAGGATAGGCTCCTAGAGTAAACCACCAAAGATGTAACGATCACAAGGGACACCGGTGACAGAATTGCCACAAATCAGTCGCTCTGTTGTCACTGACAGCACCAGCTCTTTCGTTTGCATCAAGCTTTACTTCCTTCGAAACGAGCATAGAAATACCCAATCATAGATCGCCAAACCTTTCCTTTCGGGGTATCTCGGGAATCCGCAGTACATGAAATTCGCTGCCAGAACCCGCAAGCATGCATGGACACCTGATTCCATTTTATCCCAACAAGTAGCAGTGTTGGAACGTGCATAAGCAGCATATGTCTTTCAATGGTTCGGATTACTGTCACCCGGTTTTCTGTGCATTCTCGCTCTGTAAGGCTCTTGAGATATACTGCGCATGAAATTTGAACCAAGAGAATGGTCGGAGAAACAGACGCCAAACCATTGAAGGGAGCAAGCTCAAATTTCTGCCTCTGTAGCCGCTTTCTCAGCCAGACAATCTCCAAATGGAATCATCATCTTAGACTCGTTGTCTAGCTTCTGTACCAAGTCATATCTCTCATGGTGTCGAAACAGTCTCGGAAATCCTCACGACGGGGTACCAGTAGCACATCCAAGCTTACATTCACACCCACCAGGCCGCCCTGCACTCCCTAGAATCGTGATATCTGTCTCCATGACACCCACTATCATTACCTCAAGGTTCCATTTAATTCAATCTTTCACAGTGCCTCCATCCCTCATAGCGCCTCCATCTACCTCGTATCTAGAACCCGCCATCACAACCGACGTCCTCGCCGAACCAACATCAGTTCCGAGCCATAGCACAGCTTACGATAGCTGGGAGAACTGGTCCAAGGGTACTCGGGCTGGGGTTATGATTGGCTTTCTTGTGTTTGGGTTGGCAACCGTTGCGTTTCTGCGGTTTCTGTTGAAATAGGCGCAAAGGAAGAGGAGGGCCGTGGCGGCGCTGACAGAGGATGAAGAACGGGGGCTTACTCGCTTTCATAATCGTCAGTGCCCAGTACCCTCACGAGTACCAGATGATCAAAAAGGATTTGAAATAAGTGCTCTTCGTGGAAGCGTAGTTAAAAACAGTGGTGGCGGCTGTAATAGTGGAAACAGTGATTGAAAAAGCGAAATTGGTGTTCCTTTCAGTAAAATGAGTGCCGAGGAAAGGTTGCGAATGAATATCTTTGGTCCTGGAAAGGATAGAAGACTAGCTACAGTCAACAACAGTGGCCACGAAAATGGGTGGCACGCTTGGAGAGGTGACAGTGTATGAGGAGGAAACCACAATGCACCTCCTTCGAGGTGTGAAATCAATTATCAAAGCTCCAGAAGAGCGTACGACGCCGGGGCTGGAATACCACGTATGCCCACACCGGAGGCCTGGAATACCATCACCAGCGACTCCAATGGTAAACCATTAGGGTGTCTAGCGGTTTCAGTTTCCATGGACCGTTTCGACGGCGGAACCATTAGCGGGGTAGTCCGACTTGAATGTGTTGGTCCGGGATTTAGCTTCTTTTCCTTTTCGGGAAGGGTGTATTTTTCTTTCCACTGCGTTTGTTGTACGAGGGTCTATTTATTGATCTAGCCCTAGTTTTTTGTTTTTTCATTAATATATGGGGCTTGCTGGAGGTTTGAGTGATATTGGAATCCACGTACTTCAATTCATTGGTGTTCAGATCTTGGGGTAGTAGATGCGGGAGACCGCACTTCGACCCGCTTAGATTGACCTATCGTTACTGGAAACATTGCACGCAAACTTTTCTCTCTCTGGTAGTTCTAAATACGGAACATCACAAATTTCCTGCCAACTGTTCTGGTGTTCACGCCGCCAATACTTTCGAGGTGGCATGCATTCACTGCCTCTCTACAGCGTTCCTACTTCTATCTGGTAGAACGGAAGAGATCTGTAATATTTAAGTGTATAATAATACGGAGCTCGTTGAGGAATGCTTCCAGAAGCCCCGTTCACCCTTGCATACCATCCTCGGGAAGCAGCATTGTGTGGGTTTCACTGAAAGAAAGACGGGAAAGTTTATTGCAACTGACATTGATTCTGTCGCTCCCACAAACATTCGTACAAACAACCGTGATGAGTCGGCATGACAGCAAATGTCGAGGCTAGATAGGCCTGTGCCGGCATCCGTCTGTTCCAACACCTCAGACCGTTAAATGTACAGGTAATTCGTATTTCATTCCTTCCGTTCCATCTCACCTGGTGTATATACTTACTCCAAGCGATATCGGTATTCCATATTTTCTTCCTCCGATATAGCTATGCCACCACTGCTACAACCACGCACCACGATCCAACAGGAGGACAATGACGCAAGGAAGGCGACTATGATTGCGATTGGAACTATACTGGGCGTTCTGGGGTTATTCACCGCAATAACGGTGATTTATTGTAGCAAAGAACCTAGGAACGGCCGTAGGTATTCAGAGGGCGGTGGAGGAAGCTATCCTAATGGTATTATTTTTCCCTCGGGTAGTGATGGGTATCCGATAATAGTTGGGCATCAAATTGTTTCTGCACCGCCGTCTCTGGTTCTTCCAGACGACGGCAGACATTTGGTTGGTGGAACTGGCGGAGGCAGAGGAAGACGTGGCGGAAGACACCCAAATGAACAACGAGGTTGGCGGAATCGGGATATTGATGGAACCCCGTGCTGCAGAAGATGGGAAAACAACCACAAGAATGGAAAGAGAAGACGAAGGCAAATAGCTGGGACAACTGAAGGGACTACTGGAGACAGTAATGATGATGCGATTGGGTGTTGTGAACTCCTTTTTGGCCACTGTTGTGGGACTAAGGAACGGCGGAACGAAGGAAGGCGGCACCGCAGAGTTTATCTAGATCATGGACTGCCTCAAGGAGGTGGGTTTCCTCTAAGTGCTGGCGGATGGTATTCTTCGGACGATGGAGGTTATCCAGGTGTCGTATTCCCCGATGGTAGAGCGGGTGGTGGTATCCTACCTTGTGGTGGGGCCGGCGGAGGTGATAGTGGTGATGGTGGTGATGGTGGGGGCTATCTAGGCAGTCGTAGAGATGGGGGAGGGGGAGGGGGATATCCAGGTAGCGGCGGAGGCGGTTGTCGCAATGGGTTCTCCAATTGGCAAGGACCAATATCCAGACTCCACCCATCGGAGCAGCAGCCCCAAAGCTACGAGCTCCAACCACCCTATCCTCCTCCGCTTTACTGTCCCCACCATCATCACCACAGGCGTCGCCGGTCCAGATCACGATCACGACGGCAAACTCACCCCAACACCTATCTAACTGCCTACCAGCCCACGTACAACCCAACAATCCTGTCAAGATCTCCTCATAATCGCCTCCATCCACCACCTCCACCCACAGATACTTTGACTGCTGATTCTGATGTCCTAATACAACGAGTAGTCCCAGGGTGCGAGACCCTGTCTTGTTCATTTGATGCTTCTCCTCCACCACCTCCTCAACACCTTCCTTATTCATATACCCGTGCTGCACAGTCCACTTCTACATCACCACTTCCACTCCCTAGCCGTCTAAGACCAGACATTATTATTCGTTCTCCCCCGAGCTCCTTCCCTGATCGGCAGGATTATAGCCATTTTAACTCACCTACGTTGAGTACGCTTACAGAAATCCTCCCTGTCCTCCACCTCCACCGCCACACATTTCCCCCGCACGACCTGCACCTAGAGCCTAGAAATGAGCCGGAGTTACCATATCCTAGCGAAACATCAACAACAGCCACCATCACCAGAGACCAATACCACCCCAATCCTCACCCAGGGCGCTTAGTCGACTTCTCACAACCTCCTTCTTCATCTTCGTCAACAGGGACAGTGAGAACCCAGGTGGATTCCGGCCGGGTGTCGCCTTCGCCAAGACCACTATGTCTTACCAGGTCCACCAGCCAGTTATCGAGGATTATTCGCAGCAGCAATTCTGCATCTGCGAGTAGCGCAAGGAGGGAGTATCGGAGGTTCCGCCAAGGGTTAACAAGCTCTTCGCATTCACTTAGTTCGCGGGGATCAACTATCCGTAGAAGATCCCTTCCGATTATTTCGGCACCGTCACTACTACCACCTTCACCCGCGATACACGCTGAACACCAGGAATATGCAGAATTAGAAGAAACATATACTCCTAACTTCGACAACAACAACCACAGCTCCGAGCTTGGCAAATCCGAGCACAGAGTTCCATCAGCAGCATCTGCGCCGACTCTTGGGGCCCCTGTTCGCCATATAAATACCCCACCACTCCTCGATACGCCTTCTCTGGGCCCGCCCCCATTTTCTCCCCTTTCTCCCCTTTCCCCCTTTTCTTTCTTTTCTCCATGGTCGGAAGTAGCAACACCCTCTATGATCTCGATTAATACCTTCGTTCCTATCCCGAGTCCACTGCCGGAATCAAATCCCGACTCCGAGACTTCAGGGGTGATGCCGTTTCCTTTGACATTGGTATTGGGAATTCCATGGCAAAGGCCAAGAATTACATCAATTAACGATCCTCCGACCACATGCACCGAGCCAGAGTCCCAAGCGACTGCCGAAGATGCAATGTTTGCACCTATACACAATCCTCTAACAACACACACTGAGTCTGAATCCCAGGTGGCTGCTGAACCGGCGATGCCCAACACACCGGAACCTACTCACAACCCTCCAATAACGCACACCGAGTTAGAGTTCCAAGTGGTCATTGAAGTGGCGAGGGTCGATACCCCTATAGAAAGAGTTGATACACTACCGGATAAAACTACACCCCCACCGCCTTATTCTTCGCCGAGATCAGCCCAAACGCCAGCAGCCCAAGACCTAACCGTAGAACAGCCGCCACCAGCCAGCAGTGAACCAGTGAACCAGCAAAGGCTTAGACCACCATGGCTGCCGCCTGGGGGGTCGTATGTTTCACCAACTGTGGAGAGTGTTCCTGACGAGCAGGAGTTAGTAGTCAATTGTTCGCCTGTATCTGCTTAATTTCCTTACGCCGGTTTTTGCGTTTGTTCAATTAGTGTTTGCTTAAGAGTTTGTCATTAAGTGCTTGCTATGGTAGGAACGAAGGAAGAAAATTTTTTTTTATTGTTTTTTTTGGTTTGCGATGTGGTGGGTTACTTTGTATGTGTTCCAACTGAACTGGGAAGTAATCCACTTCGCGAATAAGTCGACCGGTTCTTGAATAAGTCAACCTTTCCTACCAGTCGGCTAAGTACTTTAGCGGGGGTACTCCGTTTCAGGTGAGGCTCATGTGAGGCCGATTAACATCTATTAACCTCACATGAGGGTGACTGAAATATCATGTTGATGTAAGGATATTTGTTGGCTCATGGTAACCTCTCAAACTTATGACTCCTGCCACTGTCACACAAATCATTCAGGCAGATTTGTTACTACTGCAGTGGACTGCAATGGTGACAGTTGAGATATACTATCCTCAGTTGAAATTTTAATGCTATATTCATTAGTCTGGTAGGATGTTTTAAATATTCTCATCCTCAGTATTTGGAGAATTTTGTATAATACTGTGAAAACTAAACATTTCCTTCCATGATAGCTAAATAAAACATTATATAGCTGGTATTCTGTAATGGGGATATTACTTCTGGGAGTTACATTAGCAAAATGTAAAGTGGTTTGAAAGTTACAACTGAACAACTCAGCTACTCTGAACAGCCACACCAATCATTCCAGATGCTTCCAGATGCTTACAGACAGCCTGAATTTAAAGCAATGTGCTGTCAAGTGATATTCAATGCACTAGAAGGTGTGGAACAGAATAAAAGAATATCATAAAGAATGTATAGTTGTCATTGAAATGCTACAAATTCAAACAATTAGATTGTACAGATTTCCAAGCAATTGGTACAATGTACCACATCTGTGAGATGATTCCAGGGCACCTCAAACCTGGAGCCATACTATCCAGAAGTGATTAGTATAATGTATGTATTCAATAGTATAATTCAATCAATTATAATACACATGCACAGGTAGATTCAAATTAATATACCCTGCTGTAGGTATTTAAATCTATACGATTATTCACAAGTCATATTCTATCAATTATGTCTAATGCAGTATTCTCTCACACCAAATGTAACAGTCCAACTATTGCTCCAACAGGAACAACATGCATTTCATCAGTCTGTTGCATCATCCAGCCTAACCAGCCAATGCAATAAGCATACATCTGCAAAATGTATTTTTGCAACTGGGAGCCTCTGGGAGTATTTGGGAGTTGTCAGACCAGAATCCCAGGGAGACCTAATCATAGAGTTGACTGGACCGATGCAGTGGCCATCAGGTGCATGTTGGAGGGAGTCCTGGGAAAAATATGCTAGTACATATAAAGTCTGGTAACAACCACAGGAGTGCCTGGGAATGACAGTGACAAGCCAAGAAGCATATGCAACAAGCCTGGAAGCACCTCAAATTGCTGTAGACCAGTCTGGGCATTGCTACATATTCTTTAAGAATGCAACAGGTGCACCTGAAAATCATGATTACTACTTTTCATTAAATGATGTTTAAAGTTCATATATTCAGTGTATATTCTCATCTGTGTATCTATGTATCTATGTATCTATGTATCTATGTATCGATGTATCTATGTATCTATGAATCTATGTATCTATGTATCTATGTATCTATGTATCTATTGATACTGTTAGCAATGGGTCCGGGTAAGCCGCCAGCGATACGGGTTTGGCCCTCAAAAACGGGTCGCTTTGGTTCCGGACCTGTCCAGAAACCCGACCCGCTGAGTCTTGGCGGGCCAAACCAGGACCTGTAACTGTCAACCCATGGGTTTTGCTGGGTTTGGCTACACCCGTCGGTTCCAATGTCCGGTTCTGCATTTCAGGTTTCTCTATTCATGGTTGCATTCAGATATCCTACTATTGACTGCAAAATATTGACTTCCATATATCATGGACATCAGCAAAAAGTATTCCTGTCCGGGTGGAAAGGCTCCGTCGGAGTGGACGCGCTCCGTCAGAGCTGTCTGGGATACCCCCGTGGCGGATTACTCCCCGCCCGGCTTCATTTCAACGCGTCACGTTCCATATCACCCTCTGATCGCTCTTCCACCGTGTCTTCTCGTTCTATTGGTCTTCTATTGTAAACGATCACTCTGGTATTGTGGCCAACTGTTACTATATGTTGGAATGGGTTCATTGTGTACGTGCTTGCATTGGGATTGCAATGCGATGGGTGATGCTGCAAAAATCTCTCCTCGCGTTCCTTCTACCAGCGCACAAAATGCAAGTCTCTCTTTACTAATTATACGGGATTGCAAGGCGATGGGTGACGCTGTGAAAATCACTCCTCGCACTCCTTCTACTGGCACGCAAAATGCAATCGTCTCTTTACTAATTACACACATCATTCCAAGTCGCCAGATCTATGTGGCAATTGACAATCCATCGCTCGTTCCGTCCGTCTCCTGTCCTACGACTAGTAGCTATCTCTGGAATGACGTGCGCGCAGCCGACAATATTTCCCACGCTGACAATGTGCAAAGCAACGGCTGCCGGTGCATTTCTCACTTGGTCAAATTTTGAGATGGGATCCAAGTTACCCGAGTTTTCAGGTGTTGTGGTGAGCACCTGGGCTAACCAGTACACAATGAAAGCTCCATCATCGTTTGAGAGTTTGATTTTGAATAGTCGTTGCAGTTGCCACGGGAGACGCCCATTCAGCGTGCCATATCACCTCCCCGGGGGTTGCTTTACCCATACCCAGTCATTCTGTTGATCTTGTTCACGCCAGCTCTGGCCTCCTGTGCATCGACACATCTGTGATATGCATTCACCATCTAAACCCTCAACTTGAACCTAAATACCATGGTAAATACAGAGCTCCATTGGGTGCAGTTGTTCATCCAATATATATGTCTTGTTATGACTCTTATGCTTGATCAACTCCCGCCTGCCGCTGAATATTGCCACGCGGTGTGTTGCGTCTTGTGTATTGTGGAGTAATGCTCTGAAGTCTTTGGTCATAGCGTCAGGATGCTTTCCATCATGGTGGTTTTGGGGCCCCATGAATTTGGGCTTTGCATATGACAGGGAGCCCAGTGGAGCTGCCAGATCAGCACCGGAAGGTAGGACATTGCAGGTGGCAGGGCTGTTCTCCCGACGCTGAGCGACGGCTTGGAGATTGAGCTCTCTGATTTCGAAGCAGAGAATCCGATGCTGAAAGGTGATTACTTGTGGCAGGTAGTTGAGATTTTGATTTCAGGCGTTCCAACCGTCCTTGAGGTTTGTTCTATGTGCTTGTTCATGTCCCTCGGCAGAATACTGTTGCAAGGCTCCATATCGACGAATTTGTTCGACCCAATGAATCATCAAGTGGATCTTCGGAAAGTTGAAGACGGGATCTAACTCCTTGGAAACATCCATCTTGTGGCTGATATAATCCCGCCAGGCGTTCATTTTGCGCCGCTTCTTGGATGGCGTCCAAGTTTCAGCATTTGTTTCCTTGTCTACCTTTCGCTTCTTCACGAGTTCCGTTCTCAGGGCATTGGCTTTGGCCTTTGCTCTTTTGCCAGCTCGCCCAAGTAAGAAAACATCTTTGAAGGTGTGAAAACGATGCTAGGCGTCCTCCATGTAGCTCAAAGTTGCATCATCGGGAGATTTATATCGAGCATACATATAGAATTCTGACAATGCCCGTGTGCACTCAATTGCGCGACTGAATACAGGACGCTGAGCGGGGCTTCCGCCTTGTAGAGACTGGGTTACAACTCGAAGCAGGTACCAGCTCATTTGTTTCATCTCCTCCCCATTCCATTGAGAAACTTCCTCATATGACATATTTTTTGGTGTGAGGTCGTGGTAAGCAGGCACAGATAACCAGATTGCATTGTACTTGTCAAGATGATCGTGTGTCTTCAAAAAGTGGAAAATCCACTTCTCGAGGTGGTCAAGCATGCCGAACTGCATTGTGTGGAGGAAATCGGGCATCGGGAGGTCACTCACGATACAGGGAATCGGTCGAAACACGCTGAATCCTCGGTGGAAATGGCACAACGAGAGTGCAGCATCGGCTGCCTTGATGTAGGCATCACTGAGCGTTCTTTATAGGTTGTGATCCCGCCGGGGGTGTTGCTTGTCACAAGGGACATAATCTCCATATTCGTTCTGTTGACACTCGCACCAAAAGCAGCCATGCCGCTCGAGATGATGTAGGTCGCTATACCCAGGGCAATCTGCAAGCCATGCTGCTAAAACCAGTTTGCAACACCTGAAGTTGCCATCTGCACAGAGAACATTGAAATACCCGCTTTCGGTGTGGGGATTTTGTGTAAAGGTGCGAGGCTGGAGTACCCGCCGGAGTACTTCGTTCAGAACCTCTCGTTTTGTTTGCCGCTGCTCATCCAGCTGCTTCTGAGGAATATTGCGGTTATTGATTGGAATCGGCAGGAGAGCGACCATTACGACAGTCTGTGTTGAGGGCATCTGGCCGATCTTCGAAGATAGATTGCCAATTGTCATATATACAGGCCACTCCTTCTTGTTGCCAGCATAATTCGAGAGATGTGTTCCGTCGGACATGAATAGTGTTAGCAATGGGTCCGGGTAACCTGCCAGCGGTCGGGGTTTTCACCAGCGGTTCGGTTCTTTTCGGTTCAAAACCTGGCCAATATCCCGAACTGCCCATGTCTTTGCCGGTTATTACCTGGACCGGACATACAACCGTGGGTATTTGGCCAGGTTGGAACCAGACCGCGGTTCCAACTTTCCGGTTGCTGAAGCTTTGGCTCCAATTCAGTATTTTAGTTCTGATGGTATCGTGACATGATCAATACGTACATTGTGCAGTTTTAGGCGCTTTTTAACTGACCGCTTTCAGCTTAGCGATCCGACTGATTTTCATTGAGTAGCGGTGAAATAAGGGCCAATATCAAGCAAAATTCGCGGGTTTTCGATAGCGACCCAGCGAATATTGGTCATATTGCATATCCGAAAGCGGGAGGTTAAAGAGCGCCTAAAACGGCACAATCTACATATTGATCATGTCATGATACGATCAGAACTCAAATACTTAATTGGAGCCAATAATCTGGGCTTGCAATGGCCAGGTGTTGAGGTGGAACCCGGCCCAAATTCAATGGTCCGGGGTTTTCATGTGTTAAAACCGTTGCAACAGTTCAGTTCCGGTTCCAACCCTAACCCGGACCCGCTCTAGCGGGTTTGAACCGTTGCTAACACTAGACATGAAGATCAAGGGAACCAGTGTATCGCCCAGTCTGAGCGTTACCTTGACCTTCATTAGCACTTTATTATCCTTGAGGATCTCTGCTTACCTGTGTCTCCCACCACCAGTCCGCAGTGTGCATTTCAGTTCAGAGGCATTTCGGTGGCATATCACTGTTAAAGCAATGCTGAGGGGCGTAATTAAGATGCTCCGCATAGGCTGGCTGCCGCATCAACCATCTCATGCTTTTGGTGATGTCTCGACTCCAGTATTTGATAGGCCATTGGTGATCGTCATTCCATCTCATATCCTCGAGAGTGTGTAGTTCCCACTGCAGGAGAGCCTGATCATCTGGCATGCTAGCCACGAGCTTCTGAACGCCATCCCCGTTTTTGTAGTTTGGGAAATGCAGTGCCTTGTTTTCTTCGTTCAGCACATTGTCATAGTATGTCTTCATACCGTTCTTCTGAATCCCACACTGGATATATTTGTACTCTTCACGCGTTGCAAACGGGTAGTAGGGATTGTTCTGCAGGTTCGTCTCAAGGCAACGCTGAGCGTCGCGTTCCCATGGCTCAGCAATGTAATAGCTCAGCGGAGCACCGGTGCCGGGGTATGTTTCCGTCCACGGCAGAGGTGGTGGTGGTGGTGGTGGTAGAGACTCCGAGTCTGCGATGTTTTCGACGGGTTTGAGGTAGGGAAACGCGTCCAAGTCTTCGGCTGAACCTTTGTTAGCGTTGAATTCACGACGCTGAGCGGGTTCAACACGTAGGGGCGTGCTGCGAACAGTCAGATTCTTTGCAGCTTGAAGGTGTTCAGGATCGTGTAATTTGATATGTTTAAGTCGCCAGCTGTCTGAGGTGAGCTTCTTTCGGCATCAAAATTCTGGGTAACGGAATGGGGTCTTCTCTGGCATTGTCGACGACACAGGAGGAGTGGAGTATTCACTGAAGAAAAGGACGAAAGTTGGAGCTGGGCCTGAGCAGTCTGGTGAGGGTATAAGCTCACAATACTTGAGAGATTTATCGAGCCTCAACACCATCACAGCAGGAGTTACAAAAACACTGCATGCGTGATGTCCCATAATACTATGACTAAATAAGAAATACACCCTGAGCAAGCCAAAAACCTCGCGATGTGTGTAATAATCAATGCCTGAGATAAATAGATTCGAACAAAGGAAATGAACAAGCCCACAACCCTAACCCAAATGAACAAAACACCTCCACGCGTGCCTTAATCAGTGCCTGAGATGAATAGATTACAGCAAAGGAAACTCACAAGACAAGAACCCGACTCTGACGCAAACGCACGCCTCCTCTGCAACGCGAGGACTGGTCCACTTGTCACCTACC
>Ga0307515_10001386_pt1 | contig 54765 bp, 37 predicted proteins | sample 17_EM_MG_FD_194513 | JGI IMG/M metagenome (GOLD analysis project Ga0307515, IMG submission 194513) | Populus trichocarpa ectomycorrhiza microbial communities from riparian zone in the Pacific Northwest, United States - 17_EM | ecosystem: Host-associated > Plants > Roots > Unclassified | place...
ACCACCCTTATTTGAGAATCTCGTTGGCCTCCACTAGCAGCTCGAGTAGGACTGAAATTAGAAGTGCTCTAATTGGTAATTCGATTCAAAGACATAAGGTTCAGATATCGTTGCTCCAATGATCATCCTAGCGGCCAAAGAACAAAGGCGGTCTTATTCCGAGCGCCTTAGGTTATTCTCGCCTGCTACTAAATTTCGAATGTTATACCTATAAGAGGTTGAGATAGAGAAGCAGTACGGCAACTCAAATGACAAACCAGTATTGCTGGCATCGAGTGGTCCAAGCTTCGCATTCTCCGACAACCATAACTAGAGAAGTTCCCTTCTCTTCATGTCGAACGGACGATCAAGAATGAGAACTCTGTCTTATTGTAAGAGGCTCTAGAGCCTCATTATATACACGAGGATCTGCATCAAGACACCCATGATATATCATCGATATGGTAGTGATCGACGCCCATCTGACACCTCAGCAAACTCGTTCTTTATCTTTCTTGCCTTCGTCCCCTTGGAACGCATGAAAGGCTTTCAACTTAGCTCGATATCGTGACTGAGCAAGCATTGTAACAGGCTCTACTGACTCTACCCGTATTTACCGCTGTAGTACGGCGAGGGATGTCAAGCAACCCCCCGTCCAGAACTCTCATAATACAGAGACAGAAAATGCATACCGGAGCTTCGATATCTCGAGATCCGTGCACTTTCCATCCCTAAGAGATTCAGTTGATACAAGGAGCTTCTAATACACTCGTGCTCTTCATTGCCCCTAATACGTTCTCCTAATCGTACTCCTTTTAATCGAAGAGCCAATTTCACTCAGTTTCTCATTAATATTTATAGACTCAACAGTTTAACATATATTTTAATATCCTGCTAGCATGACTGTTCTTTGTTCGCCGAGGCATTTTCGGCTTTGTTTATGAACTCGATCTAAATATTTATGATTCCATTTTCATGTGCACCATCTCTTCCCTATAACTTGATTGATGAATATTCAATTCCCTTTAGCGGAGCACTTATGGTACTACAAGCGGAGTACTTTATGACACCTATGTTCCCGACTCCCGAATACTATTCCTGGTACGCAATGGTTCTTTGTAGCACACGGGTAGACACATCTTATTTCATTGACACTTGTTATCTTTTCTAGGGTATTCCAATTTCCAATTTTGTCACCAATGAAGGAGCTTGACTGAATCTAGATGGCCCAACCGTTGCATTGAGCACACCTCTTCCTTGGACCACCGGCTATATCAATATGGCTTCAGTTTTAGAAGGACGGTCACCAGTATTTCACAATATCACGCAATTCTACCTTAATGTCAACTTTACCTAACCCGCGACGCAAATCTGCTTGTCTAAAGCTTCAGAGACTCATCGGGAAATGGTCTGATAGACCCAACTGCGAGGCTTCATCAACGGCTTCTGCGTTAGACATAGGGGCCTCGGGAAGTAGCCACGATACTGTTATACATCTACATGAGAAGAGGTCCAATTCTACTCGCTGAGTGTGGTCTCTGCTTTGCTATGGCCGCGCCCCAAGTCCTTGCCGTACGTAACATCGAACCCGATACGTGCATGTTTTATTTAATATCAGTGACAGGAATACCTCTTAACCGGCTTTGGCCCTATTTTTAGAGTTATAGCAACTGATCTCAAGCCCACTGCCACTCAGATGGCTTGGGCATCATGCATTCACAGCGTGCTTACGGCTTCGACAACTCTTCCATCTGCCTGTATCGCAGATATGCACGGCGGATATTCGGTTTTCATTTTTGGAACTTCGTAGCTGTGCATTTAGACTGTCATTGCGGGGGTTGCCAATAACCCGACTGTCTTTACAGTATCCCGTGCAATGCATGGCCTGGCAATTTTAGCCTTTCAACCAGCAAGTCTTTCCATGATAGGGACAGTCATCTCTTCGCTGAGGTTGCCAGCGGAATATTGACAGCCAATTTCGACAGATGGGACTGGTACTTCTGGGCCGCTTCCGTACTATCACCGCCCGTCACTATCATCGCAGCATTTACTAATCTTAATGTTTGCCGCGGCAAATCATTGGCTAAGATCACAATGGATTGGTGGGGATCTTGTCTCAGGTCTCATGTTAATCACATATTCGCTCGCTTCTAGTTTGAACCATGAGAATGGATACTACTCATACCAAACCTTGATACCCTTCTTCGTTGGATTGGCCTGTTCTTTTGTTGCTATGTACATCGAATTCCAATTGCGGCTTGTCCCTTATTGCCTCGGAAGTTTTTCGACGCACCGTCAATGAAGCCATGTATGGCAGCCTGCCTTTTTTTGTTTGGATGTTTTGGCATCTTCATATTCTATGCTCCTTTCTGGTAGGTCCTTTCGGAAATTGTGCGTATTCACAGGCCAAGCTAACAGCTCCATAGTTTACAGGCTATTGAAAATCTCTCACCAATAAGGCTACTCACGTTCTTCATTCCTTTGGGAGTTGGAGGATTTATCATCACGGTGCTTGCTGGTTCGGTAATGCACATTATTCTGCTAACAAACACCTTGTTCTTCTCTGGAGTTGCTTGGATCATGGCACCAGTCTTATTTGCCTTAGCTCCTCCACCCCCATACTACTGGAACTTCATTGGTCCATCGATGATTTGCATCGCTCTAGGGATAGACCTCACTTGACCGTATTCTTAACTTCAACGCAGCCGCCTGGATACTATGGCACCACCGGTGCCGTCTGCTCCGTTCTTGTAAATATGGCCACTGCATTCTCCTTAGGGATCGCACACATCATCTACTCTGAAACTCAAAAACGGGAAATTTCCATATCATATAAGTGGTATTATGGTTTGCGACCGCTTCCTCCTGAGTGGCGATCTTCACCACATCCGGATGATACGCACAAAGTTGCACGAGACGGACCCGTTCCGACTTCCTAAACGATCATATCCTCAGACATATTTCTTAGTCTGGCGAATTATGTGTTTGCTTTTTTCGAGGTATTAGCAGGCACCCTCGCTGAGATGCATAAGAGAGTTATAGCAACTAGTTGACCTTTTGAGAGAACGATAAGCATTCACAGGTGGACAGGGATCTTATGCGCATGAACCTATCCCTCGGGGCCACCGTGGCCTTCCTTGCAGCCTGTACACTAAATAACGACACCCCCAAGAACAAAGCGGTCTCCAGCACCCCCACCCCACCTCACTCCCAGAGCCCTTCTCCATCGTCTCCGTAAACCTGGACCCGGACATGACGCTGCACCAACTGCAACACGACCCCTCCGAAAACGGCTACCGTCTACGCCGAAAGCCCAACATACGGCGACTCCTTCACCCTCGACTAGCCTCCCAAGCCCGGCGCCGCGGCGGTGGGAGTCGAGCTCTCTGAAGTCGACCGCGCGAAGCTGCAGCTGCAGAACACCAACACGATCAAAACGAGCGAGCACAAGCTCGCGACGTGCAAGCTCGCGTACAACAGCTGGGACAAGCAGTGCGTGGCCGTGTGGTTCAACCCCAAGAGCATCTCCTATCATGCTGCTTTCGACAAGAACGGATGCAGGGTTTTCGGAATTAACATTGTGCCGTCGTTGGCGCAGCGGAAGGCGCAGATAGATAAAAGTAAGGACATACGCAAGGATTGGGACAAGAAGTGCGTGTACAAATGGGGTGGCGGTAAGTGTAATCGCTGGAAGATTGAGGCGTTCTAGAATGGCTGTGACGGATATGAGTTGGGGTTGTAGAAAAGTGTGAACGCCGATAAGGCGACGGATAGGATGTGCAAGGATATTGTGAAGGGTTGAGAAAAGAGTTGTGTCAAGAAGTGGAATGGGAAGGAGTGTCCGTTATACAAGATTTTATTTGTGCCAATAAGTGTAAGGGTGTGCTGAAGGCATCGGAAAGGAGCTAAGAGATTAGGACTAGGTTCCTGATGTGGAGCAAGAACGGAATCTAAGGCCTGTGGCTTTTCTTATCGCTTTTCCATTTCGTAGGATGCTGACTTCCTCGATCCCAAAAAAGACCACAAAAAGTTTCTGGACTTGCTTGAATGTGGTTACCTCTAGGTAATAAATCTAGCTCAAAATGCTTTTTAGAATTTGTGGAAAATGACTTCCATCTTGAGGCTCATATGGAGCTAGAGGAATACCTGCCGTGTGCTATCAACTGTCGCATAATCCTGATACTGGGGCCCCGCCCTCAACTGCGTCATCCATCTCATCATCCACTTTATCAGTGGGGTCGTTCATGCTTGCGGGCTCCGTCGTATCCTCTGAGATGGGCGCTGCGCCATTTTCCGCAGGCTTAGATTCAGGCGTAGATTGAGGCGTAGATGGGCCTGTGTCTTCCTTGGGTTTATTAAAGCGCTCCTTAGAGTGATCAATGAGAGGGGAGTCATCGTTGTATAACCGTAGCAGCATTGCCCTTTAAAAACTTAGCAGGTCTGCAAGGGCATATCGGAAATAAACACTCACTTTCGCTCTTCTTTTGGAAGCATTAAATTGAGCGAAGACATGCTTCTCCATAATGGCAAGACCATCCGCTCCCTAATTTGAGTTGTTAGCTATGTCAACGAAAGATGGCGAGAGTGTCTTACTTGAAGCCATCTTCATCATCGCTTGTTTCGACTCTCAAAACGCAGCATCCCATGGCGATATCTCGGACCCTCTCCCCAATTTCACCCAAATCCTTCCAGCCGTCGCGACCAACCTTAGGGAACATCTCGATCAAGAGTTTTCTGAGAGTCTCACGTTTGTAAAGGCGTACGACCCTCTTTTCGCCAACCCAAGGTTCAATAATGGACAACCCGTCGGACTGTATCCGCCACCTGCAAGTATCTTGCCCTTGCGCATCTTGCTTCATGAACATCTTCACTCCGCAATGAACGAATTTCATGCCCTTGCCTTCCATACGTGTGAGGATCTCCCGTGCAAGAGCAGAGGTGTAGTATATCGCCTTCACAGGCTGGCCGGTTGCGTTTCGGACCATCCATCGGTCTCGTGGAAACCTGGGGGATATCTCATAAAAATCGTAAATTCTGACGAGTTCCTCATGATTTGGATCTAGGTACTTGAACGGCTCTTCTTGCGGTTGATTTGACTTCTTTTTGAACGGCTGGTCGGACTTAAATCGAGGTGAGTCCTTCGCTTCGTTGGGAGTATTTTCAGCTTTGGGTACTGGGGGAATATCATCTGTGCCAGCCATTTCTGCATCAGCATTTTTCAGAGGAGCACCCTTGGGCTCTACTTGCTCAACGTCAGCCCCTGCTTGAGAGGCGCCTCCTATTTTTAATCGTTTTGGGGAAGTTGAAACTTCACGATCTTCGTCGAGGCCTCGTTTGCTGGGTGAAGCAGGCGGTGGTGTCTCGTTTCCGTTTTGTTGAATAGCTGAAGAAGTAGGAATAGGGGTGGAGGCGCTCTTTTTGGGTCCCGACTCAGGGCGCGCCTTGATTTCTGAGAGCTTTTCAAGCACAGTGATGAAGAACCCGCCAGTATCCTGGAGGTGGGGATATACTCGGATACACCTTTCGAGAGGGACTCGATCCTCCTCAGACGATGCAACCGGAGGAAACATCGCTTCGGCTAGTCGTCCAAGACCCTCCTCTCCTTTTGCTTGCTTTTCGTCCTCTACATGTTTCCAAGTGTCCCAGAAGCGTCCAGTCTTGTCCATCATTTTCCATTTTGTAAGCCCAGGTTTTCTCTTGAGGCCAGGCAGAGCATCGCTGCAGTCAACTATGCGCACATTTGATAGCCCACCGCATCGCTCGATAGCACTTGAAACAACAGCTTCGTTCTCCACGGGATTTAAGCTGCAAGTTGAGTAGACTACCCGGCCACCAACCTTGAGCATCTGGAGGGCTCGGACGAGGATGCGGACTTGCATGGTGTGTAAGCCCAGGCCATTACTAGGCGTCCAATCTTTCCAGACACCAGGATTTTTCCGACAGGTACCGTCTCCAGAACACGGTACATCTGCCAATATGCGATCGAATTTGAGGTACTTTTTAGCTTTTCCTGGCTCGGACTCGATTTCAATTGAAGGAAACATCGTGGCGTCATGATTTGTAACAATCAAATTTGGAGAGTTGAGCCGTTTCACTTGATGCACAAGCATGTGCGCGCGCCGATTATCGATGTCATTCGCTATGAGAAGACCTGTCGATCTTCCATCGTCCGACCAGTCATCTTCAGCCTCAGCTTGTGACTTCTCTGCCTCGATTTCCTTTCCATCCGGACTCATTTCCCGACCCTGTTGCTCGGCGATCTTATGAAGAACTTTCCGGACTCGAGCTTCTTCGCCCCCGTGCACCATTTCTGCCAATTGGGCGGATTTACTGCCAGGCGCAGCGCACAAGTCCAAGACTGTCATTCCTGGTTTGATATCCATTAACAGTGGGGGTATCATGCTCACAACTTCTTGTCGGCTGATATTTCCTACGCTAGTTTCAGAGACCAGGAATTTTTGAAAGGATGCAAACGGTGGGAATTTGCGAATGACCTGTTTTGGGGTGGTCATTGACCAGGCTAGCTGTTCCGGATACCATGATATTGGCGTGGGAGGCTCAACAAGCTGGCCGTTGAATTTTACGGCAGTAATCTCGGGGATATATGTGTCTATCAAGCGCTGCTGAACTGCAAGCGCATGCCTGAATTAATTAGCAATGGAATTGATCCTAAAGGAATTGGGTTCGTAGAATACCCTTTAGATCCAGCAAAGCGGAAGCTATTTGGCAACTCCTTGCGCATTGCTGCCCAGAATTCATCATATTCTCCCTCGCTGACGAGCTCAAGCCCAGTATAATAGCCCTCGAAAATCTCATTCTGCTTTTGTATCTCTGTGTAGTTTGTGCCTGGTCCGCGAGATCCACCGCCTCCGAATCCTCCCCTTCCACGACCTTTGAACTACATAATTATTAGATTGTAATGCCACAGAAATTATTGGAATTCTTACATTTCTGCCACCGCGTTTCCCCATGGTATCGTATGGTGATAGGTGACTGGAGCTCTGAGAGGAATTTCGTGACGGAGATTTCGCGGGGACTCGGAGCGCAAGGTGGCCCGAAATGCTAGCGCCCAGTGTGCCCCTCCCTCGCTTGCCCCAGCCCGGACTATCTCGCCGAACACTCGCATCTAGTACGATATACGTGATTGATACGAGGACCTCCCGCAGAGGCCACTCGTGTAGGATAAAATCTCCTAAGTTAAGTATCAACTCTTGCTTTGTGGTCAGCTGAGATGCGTCACTCTTGCTCCTCATAGATCGGCCTCTTGCCAAGTAGTAGTACCGCGCTAAGACCAGGATAAATCCGTATTGTTTGAGTCTTGTGCCCTCTCTTGACTTCAGTAACGTTGTTCAGCGTAAAGTTACCTCATCCCTCTCTGGTTCTTTTGGTTCTCTTTTTCAACTCAACTCGATGCAGCGCTTACGACGGCGACCGTATCATTTCCTAGTTCTTGCGATTTCTTTTAGCGCTATAGTTTCTCTTCTTCCATGGCGAACATCACCGTTCTCATGGATATCTTCAGGATGGAACCCTTCGAGTAAAGATGATCTTAAATACGCTTATGCAACGTTTCTTGGTCCTCCAACCATCTACCAATCTGAGTCTGAAGCAGACACAGACTCAGACCCCTACTTTACTTCCGTCCGCCTGCTTACATACCAGCTTCTTCACTCCCCCACCACACGCACCGGTGCAAGAACTCCCATCCCATTCCTAGTGCTCACTCTCCCTTCTGTACCACCATCTCACCTCTCAACCCTCGCCGCCGCCGGTGCAACCATCATCCCAATCCAGCCACTCGATCTTCCCGAGACTTTCAACCAACGCCTAATCACCCACTCACGCTTCCGCGATGTCCTCTCCAAACTCCGGCTATGGCAACTAACAGCCTACACTAAAATCGTCTTCCTCGACGCCGACACGATCCTGCTCTCCCCCTTGGACTCGCTCTTCACAGACCCAGACCTCAGCACGCCACTCACTACGCTCCCCGGCAACAGTAGCGCCGCTCCCACTGGAGCACTGCCTCCATCCACGTACCTCCTCGCCGCCAGCGCCGATACGTGGGGCCCCCAGTCCGAATGGCTCAAGCCGGGACACCCGGAGTACCTCTGCGCGTGCTTCATGCTGCTCTCCCCCTCGGAAGAAATGTTCCAGTACTACACCTCGATTCTCAGCGGGCCCGATGCGCCGTCCAATGCCGCATATCCGGAGCAGGATCTGCTCATCTATGCGCACCGGCGGGACGGGCGGATGCCGTGGCGGCGGATCCCGGTGCAGTGGAGTGCGAATGATGGGAGGTTGGTGGGGGAGCTGGCGGGTGGCGTCAGGAGCTTGCATGTTAAGGCGTGGGAGAGGGCGCAGGGAGGGAATGCTGCGGATGAGGGGACGAGGGAGATGTGGAGGGGGTTGGTGAGGGAGATGGAGGAGTATTACAGGGCGGAGGGCATAGCTTGATGCACTTCTCGTCGAGTGGGTCCGGTGGGAGGTATTGGACTGCCCTTTCTTTCGGTTGTGCGAGTTTTCGATCTCAACCGAGATCGCGAGAGCGCAGTGCGATGTTGAGTTTCCCAAGTTGAGAAATTAGGCGCATTGCTGGGCGCGGTCTTCTGGAAGAGGAATTCGAACTTCCAACCATGCGATAGAAATTTCTTCGCATTGCTTTCGAAGCTCAGCATAATTAAAACTTTGGGTAGAAGCCTGTCACCGCTCTTTATTAATCATTTACTAACCATATTTCTGTGAGCTTAACAAAACTCTAGACACCATCTAGCCCAATGAAGGAATGCCAAGGAATCTAGAAAAAGCTGTGGGAAGAGTTTTATGAGAATCGAAAACGCCTTTTTCTGCGATATATGGAAAATTTGAAATAGCAATTTTCTAAAGGGTTGTACAATAGACGGCAAAAATCTAGTCAAGGCTAAGGAATCGTGAAGAGTAACTTAGTTCTTCATTGTAAAACACGTACTCTTAGTATGCCTCTGAGTAATGCATATGTAGGATTGTGATTATAGATAATGTCCAAATATCTAGTTCTACAGAATTCTACTGTTACAATATCCTACCATTTCAGAACCGATCGCCTTATGTCTGCAAGCCTAGCTCGCTTCTTGCCAACCTATCAAATGTTGCAGCGCCTAGCCCCGCGAACGCTACATCGCAGGTACGTTCACGAGCTGGCAGAAAGCCAAGCCTTGTTAAGAAGAGAAAACACAAGCAAGTGGAAACCCTACATTAATGCAGATGATAACCTTACTAGGTTGGGAAAAATTCCGGGGGTCCGGTTTGCCAGAAACGTTCCAAAGAGGAAGAATCTTCTTGATGTAGCAGAAAGAAAAGTTGACGTTCTGATGTTCACTGAATGCACTAGCAAAAGCCAAAAGGGTAGCGAGGAGCAGGAGGGTGCTCGTACTCATGACGTTAGAGATCAGGGACCAGCCCTTTGGAAAGTTGCGTGATTGAAACGTGCATACCCAAAGGGGAGGTTCCCAATCTAGTTATAGTCAGAAGGCAGCGGATCACACAATTGCTGGAGCTTGAGGCTTCAAAGACAAAACCCCTAAAAAATCAACAATACACATAGTGTTGGAGTAGACACTTGACGACCCCTCCTGGTACTATGAACGCTCATTTTAAAATTAGAAGGCAATAGGGCAAATAGAAGGCGCTAAACGTGTACTTCAAAGCAAACATTATACCGTGAATGGCTCTTTCAGGGCGTCCACGAAACCGGGCAGATGCAGCATGAAAACTGAGTCTCTAAAAATGTTCCGAATGAAGCAGTTTGGAGAGGGCGCTTTGACGACTGAAACAGGAAATGCGTGGGGTCCGCGAACACCTACCAGCTTGGATTGGTGTCTAATCTTATCAGTTTGGAGATTGTTTATGTATGGCGCCCGACTGCTTGCCCAGATCAAGTGAGCTGAAGGTTCAAGTGGGCTGGCGTATGATTGCCACTCCTTGAAGCGCCTATCCATGTTGGTTTGAAGAGCGGCATTGAACGCCATACAGCTGGGGTGATCGGCGCGCCCCGAACTCGACAAAAACCCGAAGGATGCTCCCAACCCTGGCGTTTGAGAAGGCCTTCTTCAAAGCGGTTGGTCTGACCTGGTTGCATGATGGTGTTGAGGTGTTGATGCCAACCCGCCTGAGGTTGACTCCGGAAAATCTATTGTAGGTATGGGCGCTCTTGGCTTTCCCAGACTGCAGGTCTTACTCTAAAAATAGTATGGTGGCTTCGATTGTTCGATCATCTTTTCTCTCCCGCTCCACTCGTGATGATTTTTCGTACTTATCGTATTTCGCTCAGTGCAAAATCTTGGCTTGAAGGCTAAGACACAGATGAGTCTTGAGCCTTACAGGCTTCACATTTCTCCTACGTTTTCTTAATCACTTTCGTACTTTAAGATGCCTTTAGTATGACTTAGATTTACTACTAACTTAGGATAGCTCTGGAAGAAGAAAAAGGCTGCTTTTTTTTATTTCTCATTTCCTTGTCGTCTTGCGTTTTCATTTGAGCGGGGCGGGTAGATGAACACGAAGGTACTGGGATTGTGACCAGTGGCATATCTCCAGATACTTTTCCAATTAAAGTCGGGCGGCGAGGGCTTATGATTTCGGTCACTTTGCATTACCTCGTGTGACGAGGCGTCCGTATACCTGCGTGTGTAATGTCATCGCTTCCTTTTTCACCCCGTGAGAGCGAGAAATCGTTTATTCCGTGAAGGTCTCAAGTATGGGGTATCACAACTGTACTAGTCCTTCGTAAAGGATTCTAAGCATCGGTCTCTATATTTAACTAGCCCATCCAGCTGCCCTGGGAATTTTGTTCTCCTATCTTGCGTCAATCAACATCGAATCTCATTACATTCGCTTATTCCATTCGCTTATTCCATTCGTTACCATGATCCTGTTTCTTGCTCCAATAATTGTTAGTATTCTTGCCGAGGGAGTCCTATCTGGTGGGCATGACCATGGAGATCAATCTAGTTGTGATAACGCTTGCTTCTCTGGCTTTACAGATATCCCTGGCATAGCCAGTCTCTGTAACAATGCTAACCGACCAACAAAGACTATCGAAGTGTCAGTTACTGCGCTGACAACTTCCACAATCACTATGTAAGACACTACAGGCTCCGTTTAAATATAATTTGGAGAGCAACTGATAGTTTCCAGTACCATACCTGAATATAGATATACTTACGATGTATACACTACACCGACCCCGACGCAAATGACCAGCTGTGTGACTACATCTGCACCATTCACCAAAACCCTCGGCACCAGCAATCTTATTGTTGGCGAGTCCTATGCAGCCTCAACTACGACCCCTCTGCCTCTCACGCAGCGCGATGGAACATGCCCAAGCTGTCCACCGGTTAAAGAAGCCGTGACAAGCGCGTGCAAGTGCTTCTACCCCCCGGGCCCGGAGCAAACAGTATACCAAAATAATACCGTCACTACTTTGACATCATACGCAACATACCAGACGGTGTCTTTCAACTACCAACCAACGACTAGGACACTAGCAGGTATGTCACAAAATCACTCCCTCTTTTCTCGACATAGTAAGTGGAGCTTCGAGCTGACTTGGCAATTACAGCGCAATGCACCCCTAGCTCGGTTCCCATCTACGGCCGTGTCATCTATAACACCTGCTCCTCCCTCGGGATTCCACTCTCCTCCTACACCGAATGCAAAGTCCCTTTCAACACCACGACCTCGCACGGCATCATCACGAACCCATACGGGCTCGACTCCGCCGGTTGTTGTACCGCGTGCGCCAACACGCTCAACTGCTTCCAGGCGTTCACCGACAGCTCTGCCAACACGTGCATCCTAAATCTCCGGACGGCGAAGGACGCGACGAATAAGAATGTGACATCAGACTGCCCGAATGGGCATACGTTTGTGGGATTTGGGGATCCGAGGGGGAGTGGCGGGCAGGGGTTTATTGGGGGACATTGTGCACAGGGGTGTTGAAATAGTACTGGGTCATCGTGCTAGGATTGGGGCCTTGAGGCGATGGATCTGAAGTCGAGCGTTTAGGGGTATAGGCGCAGTCTTGGTTGAGAACCTGGGTTAATATAAAGCCAGATGATTTTAGCTCTGTAAAGTGTAAAGTGGTTTAAATAATCATATTTATAAGCGCTTTCTCAGCCTAGATAGTCCTAAGCTATTGGGATCAAGAATTCAGGGATGCTTTGCCAAATTTGCCAAATTTGAAGATTGTGAAAGTCTAGTGCCATACGCCATAATGATGGAATGTGTCATGAGCTATCACTAGAATGAAGTTTGACTACGGACAAGGAATAAGGAAGAGGAAACATGGAAGAGCAAGGATATAGTTTTGAACATGGTAGTTCGTAGATCTTAAGATTTCCTCCGCGATATCCCACTCTCGTCATGTACAAGATAAGACATGTCCTGAGCTGCAAAATAGTTTGCATGCGGTCTGTATTATGAGAAACTCGAAGAGGAGAACCTAACATGATTCCCTCTAAAGAAGGAGTGAAAGCCTCATTGGACTTAGATACGCAGTAAAAGTGCAGAGATAATCGTAAGACCAAGGGGTCGTTCGGTTGCAGTTTATCTGAAGCTCCAATCTGATTTTGAGGCGGCTGTTTGAATTCCAGTTCAACTTGACATTTTTAATGTTCCTCTGGCTGCCTAAAAAACATGCTAGAAGTTACTAAAAAGTTGGCAACTTTACCGTGTAAGGCTTCTAAGCTGAAGCTCTTGGCGTCGGTTCAATATAGAGCTTAAAACTCTGGATTTAAGAATTTAATTTAATCTGAAGCCTCTAGATTGCACACGCCCGTGCTTTTACAAAGCCATAAACGCGTGCCAAATTAGAAAGGAACGCACCCTTTTCTGCCAGACTTTCAATTCTGATCTAAAGTTTTGCAACCGAACGAGGCCTAGAAGCAGTAATTCCCGCTTCTAACCTTGCTCCTTCCAGATGAACTGGGCCTTCAGAGTTATTCACAATATTTCAACCCTCAGTACATTCATGATTGACTGCAAGGTTGAGAATGGTCGAGTTTATGATTATCAATATCTTAGGCTACCACTCCAGGCATCCATCTAATACCTTAGTGTTAGCTAAATGTAGATTACGATCGTCTATTTGGTTACGATCGACAGGAGGCCTCTTGGTGCCATGTATCCCTTAACACGTCGGGGTCCGTCGAGGAGTGGCGTACGCGAACACCAAAACCACGACTACGCGTGCGAGCGCGCTCCGAGGACTTGTTTTGGCCGCAGTATCTGCAAAATACTATTCCGTAAAAAGGACGACCGCCAGAAGCATTACATTGACCTACTGGACTCTAAAGATTAAGCCTATATATTAATATACTATGCAATTAATGCTTTATACTCCTAAGTATGGGTACTAACATTTAGCTAATCTGATTGGCTGCACCTTATCGATAACAAACGGACCCGCATCAACGTGTTAAGGGATATATAGTCTCTTTTTCTTCGTAGATCAATCTACACACGGGTTTCGTTCCTGACCTTGTATTTCCGGTCGACACCTAGCCCGGAAATACCTCTTTCGTCTCTGAAGCGGAGGATTTAGTACCTCAGATTTATTTTCTAGGAATCCGAGAGCCTGGAGATGTAGCAAAAGCGTGGAGGTATGAAAGCATATTCGCGTGGCGACTAAAGGAAGTTTCACCCTAGAGATGTGCATGAATATCGACTAAGAGGGTGAGTGATGGAATATGCACAACAATATATCAACAAGGTATATTGTAGAAACATCTGTAGCTTCTCTCAGACACAATCGATTGGAACTTTGCTGACTGTCTAACTTGAACGAAGATGGTGTAAAATCAGGCTTAATTCAAAATACTTAATATAGCCTATCTCTCATATGAAAGCCCTACGTTATTCCTCTGAAACTGAGACATGGAGGCCTCTGTAGGTTGTAGTAGTTTTAGATTGAGTAATTTGTCTTGCCATAGGCCAAGTGAACAATTGGAATGTCCTAGCCTAACCACTCCGCCACCGATTATCTCCAGAACCATATCGAAGCCTCCAGGAAGCCACGGCTTTTATGATGGCTTATTAACTTGACGCTGTGAGAGTCAATGCTAATGTGTTCACCAGATAGCCTCGTGCAATCGGTGTCGAACGTCGATCAATAGTAATGAGAGGCGTCTCATACGTTCTTGATTGACTCATAGGAGGGGCCTTTTGGCGTCCTGATATAAACCAAGGTCGTTTGGTATTTGGTGTTTGGTTTAAACTCGATGGAAGCGGGTAGTGGCTACCTTAACAATAGGCGCTTCGTCGATCATGGAACTTCTTTAGAGACACTATACGCCTACGCTCGTGCCTCTAGCCATGAACCAGCAGCCCAAACACCCAAGCATCCCAAAAGCGCGGCAGTACCTATTATCTGATTTCCCCAGCCAGCGTCTGGATTTACTTTTACTGCACCCTCTTTCTTAAGCACTGCTTTAGCAACATGTCTTTCAGTACTTTCAACTGAATGTTGCGATAAGAACGCCATGGACTCATTATGGCTCCTCTTAGCTTTATTAATTATTCTTTCAATAGCCTGGAGTTCCTCTTGCCAAGCAGTCTCATTCCCAGTAAAGCCACCCTCGACCTCTACATTCTGGACATTACCGAAGAAGTCCATCACTAGTCTTGACCTCGCGGCAGCTTCGCCTCCAGGGAACAAATCGTACCGTACACCGGGATGAGAATGAATTTTCTCCTCATCGTAACTATCGAAAAGATCGCCCATTGTAAGCTTGCTAGAAGGCTCGCGGACTTGTGTTTCAAGGAAGTCAAGGTTGTAGTAGGTATATCGGTCGATAACGGCCACACCAACATCATTGTCTGCGTGATGGGAGTAGGATGACTGATCGATTTCGGAGCTGCCAGTTGCGAGAATATTCGGAGAATAGAATTTGGAGTACATAGTATTGGCTTGGCAAGTATCGATCATGAAAAGCATCTCATGGTAGCTGGTGCGGAACATTTCGTTAGTCCATTGGGCCGCAAAAGGGTAGGAGGAGCACGTACCGTTTTTTCTCCCACATTTGCTCGAACGCGTCTGCGAGGTCGAATGCGCTGATCTCTTCTGCATCTTGGAATTTTAGAAATTCATTGCCGCCGTGTCCGGTCATATAGACCAAAATGTTGCTCCGATCATCAGTCAGGAGCCGTTTACTCCTCGGCATATCTTCCCCAACGCGGTCCGTCAGCAGACGGATGAAGTTCTCCACCGTGACCTCATAGCCCCTATAATCAACTTCAATATTATCGCCATACAAATCTAGAGCGCGATCAGCATTGTTATAGACAGTTCCTGGGAAGGCATTGCGTGGGTTACACGCCATGTCATCGGGCAACATCAGAATAATCTGCGAATCAGGGATGCCGAGACGTTTAACGGTGCGGTAGAGAGAGAGGACATTGGCAAGGTGACGGTAATTGAACCAGAAGCGAGAGGTAGAGACCAGGACCGCCCAGTTGGAAGTATGCTCGGCGGATGTGAGAACTATGAGGGCAACGGCGAAGAAGAGGATTGTGCCGAGTGAATTCATGGTGGAAGTTGGAGGTTATAGTCTGTAAAAATAACTGGCGCGAGGGCACGTAAAGTGTTAGGATTCCAAAATCCTCTTCGGGTGGAAGATGTGATATAAGGAGCTGCAACCCTAAGGAGGGAATCGTGATCCGTGTTTGGTGTTGAGTACGAAGTGTATTACCAAGCTGCTCCGGCAAAACCACGGCTCTTGCATCACCCGCGGCATCTCCGCCGCGGAGCAGTAGCTGTGAATAACATTCTCTCATCGAACTTCCTCCACCAAAGCATACCATGGCTCCAGATCGGGGTTCACCACCTTCGGGCCTCACACCTGGCGACAATGAAGACGGAGATTTACAAATATCGAGTAGTAGCTCTAGTTCCCGGCACAATCGGCCTGCAAACCCCCTCCGACAACGCCATCCTCATCGAAGCACTGCCCAAAGATATTTTGCCGAACACGCGAGTGAGCCTCAGAGTTTTACTATCCGTGGAGTCCTTGTTGGTCTTGTTATAGGAGTGGTTATATGCTTCTCTAATATGTATTTTGGTCTACAAACGGGGTGGGTTAGCGGCATGGCAATGCCATCCGCACTCATCGGCTTCGCATACTTTAAGACTGTTGCTCGCTACATTGACTATCCGTTCACCCCTGTGGAAAATGTCCTTGTTCAATCAGTGGCGGGATCGGTGGGGACAATGCCTCTTGGGTGTGGCTTTGTAGGGGTAATACCTGCATTAAATTATCTATTGAAACCAGAAGAGAACGGCCCACTAGAGATAAGCTTATGGAAACTCATCGTCTGGGCTGTAGGAATTTGCTTTTTTGGGGTGGTTTTTGCTGTTCCTCTACGAAGAGAAGTGATAATCCGCGAGAAGCTTAAATTCCCCAGTGGGACGGCTACGGCTCTCATGATACGGGTCCTGCATGGAGACCAGAAATCTATCAACCAAGCTTTGGAGGGCAGCGGCGATGAACCGGATAGTCTAGTCCAAGAGCAGCAGGCATTGCTTGAGCCCCCGCTATCGAATAACATGGAGGCAGATCACAACCTCGTATCATCCACCACCGAACAAATAGACGAAGGTGTGAGACTAGGCCAGCAGGGCGATTGGAAAGCCAAGATCCGGCTTCTATTCATCTCTTTTGCTGTATCAGCAGGATACGTATGTATTTCAGATAATGTAAATCATTCCTCGCAGTTACTCATCATCATGCTAGACACTCGTCTCGTACTTTATTCCTCAACTTCATGGGATACCAATTCTGGGTCTTCCACTCGCACGCAATTGGCTTTGGAAACTAAACCCGTCGCCCGCCTACGTAGGACAGGGTATAATTATGGGACCTGCAACAACTCTCCATATGTTCCTTGGTGCAATCGTAGGTTGGGGTGTCCTATCTCCCCTCGCGCAAAAGAAGAAATGGGCGCCTGGGCCAGTCGGTGATTGGAGCAGTGGAAGCAAAGGTTGGATCGTCTGGATTAGCCTTGCAATTATGCTTGCCGATTCTCTTGTCAATCTCGGATGGCTTATCCTTCGGCCTCTAATATCCTATGGCCGCATCTATCTACCCAAGTTACGGGAAACGCTGCATGAGCACACCTGGAAAGAAATTTTAACCCTTAATATTCGCTTCAGAAAGGGATATTCCTTGCTGAGCGATGGCTCGTCTCCGAATTCCACAGATCCTCTCACTGCTTCTGTCACTGCTTCCAAGCATCACCTCTCGTCAGATGCAGCACCAGATGCCCCACCTGCGCATCTCATCTCCAACCGCACTACGGTCATTGGCCTGGTCCTCTCCTTAGGTCTCTGCATTATTGCGGTTCATGTCTCTTTTCCATCTCTAATACCAGTTCACCTTACCATATTGGCTTTAGTCCTCGCACTTCTGCTCTCTATAATGGGAGTCCGTGCCCTAGGAGAAACCGATCTCAACCCTGTCTCCGGCATCTCAAAGCTTACACAGCTTCTCTTCGCACTCGTCACTCCAACCACAGGCCCAGCCGCTAGGAACTCTGTCATCATTAATCTTCTCGCAGGCGCAATCTCAGAGTCTGCAGCTCTGCAAGCCGGTGACCTGATGCAAGATCTCAAAACCGGACACTTGCTAGGCGCCGCGCCGAACGCGCAGTTCTGGGGCCAGATCATAGGGTCAGCCGTAGGCGCTGTAATTTCTGCAGGCGTATATAAACTATACACTAGGGTTTATGAAATACCTGGTGGCATGTTTCAGGTCCCTACAGGGTACGTGTGGGTGTTTACGGCGAGGCTAGTCACTGGGAAGGGCTTGCCGCCTATGGTTGCAGAGTGGGCAGCAGGCGCGGCGGTGGTGTTTGCGATAGGCACGGCAGTGAGGGTTTGGGGAAATATCAGGAAGCAGAAAGGGTTGGCTGGATGGTGGGTTGATTGGATTCCTGGTGGAATCGCAGTTGCCGTTGGTGAGTCTTCCTGCTTATCCCCTTTATCTCCAAAGTTATATGGTACAATAAGCGCATCTCCCTGACTCGGTTTGTTCTAGGCATGTACAATGTCCCGTCGTTTACCCTTGCACGGACCATTGGCGGAGTACTGAACTGGTGGTGGACCAGATATAAGGGAAAGTCAGAGACACCGATTATCGTCCTGGCAAGCGGACTTATCCTGGGCGAGGGCTTGTTTAGTATCGTTAACTTACTGTTGGCAAGTCTGAACGTGCCACATCTTTAAATTAGCTGTTCGCCGCATAATAGTAATGGACATATTGCAGTAGTTGAAGTCGAGCTGAAGTCGCATCCAGCTTTGGCGATTCGCTTCGAAACCCTGGATGCTATTCGAATTTGCGGCGCGGGGAAGCTTGCATGCTTTAACGTTGAACGGTAAAGTTCGGTGCAGCCCAGCAACCCAACACCCCAGGTTTTGACAGCTTTGTCCAGACGCTTCCCCATCACGTACCGCGGGGTAAGATTGCGTCATCCATCTTCCCCGTGCCGCCGGCGGGGGAGCGTTGGCGGGAGAACAGCAGATGCTACTCTTCAATCGCGATGGCCAGAAAATGGACGGCATTGTTTTGAAAGTAGTATCGCGACAGTGGCTGGGCCGGCTTGGGTGACGTCTACCTTTCTAGACGACCTGCGCCCTGTTGACTCCAACGGACTCCAAAAAACATACTCACGCCTGCGCAACACGCGCACAAGACTAGGCCTGCACCTCAGCGCCCTCATTTCCGAAGACCATGATATCGCGGAGCGTTAGGAGCTGCTTTGGTCCCAGATCAGGCTAGTGCTGAGAGAGCCGTTTGCAGAATTCTGGGGCGTGTTCACAATGGTGCTGTTTGGAGATGGTAGCGTGGCTCAGGTGCTACTGAGCGCAGGAGAGACCAGTGCGCCTAGAAGGGATGGATTTAGACCTTACCAAAGTATTTCTTGGGGGTAAGTGCGTTATATACAGTGTGGTTTTGTTCGGGTATATGAGCTGAGATTTACGATCTACGCGTAGTGCCGTACTTTTTGGCTCGGTTGACCACATATGGTACCTAAAAGAGGGAACAGGTTGAGCTTCTGCGCTAACCTAGGTCCACTGCAGTCCTGCCCCTAAGGAAGAAAGGGAGAGCGATGAGGCCTTGGAGGCCACTGAAAGGGTTCGAGTGTGAGTCCTGCAGCGGCAGTCCACGATACGACGGCTGAGGTTCGACTCTATAATGATAGATGTTTTTCGGGGGCGAAAATAATCTAAGTGAGGGGGGATGTGGTTTTGTTCGGGTATACGAGCTGAGTCAACGACGCACTTTTTGACTCGGTTGACCAGCACAGTGCCGAGAGATCATGATGAGAGAAGAGCAGACAGGGCGTTGTTTTACTATTGAATGCTATTATGAGGCTTGATGCTATTGGTTTCTAACTGATGGGACGAGACCATGGAAATTTGAATTGATACATACTTTGTACTATCAAGGTAATTTACTACTGTAGGAGGATGACGTTTCTAGGTGCCCGGGGCTGTAGTTTTGTAGTTATAAGAACGAGCTGCGCCTCCCCTCTCCCAACAGCCGACCGGCCGCTTCACCGTGCACTCCCCCTTTGGCCTACATCCAACGCTGGCTCGTCGCTGTGCGGGCAGATCTCAGCTCTGAGGCGGGAAGCTGGCACGGTCGCCGGAAGGGCCGCCAGCGGGGCGACCGCCAAACTCGGAGGGCCAACAGAGTCGGGTGCTTATGTAGCAGAGCACTTTGGTGGATTTCGGCCAAAGCCAAAAGCGGTTTAGAACAAACGCGACTGCTACCGCGTCCACCAGACCATCCGTATCACTCCCAAGACGCCAAATATCTTTCTGCTATTCACATATACCTCTATCAAGACCGAAGAATTCTTGCCATGAGCGATACTATGGAAGTACCCTAGCTCAAAATATTTCCTTCCGGCACGTCTTTTCTAGCCCCTCAGCGCGTCAAGTTTTTATACAATTGATTCAAGTATTCGACAATGTACCTCCCACGCAGCATAATATCCCACCTTTACCTCCATCTTCTCCGAACTCATCATCCTCTCTCTCCGCCTGTGCTTCTCCTAGTAGCACTCGAGCCCGACGCGCTTTGCGCTTGCCGAATCCTTACCGCACTGCTAAAACGCGACTATATTCCACATAAGATTCAGCCAATTGCTGGTTATGGCGACCTTACACGAACTGGGGAAGAGCTGGTACGACCCATGCGAACAACGGATGGTGGTAGTGGTGGTGTTGTTGTTTGTCTTGGCGTTGGAGGCCTGGTTGATCTGGAGGCGATGCTGGGGCTGGAAATTGATGAGAATGGTGAAGGTGGGACAGGTGATGTGGAAGTTTGGGTGCTGGATGCAAGAAGGCCTTGGAACCTGGCAAACGTATTTGGTGCACCTCCTGGTGATGATGCTCAGAATGGCGAGCTAGCGAGAGGACAGCTTGGAGTGGACCAAGGCCGAATATCTCAATCTTATAAACCGGGAAGAGGAGGTATTATAGTGTTTGATGATGGTGATATCGAAGAAGAATTAGGGGCAGAACGAAACGCGTACTGCGCGCTTGCAGAAATGCCAGAGGTCGACGAGGATGACGATGAGACAGACGGCTCTGATTCGGAGAGCGAGGATGGAGAAAAGGAACCTCCAGTATCTGGGCAGGCTCCGAAGAAGCGAAAATCATGGGCAGACAGTGGTGACGAGAGCGAAGAGGAGCATGAGGATGGGCCACCGAGGCAAAGGCGAAGAAGTAATTCAGTAAGTTCGACCCCGTACACCATACCAGCTATGTCACTTACCCTTCCTCAGTCTCGTTCAATATCATCCTCTCCACGACGTCCAGCACGGCACGGCCTTCTCTCAACCTCTAATCGCGTTCGTGGCTCCTCCGACTTCTCCCACTCCGATTCGCCCCCAAGTCGCTCTTCATCTCCAGTCCTCCCTAAACAACCTTCCGCACGCACGCTTCGTAAGCGTCTTCTCAAGCTACGTCGCAAGCATGAGTCTATACTTCACGAATACTATTCCCTAGGAGCCTCCTACTCTGAACCCGTCTCCTCTATCATCTACTCGCTAGCTTCAGAACTAGGTCGTGAAGACAACGACCTCCTCTGGAATGCAATAATAGGCGTTAGCAGCCTCGAACTATATGGACGCACACTCCATGGTGTAGGCCCTAGTCCACTCTCTACTGCCGGTGGATCTTCAGGCTGGAATGGTGATCGCGGAGAGCGCATCCGCGCGATCTTGCGGGATGAAGTGCGCCGCCTTAATCCTATTGATGTTAAAGACATCGCCCGTGAAGCAAGTCTAGGAGATTCGGGCGGTGCGATACCAACGCATGCACGCTCGCCAACAGATATGTCCATACGACTCTCACCGGAACCACGTTTCCTTCTAATCCGCCATTGGAGCTTATATGACAGCATGCTTCATTCGCCTTACCTTTCTGCAAGACTTCACATCTGGAGCGATGTTGGCCGGCGCAGACTGCACAAATTACTAGCCAAAATGGGTGTCAGTCTCACACAATGCAAGCAGAACTACACGCATATGGATATGGAACTTAAACGCGGCTTGCGCGAACGACTCCTGAAATTCGCTCCGGTATACGGCCTCGACGGATTAGTCCCACCGCCTTCTGAACAAGGATTGGGAAAGGAGGGATGGGGTTTCGTACGATGTTGGGGTTGGAAAGCATGTTTGAGCGCCGTCGACGCAGGCATTGTTCTAGGCGCTATATTGGAGGTCGGAGATGCGAAAAGCCTAAACCAGTCCAGTCTAGACGTCGCAAATTTTGCAGAGACCCGAGAGCACGGCGAAATGGCCATTGCTTCGAACAACAGGGAAACGGCAAACGCAAACGACCAAATTGTGGAAGCAAGGGATGATATCCAAGACCGCATCACGTCACGCTTTTGGACCGCCTACGATGCGCTATCCTCTATCGATCTGCTGGTGTCGCACATCCCCACCGCGCAGCATCTACATCGTGCCATTCTACGGACCGGCACTAGTCTGATTGAAAAAAAACAAATTCGACATCTTCGTGCTTTCCGCATGGCTGTCGTCAAAGAGGGGCCGGATGTGCAACTCTTTACACACCCTGGAGCTTTAGTCAAGCTGGCTTTATGGGTCGCTGAGGCAATTGGCGAGCTAAACGGTGTGAAAGGAAAAAGGAGAGGCGGGGAACTGGTAATGGCCGGTTTGGATGATGCTCGCGGAGTATATGTGGTTGTAGGGCTAGGTGGTGGAAGGGGTGTTGGGTTGACTAAAGAGCGAGAAAAAAGAAGAGAAGATAGGCGGAAAGAAAAGGAAAAGCGTAAAGAACAGAAAGGTAAGGAGAGAGAGAAGAAAAGACAGGCACGTATCGAGCGCAATCTTGCGAACGGGCTTGATGAAGATGAAGGCGAGGATGACACTGAGGAAGAGAGCGAGGCGAGCGAGGGAAGTGATAGTGAGAGTGAGATGGAAGTAGAAGAGAAGAGGAAACGAGGGTACGGACGCAATCGGTTCGGAATTGCATTTCATGAGGTTACAGAGGAAACAGGAGCACGGGTAAAGATTGATAGCTTCGAACATTGCGTTGTTGAGGTTAGAAAGGAGGATCTTAGTGGGTTTCTGGAAAGCTTGAGCATGAAGGCTGTAGTCGGTTAGGTGGTATAGGACTGGGTAATGGTTTTGTGACGAGGCATGATTTGGGAATGTATAGCATTGCAGGCGGCGTACTGGGGATATCCTATCATATCTATTGCATTACTATCTTGTTCGAGAGAATATATGGCTTAGCTACATAGTAACTGTGGAAGAAGTACTTTTTTATCTCCAGGTGCCAAAAGATTGTGGAACTCTCATCACATGACTTGGCAACTGTTGACAATTTTTGGGGCCGCTGGCCTCTCACCACCATCCTGAGATAAAGGGTAGCCGAGCCGCACCGACCAGACCCTTGTTCCGAATGCGGGCCACGAAGTCCTACTGCACGCGTCCTCGTCGCCGCGGCTGGAAATAATCATCACGGAAGTCTTTCTGATGGATAGCTAAGTGTAGAGGCGATGGATAATGGTTTGTAGCTCGTCGCTGCAGGGTGTTGGGGCACGAAGTTAGTGCGATGAAAATTTCATTGACGCGCCGACCGCACCACAACCACATTACCTACTGCCTCCGCTTGGGCGATGCGATTATCTATCTAGGGAGGTCTATTAAGGGAAACTGGGATATGAAAACCGCCTGACGTACGTCTACCTGGCTTGTAGCTAGGCCCGAAACTGGCCTTATCTAGCTAGCCGATGCGGACGCGTCTTAGACGTACGATAGGATACCCTTGGGCTTGCACTAGCTCTGAGACCGAGAGAGGATACGGTGAGGGCATAGAGAACCTCTTTTTATGAGAACTTGTTAAGGTTAACGCGTCGTAGATCCCTCGTACGAAACTTGTTAAGGCCCCATCTAGAGAACTCGTTAAGGCCCTTCACGAGGGCCTACCTAGTACGCTAGGAGACTTAGAGGAGGGTCTTAATAGACGTGGTGCGCGCGACCTGGACGGTGGCTGGACGACTCGACGAGGCGGGTACTATTAAAGTAAAAGGGTTCTGAGTGTGAGAATTTTTCTTCCAACCTTTCTTCAACCTCAACCTCTCAACCTCTCAACCTCTCACCCCTAGCCAGTGACCACATACCCCTGCAAGATCGGCTGTAAATCCCTTTGCTTAATGCTGCAAAACCCTTACTCCACATCGGGTTAGATCAAAACGATGTCCTTTAATCCAGAAAGACTCCCGGCATGTTACTTATGCGGCATCATAGGCTTCACGATGGAGACCTGTCCAGAATGTAGGCCGTGTGCCTACTGCAAGGAGAAAGGTCACACAAAGTTTGAATGTCCAAAAGCTCCTCTATGTCGAAACTGTAATAGAAAGGGACATCCGACACATCGATGTTGCTCTAGTATAAACTAACATCCACAATCAAATCTACCGCCGGTTACTTCGCAGAACAAGACACGCCGACGCCCCTCCAGGACAAACCAACATCCACAATCAGATCCACCACTAATTACTTCGCGGAGCAATGAGCCGCTAGGAGAAAGCCTGACCAATCGTTCGTTCCGCAAGTGGCATAGCTTAAATGTCTCTATTACCTGCCCACCCCAAAGCCTTGAGACTTCAAATGATATGCCTGTAAGTAATATCTTTCTATGGGGACATGGCACAGGGCAAACCGGCCAAGTTAAAACGTAATCTAATTCGTCTTTTAGAATGATGTCAATGTAACACCGGAGATCGTTTTCCCAAACCTGGAACAAACAATACACCAATTGGTTTCCGGCCTAGTACGCAACACTTACTCAGAAGTTGAGGACCTAGGTCACTACAGGCGGCAACACGAGCAAAGCTCTAGGTGGTAGAAACATAGGCCAGCTTCGGCGGCCCTATGGCGTAAGGCGACTTAAAGGAGGGTCTTAATAGGCGTGGTGCACGCAACCTGACGAACATATTCAACATATATGGGGGAGGCCTCGGAGGAATCACAGGCCAGTCGGACGAGAACTCGATAGTTAGACACAGGCCAGCTCATGGAAAGGGGGGACACAAGCTTAGTTAGTGGAGAGGGTGGAGCAGGTTGCCCGGCGTGGAATCTGGTCTGTGGCCCACTCTGCAAGCTTACTGCAGTTATTAGTCCTAACGCCAACCATAGTTGCCAATTTCCTCTGCATTCTCTATTCTTCAACCTCAAAAAGTAGACCCTTACAAGGGTGTAGCCAGTGCGGGTCGGCCGCCCTCCCTGCTAGCGGTGGCAAAGCGCAACCTACGCCAGACCGAAAACGTGTCCGACCAGTCCAGGCAGGATGTTAGCCTTACATGGCCGAAGTACATGTTACATCTGACCAACCACCTCACTAGGAAAAGCCAAACTCCATATACTAGGCCCTCTGTAATCTAATAGTACCGAGTAGAAAAAGAGCGCCCAACCCTTTGCGAGCATTCCATCCAGGCATAGAGAAAGCCTAACCTAAAATTCTCATTCGATATCTGATTCTCGATATGGTCGCGCAGCTCCTTTCCACATTGATCCACACCCGACTTGTGGAGAGTTGCTACGAGGTTGGCTAGTTCTATGGCCGCAGGAAGAAAGCGGTACTTCTTGGGGAAATGCTTCGCGGCTTCAACCTGCATAGAATCGGATATGACCGTGGTGACGCCGCTCAGCGCTGCTTCAAGAGGAGTGATTCCTAGAGTCTCATAGCGGGAAGGACAGACAAAGATTCCATTTTGCTGAGCATATTCAAAGAGTGTATAAAGGGTATCCTTTGGCAGTTTGGGTATCACTTCGAAAGATCTAGCGTATTGTGTCGGGACCCTTTCAAGCAGTTTTGCACGCCGGATGCTGTCGTCGTCATCATCTCCAGCGATCAAAACAGTGACAGGCTGACCACGTGAGAGTAGTTCTACCGCTGCATCTACTAGAAGGTCGATATTCTTGAAGTAGTCGAGGCGAGCCACAGCGGTAAACAAGAATATCTCATCACAGTGGACTACATAGTTTTTCGTCGCGTTGATGCTTATCGGGTAGCCCGTAATACGCATCGAATGGATGGGAGGGCACAGTCCAAACATCTTCAAGGGGTCTATGCCACATCTCAGCAGATACTTTCCTTGAAGGTGGGAGTGCTGGAACACAAATGCATGGTCTCGGGTTTTGAGGTGTTTGATTCCCGAACTTTGCTGTATTTGTAGATGTCGAGCCTTTTGATGACTGCCGAATGCCACTGCTGCCAACTCTTCTGAAAAGTGGCTTGCGAAGTCTTCGTAGAAAGGACCGTGATGTGTTACACAAAAAGGAAGTTGATTTGGGTGGTAATCCAGTAACGTATCAGTCTGATAGTAGAGCATTGGAGGGCGAGCTGAGCCGGCTGCCAAGAGTTCGGAGGCAGTGGATATGGCATTCTCCAGGAGCATGGCTTGCATGCCGAAGTGGAAGCTGACTGTGGCGCACAAAACCGAATTTCGAAGCTCCATGGTTATAGACGGCCACTCGAGGTCTTCCTGCCTCTTGTACAGGATCATTCCACAGAAGGCATGAACGTCTTTCAACACCTGTACTGCCGACATCGCAAAGGCAGTAGCACCGACCTTTGAGGCGGAATATGCAGAGTCGGGGAAATAGTTATAGTTCAGTACAACTATTCCCGGTAGCAAGAAGCTGGTATGTTCGGTCTGGGTATCCAAGGCATTGGACATGAGCCGTATGTCTGAAGTACATAAGTATATATCTCCTCATGAGCGACTAGTAGTCTTACGCGAGCTTTGCAGGGACAAATCTTTGATATCCATGATCATGAGCTTAGCCTAAGTAGGTTATCTCAACGAAGGGTCGAGCTAGGCCTTAGGACTACACTGACGCTTGTTGCAGTGTGAAATACCTAAAGGAGAAATAATAAGGCAGAAAGCACCATGTTCAACTCTCCGCGTTACTCTGATGTAGTGGTTCCTGTACTCCATATTTAACATCAACCTATGTCCGAAACCCAGAGCAGCAACGACAATGCATTGCAAAGATGGACAGGAACATTCCAATAATGCAATGTAGAAAGAAGACCAGCATGCAGCGCCAGAAGTGATCGACAGCAGGAACGCGCATATCTCGCACGCTATAGTAGTAACATATATCCAACATGACACAGGACTGTACTGCGAGAATGCGGCGTAGAGAGTCGGTGACCGAAAAATCAGATGTAAGATGGCCCGTCTATCCTCTTAGGGGTAGTAATGTACAGTGCACGGGATCCCTTTGCTAACTCTGATTGAGCATCATAGAGTCATGATGGCGATAGGGTTAAGGCCTGACGCACGAAGTCGTGACCAATATACGTAAGTATTCGTGGTCAAAATGCTCAGTATACCCACGACTCTGTGTCTGTTCGCGAGAAGTTGAGTCTGTCTACAAGGTCGTAAGTCCAATCTTTGTGCCCTCCTTTGAATCCTGGAGCTCTTGAATTAATTCATGAGGTTTCCTCGATCTATCGCACGATTAGGAGTCTATCCGGGAGTAGCTACCTGACGTGGCCATGAGGTCGCGACCGGGCTTCCGTCAAAGAATCCAATGCTAAAGGGCGGCCATCAATCCTGCAGTTGGAATAACCGGTGCGCAGAGTTGTGGCGTTGTAGGAGGTGGAAGGAACGAGGCGTTCTGGATGCGAGAATTTACCACGACGTCCCTTGTACCTATCTGTGCCGCAACGACCAAACCGCTTCCAGAGGTCTCCGAAAGATGTTCGTCCGGACATGATACTTGCAAACCGAGTTCGCTGCGGCATTACCAGGTTGGAAGTATTCGTACAGCGTTCTCCAAGAAGCTTGGAGGATCGGGATAGCTGTAGCAATGTCAACTTCCAGTGTCAACTCGTTGTATTCCGCCTTAAGCAGCACACCTTATTACCGCATTACCTTCCATAAAGCGCCGTCTAACTAGAGCGTAAGCTTCTAAGCTTACCCCGAGTAACAAGTTTCGAAACTCTCCCCTCTTCAACCGTGCTTTATCGACTCGTAAAAGTTCGGCGAGGGATCCCTGCTTCCTCCTTACGGCCAAAAACCCGACCGCTGGCCAATAGTCGTGTGATTATAGACGCGGAATCGGCATGCTTAAAGTTCGATGCTCGATAGGCGTTTGTGCATGAAGAAAGGAACGGATAAGAGTAAGCGATCTACAACGGATCGTTGCTTGGGTTGACACACAGGCATATGATTATAAATCGTGGGAGACTTGAGTACCCAAAATCTTGCAGAAAATTCCCCACAAATCACGCTCATACGTTGAAGCACATGCGGCGAAGCAAGATGACGGTAGTTCACTCACCGTGTGCGTGGTCCATGGCAACTACATATACTGATTCAGAGGTGAAAAGGGTGGCTGCGCCAAGGCACTCTAAGCCTATTTGAGAGATTCGCGCTGCAATAGGGTAACATGACAAGGTGGTATCAGCGTGCAACTCCAACCTTTACATTTGATTCCTTCCGCAACAGCCCAGTATCGGACGTTTATTCCAAATGGCGGGGATTTGCCACGTCATCAGATTGCCCGGACCGGAGCTGTAGTTTCGGGGAAAGTGGCGAAAATCGAATTAAGCCAGCCCACAAAGCACCAACAATTCGCTATGCAATAACCTCAATAAATACCAAGCCGACATTACTATTTCCCAAAGAGTCAACCCCTTCGGTCCTCCTCTCCCAACCCTCTTCTGCTCTCCATCATTCCCCCTCACTGTGTGAAGGAAACAATTCATTATGGATATTCGCACGGATCAGTATCCCGAGCCGGCAATCCATGAAAGTTCCAAATCTCAAGCAGAAGGAAGTTGGAGCGAGCGCAGGGCCGTAAATCATGCAACGCACTCTTCGACCCAAAATTCTTGGGTGACTAGGAGACGCAAGATTGGGAAAGTCCTCTTACCCGCTTATGCATCTCCACCTGTTCAACTTGCTTTGGTCGCCTTTATCAGTTTCCTCTGCCCTGGAATGTGGAACGCTCTGAACGGTCTTGGTGGTGGAGGACTGGTGCAAGCGGAACCGGCAAATAACGCAAATGTGGCACTCTACAGCACTTTCTCTGTGGCAGGCTTTTTTGCTGGTATTGCCACTAACAAATTAGGGGTCAGAGCCACACTAAGTCTTGGTGGGCTTGGGTACTCCCTTTACTCCTCAAGTTTGCTCTGCTACAAGCATACCCAGAACTCAGGATTTCTGCTGTTCGCCGGGCTACAGTTGGGACTGTGTGCTGGCCTCTTCTGGGCAGCTCAAGGAATGGTAATGATTTCTTATCCTACCGAGGAGTCCAAAGGAAAATACATCTCCTGGTCTTGGATGATATATAATATGGGAGCTGTGATAGGCAGTATAGTAAGTCATCAGCGATTGTAGTATTTATGGGTTTATAGTTAATCCTGCCTATTATAAAAGATTGCACTCGTCCAGAACATTCATTCTGAAGCTAACGACGTTGGCGACATTACCTTTTATGTCCTCATTGCTCTTTCGCTCCTTGGAACCATTCTAGCGCTACTACTTTGCGAAGCCAGACAGGTTGAAAGAGCCGACGGCTCGCGAGTTGTCCTTCCGCAGACCCTTACTTGGAAAAGTGAGCTGATAGGGCTACTGGAAACACTCAAGCACGACTCTTATATTCTACTCTTTTTTCCCATGTTCTTTGCGTCGAATTTCTTCTACCCATATCAATTCAACACATTCAATCTTGAAACGTTCACTATCCGTACAAGATCTTTGAATAACACCTTGTACTGGCTTTCTGAGATCGCAGGTGCTTATCTTGCGGGATATGCACTAGACTCGGCCCGTGTACGTCGCTCTTTACGAGCAAAGATTGCTATGGGAGTCTTGCTCATTCTCACGTTCGTAGTATGGAGTGGAGCATATGTATGGCAAAAGAAAGAATCTGAGTCAACAACAAGTATTATTGGAGGTTCTGTCAAGAAAGATTTCTCCGACTCTGGCTATGTGGGCCCAGTGATTCTTTACCTCTCTTTTGGTCTTTTTGCAGCTGCATGGCAGACCTGTCTTTACTGGTAAGATCCGCAGCAACCTCATATTATGATGACTTCGGCTAAAGTCTACTCTAGGTTTATTGGTGCCTTGACGAACGATAGCCGTAAGCTCGCCAACTTTGCCGGCTTCTACAAAGGCATACAATCCGCAGGGGGAGCAGTTAGTTTCCGTGTCAATACATTGGGTATATCTTCCGTGAATGAGTTGGTGACCTGTTGGGCTTTGCTTACTGCATCTTTATTCATTGCTGCTCCAGCCACTATTAGGAAGATTCGGGATCACGAGTAAAGGTTGTCGTAGGTAGGGAGGACAGTTCAGCCTAGCTGAATGCAAAATTTACCGAGTGTTGAGAAAGTTGTTTATTGATTTTCCTACTATATGGTCGGCATTAACTAAAAAGCGCCGAGCCTGCTGTTTTACATACAAAAAACGTCAGAAACGGAAGACATTGACAGCGACTTCGAACCCTACGCCATCTTCAAGAAAATCGACATAACGTGGCCCTACTTCAAAAATGCCCCGGCCCAGCTCACTGATGCTTGGAGCATCAGCTTTGACGGTCATGAGGACGCCACAAATGTGAATTGACACACAGCACATCTTGAGACTGTCGGCCGCCAATGTGGAGTTGGCAAGAACTCAACCAAGAGCGTCCGCGTAAAAGTATAGGAACCTCGAGCATGAGCTGAAGGAATGCGTGCAATACGCACTAAGGATTACAACTACTATTCCCAAATGGATTCAATTCGATGCAGTAAACCAGCCCGTCAATGGTTCCAACGGCAATCATGTGGGCAATCTGAAATATGCCGTTACATGCCAAGTATCTCCAGGTCTGGACTGCACAATGCGCAAAGTTATACAGGATGGACTCCAGGCAGGGGCATTGGTTCCAGAGTTAGCCCTTATTTGGGGCTCGTCGAGTGCTCTTATCACCGCATCCTGTGGTGTGGGTGGGTGCTAAGGAATTTTGATAATGGTTAGCATTCCAAAGCCTTGCGTTGGTTGACTACTTATGTGATATGTGGGAATTTATTTTTGGGTATGCCTTTATATCTATATTCATCTTCCCAATTTGTACTGGTACACTAGTCTTTAGAATATAATGAAATCCAATAAAGCCATGCTTTAGCTTTATGTTATCAAACATGCATAGTAACCTCACCTATTAGGCACATGTTATCATCTGAGAATACGGCGTCTCCAAACAGCGACAACAGGACGTTTACGACAGTTCCGGCTATATTCGCAACAGTATCGTGGAATAATCCAACACAGCTCAATTGCAAGTAAGAGCTGACTAACATTCTAATTTAATGCTCTATTTTTATCGAATTATTGATGTGACTTCCGATTAAAGATAGTTTCATGATGCTATGTAATATAAATATCACTTTTCGGCCATAATTGAGCGCTATAATTCATAAGTGTAGCAAAATAGACCCGCCAACGGTATTCAGAACATCTCGATGTCGGCGTAGTTAACGAGGAGGTCTAAAATCTACTCGTACGTCGTCCGTGACTGCGTCTCAAATGGATTGATATCGCGTTTGAGACAGCGCGGCGGGGTTTAGGAAAACGGGCGGCAGGCCTGTGCCAGCATCCTCTCCTAATGCGCCACTAGTTTCTGCTTCCCTAACACGGTGATATTGTGTGCACCAACGGGGCCTAGCTTGACGGTCATGTTACCGAAAGGGCCCTCCTTCACGCATTCTCCACCTAGCCCGTGGCTCGTCCAATCACTTGAGCCGTTTCCGTGCGTGATAGAGACGCTATTTCCGCTAACACTGTACGGCGAGCCATCAAAAATAGGCGAGTTCTGAGGGGCTCGATGATTGGACAGCTGAGAAAACCACTGACGGCTGATAACCTTCATATCCGCATTCTTCTCTCAGCGTTGTTTTATAGGTCCAGACGTAGTAGCGATGCTAGGAAAGGAATATAGCCTAAGCAATAAATTCTATTATCAACAGTGATTGCTTTTGATTATAGGTTTTGCACATATAGCCAAAGAAAAGGAATGAAATGGGGGCTTACACTATAATGAATGATTCTCGTTTGAACAGCTATCGAGTTGTCGATCGGCCAATTGGCCCAAAAAGACCGGTCCTCTTGGCGGAGCTAAATTGGACGTATTTTATCGGTTGACAAAAGTCATCGAAATGATGTTTAGTTCCCGGAAGGTCAAGGCGCGCAGCTTTTGATTGGAGACACGTCACTGCGTCTGTGTACGCTTTTCTCTCATGCTTTGGTAGAGCACCCTTTTATCCATGATTAAATGATTTAACAAAGTTGAGAGGAGCTATCCCATGCGCCGTCGAGGCGCTACCACGATTTGTGGCCCGTGCGCAAACACCAGAACATCAAAAATATAGACGATTTGGTTGGTTCGCTTACCAGAGCGCCTATATCGACGGCACATGCGATATCTTACCACTCCTTACGGACAACGACATTAGAGAGAGAACACGCAGAAGCAAACCCTAAATTTCCAGGCCTACCTTTGCAAGATCTTGAAATTTTATGCGGGCTGCTTCGTTCTTCTTAGCGTCGAAGACACTTTCTGTCAACCGATAAAATACGTCCTATTTGGCTTCGCCAGAAGGACCAGTCTTTTTGGGCCAATTGGGCGTTCGACACTTTCTCCAGCGGTTGGCACAGCTGCTATAGGGCTCAGGATGTACGCAGCACAAAGTATCAGGATCGCAGAGAACCAAACTGGCATGCTGATTTTACATCCGCAGCCACTGGATGTATGCAGAGTCGTTCTGATATGAGACGATGGGGGAAAAGGTCGGGGTACTTGACCCAGAGAGTGAGTGGTCTCTCTTAGACGCTTGTGGCCGCAGCGATGGCCCTCAGGATAAATTTCAGTACAACTGCAGAGAAGAGAATTGGAAGCGCTGCAATTTTAGATATACAGTAATACGGCTTGGTAGAAAGCCGGGCTGTCCATGCGGGCATATTTCCGAATCTATGGCCAAGAAATTCTGCGCTTAGAGTCTCAAGGGTTACCCTCGTCTTCGAAGGCAAGCAAGGCTGCAGGGTGGACGATTACAGTGGAGTGCATTGCGTTAGTTACAAGCTGTAGCCAACCAGGACAATTCTCCAGGGCCACAAAAACGGTTTTTGCGTGCAGCCACAGCCGTTCGCTACAATTACTATATACAAGTTGGTGGCCATTAAGCGAAATTGGATTTGCATCTCGACAAAGGGGGGGAAGCTGGCCGTGCACCGACCTGTAGAGCAGCAGCAGCAAGCCTGGACTGGAGTCAATTCAGCAATTACCACGAAGGCAGCTGGAGTTATAGCATCACCACGTGTATTCCACGTTTATTATTCCGTGGTATGATACGGAAAGCCTTTGACTAGACTGTGGGAGCTCATAAAAAACTTCGGAATGACTGGCTTTCAGTCATGCGGAAGCCATAGCCCCGCATGACATATTCCACCGGCATGGGCTGTAAAATTCATCGAGCTCTGTCCATACCTCCACAACATCACGTCTACACCAAAGTTCATCCTTCACTATTTCTGTGGTACTCTCGTTTGACAATTCAAGTGGCTCAGTTACAAGCCGCCCAGATTTTCCAGTCCCTGCATGCTTCTTGGTTTGCAGCCTGTTGCGCCACGCGTCGCGCTCACAATCTGCACGATGCCGCCTAGTCCTTCGGTTGTAATAATCGTTAGGTAGGTCATAGCAGCAATCGAAAGTTACATCACAGCTATTTTCTGTCTATAGGAGCTTGCTAACTTGTCGTTACACAGACATGGAGCTCGACTTGATGCAGCTGACAAGACTTGGCACCTCACATCCCCAACTCCCTACGACCCACCTTTGACTTATGGTGGTTGGACTCAATCGAAAGCCCTCGGTACCCGGATAGCGAGCTTGCTGCATGCTAGAGGAGAATCAGCTGACGATGGCGTGGAGGCGAACGGAACAAATAATGCTGTGGATGACCTTGATTTTGGACCTCTCGATGGACCCACCGAGTTGAAAAACCCTACGAAAGCCCATCGTACTACAAAGCGAAAGCACAAGATCATAATACACTCGTCACCTTACCTACGGTGTGTGCAGACTTCAATCGCTATCAGTGCTGGTATTGCCCAATTCCAGCCCAGTCAAGATTCTGCTGGGAAAAGAAGCAATTCTCCTAGAGGCAGAATGGGAACAAACCTTCGATCTGGATCTCCGAGGCCCCGCGCAGCGGAGTCTACCTCCCCAGCGTTGACCTCTATCCTAGAGCTAGAGGACCACCCTACCCTAAATGTCTTCCGCAAGTCGTTGAGAAGAAAGGCACTTGAGAAGACGACGTTGCGAATAGATGCTTTCCTCGGAGAATGGCTCTCACCTGACTATTTCGAGGATATCACACCTCCGCCGAACTCTACAATGATGGTAGCTGGGGCGAAGGCAGACCTGCTCCGGCGTGGAGAGTACGTGGAGGTCCAACAAAATGTCAACACCAACAAAGGTCATTTTCCTGGAGGGTGGGTGAAGGGAAATGGTTTATACACAACACAAAGCAAACCAATTCAAACGGAAGATGGCGCTCTAACAGACCTGGGAAGTCTAGCCCAAGTTTTGCCTCTTCACAACCGGTCTAGTAGCCAGGGAAGTGCAGGTAATGTTGGCAATAGAGCGAGCCATAGAGGCGCCCAATCAATATCTACTTCCAACAAAGTAGCTAGCAACATATATGATCCACCAGTACCTTCCTACGCCGTGTCGACTGCCGATCCAATCCCTCGTGGCTACGTAGCCCATGCGCGAGATGCTTGTGTCGATGCTGACTATCAATGGGATAGTATGCGAGCACCTCAGGAGTGGGGTGATGGAGGTGAGTACGGCGACGAGTGGAGTACAATGCACAAGCGTTTCCGAAAAGGCCTTGCTGGCATGATGGCTTGGTATAACGAGCATGGTTGTGGAGGTCCACAGGATAAGATTCACGAAGCCATTGGCGCTAGTTCTGAAGATGGCCATGAAGACGACGGAGATCTCGTTCTTATTCTGGTTACCCATGGCGCTGGCTGTAATGCGCTTTTGGGCGCTATTTCTAATCAACCAGTATTGCTCGATGTTGGTATGGCTTCGCTGTCAATGGCTGTCAGAAAAGAGAATGGAATAAATAAGTCTCCTTCACCGCCCTTACCCTCAACGCGAAGATCATCAGCCATGGACATGGGAATATCCGAGGAGTACGAAATGAAGATTCTGGCTTCATTGGATCATCTTCGCCCAGGTGTCGACCCCGCGAAATTATCGCAAATCCCTTCCCCAGCTCTCTTGGCCAGTCCCTCTGAATATCGCCGCCGATACAACTCCAGTACTGGAACAAATAGCCCTATCGATTCCCCATTCACCCTTCCCGAACCGATACGAGGGGTCAATAGCGCTCTTGGTAGTATTCGGCGTAGCTCGACGTCTGGCTCATCGACCTCAAGCAGACTGTTCTCACCAAGTACCATCCAAAATGCTACTACGATGGGCTTGTGGAGCAAAGCTCTATCTAATGTAGATGGATCGTCTGAAGTATCTGGTAGCCCGGGCAATGATTTAGTTTTGAATTTTGGAGATGTTAAACCAAGCACTCTAACAAAGACTGTTTCAAAAGGATCGGAGAATGATGAAGTAGCTCCTCTTCCCCAATCATTGGGCAAGCCGACCACTCACCACGGACTTTGGGGACCCGCTCCGTCGGGAGCTCGAAACGAGCGAGAACGGGGCCCAAAGCGGAGATGGACTATCAGCGAGCGAGATGCTTAGAGGTCAAATTGTATGGCCGCAAGGGAGGTAGGGGATTTTTGGTGTTTTGGTCCACTCTTCTCAATATAGCATGGGCAATGACAAATTGCAACATGCCATCACAGCGTTTATGATACTAGCGAGGAGCATATTTTAAGCATATTTACCTAGGAGCGATCATAACAAAAGACTAGCATTATACCCTTTCGAAGCCCTCGATGATAGGTAGCTTGCTTCTATGAAGAATCTTTAATGATTGATTGGTTTTTAGCACTCGAGTTGATCTATCCTCAACTCGCTAAAATTGTGAAATGGATATCTCGTCTAGCCTACCCTAACCGCGATTCACAAAATCTCTCAATTTTAGCCTATTTGCGATTTACCGGTGGTTATGTGCCAAGGACGCTGGTGTGACCTAAGGACCACTTCACCTCAGTTGTGAACAGCCATTATCTCCTCTCCTTTGCCCTATCAGATTCTACAAATATCTCTTTTGACTGAGATAAATGGATTCTAAGCAGTCTAGTGCCGAAGAAATCATTGTTCACTCGAGCGATAATGCCAGCGCTCCACCGGACCTTCGCTTTCTCCACTACAACGACGTCTACCATGTCGACGCCTCATCCGCAGAACCCGTTGGTGGACTCTCACGTTTCCAGACCCTTTGTAACTTCTACAGAGACGATAGAAGATTCAAAGATCAACCCAGGCTCCTTACCTTCTTCTCAGGCGATGCGTTCAATCCGTGCTTAGAGAGTAGTGTGACCAAAGGTCCGTGACGTCTCCGCTCTCCCGGCCCAGGCCCTTTCGTACAAGTCCGCAAATAAGCTAGAGTACCCTATACAATATCGAACAATGATTTTGACTTCAAGGAGGCAGTCATATGGTCCCGGTCCTCAATGGCATTGGGACGGACGCCGCATGTGTCGGGGTGGGCTTGATTCCTGTCATTCCTATAAGCATGAATTAGACTCTGGCTGACTGCTAGACCTATCTACAATAGAACCATGACCTCGACTTTGGTGTACGTCAGTTTAGGCACCTTACCTCCCAATGCACGTTTCCATGGCTATTAGCCAATATTCTTGATCCTGCCCTTGGCGAGAACGAGCCGCTTGGAAATGCGAAGAAGACGGCTATCTTGACATCTTCAAATGGGATAAAAGTGGGAGTTATTGGACTAGGCGAAAGGGAATGGCTAGGAACAATCAACTCTCTCCCTCCCAATTTAATATACAAATCGGTATCCGCTACTGCGCGGGAGCTCATCCCTGGGTTGCGGGACCAAGGTGCAGAAATCATTGTGGCTTTAACGCACCAGAGAGAGCCAAACGATAACAAGTTAGCTGAGCTAACAGAGGAGGGGCTGATTGACATTGTACTAGGCGGGCATGACCATTATTACTCCCACAGCTTCATTAATGGCAAGCATATCTTGCGCTCAGGCTCGGATTTCAAACAATTAAGCTATATTGAGGTCCGAAGGAAGACTGGTGAAATCGGGAAGTGGGACTTTAACATTATTCGAAGGGATGTGGTTTCAAGCATACCTCAAGACCCGCAGACAGTGGAGCTAGTAGAGACACTTACGAGGGCGTTGAAGGGTAGGCTCGAGAAGCCCATAGGTACCGATTTCGGATATCCGTCCGCTGCTTCAGTAGCAACTTCCATCTAATTATTGCTTCTAGGATACACTGCAGCTCCTCTGGATGCACGCTTCACCACAGTTAGACTCCGAGAATCTAACCTGGGTAACTTCGTTTGCGACCTAATGCGTTTCTATTACCAGACGGATTGCTGCATTATGGCAGCAGGAACAATTCGTGGTGATCAAATCTATCCACCTGGTGTACTGAGATTGAAAGATCTTATGGATTGTTTTCCATTCGAGGATCCTGTTGTAGTTATCAAAGTCACAGGCAAGGCCATTCTGGAGGCTTTAGAGAATGGCGTTAGCAGCTATCCAGCTCTAGAGGGTATGTGCGGACTAGTTTAGGTCATCGAAAAGCTCATAAGGAAGTGACCGGTACCTGGGTTGACTCGGTTTTGATTAGGACGCTTCCCCCAGGTTTCAAACATCAAATTTCAAGTCGACTACTCCCTCAAACCCGGATCCCGTATACTCTCCACTAGGATTAACAACGAGCCCCTCGATCTAGAAAGAGAATATGTCCTTGCGACGCGTGGGTACATGGCTAGAGGCAAAGGTATTTTTTTTTCTTAGTACTTTCGCATTTAAAACATTCTCCTCGCATATCGTATGTCAAACCTTCCGAATGTTTTTCTTAAAAAAACTAACATTACACGCCCACCACTTAGACGGTTACACATCGCTGCTCATCCAAGAAGAAGGTGGCACGGCGACTGAGCTTGTCTCTGAAGAAAATGGTGTGCTCATCTCTACCATTCTCCGGCAATACTTCATGTCCGTCAAAGTGCTCGGGAAATGGAAGATGTGGGACCCAAGCCTAGGCCGTTACTGGGGCACCGTCCATCAAGAGCTTCAACAAGTCCACCCAATCCTCGAGCCGCAGGCTCCAAACACGAAGGCCGTGGAAGCGTTCCGCGCTGCCGCAGCCAAGGGTTCCACAAAGCGAGGCCATGCAGGATCACATCACGGTGGCGGGAGAATGACGCCCGGAGGCATGCGGCCTGAGGGTGCAGAAACGCCACTAAACGAGTCGGAGTCAGAGTTCGAGGAGGATGGATCAGCAGGCGCTAAATCGGATGTAAAGCCAGTGCCTATGGCGGTTAGCCAACGCGAGCGCGAGCTCGTTATTATGCGCAAGGTAATGCGCAAGTGGTGGCGGTTAGCGGGTCTCCCTGGCCACCCAAACCTGTGCGATGAATTAGGTGAGGGTGAGTTTATGGTTAGTTGGACTAAGGTGAGTGCGGTTTTCAGAGCCCTTGGTGCTCCATTCAAAGAGGTGTAATTTTTACTAACAGTTCAGCAGGCCATCGCCCCTAGGCTTGAAGGCCGAATTAAGGAGGTTAAGCCTAGTGGTGCAAGTACACGAAAGAAGTGAAAGTTTCGGTCATAGTGTTCCTTTGAATCAAAGACTGGATTTTTATAGAACGTGGCCCTTTAAGTTAGCATGGCATTTGGCGAAAAAAAATTATGGCGACAGAGGATATAGTGGGATCTCTAGCTAGACTTGTTGGAAACTCAGCGAGACATCCTATTGGATGATAGGCATGGTTGTCTAATGATTCCGTGAAACGTTCACGAACACGTGCGTTCCCAAAAGCGGCTCTGTCACATGTATAAAGAGGAAACTATCTTCGCGAACGGCTCTTTAACAGCTCTGGCTGCAGTAATCAGGGCATGTGAGAGATGTGCTACTACCGTGACACTATGTGCTTAAAGGCCACGGTAAAATCCTCCCCTTGATCTCCTTTGGTCGTTCACTTTCGACAATAGAACTTCAACATTTCTTAACAATTTCTCCTTGTAATGGCTGATTAAGTGACGTCAGGATGCATCTTAAGAATCGAAGACAAGGGCAAGGAAGCTTAGCGTACTTAGATATATAGCTGTGTGAAAGAATAATGCATCCATAAAGTCCTTTCTCCTGTTCCTTCAAGTAAATGTCTTGCTAACCTTTTCATAAGGTGAGAAAGGCTGGTTTTAGTTTACCTGTATAGCGAAGATGCTCGATGACTAGTAGGTTGACGTGCAAATAATTATGTTTAATATTAAAGTCTTCGACCTTGCTAACAGATGATAGAGGTTCTTCGGTGAGTTAACCTGAACATTTTCCCAATCTCTTGATGGTCTTATTCATCTCCATCGGAGCCGGAGCAATCGCTCACTTATTCGTCTTGCAGGGGACAATGCATACATTGGCATGTTTGCGATGGCAGCACAGATGTGGTCGATTAAGGTTCGTGGGCGCTGGATGGCGCGCGGCGTGGCCTCGATCATTGCCAGTGCTGTAATCACCAGCTTTGCGCTCTTAACGCTGCCAGCCATCGGGACGGCGCCATTGTACGAGCTCGACAGCGAATAGTGTTCCACAATGCTAGACTCTTTACCACAAGGTATAGGCTCCGGCGCGGGTGACTGCTCCAAGTACAAAACGATCACACAGACCCTTGTCGGTTTCGCATGCGCGAATAGCAGTGTACCACAAATCGATGATTCGCAAGGAAATGCCTCAGGTTGTTGACTACGCATTTGAGGAGTGATTCTCCTAATGATCCAATGGGTCAAGTGGTTCGTGGCAAACTCAAGGTGGGGAGCAAGATGAGAGCAATCTTGTTACTTGGATATCCTGAAGACCCAAACACGCCGCCTTACGTCCGGGAATCGTACCAAATCGATACTTCTGGGCTAGGGCGCTAAGTGGCCCAGATCGATAGTGGCGAGCGCACGGAACGCTTAGATATTTTGAAGAATCCGACGACTCTTTCATTTTGTTTTTTTTTAAAAAATAGCAGTCAACGCAAACCCACCGCACCGTTCGGGCCCGTAAGGTACTGGGATTGACTCCGAGGGTCCGTCATAGCCCGTGCGGACAGGATGGCAAGCTCAAATAATCACAGTACTAAGGAAAGCAGAAGCAATAAGGGAACCGGAAGTGATAGCGAACAGGTCGGTACTGACGAGACAATCCGATATTGGCGTACTGGAAATTTCGAAATCAAGAAGAAAGATGAACCAGACTCGTTCGAGACTTGGGATATGCGGACTGTAACTATTATTTGATGCTATTTGCATTGCTTCTTGCTGCACTGCCGAGACTCAAAATTGGTTGAAGTGGGCACATCTGATATCTCTTTGATTTACATTTAGGGAGACTCGCCAAGAGATATGGGTTTGATGACAGTCAAGACATCATGACTTAAATTTGCTTGGGCTCTTTCGGTTTCAGCATTCTGAGTAACAGCCGCTAATCCTGGCCTATCCCACGACTTAATCGTATATCAACTCACTATTTGCCTCCCCTCATCCCTCATTCTTCTCACTATTCTCGACCTAGGAACCTCGCTCTTCAATTCCTCCTCCCTATATGCTTCTTGGAGGTTTTACAAAGGACACGTCATCATGGCACACTACGCAACAATGTGCCAACCAGCTGTCCTCAAGTGCCGAGAGTGATTCATCCCATCAGCCAGAATTTAGAACCTGTGAATGGCTCTACGGAAACCGAAAACTCTTTTTCTTTGGCTAAGAAGCTGATTCAACACCCCGGTGCTCAAGATTGAGGTTGATGCGAGGTTACGATAGGATTTCCCTAATAAATAGGTGGACGATCTAGAGCCAACGGTGGCTTCTATCATTCCAAGTAGATATTCCCGCGCATCCTTTGTAAGTTCTCAAGGAAGCCACCGCCCTTCTCCCGCGTCTGTTTCTGAGCCATTCCACTCCGTGCACCGCGCTGTCTCTGGCTGACAGCGGAATCCAACGCCTTCTGCCGGTCTTCTGCAAGCCTGACAAGGCTCTCGACAAATTTGATCCTTGCCTTTTCTTCAGCCGTGCCTTTCCAGACCTGCGCTAGATCCCTTAAAGCTTGTATCCGGCTCATGGCGGCTTTATGTCCAGATTCTTCTTCGTCGCTGCCGGCTATGAGATCTGCTATTTCGTTGCGGAGATTTTCTGCAAACTCCCAGCCCTTCTCTTCACGGCTATGGCTGTCCGAGCCAGGCTCAGGGGCGGATACCGAGATTAGCGAGGAAGCTAAGGAGACCTCGGATGGAGGAAGAGTCCATTGCATAGCTTCACCAAAGACTTTGATGACACTTTCTAGGCGAGATCTGACAAGGGCTAAAGTACGCAGATGTGAAATGCATAGAGGTGAATCTGCTACTGGTACTGTGGCACTAGGCATTGAAGGCTCATTTGTGATATCTTTCGTGGTGGTTTCGTCCACGAAGCTCGCGGTAGTGTCACTAGACTCCTTCGATTCTAGATTCACCCCTCTAGGCAGAAATTTCACAATGTCCTGGCGTAAGCCATCTGTAAGGGCTTCTGAAAGCCCAATTGTCTCTCCTCGCAGCACCTCAACCTCATAGGCTAGTCGTCCGCCGCTTCGCAGAATGTCGTCAGTCAATTGGGTCAGGGTCGCCGAGAGGCGTGCAGTGTGGGCATTGAGCTGGGAGAGAAGGGTTTGTGTCTGCGAAGAGAGTTCCGCTAATGAGACGGCAGTGGCTTGCTTGGACGTTCGAGAGGAAGCCGAGTGTAAGGCGAGAGAAGGTAGCGTGGCATTGAGGTAATCGACAGGGTCGAAGGTAGGCTGGAGAAAGGGGCGAAGGGCAGGTTCGGAGACGTGAGCGGACCTAGCGGTATCTTCGCTAGAGGCAGCGGTCATACTGAACAGACTTGGAAGGGGTGATGAGCAAGTTGCCGCGATGATGAGCGGTGCGAAAGCTAGGGCGTTTACCGAAATGTCGGGGGCATCCCTCGATCCCACCATTAGGGCACCGGGACACCCTGGCTCACCAGATGTAGCGCACCAGCCAGCGTACTTAGATGTTTATCCGTCCAAAAGACACGCTTCTCCTGTTCTTCCACGCTGTGAGGCGGTGTCAATGGGGTGTCAATTGACCTTCCAGCTGTCTTGTGGGTTGTCCTGGTGTGTGGCTCAGGGCCTGCATAGCGGGGACAGGCCAAAGCTGTTGTATCGCTAAAAGAACGGGCTTCCTTGGCTAGAGTAGTGTGAAGCTTACTACCACTCTCTTGCTGCCTGGAGGCAACAGATTGAACAGAAATGCCTTACAAGTAGCCGCCGCCTGTCTTGCTGTGGGATTGGTGTAGATTATTCGCGTGTTGAGTCGTCTCTGAGTGAATTTTCTACTTCCCGCTCTTCTTCACTTTCCTGCCTTCCTTGGTCTCACTCAACGACACTCCCGCTTTTCTGCCTGCCTACTTAAACCTTTGCGGCGCGCATCCCCCAAAACTCACTCAATCCTTCGCTCATTGACGCCGTGTTTTCTCTTGCTTCCAGTCTGCAGTCAGTTACTTTTAGCTCTTCCGCCTAGATTGCCTCGTTTGCGGAGCCTTGTCACTTGTGTCTGGCTCTGCCGTCCACGTCCACAGCAAACGGCTCACCCTCCACCTGCTCTGGAATATCCTCAGCCTGGAGCTTTTCTCTCAGTTCCCCACTTCAGACGGCGGTTTCTTGCAGACCTGTCCCTCAGCAGACATCCCGCCAAGCTAGGCAGTCTCTTTGAAGTTCCTGCTAAGCCCTAAAACGCCCCGGTTTAACCTTGCCTAAACGTAAATTGGATAGTTGGAAGCTTTCTTCGAACTCCACCTCGCTGAAAGTATGCCTAGGAAGGCCTTTATCGCCGACCTCCAGAAGGCTGTGGGTGGTGTTGTCATTGCTGGAATATCTGACGTTCAACCCGGAAACGATGATGGAGAGTTCACATTTCTTGTTAAGAGCGCAACAAATGGTGGAACGCTAGAGCTTTCGGCTCTGATACCCGGTAAGTGCTCACTCTATAAAGAGCCATGTGAAATGGCGACTTCGCAATAGTGTAGTTCGTGCGCTTTTGTCACTTTATCCATCCAGCACCTCTTAGAGCGGGCTTACCGCCAAGGCACTCCCTTGTGTGCCTATGCTAATGGGGGAATTTACAGATGTGTCGGAATACCCCTCAAGCCATACTTGCATGTTCTTCGCCCCAGATAATGCCCCGAATAAGGTCGCACAAGCCTTATCAGATCTTTCGGATTCCGCTCCCGGCAAGAATATCATTCAGTTACTAGAGCTCGTTGCGAAGTCCTTGGAATCGACCGACCGTGATGGTGACACCCAAATGCTTGACTCAGGAGATGACTTCCAATCAAATGACGAGGATGAGGAAGACGAAGAAGATGACTACTCAGCAGATGAATACTTTCCTGATGATGACATTGTCCCTCAGTCAACATTTGGCAAATCAGAGACTTCCAACGTGCAGTCACATGCTCAGCCAACCTCAGTCTTTCGAAACCGTATCCGAATGGATCTCATGACCGCTAAAGGAAATGGATTTAAGATTGGTCATCTTGGCTCTCTCATGGACGGTCTTGGTTGCTACGTTAGCATTTCTTGCCGCATATCAAAGCTAGGTATCTCAGAGGAGGCTATGCAAGCGTGGCAGATAGATCCTTCGGAATATCTGATTTTGATTATCCACTACCCAAGTGGATACAAGTCCATTGATTCTCTCAAGAGTTATGATGCCCAAACAGCCCGTCGGCATATTGGAATGCGTATAGGAATTAGCAGTTCATACAAGCCGACGATGCAGGAAGCGGTGCGCGCTTTCACAACCATGTCCAAGGATGAGGAAAAACGCCGAGATGACACGCAGGGAGAAAGCCAGGACTTATCAAATCGAGGATTCCGGAATTCGTTTATTTCGTGCCCTTTGAACGAGCTTCTGAATGAACGACTCATCACACTGATCGAGTATAGATACATGGGTATGCCCTGGTCTGGAGCTGAAGAGTATTACAACGATCACTACGGGACAAATATCGAAAATTCCGACTCGATGAACGACAAATACATGGAAGTTGAGAACGTTAGTGCATCTTTCCCTGGATTGGTTACCGCCGATCATATCCGAGAAGCTGGTACAGACCAATCGCACTCATTCCCACTAATTGCAATGCAATTCGTCCTTCGACACTTCGTTCGCTGTACGGAGTTCTGCCTCGTTTGTTTCTGTAAGATGCAGGACGACCTCGAAGCCATTAAGCCATACGTGTGCGACAAACCCTTGTGTCTTTACCAGTACATGTCTCTAGGATTTGGGCCCAGCATTGAACATGAAATCGTTGCACAGCCTAAAGTTGTTGATCTCCTAATTAGCTTCTGCTATGCGAGTGCCAGGCAAGGGGGTCTGAAAGACTTCCCCACAGGTTTAAGCTTAATGGTTCCTCCATTCAGCGCCTTCGAAAATGAGCAGCTTAATCAACCTCAAACGGCAAACTATCCCTACAATTTCAACCAGCCAGCTGTTGCGCCACCTTCGCCAGCTGCAAACACAACAACTGGCGCGGGAGAACCTGGGAAGATGCGATTCAATTATGCGAAACTTGAAATGATATTCGATGATCCGAACCAGAAGGTTCCTTTCAGAACCGGCGATTGGGTCGTCATCCGTACATCAGACAACCCAATGAAACCCTTGCACTGCCGCATTGTCGAAACAACTTTCTTCCCAACTATTAAAGTCTCGGAGCCGATTGTCCCATCTTCTGCCATCCCAGTGCCTTCCATACCAACCATTCCGGGACAGGCCAAACCACCCGCGCCGCCAGTGCCATCAACATTTACCCCGGCAACTTTCTACATCTACAATCAGAATTTTGATGACCTTCACGAATTCCACAAGAGACAAACCATTTACTCGCTGCTGGAGACCTTACCCAGTGTAGCTAATATGAAGCAGTACTTAACACGAAAGGCGCAATCAGGTCTTAATACTTGGGTCGACCACCTTTCTCCAGCTGCTTTAGGTATGCTCCGATGGATCATTGCCTCTAACCGGGCTTGCATTATTCAAGTCGAAGATTGTAGGGATTCTGATCCCAAGGCCAAAAAAGGGGAGGAACGGCTCTATGGAATGAATGGTTGGATGCAATTTAGGTTCGCGATGGGCGCTCCAGTGAGTACCGCCTTCACAGAAGGGAATTCGTAGTACTAATTTTGAATAGGATAAGGAAAGGCGTTTCATTAATTCCGTCCGGTCTACCACAGACCGATTGAAATTGAAGTATCCCACCCTCTTTGCCTGGCATGGAAGCCCTCTTCAGAATTGGCATAGCATCATACGTGAAGGACTTCATTTCAATTTCACTGCTCACGGCCGAGCATACGGCCACGGTGTCTATCACTCTCTCGATGTCCATACAAGTTTGGGGTATACCGGGATGGGCTATACGTCAACTTCTTCCTGGCCCCAGAGTGAGCTGAAGGTCAACTCTGCCATGGCACTGAACGAGATTGTCAACGCACCGAAGGAATTTATCAGCTCTACTCCACATTTAGTTGTCGCGCAGCTAGACTGGATCCAAACAAGATATCTTTTTGTTAAAGGCGCCCAGGCTGACTCGAAATTAAACGAGGCAGACGTGAAACCTCTTCAGGTTCACGAGCAGGACCCTGCCATGACTCCAAAGGGACAGACTGACAAAGTCGTCATTCCTATTACGGCTGTATCATGCTCGCGGAGGCCTCAGTCGCTATCGGTCAAGACCGGCAGCAAGCGAGTCAAAGCGTCTGGCAAGAATATATACGATCCGATTGTTTTGGACGGCGAAGACGACGACTCTGCGAGCGTCTGTACCTTAGACGAAGATATTGCTATATTTATTGAGGAAGTGCAACCTGACCCTCATCCTGAGTCTCAAATAAGCTCTGGTAAAGGTAAAGGTAAAGCTACGTCGTTCTTTTCAAAACTTGTAGGTTCTTCACAGCCAAAGGACTCCAAACCTCCGAAGCCCTTGACGGACTTTGTACCCGGCTCTCTGGAGCATTCCAACCTGCCGATGCTGGAACCACCAGCGTGGGCGACCCCATCGGCAACGAAACGCCTCCAGCAAGACTTCAAGACCTTGCTCAAAGTTCAAAACAGCGAACCGCTTCACGAACTTGGATGGTACATTGATCCGGAACTTATCACCAACATGTATCAATGGATTGTCGAGCTGCATTCTTTCGAATCGCATCTTCCTCTAGCCAAGGATATGAAATCAAAAGGCACCAAGAGCATCATCATGGAATTACGTTTTGGAAAGGACTATCCGATGAGCCCTCCTTTCGTGAGGGTTATTCGCCCCCGATTCCTTGGCTTTCAGCAAGGTGGTGGTGGGCATGTTACCGCTGGCGGTGCTTTGTGCATGGAGGTAAGCAGTTTTAGCTAAATCTAGCATCATATAGAAGATAAATTGCTAACGACGTTACAGCTTTTAACGAACAATGGGTGGAGCGCTGTTTCTTCCATCGAGTCCGTACTCCTCCAGGTTCGACTCGCCATGTCCAGCCTCGACCCTAAACCAGCGCGTCTCGAGAACGGACCTCCCCGTGATTACTACGTTGGCGAAGCTGTTGAGGCCTATGTCCGCGCATGCAACACGCACGGCTGGACTGTACCTGCCGGCTTTCGTGAAATGGCATACGGTGGTGCACCTAACCAGGGCTCTGCATATCCTTACTGAGGCAAATCATCTAAGTTGTTTGAATTTGCTACTGAGGTAGATTTGGTCCGCTACTTCTTTCATTCTTTGTTAAGATACGGCGTGTGTTGTGCATTAGGATTTTCTCATTACAAGAAAGCCAGCTAATGCCATACCAGCTCGCATTTCTGCATTGGCATCGGCGTGATATGGAGGCGTTTTGAGTGGCAACGGTGTTTCTTGCTCTATGATGAGACGATTCAAGGCCACAGAATGAAACAAATTACCAGGACAGAGTGGGCGTGGCTTCTTCTTTGGCCATTCTCTATACTAGGCGCTGTCCTTGTTGCACTACAGTGGCTTTGGGATTGCTGTGGTTAAGCTCGTGGGTTTTGAAGGAGAAAAGTGTGAAGTTAGAGTAGAAAATTAATGCAGCTTCTTTATCGGAGCGAACGGGCGAACTAGGAGTATGGGATGGCTGGCGTTGTATTCAATTCATATCACGGACGTCTGTAGGCTTTGCATCTCTATCCTAACCAATACACTCGACTCATTTCCCAAGAATCCTTCAATTAGGCAGTGCAGCATGCCTCTGAGCCTACCGAGATCCCCACTCGACATGCGACTCCAAAAAGGGCCGAGGCGAAAGCGGACAACGCACCCAAACTCCTACCCGCGAACTTGCCAACACATCTTATAACCCCGTCAAATCAATCTCCTCAACTTGACTCACCCTCCATGTCCGCGCCCCCCTCTGTCTCCCCTTCCCAATGCCTCCTGTTTTCCCTACGCCCTTGCTGTTATTCTCAAGAGATGCCTCGACATCTATAAATTCCCACGCGCCTTCTACGCTAGTTCGCAGCGCTACAGCACGCTTTTTCATGCTCTGGACCATCCAAGGCGCAGACGAGGAGGTGGTTGGGCGCGAATGAGCATGTACACCGGACTTTCCAGTCACTTCGCTCGGGAGTTCAGAGCCAGGTAGGATGCGGATGTCGTGGGCGGGGGACGAGGCTGAGAGGTCGAGGTAGTCGGGTGCTGGAGGTGAGGCAGCGTGGCATGGAGAATGATGGACAACCGGGGCGGAGTTTTTGAGGCTGGGGCTGGGGCTGGAGCTACGCTGGGAGGCTGTGGAGGCGTTGGACGAGATGCTGCGGAGAGCTGGACGGGTGCTAGAGCGGGTGCGGCGAGATACAGGAACCGCTCCTGGGCGTGGAAGGGGGGAGAGCGTTAGGTCGAGGTGTTCTGGGACCGGTTGGAGGAACAGAGGAGCTGGGTTCGGCTTGGTGGTATTGGGAGGGTTGGCGTAGCGTGCGGGTGATGGTGTTGTAGTTTGGGAGCGCCGTGACCATACGTCTAGCGTGGTCTGGTGGATACCGTTGGAGGATTTGGGGGTGGCTGACTTTTGACGTCGTGTCCGTGGGGTTTGTGGACTGGTAGCGCCGAATTCTACGGTTTTTACCTTTTTGGCAATGAAGTGGGAGGGTGATGGGAGCTCTGGCGAACTCGCAAGATCTAGGATGTCGGTTGTGGTAGATGGTGGTGGTGTCGATGGGCGAGTCTGTGATATAGCTCGATTGACGGGTAAGGTGTGGAAGCGTTGGAGAGGAGCTCGTCGCCGCCTCTTTGTTACACTGGGTGGGATATCTTCAGTAATCGATTCTAAAAGGGTTTCAACTGGTGCCTGCGCAGCATTGTAGCGCGTATGACAAGAGGCTGATGATGATAGAAGTTTTACAACAGTACGTTGCTGGCATCTATCAGGTGATACGGGGAGATCTGGAGGCATATGGAATGAAGATGGGGTTTGACTAGGAGGTGGAGGCAGCGTTCGTGGAGGTTCATCGGCGGTATTGATATTGGTATCTTGAACTTTCGTTGGAATTCTGGATAGACTGCTGCCGGGTTTCGTGACTCTTGTGAAACGATCCAGAGCCATATTTTGCATTCCAGATGTCTGCTTGGCTTTCTTTGTCTTACTACCCTGAGCAACAATTCTATTTGCTGCCTTCACAGCCACGTACTTTTTTGGATTCTTGGAAGCTTCTTCCCAGCCCTTGACCTTCAAAGGCACACCGACCCGGACGAACGTCTCGAGGACCCACACCTTCTCAGGTTTTGTAGGGTCATAAGTCGAGGGACCTCTCTTCTTTGGAGCATTGGCAGAATCCTCAGTGCCATCATAATTATCTGTGGGAAGAGGTATCTCATCTTCGGAGTCGTCTGGCAATTCGTCGTCAGGCTCCTCTTTGTCGAGATCTATGTTGACAAGGTCTATTGGCGTAAATGCGATGCGTAACTCGGTGTGATTATCTGTGGTAATGTGGTTTCTTTTACCATGAATGCTCTTGACCAGCTTACTCTCGTCTTCTTCCGCCATATCAGGCCCATCGGAACTAGAAACGTTGTTTTCGCCTCTCATTCTAAGATGTCGAACAAGCAATGCTGGAGCAAGATTTCGAATGAACTTCTTTGCGCCGCCTAATTTTACCCAATCAAAAGCATCTCCAGTAAACTCCCTCAAGCCGGGAAAATCAATGTCTTGATCCCACTTCAACGAGTTTCGCAATTTTGTAAGACTAGTTTGAGACGAGACAGCCGGGTGGGTATAGTATCCCAAAATATCAACCCTCGGAAAGTCCTCCGGAATAACCAGCGCAGCGTGCTTTCGTTTGAAAAGTTTGCTCTCATTGGTCCTCAGCTCGTGCGCCAGTCTATCTCTCCATTCTTGCAGAGCTTTTGTATCACCATTTGATATTTTGCAGAGATCACCTCCAAAGCCCGCTCTTGCAGCCTCACAAGCAGTTTTGGGCCCACAACCCGGAATACCTTCTGGTATATAGTCTCCTCCACTCATCAGAGCAACTAAGATCATGCCCTCTCGATCAAGGCCTGATCTTCCACTTTTTGTCTCCTCCGCATCATATAGATTCACGTGGGTTGGTGTCTTGCTGGATTTGAGCTCCGGAGACCAATTCCGCAATGTTATCCCACTTCCGAACATGAGTGTATCCACATCTTCGCTAAGCACAGCATCTACTATCCCTTCGCGCTGAAGTAACGCGCACTCTGCTTCTGCTTCGCCGGGTGCAAGATGGATCGTCAGTCCGAATTGCTTGAGCAGTTGCTTGGCAAGGAACTCCGGAATCGAGGCTACGTTTGGTCCAGTCCTCTTGTTTCTCTTGAATGGTGGTTTATTTGGCCCGTCAAATACGAAGATTGGATGGATAGAAAGCGATATGAGACGTAGTAGGCGGTAGTAGAAGGTGCGGAGGGCTGGATTCGTGCCACCTGAGCATCGCCACGTAGAAGATCAGTATATAGTGTGGTCGCATAGTATCTTAGATGCTACCTTTGCTCGACTGAATCTGAAAGAGCCATATTGATATGTCAATGGCAATGCGCAAAGGCCGTCCAGTCTGCTCGAACTTTTCCACAGCAAGTTTCGAGAGCGCTATTCTTTCCCCCGGGCCTATTTCTTTGTAAATTCTAAGACAGTCAATTCCAAACTTGTGCAACTAAGGGCAAAGAAACTCACCCCTGAATACCCATTTCTAATACATATTGTCGTGAGGGCTGAGTGGTGTTGATGCTCTTTTGTCACGGTGTTGATATCGCGGGGAGCTTAACGCCGAGAAATAGCCGATTGTTGACATGGAAACAAATAAACAATAGACTTACCTAGCTATTCAGTTATCTCAGTCTTTAACATGAACACCATTATCGACAATCTTTTGCGTCCCATTTTATAAAAAATTTAAATGGAACATATCTAGTGTGAAGCTTTTATTTGGCCTATTCTCAGGCAGGACCTTCCTCTCCTATCTAGCAGTCACACAATATGGCCTCAAGAATCCAAGCGCGATCCTCGAGCGAAGATGTCAACAATGACAGCTACCCTGAATCATCACCAGATCCTCTATTAATGTCTCATATTGACTCGCGGCCAAAGGGAGTGCGGGCAACATCGAAACAATCCCGCAAGGCACCCATGGCTTCAAGCTCCGCCAACACCCAACGACTGCAACAACAATCTAATTTCGAGATGTCCGCTGTAGATTTTCCTTCTCCAACGAAATCTATGACGATGCACACTGGAGGAGCGGGCGGAATCAGCCCGTGGAGGATCAAAGTGACTGTAGAGGCGGAACCGGAATTCGATGGCTCAGACGAGGAAAATATTGGATACAGATCTCCCACACGCAGCCACACAACGCGTACTACGACTGCAAAAATCCCTCTAAAAGATCCTCACCCGTCACCTCCTGTTAAACGTAGAGGTAGACCTAGGAAATCGGACGCGTCATTAACAGCAAAGCCCAAGAGGAGTGGAACACCAGTGCGGAGAAAATCGAAAGCACGAAATTCAAGTGTTGGGGTTGCAGATAACAGTATTCTCGATGTTCCGATTAATAACGTCAGTGCAGCACCGAAGAAACGTAGGGGACGGCCTAGGAAGAACCTCCAGAGTGAAGCAGACATCATTCCACTGAAAAATCAGAATAATGCTTGTTCTGAAAACATATTGCAAGACCCGCAATTTGAAACTACCGCTGGCCCGGACGAGGATCGGAGTTTTGAAAACAATGCCTCAGAGCGTACAAGCTTTGATTGCTCAAATTTCAAGCCGCTGCATGAGAAATACCCAGTTGAGGAACAGGCCCCAAAACCAGAGATCCGGCTGTGTGACCGGAAGATTAGGAGAAGAGTACCCACACCAAGAGGGTTACCAGAAGGCGAGCGTCAGCTACAGCAACTCCAAGACGGAATTAGGCATGAACAAGATGAAGAAAGTATATTGGGGTCCCAAAGGAAGCGGAATGAAACAAGTTTTTCCGATAACTATAGAAGCACTCCAATCAGTGTGAATGGAAGTTCCAAAGAAAAATCAAAATCCCCCTCCTCTCCGGAGAATGAGAATCTCCACACTCCGTCTGAATCCGATCGCAACGACGCAAACATGTGGCGTTGCATGGTAGCAAACCAGCGTAGAGATGACGGAGAAGTGTTCGAAGTTGAAGACAGTGGAGTTAAGGATCAGAACGAATCAAGTATAGAAGATGCAGATGGAAATTACGAGCTAGAAGAAGACAATACAATTGCCTACGCTGAGCTAGATACCACAATTCTCGAGGGTGAGGGTTTCAGCATGGTTTCTATCGACTCTTTGCCTAGCAGACAGACAAGATTAAGCAGCCCACCATATCGGAATGCCGGTATCAATATTTTAGAACGAACCATTGGTCAAGGAGTTAATCAGGATTCCCTCAGCCAACCTAACCAGGTTTCTGAGCAGGACCACTACGACCTCCCTTCTGAACTATCCACGTCCTTCATGCCTTCTTCTACAGGCCTCACGCCATCGAATATCCGCTCATCTCCACCAATAGCATTGCCAAGGCAGCACACCCCTTCTATAATGGCCAAATCCCAATCTGCTCCACCCCCCATTCAGGCTCAACAGTTTTCGCCTCAAAAGGCATCCACGCCTAAGCTTGTTAGGGTGGTAAAAGCTGGTATTGCTCTCCATGGCGTCCTGGATCCAATTACGGAAGCATATTCTGGAGAATCGGCCAATGAATCCTTTGAAAGGAAGATAGACAGACTTGATGATCTCTTCAGTGGCTTTAACGAAGGTACTAGGAGAGAGCTTCGGGCTGGCTTGAGGCTTGGTGAGCAGATAGCTAAGCAATACCAACAGCGCGATACAAGTAAAGAAGCATCTCCGGTTCTCTCTGGGTCGTCCAAAATACCAGACATTAAAGTCGTGGAAGACGATATTTTCAATGTCCCCCAAAAGGCTCAGCAAAGCGACGCTAGCAATCCACGCCTTCCTACCCCAGAGGAGAAAGATCACTATGTGCTTGCGCTCCCCCCACCACCATCAGAGAGAACTGGTGTTGAGTACCCAAGCTTGAGTGCACGTATGCAGTCTGCTCAGCTCGCCAGCCCTGCTAAGAGCGTAGATGAGATGAACTGGCAGGCCGATACGCCCCAGTCCACTAGGTGCACCGCTCCAGAACTAGCAGCGGGGAGCTTGGGACATATCGGGAATGTGAATAGCGCACAGCAATCCCGTATTACTTCTGGAAAATGTACTAACGAGCTTGATGCTCAAATTCAGCCGGAGCGGGAATCTGTGAACCGCCAAACTGAAAAAGCAAATAGCAGCCAAGTAATCATTATTAAAGACGGCAGGCCCGAGGAACAAGAAGGTTACTCTGACGTCTGGCACGAAGAGGCTAGTCGATCTTCAGAGCCGTTGCCGTGTGATGAAGCAGCAATGGATGACTCTGCCAGGAAATTCCCACCACTACAGGATCCATTGATAGATGGTACAAGTCAACTTAAGCCGACACGTAGAAAGATACCAAAGACGTGGCGTAGAAAGAGCTCTAGTGACTTCAGCTATAGCGACAAAGCGGGGCCTGGGCCAGAAGAAAGCAGATGTCCTAATACTGCCCGACAGGAGCGCACAGTCCGTACAGAGGAGAGCAAAAGCAAGTTCCAAGAATCGAAACTTGTCGAAGAAGCGGCGAGTGAGGATGATAAGAGCGAGGAAGGTGGCGATAGTGGCATATTTTGGCAACAGAACCTCCCAGCTTTTTACAGAAAGCCAAACTCGCTAGAACTCAAAGGCACCAAATTAGATCTTTCAATGCTTCTCGGCACCAACGACAGTCTTCTGAAGAGTAGTCCATTGAATAGCCCACGCAAGCCTAGCCCATTTGAGAATGTACCTCCGAAAATCACTCCGTTGCAGCTCTCGCCTTACAAGACTAGTCCGCTGGAGCAACAGGTGGTGTCCGAGCATCCTGAGAATGCTCAGCACGTCAACCAAAGTGTCCAAGTCTCTAGGCATGAGCAGAGTTTGCCTGGCCGAGATATCGCTGACGATAGTGTTTCCTCAGATATCCGCCAGTTGCGTGCAGAAATGGAAGCCCGTCCATTTGAGCATCACGGCCTTACTCTCCATGAGATAGAGGAAGTTACTGGGCACTCTAAGCGACAGCAGAAGCCCATCAACACTAGCACTAGCAAACCGATCGACCGTTCTACGAGACCTGAAGCCGCTAAACCCCAATCCGCCGGCCTCTTCAGCCGTCTGACCTCAACTCTCTGGAGTGCCGTCACTCCCGCTGCTCCCCCGCCCTCACATCCCATCATATCACACTACGACCCTCTCCCCCGCTTTGAACCTTGGACCAAAACGCACTATAAAACTCTCGATGCTATATTCCAATACCATAAACGGCATCCTACGGCATTCACACCCAGCACACCCCCTAGCCTCAATAACGCCCTCCTAAATTCCTTTTCAGACCGGGCGAAATTCCTGGGTGCAAAGTACTCATGCTGGGGTTATAGCATTGTTATCGATGAAACTCACCTTGTTATCGCTGCCGTGTTTATGCAGTTATTAACCCTGCAAGATATTGAGGAGTATGAGAGGATCGCAGGGAAGGAAATTCGAAGGGGAAGTGTGGGTCCGGGACCGGATGGAAAGATCATAGGTGCGGAGACTGTAGTCAGGAGGCTTTTCACTATTGTGGCGGGGGAGGAACTAAGGAAGGATGAGAAAAAGGGGAAATATGTGAGCAGGAACGGCGGGTTGAAGATTCAGTGGCCGAACTACGGAAACGGATTGAATTAATAGAATACGTAGCCGAGTTCGTCTTGGATTGAGATATTGCGACCCTTGGAGTTAAACTAGCAAAAGTGCCAGGGGAGTTGAGGGTCCGATTGGTATCACAAGTAATGATTGCATGACTGCAGTTACGATTTTTATAGTGTTGGTCGGGCTGGCCGTTTTATATGAGGCTTGTTAGTTAGGGAACTTGGATGCGCATGTGACGCCTCTGTGATACGGATATAAGTAATAACCTTATTAACCTTGCTTAGCTACTAGGCCTTACTCTCTCCACGAAGCGTAAAAAGCTAATCTTAAAGGTTCTATAGCCGTTACTCCTGGTCTATTTTATAACTCCTCTAAGTCTAATTATCTAATACCTAATATAGCCGCGGCTGTTCTAGCACCTTATTTAACTTCCTCCCTCCCTACCTAGCGGGTTTTAGTGCTAGTATACGGTAGATTTGCTTAAATATCCGTAACTTAATAATTAGCGTATAATAAGGTTTTAATAGGTGTTATATACTATAAGATGGACGCTATATATCCGCTAGGCTATAATAGGTTCTTTAGGGTAGCTATTATAGATCTATGCGGGTTTTATATATATTAGCTAGTATTTAATAAAGTTATATATAGTTGCAGGGTTGCTAATAACGCGTTTTTTTTAATAAAAATAAAAATAAAACCTAAAAATACCTAA
>Ga0307515_10001387_pt1 | contig 54753 bp, 8 predicted proteins | sample 17_EM_MG_FD_194513 | JGI IMG/M metagenome (GOLD analysis project Ga0307515, IMG submission 194513) | Populus trichocarpa ectomycorrhiza microbial communities from riparian zone in the Pacific Northwest, United States - 17_EM | ecosystem: Host-associated > Plants > Roots > Unclassified | place...
TAATTTTACCCTTAAGATCTTCTACGCCTTTATATTAAACTAGGAAGCTTTAGAAGTAGGCTATAGTAACCTTATAATTTCTAACATTTCTTATACTCTAACGGAACTTATTATATGCCTCCTTTTACTTATTAAGGGAGTATCTAGTTAACTAGCAATTTAGCTTCTTATAAACGTAGTACTTCTTTTAGCAATTACTTTAAAATAAACCTCTATAAGGACCTCTATAATTACCTTATAGTTAACATTAATTATACCCTTTACCGTATTCCCTACTACGGCCACTATATATTCGGTTAGTCTAGTTATAATTATATTAGTTAAGAATACTTAGTTAGGTAGGGTTTTTAGTATAGAACTATTAAGATTTTTATATTTGTATTATAGTACCTATAGCGGAGCGTAGCTTGGTATATACTCCTTTAAACGTATTTATAGGTTTATATAGCGCTAAATTACACTTAGAAACGCTATAGCAGGCTAAGATAACCTAGTCCCTTAGGCTATTCTTATTTTAGTAAGTTTTAGTAAGGCTATATTAGATTTTCTAAAGTTTATTAAAGAGTAGTTAAAGGCACTCTAAATAAGTCTTTATTAAGTTAGAAGCGATAACTCTTTAAAATATAGTCTTTTACTATTTGGATATATAAAGCTAGTAATTTTTATTAGTCTTAAAGTGGGCTCTAGTAAGCTAAAGCATTATATTAAAGCTATAGTTTCTACCCGTAATATAGTTATAATAAAATATTACTGCCCGTCCCTTTAATATAACTAAGAAAGTATTATAAAACTAGTGGCATTAGATTCTAACCTTACTGCAGCAGTTATAAAAGACCTATAGTTTTATTCTAAGTATATCGTACAGTTCTCCTCTAAAATTCTTCTCCTTATCCAAATATACCTTTATTAGATTTATAACTTCTTATAGTAGAGGCTTACTAGTTGGCTAGGGTAGAGGAGCTAGAGGCGGCGAAGGTAGAGGAAAAGTACCTCTAGGTAGGAGAGCACCTCTAGGTAGGAGAGCATCTTTAGGTAGGATAGTAGCGTTCTAAGGGTTTCGTTCTAAACTAAAGTTGCCTTCTAAAGAATATAGGTTAGTTTTAGGTTTCCGTAATTAACGTATAATCTTAGCTTCCGTCTATACTGGTTCTTCTATACTAATAATAACGGCCTAGATATTACTAGTAATTAGGTTACTATTAGTTACACAAGGTGATATCACGTAGCTACGGTTCGTAGATAGTATAATAGTTGTTGTTCTTCTTATTTTAATTCTTAAAGAAAGGGGTGAGGAACTTAAGGTTCCTCACTACGCTAGTGCCGCGGCGGCACGTGACGGCAACTTACCGCACGTAATGGCCAATATGCCTTATATAGTGACCACTTGCCTTTATTCCCAACACTAGCAACTCTTCTTTTATAGTTACTATCTACATATATATACCACTTAACTAGCGTAACAAATATTAATCCTCCTTACTTACTATTGCCATTGTAATATAAGTCTCGCTATCCCAAAATTTGCCTCTTAGCACGTAGTATTTTCTTACTTAGGAGTTATAGATAGATATTATGTTCGGAGGGCCACTAAGGCGCTAGTAGTAAGCGAGCCAATAGCGATTTTCTATCCCGGGGATAGAAAATCCTAATTGGCTGGATTAAGTTAGGCTCCCCCTCTAAAAAAGTCTTAGCAAGAGAATCTGATCAATTAAACAACTTTAACCACCGGTTGAAGTTCCTAGATATCTTAAGACCTTACGTAACTAAGAAATTTCTAAGAACTCCCTTTTAACCTAACCTTTAACTTATACATATAGAGTATTTGTGTTAACGAACGTCTTTAGTGCCTTATTTAGGTTCGCCTTTGTTATCGCATCTACCGGGTTATCTTAGCCATTAATCTATTAAATCTTAAAGAGTTCTTAACGCTTGTAGGATTACTAAAGTGCCATAATATTAATTATAAGGCGCTTCTCTTTTGTAATACTGAGCTTAACTAAACACTTATAGAGGGAATATAAGTCGGTGCATATAATTATAGGGATAATGGGAAGTTCGAGTCGATCTATAATTATCTTTAGGGTAGTTCCAATTGTAATTGCTATATTAACTCCGCTAACTATTTTATATATCTCTAACGCCAAAACACTTTAGGTAACGCGCTTACTCTTAGTTAAGCTCTAATAGATAAGATTGCTATAGATTATAAAGTTATTCTCTTTAGTAAATTCATTCGCGATAATAATTTTATATCCTAACTAGGAGCTAAAATCTTTATTATTTATAAACGATCTATTAACAAATACAAAGAGCTTGGCGGTAGGAAGATTAATAGGTATATAGAGTAGTCCCCGATCGAGATAGTTTATTTGCTAAAAAAGACGTTTATTTAGGGTAAGAACGTTGTCCTTAGTTGGTTCCTAGTATTAGGCGGCAACGGAGAGATTAAATAAAGCCTTGGGTTAATAGATAGAAGTAATATAAGCTCCGTAAGCGCGTTGCTCCATATATCTTTACTTTAGGGAATTAACGTTAATAACGTTAATCTTCTTACCTTAACCCTTTTAGCGCAAAGCAATAGAATCCTTATTTAAGGAAAGGATGCATCTATTAAAGAGTAATAGTGTTATTAAATTAAGCTTTTCTTTTAGCTTTACCATAAGATTTGCCTTTATTAGCTTATCTTCTTTAAGAGCTAAGAATTGGTCGTCCCCTAAGATAATTATATTATTAGTTTATATGCCGACAATTCTAAATGGAGTTCCTATAGTTATAATAAGGAAGCAGGGATCGAATATAGAAGTAGTTATTAAAAGCTTCTCTTTATAGTACTTGCTGTAAGTAGCCCATTAGTGAGTTCCTACCTCTGTAATTCTATATAATAGCTTAAGCATAACCATAATCGTATCTTCAGGATACTAGTAGCGAATTTGCTCCGGAAGGTATGCCAATATTAAGCGCTAAAGGTGCGTCTCTAATTAGGTGTAGGCTTAAGTAATATCTTATAAATAAACCGCTATTTTATTCTTTATTAAGGAGGAAGCTAGCGTAATAATAACTCACTAACTAGCTTATTAAATCGTAGGAGATTGCGTAAGAATTACCTCCTTACTATTATTATTGTAACCTTAGATAATAAGCCTTAATTTCTTAAATAGGGCGTTAGTAGCTTTGCCTTTAATCTTATTAACCATTCTTAACTTAAAGATGCGAACTTTATTAAACTTAGTAGGGTCATACTTCTCGAATTTAAAGACTCCTCTTATAATAAGACTGTCGATCTCCTGCTTATCGGATACTTAGAAAGGAGCTCCTAGGGTTATAATATAACCTTCCTTTTAGAGCTGTTTTGCGAGCTTAAAGTTAGCCTTCTCTTTAGCTGTTATAAAGGCCATTAATAACTTAACTCCATTCTTAATAGCGGCAATAAATTATTCTTTAAAATTAATAAGATATTGGCAATTTTATAATCCCTTTAGGCGACCTCTACCGCGTCGTGGTTATAGCGTATCTACTATAATTGTATTAGGATTATAGTTATCTTCTAGAGCACGTTAATTATGGTTCTCTTCTAGGGCATCTTCTAGGGCATCCTATAAAGGCTTAGAATTGTTATCTTTATAGTAAGGCTTAATAATAGTTAAATAGAATTAAGCGGGTCTATAAGACATCTAAATAGTATAAGTTTAACTATTAATTATAATAAGTTAATATGGGCCTAACCATTCTCCCTTTTTACGCTATACGTGTACTTTAGACTAAAGTGGCAGATTAAGCGTAGTTAAGGTATTTGGGCTATTTCTTATTCCTAGTACGTTATTAACCTGGCGTATAGCGTAGAAACGTCGCACCTCCTTTATTACCTTGCAAATAGCCTTAGCTCATTATATAATAGAGGGAGATAGTGGAGAATTATTAGTTATTTAAGGGTAGGCGCTAAAGACTAGTAACGTAGGTACGAGTTTATCTAGGCTAGCGGAATTGTTAATAGCTTTAATAGCCATTTATAAGGTAAGTTCTTCGCTAATATTCTTTAGTTTTAAAGAGATAATCTTATATACGCGGCGTAATGGTGTGTAATATCGCTTCACTTTTTTAATACTATTATGCGCCTTAACGGGGACTTCCTTAACCTTAATTGCTATTGCCTTTGTCTGTTATTGGAACTCTATAGATAAGAAGTTCTTTCCTACATTATAGACGATTTAATTAGGGGGTTTTAGGTAGATATTAATCTAGTATAACTAAAGGGTATCCTATATATTCCTAGCTAATATATCCTTTAAAAATCGTGCGGCTTAGAAGGAGGTTAAGAAGTTAATAACTTAGAGTACTGGCTTGCTGCTAAGATATATAACGTCGACAATAATATAGAAGTTAAAGTTGTAGTTATCTTTAAGGGTGAACTTAAATCGGCCAGGGGACTTCTGGTTTATTTAGTAGTAATAGCAGTACTTTATAAGATGCTTAATTACCTTAACCTTAACTTTATGGCCTACTTGCTAAAGAACCCTAAGTAATTAATAAATAGATAGGTGGCCAAAACAACGGTGCAGTTGGCGTAACTCTAACTTAGTTAAATAGCTCTAAGCAACACTCTTTTCTGGTTATTAAAGGAGCAGCTAAGGGTAATCCCACTTACGTATAATAGGCACCTGATTATCTCCCTATATAAGTATATTCTTAAGGTTATTAAGCTTAACGCCTAGTTTATTTATATCTCTAATGCAAAATAGAAATAGGGTGTTTATAGGAATAACGTAAAAAGTAATATACCCTAAGGGGGTTTAAACCCTAATTGTGCTAAGGGAGATTATAGTACCCTTGCCAAAATGAATTATGTATTAGCCTGCCATTAAATAGTTAATCTAAACAGAGTTATTAAGCTGCTAAAGGGCTCGAACTTAAGGTTTTCCTACTATAGATACTCCTGCGGCTCCAGTATCCGGTATAATACTATAAAAGACGTTCGCCGAGTATCTGTCGTCAAAGGAAAACGCGGAGCTCTCCTTTGGCTCGTTAAAGATATCTAACTTCGTAATAAAATGGAGCGTAGATTAGTTATTAAGAACAGCAACAGTTTGTATACTATTTACCTTACTATACTTAGTAAAGTATTAGTTAGGTAAGTAGTCCTCAATTTCCATATCTATAAGGAGCTGTTTGGTCTTATTAACCTTACCCTTAAGATCTTTTATGCCTTTATATTAAACTAGGAAGCTTTAAAAGTAGGCCGTAGTAACCTTATAATTTCTAACATTTCTTATACTCTGACGGAACTTATTATATGCCTCCTTTCGCTTATTAAGGGAGTGTCTAGTTAACTAGTAATTTAGCTTCTTATAAACGTAGCACTTCTTCTAGCGATTACTTTAAAATAAACCTCTATAAGGACCTCCATAATTACCTTATAGTTAATATTAATTGTACTCTTTACCGTATTCCCTACCATGGCCGCCATATATTTAATTAGTTTAGTTATAATTATATTAGTTAGGAACGCTTGGTTAGGTAGAGCTTTTAGTATAGAGCTGTTAAGATTCTTATATTTGTATTACAGTACCTACGGCGGAGCGTAGCTTAGTATATACTCCTTTAAACGTGTCCGCAGGTTTATATAGCACTAAGTTACACTTAGGAACGCCACGGCATGCTAAGATAACCTAGTCCCTTAGGCTGTTCTTATTTTAGTAAGTTTTAGTAAATCCGCGTTAGATTTTCTGGAGTTTATTAAAGAGTAGTTAAAGGTACTCTAAACGAGTCTTTATTAAGTTAGAAGCAATAACTCTCTAAAATATAGTCTCCCGCCATTTAGATATATAAAGTTGGCGATTTTTATTAGTCTTAAAGTGGGCTCTAGTGAGCTAAAGCATTGCATTAAAGTTATAGTTTTTACCCGCAATATAGTCGTAATAGAATATTACTGCCTGTCCCTTTAATATAATAGAGAAAGCGTAGTAGTACTAGTGGCGTTAAATTCTAACCTTATTATAATAGTTATAGAAGACCTATAGTTTTGCTCCAAGTATATCGTATAATTCTCCTCCAAACTTCTTCTCTTCGTCTAAATATACCTTTATTAGATTCGTGACTTCTTATAGTAAAGGGTTACCGGTTAGCTAGAGTAGAGAAGCTAAAGGCAGCGGAGGTAGAGGACGAGTACCTCTAGGTAGAAGAGCACCTCTAGGTAGGAGAGTAGCGTTCTAGGGGTTTTATTCTAAATTAAAGTTACCTTCTAAAGAATATGGGTTGGTTTTAGGTTTCCGTAGTTAACGTATAATCTTAGCTTCCGTCTATACTGGTTCTTCTATACTAGTAATAACGGCCTAAATATTACTAGCAATTGGGTTACTGTTCTTAGTAACGTATACCCCGTTCCTACGGAGGAAGTCTTAAAAATCCTAAATAATATTAACATTGCTAAGTGCCCAGGTATTAGCGGTCTATCTTGCGAAATCCTCCCTAAAATATTCCTATAGCTATATATCGGCGTAGTGTCTACTTTGGTAAAATATAATACGGTATAGGAGAAAGCTATTAACTTATTTTGCGGTATAAGTTGTTATATTAAAGGTAAATTCGTCCTAATTTTTATTAATAAGTTTCGCGTATAAAGCTACCCCTAGTAGTAAGGAGTCTTCCCAGTCGTTTAAAGTAGGTGTAGCTATGTTTTTAGAGGGAGGGAAGTATTATTGGCGTAGGGATTATTATTTGGTACGCGTTCGTAATATATATTTATCATTTAGTACGCGTTCGTGATGTGTATTTGCGATTATAGGGCTCAGAACTAGTTCTAGCCTTAAATCGCGAAGACTCGTAAAGCGTATTATTCTGCGTAATGGACGCAAGAATCTATAATCTTAAAAAGGCTTAGGACTAGTTCTAGCCTTTAGATCCTTAGATTTGTAGAAGAGTTCTATTTAAGGTTTAGGACTAGTTCTAACCTTAAAAAACAGCTTCCTTTAGCACGAGTAGTACTGGTACAGTGGCTTATCTCTTCTTAGTGGAATACCTAACTGCTCTATAGTATAACAGTAAAGTTAACCACTAATTAGTATTGGTTATATAAGGTAATATCACGTAACTATAGTTCGTAGATAGTATAATAGTTATTATTCTTCTTATTTTAATTCTTAAAGAAAGGGGTAAGGAACTTAAGGTTCCTTACCACGCTAGTGCCGCGGCGGCACGTGACGGCAACTTACCGCACGTAACGGCCAATATGCCTCATATAGTGACCACTTGCCTTTATTCCCAACAGTTACCGTTTTTAGTAATATATACCCCATTTCTATAGAGGAAGTCTTAAAAATCCTAAACAATATTAACATTACTAAGTGCCTAGGTATTGGCGGTCTATCCTATAAAACCCTCCCTAAAATATTCCTACAGCTATAAATCGGCGTAGTATCTACTTTAGTAGAATATAATACGGTGTAGAAGGAAGCCGTTAACTTGTTTTGCGGTACAAGTTATTATATTAATGGTAAATTCGTCCTAATCTTTATTAATAAGTTTCGCGTATAAAGCTACCCCTAGTAGTAAGGAGTCTTCCTAGTTATTTAAGGTAGGCGTAGCCATATTTTTAGGGGAAGGGAAGTGTTATTAGGGTAGGGATTATTATTTAGTACGCGTTCGTTATTTGGTAACGTATATTTACGATTATAGGGCTTAGGACTAGTTTTAGCCTTAAATTACAAAGCCTTGTAAAGCGTATTATTCTGCGTAATAGACGCAAGAATCTATAATCCAGGAAAGGCTTAGGACCAGTTCTGGCCTTTAAATCCTTAGATTTGTGGAAGAGTTCTATTTAAGGTTTAGAACCAGTTCTAACCTTAAAAGACAGCTTCCTCTAGCACAAGTAGCACTAGTATAGTGGCTTATCTCTTCTTAGTGGAATACCTAGCTGTTCTATAGTATAACAGTAAAGTTAACTACTAATTAGTGTTAGTAATATAAGGTGATATCACGTATCTATAAGTTATAGGTAGTATAATAATTATTGTTCTATATTCCTCTTACTTAAGGAAGGGCGAGGAGCTTAGGGCTCCTCGCCACGCTAGTACCGCGGCGACACGTGACGGCAACTTACCTCGCGTGACGGCAACTTGCCTATATTCCCAACAGTATTAAATAAAAGTGACTACCTCTAAGTATTTACCTAGTATTTACGCTTAAGCGCGGCCACCTTTTTACCTTAACTATGCCGTATATTAAATGCGGTAGTCTATAATTTAATAGCTAAAGCAGCTCTACTATAGCTCTACTATACTATATATATATACCATATTTATCTAACCCTTTAATATTTAAAATAGTAATAATTAGCTAAAGCTAACCTATAAGTCTTCTACCTAACAGCGTGCAGCCCTTTTTAATACGGTCGCCATTATCTATATACTCTTAGACCTATATATAATTATACCTCTACTTGTTAAAATACTACTAATTTAGTATACAACGTACTACTTTACTAATTTAGCCCTTAAGGTTAGTTATATTTTTTCCGTCTTGTTTTTAATAGCGGATAGATAAATATATTTTAATAAGTAGGCGCTTAACCTATAAGGAGTTTTAGGTACGTTTACCTTATAGTTTTCGCTTATACTCTTAGATAAATACTATAATACTAGTTAGAAACTATAAGGGATATTATTACAGATACCTTAGGCTGCCCTTAGGACAACCCCTAAACGCCCCTTAGATAGTCACCGGTCACGTGCTAGAGGCACGTACCCGTAGTATATAGTCTTTACAACCCCTAAGGTCTTACCTCCTTAAGGATTCGTCTCTCTTACTAATCTATCTTATTCTTATAATTATGCCTTATAGCCCCCTATCTATAAAGCCCCCTTATATTTAAATCCTTTCTACTCCTTTTTAGGGGAGTAGTTAGCTTTAAAGACCAGATTGTTTATTTATATCTTTTATTTACAACTACTATCTACCCTTAAAATCTCGCGATAACCTAAACGGAAACTCTATGGGCACCTTATAGAAAGCCGTCGCGGTAAGGTAGAAAGGTCCCTCTAATAGCGAGAGATTGCAATAATATAACCCTCTAGGTAAGACGGCTGAATAAGCCCTAATACCTAGATGCTCTAGGAGCTTAAAGACTCTTATATACCTATAGTTACCGCTAAGGAAAATATAAACACCCTTTATAATAGTTATAACGCTATTAAAAAGTAACTAGAGCCCCTTTAGCCCTACCTAGGCTAATTAGAAGATTAAACGCTAGAGGTAACTTTAAGATCTTCCCTTAAGCTAGAAATGCTAGAGGAATATACTAATATATTTAACTAGGGAACTAACCAAAACCCTCCTAGAAGACCACTAGCCTATAATTAGTATAGTAGTAGTATATAGACTGCTTATAAGCTAAGTAGGCCTATCTCTTTAGGTAATTTAACCTAACTATTAACTTAAGACCTAAGCCTTGTTGGGAAATCTATATTAGCTACTAGTATTAATACTACCTCTATAGCCAGAGCTTCCCTAAGGCTAAGGTTAGAAAGTTAAGAGCTTTAAACTAATTGTTTTTAAGATATAACTGTTTAAGCTAGTAGATCTACTATCTTTAAAGCTATTTTAGAACTAGAACTAGACCTTCCCTTTATACTAGTAGGAGATTACAACCTATACTATATAAGGTAGAATGCACTAGCTAGAAACTTAAATAGAAAGGCTAAAGAACCTATAGATTGGTTAGATAAATATAACTGCTAACTACTAAATTCTAATAACTAAGAAGTGACCTTTTACAGATCTAATATAAGAGAAAAATCTATTATAGACTTAGCCTTCTACTTAGGAAACTTTAAAGAAAATACCTAGTATAATTGGACTATAATAGAAGAAATAGGATCTAACTATAAGACTATAGCGTTTTCTTTATTTACTAGAGAGATATAAAGATACCTAAACCCTCTTTAAGAAACTCCGTTCTCTATAAAAAAAAAGGCAAACTAGGAGCCTTTCTCTACTTCTTTAGTAAAGCTAGTTTAGGAGCTAGAACTAGAAGTAAAAGTCTTAGTACTAGAAGAACTGGTAGGAGAAACCCCCTATATGGAAATAGGAGAAAAAGGTCCTTTAGCCTCTCTAGAAGATTTGTATAGACTTAGGGATAGAAGCATAAGTACGCTAGCAGATAATATAGTTATAGATCTTACTAGCTATATTAAGCTAGCATTAGAGAAAGCTATTCCTAGGTCTAGAACCTACGAATTCTCTAAACTATAGTAGAATAAAGAGCTTCTACAGAAAAGGAAAAGAATGGTAAAACTAGGAAGACTTTAAGAAGAACAACCTACTAGAAGTTCGAGACTAGAAGCCTATAAAAAAGCTAAAAATCAATAATTCTATATAATAAGAGAAGCTAAAACTAATTGCTAGAATAGCTTTCTAGAAAAGGCATAAGGGAAAGAGATCTTTACTGCCCTAAAATAAATAAAGGAGAAAATATTACAAATAATTCCTAGTCTACAATATAGTAAAAATGGGACTACGAGATTAGTAGAAAGCTTTAACAAACAGTATAAAGCTTTTATTACTACTCTATTTCCTAAACCCCCTTCTACTAGCCCTATAGAGTAGAAGGACTATACTATAAACAGTAAATAGAAATGGCCAAAATTGGAGAAAATAAAAGTTAAATAGGCAATCTTCTTTAGCTCTAATAAAAAAGCCCTAGGGCTAAACAAAATACCCTTTACAATTCTATAAAAGGCCTACCCTATTATAGAAGATCTTTTATATAGAATCTACCGGATTTTATTTACCCTAGACTATTAGTTAAAAGCCTAGAAAGAAGCCTAAAGAGTTATTCTCCCTAAAGCAAATAAGGAGGACTATTTTTTACCAAAGTCCTATAGACCTATCTCCTTATTAAACTGCCTAGGAAAGACTCTAGAGAAGATCTTTACTACTAGATTAGGATATCTAGCTAGTACTACTAGCTTACTTTAAGATTTGTAACTAAGAGGAAGAAAACAGCGGTCCGTAATAGACGCAGTCCTACTACTTCTAAATAATATCTAATCTAAAAATAGTAGGAAAAAAGCTAGATAAAGGATAGCTACTACGTTATTCCTAGATATAAAAGGGGCCTTTAACCATATCTCTAAAAACTAGCTTTTATCTATCTATAAGGAACTCAGACTACCTATAGCGTTTACATAATAGGTAGCTACCTTCCTTAGCAATAGAAAGCTATAGCTCTTCTTTAATAGGTAAATATAAGAAAAAGTAAAACTAGAAGTAGGGATACTATAGGGATCGCCTATATCCCCTATTTTTTTCCTACTATATATACATAATATCTACAGCATATAGATAGAAGGAGCCTATTCTCTTAGCTATATAGACGATTTTGCAATTATAGTTACCTTAAATTTAGCCAAATCTAATTGCAAAAGGCTAGAGAGAATAGCGCTAGAATTAATATATAAAGTTAAAGAAGCTGCTATTAGTTTTAACGTTAGCAAAACAGAGCTTATATACTTCTATAGTAAACGCACTACTATAGAAAAAGGGTTAAAGCTAGGAGACGTAGAAATATCCCCTAAACCCCTAGTTAGGTAGTTAGGGGTATTCCTAAACTCTAAGCTTACTTTTAAACAATATATAGAAATACAAATCTCTAAAGTAAAAGCAGCCTTCTATTTAATTAGAAGACTAGGTAATATATAAAGAGGTTTATCTCTATAAGCCCTACAACAGCTCTATATAGCTTACGTTACTACTATAGCAGACTATAGAGTATAATGCTGGTGGAAAAGTAAATCTAGAGACTATCTACTAGATAGGTACTAATCTCTATAAAATAAGGCCCTAAAACTAGTTCTAGGAGCGTTTAAAGGATATCCTAGCCAAGTTATAGAGATTAAAGCCGCTATTCCTCCTCCTAGAAATTTAAAAAGCTTTGTAATAGCTACGCATTAAAAATCCTAAAATTTAAGGAAAACTACGCAATTAAAAAGGTCTATATCCCTTAACCCGCCGGCGTCCTACCAGAAGCTGGTCCGTGCTTAAACACTAGAATAAAAATAACATGTATAGCTAATTACTATTAACAATGCCTTCTAATCGTACTTCTAATGATATAGGCCTTGTCCAACCGACTCAGTATAACGTTTAGCCAAATTAATATGCTAAAAAGCCACCACCGAAGCCATGGCCGCTGCCCGATTTTACTCCTACGACGATTCGATTTGGTTGATCTAATTGGCTAGTCCTTATTAATAACGGTAGGACGCATTCCGGCGGGTTAAGGGATAGAAGAGATTAATAAAGATAGGGACGAATTAGCAGCTAGTTTTAACTCTAGTTTTAGCCCTAAAAACTCTACTATAAAGTACCTCTTTATAACGGGGCTAGCCCAGTTACAGTAGGAATTTCTTAGTAAAACACTCAATGGATAAATTCTAACGCTTTAACTAAATTCTACCAAATTCTGCTAGATTAATTAAATTTTACTAAAGTCTGTTAAAGACCACGTGTGTATATACGCATATATTAACTACTAAGCCCCTAACTATTTAATTATATAATTCTCTTATTATTCCTTTCTCTCTTTACGCAACGTCTTGTACTTTGCAAGAGCTATATACCCTTAGATTTAGATAGAATTTATATTGTTCCTTTAAATCTTCCCTAAAGCCTCTTCGCGCCCTTATATTACGTTACGTTAAAATAACTACTATTAAAATGGTAAATAAACCCGAATTCCTTTTAATAACTATAAGTATTAAGTCCCTAGTTAGGGAATAGTTAACCATAATATAACAGTTCTTTATAGATGCCTTAGCTTAGCGGCAGGCTGCACTAAAAGCTTAATATTAGTAATTAATGGAAGCACTCTATAAAGAACTCTGTAATATTAAGGCACTTACATTAAAGACCCTAATAGTAATGCCTTTAAATAAGATCGAAATAACCGTATCTAAACCTAGCCTATTAAATATAAATACTAAACTAATAATAGTAGCTTAACTTATGCATGTAACGAACCTAGTACCTATTATAAAATCTAAAAAGCTCCCTAATCCTCCGATTGTTAGTCACACAGGGTGACTCACCAATAACGACTACTCGAGTAAGTTACAGTGATGTTGGTTAATATGCTTATTTATTGGAATAAGGAAGGGCGAGGAGCTTAAGACTCCTTGCCACGCTAGTGCCGCGGCGTCACGTGACGACCGCTTGCCTTATTCCCAACACTAGTAACTCTTCTTTTATGGCTGCCATCTATATATAAATACTGCTTAACTAGCGTAATAAATATTGATCCTCCTTACTTACTATTGCTATTGTAATATAAGTCTCGCTGTCCAAAATTTTGCCTTTTAGCACGTGGTGCTTTCTTGCTTAGAGTTATAGGTGGATATTATATTGGGGCCGCCAAGGCGCTAGTTGTAAGCGAGCTAATAGCGATTTTCTATACCGGGTATGGAAAATCCTAATTGGCTGGTTAAAATTAGGGTCTATAGAATATTATGCTTACTCCCTTTTAACCTAACCTTTAACTTATATATATAAAGTATTTGTGTTAACAAACGTTTCTAGAGCCTTATTTAGGTTTGCCTTTATTATTACATCTACTAGGTTGTCTTAACCGTTAATCTATTAAATCTTAAAGAGTTTTTACCGTTTGTAGGATTAATAAAGTGCTATAATATTAATTATAAGGCGCTTCTTCTTTATGGTACTCAGCTTAACTAAACACTTATAGAGGGAATATAAGTTAGTATATACGATTATAGGGATAACGGGGAGTTTAAGTTAATCTATAATTATCTTTAGGGTAGTTCTAATTGCAATTGCTATATTAACTCCGCTAACTATTCTATATATCTTTAATGCTAAAACACTCCGAGTAACGCGCTTGCTCTTAGTTAAGCTCTAATAAATAAGATTGCCGCGGATTATAAAGTTATTCTCTCTAGTAGATTTGTTCGCGATAATAATTTTATATCCTAGCTAGGAGCTAAAATCTTTATTATTTATAAACGATCTATTAATAAATATAAAGAGCTTAGCGGTAGGAAGATTAATAGGTACGTAAAGTAGTCCCTAATTAAGATGGTTTATTTATTAGGAAAGGCGCTTATTTAGGGTAAGAACGTTATCCTTAGTCAGTTCCTAGTATTAGGTGGTAATAGAGAAATTAAATAAAGCCTTAGGTTAATAGATAAAAGTAATATAAGCTCTATAAGCGTATTACTCTATATATCCTTATTTTAGAGAGTTAATATTAATAACGTTAATCTTTTTGCCTTAACCCTTTTGGCGTAAAGCAATAGAATCCTCGTTTAAGGAGAGGATATATCTATTAAAAAGTAATGGTGTTGTTAAATTAAGCTTTTCCTTTAGCTTTACTATAAGATTTGCCTTTACTAGCTTATCTTCTTTAAGAGCTAAAAATTGGTCGTCTCCTAAGATAATTGTATTATTAGTTTATATGCTAATAATTCTAAATAGAGTTTCCGTGGTTGTAATAAGGAAGCATAGATTAAATATAGAAGTAGTTATTAAAAGCTTCTCTTTATAGTATTTACTGTAGGTAGCTTACTAATAGGTTCCTGGCTCTGCGATGCTATATAATATCTTAAATATAACTATAATCGTATCCTTAGGATATTAGTGGCGAATTTGCTCTAGAAGGTATGCTAATATTAAGCGCTAAAGGTGCGTCTCTAATTAGGTATAGGCCTAAGTGATATCTTATAAATAGACCGCTATTCTATTCTTTATTAGGGAGGGAGCTAGTATAATAATAACTCGCCAACTAGCTCGTTAAATTGTAGGAGATTGTATAAGAATTACCTCCTTACCATTGTTGTTATAGCCTTAGATAATAAGCCTTAATTTCTTAAATAGGGTATTAGTAGCTTTGCCCTTAATTTTATTAACCATTTTTAACTTAAAGATGCGGACTTTATTAAACTTAGTAGGGTTATACTTCTTAAATTTAAAGACTTCTCTTATAATAAGACCATTAATCTCCTGCTTATTAGATGCTTAGAAAGGAGCTCCTAAAGTTATAATACGACCTTCCTTTTAGAGCTGTTTTGTGAGTTTAAAGTTAGCCTTCTCCTTAGCTGTTATAAAGGCCATTAATAGCTTAACTCTATTCTTAATGGCGGCAATAAATTGCACTTTAAAATTAATAAGATATTAGTAATTTTGTGATTCCTTTAGGTAACCTCTACCGCGTTATAATTGCGGCGTATTTACTACAATTATATTAGAATTATAGTCGCCTTCTAAAGCACGTTAATCGTGGCTCTCCTTTAAGGTATCTTCTATAGCATCCTATAACGGCTTAAAACTGTTATCTTTATAATAAGGCTTAATAACAGTTAAATGGAATTAAGTGGGTCTGTAAGGCATTTAAATAGTATAAGTTTAACTATTAATTATAATAAGTTAATATAGGCCTAACTATCCTCCCTTTTTATGCTATATATATACCTTAGACTGGAGTGGCAGATTAAGCATAGTTAAGGTATTTAGGCTATTTCTTATTCCTAGTATATTATTAACTTAGTATATAGCGTAGAGATGTTATACCTCCTTTATTGCCTTATAAATAGCCTTAGCTTATTATATAACGGAGGGAGATAGTAGAGAATTATTAGTTATTTAAGAGTAGGCGTTAAAGACTAGTAATATAGGTATAAGTCTATCTAGGCCAGCGGAATTATTAATAGCTTTAATAGCTATTTGCAAGGTAAGTTCCTTACTAGCGTCCTCTAATTCTAAAGAGATAATCTTATATACGTGGCGTAATAGTATATAATATTACTCTACTTTTTTAATACTATTATATACCTTAACGGGGACTTCCTTAACTTTAATTGCTATTACCTTTATCTATTATCAAAACTCTATAGATAAGAAGTTCTTTTTTATATTATAGATAATTTAATTAGGGGGTCCTAGGTAGACATTAATCTAGTATAATTAAAGGGTATCCTATACGTTCCTAGCTAATATATCCTTTAAGAAACGTGCGGCTTAGAAGGAGGTTAAGAAGTTAATAACTTAAAGTACTAGCTTACCGCTAAGATATATAACGTTAATAATAATATAGAAGTTAAAGTTATAGTTATTTTTAAAGGTAAACTTAAATCGGCTAGGGGACTTCTAGTTTATCTAGTAGTAATAGTAATACTTTATAAAATGCTTAATTGCCTTAGCCTTAACTTTATAGCCTACTTACTAAAGAACCCTAAGTAATTAGTAAATAGATAGGTAGCTAAAACAACGGTATAGTTAACGTAACTCTAACTTAGTTAAATGGCTCTAAGCAACACTCTTTTCTAGTTATTAAAGGAGCAGCTAAAGGTAACCCTACTTACATATAATAGGCACCTAATCATTTCCCTATATAAGTATATTCTTAAGGTTATTAAGCTTAACGCCTAATTTATTTATATCTCTAATGTAAAATAGAAATAGAGTATTTATAGGAATAATATAGAAAGTAATGCACCCTAAGGGGGTTTGGACCCTAATTGTGCTAAAAGAGATTATAGTATCCTTGCTAAAACGAATTGTATATTAGCCTGCCGTTAAATAGTTAATTTAAACAGAGTTATTAAGCTGCTAAAGGGCTCAAACTTAAGGTTCTCCTGCTATAAATACTCCTGCGGCTCTAGTATCTAGCATAATACTATAGAAGATATTCGCTAAGTATCTATTATTAAAGGAGAACGCGGAGCTCTCCTTTAGCTTATTAAAGATATTTAACTTCGTAATAAAATAGAGCGTAGATTAGTTATTAAGAACAGTAACGGTTTGTATACTATCTACCTTACCATACTTAGTAAAGTATTGGTTAGGTAAGTAGTCCTTAATTTCTATATCTATAAGGAGCTGTTCGGCCTTATTAACCTTACCCTTAAGATCTTTTACGCCTTTATATTAAACCAAGAAGCTTTAAAAGTAGGCTATAGTGGCCTTATAATTTTTAACGTTTCTAATACTTTAGCGAAACTTATTATATACCTCCTTTTATTTATTAAGAGAATGCCTAGTTAACTAGTAATTTGGTTTCTCGCAAATATAGCACTCTTTTTAGCGATTACTTTAAAATGAACCTCTATAAGGACCTCCACCTTTGCCTTATAGTTGTTAATTATACTCTTTACTGTATTACCTACTATGGCTACTATATATTTAATTAGTCTAGTTATAATTATATTAGTTAGGCGGGTCGATTAAAGTAGGTTAGAGTTAGGCGTTAAATTACTATACTTCTTAAGAGCGTAGAGCGGTGCTAATAAAAGATCTTAATTAAGTATATACTTCTTTATAAGTATTTATAGGATTAAAAAGAGCAAGGTTGTATTCTTTAATGCCTTAGTATACGCTAATAACTTAATTATATAGGCTGAAATCCTCTTAATATGATTTAGATAAACCATGTTAAATTATTTAAAGTTAATTAAAGAGCTTTTAAAGATAATCAAGCCGAGGGACACCTAGGTTTGTAGTAATGATCCTTAAAAAGGTAGTCTCTCTCCATTCTAATATATACTACTACTTATTCTCTTCTGTTTTAAAGTGGTATCTTAACTTATATATTATGCGTTTAAAATTATATCATTTTTCTGCCAAATAATTATAATAGAAGGTACTAGCTTGGCCCTTAAGTATAACGGAATAGGCGTTATGGTATTAATTAGACTCTATTCTTACCTTTTAGTAATAGTTATAGAAGATACGCAATTTTGAATTTTGAATATTATATAATTCCCTATTAAACTTCTTCTCCTAATCTAAATAGAGCTTCGCAAGCTTTATAAGCAATTTTAAATTACCTCTAATTTAAGATTAAGATAGAGGAGGTAGGAGTTGTATTATAGGCTACAGTGAGGACGTTAGTCTAGTTAGTGGAGTCTAAAGGTTATTAAATCGCGAAGTAATAGGATCCTATACCTGCTCTTATTAGGGTATAGTATCTAAAGTTAAAGTTATGGGTTAGATTGGATATAGAGGAGTTAAAGGCAAAGGTAGATTTGTCTCTAGAGGTGTATTACTTAAATTTTATCGTAAGTTAAGCTTCCTTATAGTGTGTAGTTGGTGCTTAATCTCTTATAGAGTCCATTTATGCTCTTTTTTTACATTAATAACCTGCTCCTAAATGTTATCTTTAATAGTACCCCCATCTATAGGTATAAACACTCTATACTCCCGCAAGAAATTACGGAAGTTTTATATAATATCCTTCTTTATAAGAGTCTATGTTCTCTTTATTTATCTAATAAAGTCCTCCCTTATATAGTACTATAGTATAGTGTTATTATATTCGCTATCTTTATAGTGTGCTATACGGTATAATAGAAATCTATTTAAGTCTTACTAATTAACATCTTTAAGGTTGGTTATGTCGGTGTTTTATATCTCTGGGTTAATGTCTTTCTCGTACTTCTTTAGGTAGGTTAACGCTATAATAGAATCTGCGAAGGTACACAGAGGGTATTAAGGTAGTTGTTCGACGTGTTTTAATAAAGAGATTAAGGAAAATAAGGGTTGTTTGACGTGTAATTAGGTAGTGATTATAATCCTATAGTCTACGAAGGTACATAAAGGGTATTAAGGTGGTTGTTTTTAACGCGTTTTAGACGTTAACTTAGGACCCTAGGTTTAGTAATACTTCTAACCTAAAGTACTTAACCAAATCTTCGTAAACGTGGTTGTTCTATATAATAGACGTAACTTAGTATCTCCTAGTACTCAGTAACACTTCTATTACTAGTTTTCTGTAAGTCTAAGGTAGTATAGTATCGCTAGGATCTATTCCATATAAGCGTATATAGTACCCCTATATAAGACTGTCTCTTCTATTCGAAAACCTAGCTGCTCTGTGGTTGACTGTGTATTTAACCACTAATCAGTGTTGGTTACATAGGGTGACTCACCAATAACGACTACTCGAGTAGGTTATAGTGATGTTGGTTAATATACTTATTTATTAGAATGAGGAAGGGCGAGGAGCTTAAGACTCCTCGCCACGCTAGTGCCGCGGCGTCACGTGACGACCGCTTACCTTATTCCCGACACCGATATTTAATAAAAATTAAAATAACCTATATTCCTTTATAACTAAGCTCCGTTTTAAACTTTTAATAAACTATAATTAATACCCTACTAAAGCTAGTAAGGTTAGCTATGGAATGTCTTATTTAAGTAAGGACGCTGTATAAACTATAGATTTATTCTTTTATAATAGCACCTTTATTAATTTTAAAATATTTATCTCTCTGCTAAAACGAATGTATAATAACGCTAGCCGCGAATATATAGCTATTACCAAACTTAAAAACCTATAATAATAAAACCGAGACTTTACTAACTTCTTTTTAGAATTTTTAGGCCTTATTAGCAAGCTAGATTAGAATAAAGCCGCTAGAGTTACTGCCCTTTAATAAGCTATTTTGGATAAGATTAGAGCCCAGTTAGTAGGTAGAGAATTGCTAAAGAACCTATCTGAATTTGCTATAATATATTAATAAATTAATAAGGACCTTTAATATAATAAATAGACTTATTTTCTAAAGCTAACTATACCTTGCGTTTAAAACTCTATAAAACCGGTATATACCCTAAAGCGCGATCCATCTCTAACCTAAAAGCCCTATATATAACCCTATGGACCTTAATGCTATCTAATTCTATACACCTTTAGGAACCAATAAATAAAGAACTAAAGCCGTAAATAAAGAATTCTTTAGATATAGTAAAAAGGGATATATTTAAAGGAATTATTAAACTTACCCTTTTAAAAAGGTCCGCCGTAGTTCCTTCTAATTCTTAAATTATACCCGCTTTATAAATTATACTTAGTTGCTATAAAGTATCTTACCTTTAGTTAACTTAGAAAACAAATTATTCTAAGGCTAAGTCACGCCTTAGGATAAAAAGTAGAAGAGTATAAGTATCTAGGCTCTTCTAGCGCTAATATATAATATAACTCCCTTAATATACTTAGCGAAATTTAAATACTTAAAAAATAGAAGGAAGTATAAATCCTAATAGATAGCGGAGCTACTAATATAGGCTTTATTAATACGAACTATACGAAAACTTAATAAGCCCTAAGGCCTACAAGGCTTTAACGGTAAATCCTTAATATATAGCAAACTAACGTACTATACTCTTATAAAAATGCGGATAGGCGAATACCTTAAATACGTTTCCCTATTTATAACGCCCTTAAAGTAATATAACCCCTTAATTAGCTAGGTTAAAAAAATACTAAAGTTCCATATAACTTACTACCGAAGTTATTACTTAAAATACTATATGCCTTATAAATATATAACTATTTGAATTTAATATAATATAAATTACCCTTGCCATAAACCCTAAACTAATATAATAAAGCTATAACTGCCGATCGCGGTAAAGAACGTAAAGATATTACGTTAAAACCTTTCAAAATTTATGTAGTATAAGCTGCACACTTTATTTTATTAGCAAGAAAACAAGATTATAAAATCTTTACTATAATAATAGAAGATATTAAAAAAGCGTTAGAACTGAAGCAATATATTAACCCTTAACCTTTTATACCCAAAGAGTATTATAATCTAATTAATAGGTTTAAAAAACGATTTATAAACTAACTACCCCTATATTAAGATAAGCACGATTTTAGGATAGAACTTAAGCCTTATATAACGCTAAAGTTTAGTCTACTATATAGTATATTATAAGAAAAACTGCTTATAATGTAATAATATCTTAATAAACATCTAGAAAAAGGATTTATTTGCCCTAGTTAATCTCTATTCGCCTTACCTATACTATTTATTAAAAAGCTAGGAAGAGGCTTAAGATTTTATATTAATTATTAAGCTCTAAACGTAATTTTAATTTAAAACTAATATCCGATTCCCCTAATTTAAGAGACGCTTAATTGTTTAGCGAAGGTATAGTACTTTATAAAGCTTAATATAGTCGCTGCCTTTAATTAAATTTATATATATAAAGGAGATAAGAAATATATAGCTTTTTATATATAATAGGGACTCTTTAAATACCTAGTAATGCTATTTAGTGTAAAGAACGGTGCTAGTACGTTCTAGTAATATATTAATAATACGCTTTATAAATTCCTTAACATATTTATTACCGCGTATATTAATAATATCTTAATCTATCTATCTTTACTTTCTAAATATTAAAAATACATTTAAATAGTTCTTAAACGCCTATAAGACGCAGGCCTATAATGCGATATTAAGAAATGTAAGTTCCACGCGTCCAAAGTTACGTATTTAGGCCTAATTATATCCTATAACGGAATTAAAATAAACCCTAAGAAAGTTACTATAATTATAAACTAGGAAAGTCCTAGTAGTGTATAAGATATTTAAGGATTTTTAGAATTTGCAAATTTCTATTATTAATTTATTAATTACTTCTTAAAAATTATTTAGCCATTAATAAACTTAATAAGAAAGAACGTAAGATTTAAATGGACTATTAAATATAAATAAGCTTTTAACTACCTAAAATATCGGTTTATAACTGCTCTAATTCTTACCTACTTTAACCCTAACCTTAAATATATTATTAACACAGATTTGTCTAATTATATACTAGGAGGAGTGTTATCGCAATACAATAAGAACGGCGAGCTGCGTTTAGTAGCCTTTCTCTCTTAAAAACTTACCCCTACTAAATTAAACTATAAGATATACGATAAGGAACTACTTATAATTATTAGATGCTTTAAATAATGGCGCCTAAAACTTAAAGGATTACTATTTTTAATATTAGTATTAATGGACTATAAAAAGGTAAACCTTTCACCACACATGCAACCTTACTAAAAGGTAGCGCCGCACTTCCAAACTTACGCATACCCATCTTACTATCAAAAACAATCGATTTTCCAACTCTTAAGACCCAATTCCTACTACCTACTAAGCTAGAGGTGGATTTATTTGCCTTTTTACCCCTTTTATCTGAAGAGAAAATTCTTCTAAGGGTGGTCCTAGCTTGTAAGCGAGGCAGGGGTAGGAATACCAAAACTATTAAACATAGACTTTTCCTAGGTTTTTCTTCTATATAAAGTAAAAGCCTAATAAAACAGGGGGGGTAGGTACTTTTCTATATCTCTTTTAGTTAGATTTTCTTTAAAGAAGAGGAGGATTGCCTTTAGAGCTTTTCTACTAGTAAAAGCCTAACAAGTCCTTTTTTTAGTAGTTTTTTCTACTTCTAATAGGAAAAGAAAACAACTATACTAGTCTTTTTTAGCTAGTTTTTCTACTACCTTTTGGCTTAATCTCCCTAGAAATCCTCTAGTAGGATTAGTAAGGAGAAAGGGCGTAGAAGGATAGTAAAAACTAGCAAGGCTTTTTGCCTAGTGTTTTACCTCTAGGACTAGGAGATAAGAGACCTAAGGAGGTTATTATCTACTAAAAAAACTAGGAAATCCCCTATAATATACAAAATGCCAAGGCCTAATGGGTCTAAAAAAAAACCTCCTATAGAAATAAGTGATGAGGAGTCTACATTTACTTTTTCTCCCCCTTCTCCTTCTCCTGGCCTATTTAGGATAGGAGAAAAAAGAGGACATCCTTAGTTTTCTCCTGAAAAAGAAAACCAAAAACCTATAAAAAAGATAATAAAACTAATAGCTACTACGGATAGTATACCTAGTATACCTTCCCCTTCCCTTTCTTTAGAAAAACATCTATATAAGGCTCTAGAAAGCCTAATCTAGGCCTATATAGGGCTAGAAAAAAAAGAAGAAAAATAAGAACAAGTTGGATAGCTAGTAGACTATACACAAAGTATACTAGAAGGAAAGAATCCCTTTACAACTAAAGAAGAAGAAGAAGAAAAAGAAGAGGCAAGAGGTGTCCTAAAAGGACTAGTAGAAGAAATAAGAGCTCTCCGTAAGGAGGTAGCTCCTACTAAAAAAACTTACGCAGAGAAGCTAAAGAAGGACCTCCCTTCTTCGTCCTCCCTACCCTCCTCATTATTACCACTACTACCTTCTACTCCTTCTCATTCTAGTAGGAGTTTTACTTCTACTAGAAGTATAAAAAAGCAGCTATAAGAAAGGAGGCTAGTCCTAGTTGCGGACGGGAAGGGCTAACCTTTAGATACCTTCTCTATACGGAATAAAGTTAACTAACTATTTATATTAAAACTGCAAGTAGAAAAGCTAGTACTAGCGTCTATAGCTAGAACTAAAGGAAAATAAAATATTCTCCTTATAACTACAGAAGAGTATAATGTAGATTTCTTAGTTAAATATAGGGAGATTTAGTATAATTGCTTTACCTTTTAAAGAGAACAAAAACTAGAACTATAGGTTTAAATTATAGCCCACGGGGTTCCTACCCTACCTTTCCTAGAAGAAGGAGGCTCTAAGCTTCTAAAGAAAGAAATCGAGACCTTTAATCCTATAAGGATATAAGGACTACCTAAATAGATCTTATATAGTAAAAAAAGACACAATCTATAGACTAGATTTAGCTCTATAGTTTTTACTATAGAGAACAAAGAAAAAAGACAAGAAATCCTTAAGTAAAAAGAGATATTAATTGCAGGTGTAACGGAACCTTATAGCAGGAACTACAATAGGCTCGTTATTGGGCTAGGTGTATAGGTGATATAAATTAAAGTCAACAATATAATAACAACTAGTGGAGTGGTTGCCTAATAGATTAACTCTAATTATATTCTAAGAATTACTACAAGGAAAGAACTATCTAGAGTAGGGACTGTGGTCCTTTAAATACACAACCGTACTCCTAGGAAACCCTCCTTATACATAAGGTACGTATACTTTATTTACTTTATCGCGGATTATATAGATTATATAGATTATATAGATTATATAGATTATATTACGTGACTTGGTTACTATTCCTTATTATATAGTTCTACTAGATTTATCCTAGACCGTACCTATATTAACCAACTAGCTTCTCCTAACTCTTCTCTAAGTAGTTATAATATTATACTTAAAGCGTCCGTAACACCATCTCTCTCCTCTTTATCTTCGTCCTTAAAGATTCTAAATATCTCTAAGTTATTTACTAGAGGTATAATGTCCGTCTAATTAATTTAGTTAATATTGTTACTTATTATACCTAAAGTAACTTCTCTTTCCTCTACAGCCTATTGCGCTCGTACTATTACCGTGGTGCTATTACTAGGTAAAGTAATGCTATCTCCGTGTTCTTATTGTGCGAAAGAGGGGTTAGTTTATGTTACGCTGGCGAGTCCTTTATCTCGGTAACCTTTTTTTTATTTAGAGTGCACTAAAGTAAACATTTGTTTGTCCTACGATATTTGCTTAGTTTCTAACGCTAAGTATACGCGTCCTATAACTCTTAATAGTCTACAAGTTCCCTAAGTAATTTGTTATAGGGTTTTGTGTTTAATTTACTGCTATAAAGCTCAATAGTAAGCTCTTAAGCGCTCTTAATAAATTGCGCTGATCGCAAGAGGCGGAATAAGAGGCTACGGCTGCTTAATAGCGTGCTCTTAAAACTTGTCTTCTAGCCTCTACTTATCTTCTACGTCTTAAATAGGTTTATAAGAAGGTCCGTTTTAAAGAGTAGAAGCTTATAGAATAAGGTCTACAGGAACTTAGTAATAAAAGAACTAACTCTCTTCCTATAAAGGGAACAACTCTAAGTAGTTTGGCAGTCGCTCTTCCTAGGTCCCCTTTAGGTGACTTATTCTTTAGCGATCCTTTTTTATTAATATTGCCTAACCTATTTTCTTCTAATACTCCTATACCTTTCCTATAACGTTCTTTAAATTTTCTAATAGTTTTTAGGTAGTCTTATTATAGCCTATCCACTTAACTTTATACTATATTTTATCGTTAACGTCCTTATAACTAACGATCTTTAAAACTTGCTATTTGTCTTCTTCTTATCCTCTATATATATCTACTTCGTAAATTAATGGCTTAATATTTCTATATACTGGCTCTAGCATTACAATATACTGTATAGGGTAGATTTTTATCTTAGCTGGTAGGTTTAATATAAACGTAACTAGTGAAATTTTCTGCGTAATTTTAAAGGGTCCTAGTCTAACGTAGTCTAACTTCTTACTTAGTTGTCGACTCTTAAAATTTTTATATAGTAGCCACACTTTATCCCCCTCCTTAAGATCTAGTCCCTTAGATCTCTTAGTATTATAGTATTTCTTTATTCTCTTCTATACTACCTTAGCTATTTCCGTAAGGTTCTTATAAAGATTTATTAATATCTCTATCCTTTACTTAGCTGTGCTACTTATCTTTTTTACTTAATATGGCGATAATAATGTCCTTAGCTTATATCTATAATTCGCCTTAAATAGTAATATACCCATTCCTTCTTATGGTGTTATATTATATGCGAACTATATAACTAGTAATAACAATACCCAATTATTCTGTGTATAATTAATATAGTGCCTTAGATACTGCTCTAGTGTCTAGTTTAATCTTTCTATTTAACTATTTATCTGCGGATAATATACGGTAGAAGTTACTACTTAAACTCCTTACTCCGCTAAGAATACCTCTTAGAATACTGCTATAAATCTTAAATCTCTATCTAATATAATCTTGCTTAGTGCTCTATATCTTATAAACACTTCTTTAATATAAATTCTAGCGACATCTTCTACTAATATCTCTTCTGTATACGCTATAAAGTATTTTTACTTTATAAGCTTATCTATTATTACTAAAATCGCGTTATAATCTTATCCGGTAATAAGATCTCTTAATTTTAGCAACTTTATAATAAAGTTCTATAATATAACCTCCTATAGTCTTTCTGGTATTTTAATAGGTTATAGCCCTCTATATAGCTTATGCCTTATTAGTTTATTTCTCTAGCAATCTAAATATTCTTTTATAACCTTTTGTGCTAGGTTTTAGATTTTATTAATAATATACTCCTCCTAGAGTCTTAATACTAAGCCCGTAGCTCCATTATGTCCTTAAGTTAGTCCTTTATAGAAATCTTCTATAAACTACTCTGCTATGCTTTTTAGGATATACTTTGCTTTTTAGTTTTTATATATATCCATCTATAGATCTTCTAGCTATGCTTCTAGAATTCTTTATACCTAAAAGCTTTCTAGTAACTTATAAACTTTCTCTAGTTCTTCCTAAGTTACTATAATTTTTAGATAATTATATCTAATTAATCCGTCTATGTTTTTTTTATAATAAAGCCCCTAATGGCTTCTTATTATTTTATAGTTTAGCTTTCCAACTTAGAGTATCTGCCCTTATATTGTCTGTGCCCTTAGTATACTAAATCTTAAAATAGTATTCTATAAGCATCTCTACCCATATAACCTATCTTTAGTTAAGTTCCTTTATTATTAGAAATCCTATTAGGTTCTTATAATCTATCTTAACTATAAATAGTTTCTCTATACCTTATAAGAATGCTCTCTATTCCTTTAATGCTATAACTATACCTAATAACTCCTTATTGTAAATGTTATAATTTAGTTCTGGTAATATTATCTTCCGACTATAGTATGCTACTAGGTGCTATCTATCTGGATACTTTTATATAAAGTATGCCCCTAGTATAAAGTCTAATATATCTGTTTCTATAACCGTCTCTAAACCTAGCTAATAGATCTTAAGAACTAGCTCCTAAGTAAATAACCTCTTAACTTCCTTAAATAGTTCTTATTACTCTTTTCCCCATATCTATAGTTCTTCTTTCTTTATTAACCGCGTAAATGGCTTAATATCTTTTAACTATTACGCTATAAACCTTCTATAGTAATTGCAAAACCCTAAAAACAATCTTAACTATATAACGTTCTCTAGTTCCTACCAATTTACTATAGCCTTAATCTTTTTTAGATCTATGCTAAGTTGGCCTAGTTTAATAATAAATTTAATAAAATTGGTCTTCCTAGTAAAGAACTCGCATTTCTTAATTACTACTAGTATTTGTTCCTCTTGTAGTCTCTTTAAAACCTATTTAACGTGTTCTCTATGTTCTCCCTTAGTTATTAAGTAGATAATAATATTGTCAAGATATACTATAATAAATTCATCTAAGTATTCTCCTAATATATTGTTAATACGCTTCTAGAACGTTGCTAGTACGTTTATAAGCCCGAATTGTATAACTAATAGTTTATATAGTCCTTCCTTTAACCTAAAAGCTGCCTTCTATTTGTCGCCTTCCTTAATTCTAATCTGATAGTATACCTATCTTAGATTTATCTTTATAAAGATTTGCGCATTACCTATTCTATTTTAGATTTCGCTAATTAAGGGTAAAGAATACCTATCCTTCCTAGTAATACTGTTTAACTATTTATAGTTAATACATAGCCTTAGTTTGCTATTTTTCTTTAGTATAAATAGTACTGGATAACCCGCTGATAATTGCGATGGTTTAATATATCCCTTTTATAAGTTTTCTTAGATAAACTCTTTTAATACTCTACCTTCTTCTTTAGTAAGCTTGTAGATTAGAAAAAACCTTAGACTTATTTCTGGTTCTAATTTTATTTTATAGTTCTATACTATATATTTTAACAGCTTTTCGCTTTTTAGCGACTATAGTTTCTTACCATACTTATAGTATCTCTTTAGTATATAGCTTAACCCTTTCTCGGTTTCCTTATATGTTGCTTTTGCTTAGTACTATACTAACTTAGCTTTTTATCGCATCTTACGGCGTTAAATATCTCTAATATTGACCTAACCTATAATCTAATCGATCTTTAGATTATATTCTTATAACTAAGGCATTCCTAATACTGCCTTATTATTTCCTAATAGTAATATATTAAAAGATATTTTAACTTATCTCCCTTTAATGGTTATCTAAATAGGTCCTGTTTTAAGATTAATAATGCCTCCTCTATAGGCTATTAGATCTCCTGAAATTGTTACTAATAGGTAAGAATATTTCTTTTTCCTATATGGTAACCCCATTCTTTTAACTGCTGCTAGCAAGATATAGTTCCTTATTGCTCCACTATCTATTAATGCCTTAAACTATTAATCTTGCTACTTAACTTATAAATTTAGGTGTTGTCTTTAAATTCCTTTAAGGGTCTAAGGCTCTACTACTAGTTCCCCCTGGTTCCGTGGGCCTCTACTTTTCCTAACTATTAGCTACTAGATTCTATTTATACTTAGTCTAACTTAGGCTAATACTTAGTTCGCTTTTTATCTTTAATATACTATAGATAGGTATTTTCTAGATATTCCCACTACTATTGTCTATCTAGGCATTCTTCCGTAAGGAATCTTCCTGGCTAAAGTGTTAAGTCCCCTTGTTCTTAAACTTCTACTAGGTGCCAACTATGCATATACTTAGTATTTTGATATTTCGCCTTATCCATTAACTAATATATCCTTACTGGATATTTTTAATTCTTATCTTTTAGTATTCTATACATATTGCACGCATTATCTACGCATACTATCTATAATAGTGTATAATATACTTAGTGTCTTAGGTTAACTCTTAGCTTATCTTTATCCTTAAGTTTAAACCTTTTTTATATTAATCTAAGCGTTACGACTTTATTTATAGGTACTAAGATTCGTCTTTCGCTTCTCTAGTCCTCTAATTACTCCTCTAGATCTTTTAACGTTATAATTAAGGCTCCTTTAATATAAGTTATAGCCTTTTCTATAATCGGGTGGTCTTAGACAACTTTCTTATCTAACTACATATAGAGATCTTCCTACTTATTATTATGTTGTTATCTATACCACTTTTAGTATAATCCTTTAAGTGTGTACGGCTCGTCCGTAGGAAAGTATCTTCTTATTACTACGTTATAACAGCCCTTTATGTGTCGTTCTTTAAACCTAGTTAAAATCCCTAAATCCTCTTCTTATTCCAATTTAGTAAGCCACTTAGCTTTTAGTATGCCTGCTCTAGGCCTATTAGTAACCTTTTATACAGGTGCTCTGTCCCTTATACGTCCTAATATACTAGATCTTTTATCTAGTTTCTGTTCTTACTATAAGGTAATTCTTACTTTAAATTCCTCTATAGTCTCTTTTCTTTTGCGTCTTATAAGTGGATCCTTAAAGTTGTTATACTTCTTAATTTTAGTATTAACTTTTTAATCTTTAGGCTAAACACTATATTCCCCTAGTAAGTCCTTTAGGTCTATATATCTGTCTCCTAGTCTAACTGCTATTTATATCGCAGATTCTCTAATCTATAAAGAAGCTCCTTGCCTCTTGCCTATAGGTGTCCTTATTTATACTCCGAATTCTTAGTCCCTTAGATTCTTTAATCCTAAGCTTACTTCTAACTTAAGCTTAGCTCCCGCCTTAGTCTAACTAGGTGTCCGTAGTGTTCTTATCTCGTTTTAAGAGTCTTAAATCTTATCTTTCTCGTCTTAAGAATCTAATGCCGTTAGGAACTCTTATCCCGAGCTTATTTATATATTTTTAAACTAAGCTACTGCTCTGCTCCATCGGTTTTCGTCTATTATAGGTTTTTAAGCTATCCTTATCCTATTTACGGAATCTTAGATCTCTCTTATCTCTTCTTAAAAATCTTAAGCCTTTGGCCTTTTACCTTTATTAAGGGGTAAGCTAGTACTAGTAGTTATCTGCTTACTTAATCTTCTTTAAATATTACTCCTTCCTTTTTATAAAGCAATAGATGCCGTATCTAACGGTATTATAATACCCGTTACTGAACCTTACTCTATAGCGGTCTTAGTCTCTACTTCTGTTATAACTTCTCTAAGGTTTACACGTTCCTAGTAAACTGCCTTTATTTCCTTATCGTCTGTAAATGTTTTGCCTATATTAAACTCGTCGTCTTTAATGTCCGATCTATACGATGGTTTATTAGTTCCTCTATACTCTATAGATTTTGGCTCTTATAGCTAATAGCTTACGCTATACTTAGTGTCTTTATAAATTTAGTATGCGTTATTATAATAAAACGCGAAACTTCTAATTAAATATTCTTTTATTCCTTATAGTACACTATTATCCCTCTATACATGTGTGTCTTCTACTAATTAGGTTCCCTTTATTACATAGTAACTCTAACTATCTTTATAATCCCTTATAAAATAACCCTATTTCCTGCAATTTATATAAGCTCCGTCTCTAAACTACTAACTTTACTATAGAGTTCGCCTAAACATCTTCTACTGCTAAGATCCCTAGTTTAGCCTCTGCTCCTTAGTCCTATAATTACTAGATCCTTAACCTCTAGGTTTTTATAGTTTCTTACTCTATCTCTTATAGGCTTCTTTAGTACCACTTAGGTCTATTAGCTTTGCGCTATACTATAGTTTCTAACTTAGCTTTAGTTGTTGTGTACTCTATATCTTATATAACTATAGAACTCTATCCTAACCTTTCTTAGCCTATTCCCTTTAGTAGATCCTATTATTAATCTTTATCACTTAATCTATTAAATCCCTTAGGGTATCCGCATCTTCTATTAGAATAATTACGTCCTGAACTTTAGCCTTAAGTCCCTATTTATATTATGCCATAAGTGCCTTATTATTCTACTTAACTTATATAGCCAATATTTAGAACTATATTATGTACTTAATTACTAAGGTTCATTACGTAATATCTTAGAGTTTTCTTTCCGCCGTAGTTACTGCCTCCAGATCTCCAAATATTTATATAAGTCGCTCTATAAACCCTTCCTAACTTAAGAATATAAACCGCACCTCTTAATTAGTAGTTATTATTTTATTTGCCTATATTTCTATAAAATAGGGCTTAAACCACTTAAGTACTCTTCCCAACAGGAATAGTTCTGCATACGCTATTCAATCCATAGGTATTAGCAGTTTTGCTCCTTCTTATATAACTTTAAAGTGCATCTGTATAAGAAATCCTTTAAGCTTTAACCTTTCTCCTAAGAATCTCTCAATTAAAGGTAACTTAATCTTTACTACCCCTATCCCATTAATCCTTTATTTAAGTGTCACATTATTCTCTATTAACTAATTAACTATCTCTTATAATTATTTAACCGTTACAGGTTGTTATAAGTCAGTATCTACTATACTAGTATCACCTCCTAACCTTAAAGTAGTTACCGCCGTTAATAGCGTTATAGTGGCTGCTTTTAGTAGCATGTTATTTAACTTTCTATATTTAATACCGTAACTAGGTAGTAATTATGTAACGGAACCTTGTAGCAAGTACTATAATAGGCTTATTAATAGGCTAGGTATATAGGTAATGCAAATTAAAGTTAACAACGTAATAACAGCTAGTAGAGTAGTTGCCCAATAAATTAACTCCAATTATATTTTAAGAATCACTATAAAAAAAGAACTATCTAGAGTAGGGACTGTGGTCCTTTAAATACACAACCGTACTCCTAGGGAACCTCTTTATACGTAATATACGTGTTATACGTAAGGTACGTAAGTTCCTCTCATTCTTCTCGTTTAATACGTAGCACATCATATAACTTGCTTACTATTCTTCGTCATATGGTTCTACCGGCTCCATCCTGGACCGTGCCTGTATTAACTAACTAGCTTCTTCCGACTCCTCTCCTAGTAGTCGTAATATCGTACTTAAAGTGTCCGTAACACATTTACTCTAAAGTTAGCTAAAGTAGAGGTTAAGACTTAATATTTATTATAGAATAAAGTATAAGGGATAGTATAGCTTCTTTCGCTAACTAGCTAACCCAAATTAATATATAATATATTAATCCCTTTTAACCCTAGAGAGGAGTCTTTCTTTAGGGTTTCTCTTTTTCTAACTCTATACTATCCTTCTAAATTAATAGAACTTTGTCTCTTTTTACATTTATTAGGCAGTCTTTTATAATATAACCCTTTTAGCTATAAGAGAAGCAGGCGCCTTAATTGCTAGGGGCCTATATTTAGGGGCTGCTATATATAGGCTAAGTATTCGCCGGATCTTCGGTAGGACTAGCCGCATGGCTAGCTGCTATATTAGTGGTAGGCTATATAGTTAGTGCTACGGGAGTTGCCAATCGTGCTAGGGCACTATAGATTGTTCTTACGTTATTTATAGTCTAATTTAGAGGGTTTCTGGCTTTATACTATTTAGCGCGTACCTTAATTTAATAGAGGCCTTGGTTAATAGCTAAGTATTAATCCGTAAGTTTCTTTAGCGTCTATACGGTAGTAAAAACTAGCAGTACGGCCTGCTATAGGTCTAGGGTAAGCTTATTAAATAGGTCTAGCATTAAATATTTTTTAGGGAATTTAGGCCTAGCCTACTAAGTATAAAAAGCAGGTCTAAAAGGCTAAAAAGGTCTCCGTTATTTTTATATTTAGGCCTTTATAATTAAGGCGGGCGTTTTATACCTTAAAGGGGTCTTTATAGATAAAAGATAAGTAGTTAATTATTTCTTCTTTAGAGGCAAAAGGGTCTACTAAGTCCTTAGTATATCGCGGGCGTAGGTGCGTCTAGGCATCCCTATAAGTACGGCCAAAGATAAAGGCTATTCGGGCCCAAGGGATAGGAAAGTGGTTGGCATTAACTTTAAGCTTATCCCGTAGTTAAAGCTTCTAGTTATTAAATATAAGGTCTATTGCGTTTGTAAGTAATAGGGGGTCCGCAACCTTCGCGGACTGTAATAGTGCTATATAGGGCTTAGTAGGTCCGCTAAGGCGCTAGGATAGGGCCTTAAGGACCATAGCAAGTCTCTAGGTATTTAACAATTCATTACTAAATACGGAAGTAGGGGTATCTCTAGTTTTAAACACTTCTTATAGTTATTTAATCTTAGTATTAGCTGCTGCTAGCTCTGCCTAGGGGTTTAAGATATTAACTATTTTATTATCTAAGGTATTTAAAGGTCCTACAGCTACTTTACTAACTGCTGTGTTTCTTAGCATAGTAGTAGAAGTATTAAATAATTTTAGGTAAATTCTTTAAGGGTTCTAGTTTATGCTTATCCTATTCTTAGGGTTTATATTCTTTTTATATTTTTTAGTTCTAGTTCTTAGTCTTTTAGATATATTTAAGTTCCTTTTTAGAAAGAAAGGGTGGATAAGCTTTAAATAATATTAGCGACTTAGTTAATTAAGGCATGAGTACGGTATAAGGGACGCGCAAGCCTATATAATTAAATTGTTTATAACCAAAGATCTAAAGCTAAGGAAAAGGAGAGGGGAGGATAGGTAGTGCCGTTTAAGGTTTTATATAACCTTACGTTATATAACCGCAATCTATAGCAGTTTGCCGGCAATCTACTTAGTAACTTATCAGTACCGTAACAAAATAGAGGTTACAGATATTTAATTAATTAATTTATATAATACGTTATTATTACTATAATGGCGCTATTGCACGTTACCTGCTAACCTATAATTGGCCCGCCCAAAGCTAGCGCCTTAGCGGCTCACCCTATATATTTATTTACATCGGTCCTAGCAACCCCTTTTCCTTCTCTTTAGCTTAGTATCTTCATAATATAGCATTCTATAAGCTTCGGTTTAGAGGCATTTATACAAGCCATAATATTATACTAAGCTCTCCCTACCTTGCCTAGGAAGGCCTTAATAATATCCTACCCTAAAGTAACTTTATCTGCAACGACGCATTAATATACTATACTTAGATACTAAACAACTCTACATTACCTAGAAAGGCCTAGATAATATCCTACCTTATAAGCCAAATAGGACTGGACCTATACCCCCAGAATTAAAACTAAAGCATATAATACTAATAAACTTTAGGAAGCTAATAATGGCACCTAAAGTAAGCTTATCTAAGAGAGCTACCTTTACTTAAGAGGAACCTAAGATCCAATTAGGATTAGAAATTAAAGATAATAATAACGTCGTAAACGTACGCGAGCAGATTCGCGCCCTTGTAGCTAGCTAAGAAGCCAATTGTCTTAAAGTAAGAAATACACAAGAGACCCTATAAAAGATCCTAGATAGCCTTACGGCCCTATAAAATAGCCTAGCTTCCCCTTTTTAAAGCCCTAGCCAACCTATTTACTCCACTAAATATAATATACTAGGGAGTACGGATATAATAATAAAGTAATTAAAGTCCGTTAAGCTCCCTAACCCCCTACTACTATTTAATAGGATAGACCCTACCTTTAAAAATTAGAGGATTTAAGTATAAGGAAAGCTCCGCGTTAACTATAACTATTTCCTTTCTAAAGAAGCTAAAATACTCTACCTCTTTAGTTAAACCACTAGGGACGCCCAACGGCACCTTTAAGCCAAGTTTAAGGACGACTCCCCTATCTAATTTATATCTATTAACGAGATAATATAGTACTTAGCGGCTATTTATATTAACCCGAACAAAGTACGGGATGCCTATTATAACTATAATTGCCTAATAATAAAACTAAACTAACCTTTTACTAAATTCTAGACTTAATTTCTATACCTTATAGGAGAAGGCTAGGTTCCCCTTAAGAATCACTGATTAGACCTATATAATAAGCTAATAATCCGGCTATAAGAAAAGATTGCTATAACCTTAGATAACCTACCAACCTATAAAAGACTCGCAGCTTATTACCTATTATTAGACTTAGAACTAAAGCGGATTAACGCCCGCCCTAATTAATAGAAGCAACTCCGTAATAATCGGAACTCGCTAGCTACGCCTATAGGAGCTAGAGCAGAAAGATAAGTTACAACTACTCTTATACTAAAGGCGGTTATAACTACGCAATAATAAGCCTTGCCCAACTAGTTACGTACTACGCTATTAACTAGTATTTACCGTAATACTCTAATTAACCCTGCTTCGGCTATATGCTTTAACTATAATAAATAGGGTTACTTTACCTTGCCCTATCCGAAGCTAAAGGATATAGGCAATATTAAGGAGATAAAGGAAGAAGAAACGTCTAATAAGTTAGGAAAAGAAGAACCCTAGGGAAAAACTCCCCCCTAGGGTACCCTATTAATCTTAAAGAGATTAATCTTAGTTAGTTAATAGGTAGAAAGCATTTTACGTTTCTATATATAGTATCTTAAAATAGATATAGAGTTAATATAACCGCCCTTATTAACACTAGAGCAAATAGCTTTACCTTTATAAATACTGCCTATATAAATAATGTTGCCAAGTTTCTAAATATAAAAGCCATCTAACTAGAGAAGCCTTTTTAGGTAAAAGGCTATAACGGCTAAGCCGGTCGGCCTATTACCCACATCTTAAAGTTATATATTGCTCTTAACGGACAACGCTAATACGGTATCCCCTTTTATATCCTAAACCTAGGGTCCTATAATATAATCCTTGGACAAAAATAGATGTCCTATTTTAATATTTAGCTAAATATATAATAAAGACGGTTTATCTAGCTAAAGGATAGACTAAGGTTACCCTCTTTTATTAGGAAGATCTAAACTAACTATAAGACACTAGCTATAAGGGCTAACCCTACCTACTAGTAGGATGTCCGGGCCTATGACCTAGCCTTTACCTAAGAAGACGCCCACCGCGAAGTTGGAAAGAACTTTATACTAATAAAGATACTCTCCTAAAGCGCTATATTTAAAGAGGACTCTATATATAGAAGCGGGATAGATAATAACGTAGATAATATCTAAATCGCATAGATCTAACTGGTATAGAAAAGAACATATTAATAGGATATAAGGGATAACCTCTAAAAGATGTAATAGGAGCTAAAAGGAGTAATAATAATGCTAATACCCTAGAAGTCCCTAAAGTTACATACGCCCCTATTATTAGGCAACCCCCCTACCGTAAATATCGCCGCAATTAGCGCTATAGTGTTTTACTTTAATATATACCGGAAGGATAATAAGGTCTTTATAATGAGCTTATATAAGATTAACCAAATTATTAATAATAAAGAGGAAAGGCTAACTAAGGAAACCGACGAGGAACTAGTTAAACGCCTCTTTTTTACTATTTATATAGACTATAAGGATGTATTCTTAAAGGCGGCCTTAAATAAGTTACCCCCCTACTAAATATATAATTATAAGATTTAATTAGAAGCTAATAACTTACTAGGCTATAGCCCCCTCTACTATTAATTAATGAATAAACTAAAAGTAATAAAGTATTACTTAATTAATAACCTGGATAAAGGGTTTATTAAGCTAAGTTAAGCCCCTTTTACTTCCCCTATTCTATTTATAAAAAAGCCTAATAGAGGCCTTTGTTTTTATATTAACTATTAAAAGCTAAACGCTATTACTTAAAAGGACTAGTATCCTATTCCTTTAATTAATAAGACCCTTATACGTCTAAGCTAGGTAAAGATCTTTACTAAACTTAATATCCGCTAAGCTTTCCACTAAATTAGGATAAACCCTATATCTAAAGATTTAACAACATTCTGTACCTATTATAGTTCTTATAAATATAAAGTTTTTTCTTTTAGACTAATAAACGGACTAGCTACGTACTAAAGGTATATAAATAATATTCTTTTTAATTACCTTAACGAATTCTATACGGTATACCTAGACGATATCCTTATATACTTAGATGACGAACTTAAGTATTAAGTTTATATTAAAAAGGTCCTAGAGAGACTATAAAATATAGGCTTATAAGTTAATATTAAGAAATGCGAGTTTAGGGTAAAATGTATAAAATACCTTAGGTTTATTATAACTACAGAAGGAATTAAGGTTAACCTTAAGAAGGTAAAGGTAATCTATAACTAGAAGCCCCTTTATATAGTAAAAGGAATCTAATTCTTCTTTAGCTTTTATAACTTCTACTAATAGTTTATCTATAATTACGGAATTATAGTAAAACCTCTTATATAACTAACTAGGAAGGATATACCTTTTATCTTTAACGATAGCTATATAGAAGCCTTTAAAGAGATAAAGAATCGGCTTATCTCTTCCCTAATCTTTTATTACTATAACCTAGATTTTAAATTAATGCTAAAAACGGATGCCTCTAATAGGGTTATAGCGGGAATCCTATTACAGTTATATCTAGACGGTAAATAGTACCCTATAGCTTTCTTCTTAAAGATAATAAACCTAGCTAAGTATAACTATAAAGTACATAATAAAGAAATACTAACTATTATTTAATTACTCTCTTAATAGCGCGTAGAGCTTAAAGGTATAAACTTCCGGATTAAGATATATATAGATTATAAAGCCCTAGAGTACTTTATAACTATAAAGCAGCTTATTAAATAATAAGCCTATTAGGCCGAAATACTCTCCTAATTCTTTTTTATAATTATATATCGTTCTAGTAAGTAAAACTTTAAGGCTAATACCCTAACCTAAAGAGAATAAGATATAGAACCCTAGGATAAGCTAAAGACCTAATATTAGACACGCGCCCTCCTTTATTTAGAACAGCTTAACCTATAGATTCTTAAGGAGCCAGACTTTTAGTAAAACGAGCTAGCACTAATAAAGAAGTCCTTAGATAAGCTAATAGGGCTAATTAACCGCCTTTAAACTATAAACCGCACGGCTAATGCCTTAAGGGCCCTCCGTAAATAAGCTGTAAAAGGAAACCCCAATTTTAAAATAGAGGAAGGATTGCTCCTATACTAGGAGCGGCTTATAGTCCCTAATGTTAATAATTTACGGACTAAACTAATCCGCGAAGCTTATTACTAAGTTTTTACGGCACACCCTAGCAAAAACAAGACCCGTAAAATTATTAACTACCGCTACTACTAGCTAAGAATAGTTGTGGATATTAATTAATATATATAGAACTGCGAAGATTACTAAAGAGCTATAATCCCACAAGATAAGACCCTAGGACTACTTAAGCCACTCCTAATACTAGAGCGCCCTTAGTAGTATATCTTTATAGACTTTTATAAACTACTTAGGGACTGTAACGGATACAATATAGTTATAGTTATAGTTAACTGCTTTAGTAAACGCCTGTTCTTAATTCCCTATTATAAAAATATTAATACTAAAGAGGTAGCCTAGCTATATATCTATTATATCTACCAAATCTACAAACTACTAGATACTATTATATCTAATTATAGGCTATAGTTTATATCGGCCTTTTAGAATAAGTTTACCCGGATCCTAGGTATTAAGCTAAAGCTTTCTACGGCTTATTACCCCTAGATAAACAGTTAGATAAAGATTATAAATTAGTACCTAGACTAGAGGCTTAGGCCCTTTATTAACTATTTCTAGGATAACTAGTCTAAACTACTACCTTTAATAGACTACGCGCAAGTAACCCTACCCTATAACTCTATAGGGTTTACCCTAATTTAGCTAGAAATAGGATACTTACCCCGCATAAGCTTTAACTAGAAAAGGATAGAAGAACCCTAGACTATATAAGAGAAGCTATTCTATACTAAGGCCTAATAGTACGCTAAACGATTAAAGGAAGCCTAGATGGTAGCCCATAAGAACCTAAAAAAAGCTTAGAGGTGTTACGGACGCTTTAAGTACGATGCTACGACTACTTAGAGGGGAGTCGGAAGAAGCTAGTTGGTTAATACAAGCACGGTCTAGTATAGAGCCGGTGGAACCATATAATAAGGAATAGTAAGCGAGTTATATAATATGCTACGTAAGGGACAAGAGAAACAGGAGGAACTTACGTACCTTACGTATAATGCGTACCTTACGTATAAGGAGGGTTTCTTAGGAGTACGGTTGTATATTTAAAGGACCACAGTCCCTACTCTAGATAGTTCTTTCCTTATAGTAATTCTTAGAATATAATTAGAGTTAATCTATTAGGCAACCACTCCACTAGTTATTATTACGTTGTTAACTTACTTACAATACCTATATACCTAGCCCAATAATAAGCCTATCGTAGTACTTACCACAAGGTTCCGTTACATAATTACTACCTAGTTACGGTTTTAATAAGTCGAATAATATGCCACCAAAAGCAGCCACCATAACGCTATCGACGGCGGCAACTACTTTAAGGTTAGGAGGTAACACTAGTATAGCAGATACTAACTTATAGCAACCTATAACGGTTAGGCAACTATAAAAGATAGTTAACCAGTTAATAGAGAATAATACAACACTTAAACAAAGGATTAACGGGATAGGAGCAGTAAAGGTTAAGTTACTATTAATTAAAAGATTCTTAGGAGAAAGATTAAAGCTTAAAGGATTTCTTACGTAAATATACTTTAAGGTAGCGTAGGAAGGAGTAAAGCTAGTAACACCTGTAGATCGGATAGCTTATGCGGGGTTATTCTTATTAGGAAGAGCACTTAAGTGGTTTAAGCCTTACTTTATAGAAATATAAGTAAACGGAATAATAATAACAAACTAAGACGTATGGTTTATATTCTTAAGTTAGGAGGGATTTACAGAGCGACTTATACAAATATTTAGAGATCTAGAGTTAACAACTATAGCAGAAAGAAAACTCTAAAACATTACGCAATAAACCTTAGTAATTAAGTATATAACGCAGTTCTAAACGCTAGCTATATAAGTTAAGTGGAATAATAGGGCGCTTATAGTATAGTATAAACAGGGACTTAAGGCTAAAGTCTAGGATATAATTATTCTAATGGAAAATGCGGACACCCTAAGGGAATTAATAGATTAAGCGATTAAGATTAATAATAGGATCTTTTAAAGGGAACAGGCTAAAAAGGGTTAGAATAGAGTTTTATAGTTATATAAGGCGTAGAGTATATAACAACTAAAGCTAAGTTAGAAACTATAGTATAGCGCAGAGCTAATAGACCTAAGTGGTACTAAAGAAACCTATAAAAGATAGAGTAAGAAACTATAAAAACCTAGAGGTTAAGAATCTAGTAATTATAGGACTAAGGAGTATAGGCTAGACCAGGGATCTTAGTAGCAGAAGACGTTTAGGCGGACTCTATAGCAAAGTTAATAGTTTAGAGACGGAGCTTATATAAATTACGGGAAACAAAGTTATTTTATAAGGGATTATAAAGATAGTTAGAGTTACTATATAATAAAGGGAATTAGACTAGCAGAAGACGTATATATATAAAGGAACGACAGTATATTACAAGGAACAAAAGAATATTTAATTAAAAGTTTCGCGTTTTATTATAATAACGCATACCGAATTTATAAAGACGCTAAGTATAGCGTAAGCTATTAGCTATAGGAGCTAAAATTTACAAAGTATAGAGGAACCAACAAACCATTGCGTAGATCGGATATTAAAGACGACGAGTTTAATATAGGCGAAATATTTACAGACAACAAGAAAATAAAGGCAGTTTACTAGGAACGTATAAACCTTAAAGAAGTTATAATAGAAGTAGAGACTAAGACCGCTATAAAGCAAGGTTTAGTAACAGGTATTATAACACCGTTAGATACGGCATCTATTACTTTATAAAAAGGAAGGAGTAATATCTAAAGAAGATTAAATAAGCAAACAACTGCTAGTGCTAGCTTACCCCTTAATAAAGGCAAAAGGCCAAAGGCTTAAGATTCTTAAAACAAGATAAAAGAGATCTAAGATTCTAAAGATAGGATAAGGATAGCTTAAGGACCTACAACGGACGAAAACTAATAGAGTAGAGCAGTAACTTAGTTCAGAGATATATAAATAAGCTTAGGACAGTATTTCCTACAGTTATAAAATTCTTAAGATAAGATAAGTAAGATTTAAGACTCTTAAGATAAGATAAGAACACTATAAACGCCTAGTTAGACTAAGGCGGGAGCCAAGCTTAAGTTAGAAGTAAGCTTAGAATTAAAAAATCTAAGGGACTAAGAATTTAAAGTATAAATAAGGATACCTATAGGCAAGAGGCAAGGAGCTTCTTTATAGATTAAAGAATCTGTAATATAAACAGCGGTTAAACCAGGAGATAAATATATAGACTTAAAAGACTTACTAGGGGAATATAGTATTTAGCCTAAAGATTAAAAAGTTAATACTAAGATTAAGAAGTACAACAACTTTAAGGATCTACTTATAAGGCGCGAAAGAAAAGAAACTATAGAGGAATTTAGAGTAAGAATTACCTTATAGCAAGAATAGAAACTAGATAAGAGATCTAGTATATTAGGACGTATAAGGGACAGAGCACCCGTATAAAAGGTTACCAATAGGCCTAGAGCAAGCACACTAAGAGCTAAGTAGCTTATTAAACTAGAATAAGAAGAGGATCTAGGGATTCTAACTAGGTTTAAAGAACGACACATAAAGGGCTGTTACGACATAGTAATAAAAAAATACTTCCTTATAGACGAGCCGTATATACTTAAAGGGTTATATTAAAAGTGGTATAGACAACGACATAATAATAAGTGGGAAGATTTCTATATGTAGTTAGATAAGAAAATTATCCAAGACCACCTAATTATAGAAAAGGCTATAACTTATATTAAAGGAGCCTTAATTATAATATTAAGAGATCTAGAGGAGCAATTAGAAGACTAGAGAAGTAAAAAATAAATCTTAGTACCTATAAATAAAGTCGCAACGCTTAGATTAACAAGAGAGAGGTTTAAACTTAAAGATAAAGACAAGCTAAGAGTTAACCTAAGATACTAAGTATATTACACACTATCGTAAATAGCATACGTGGATAATACGTGCAATATATATAAAGTACTAAAAGATAAGAATTGAAAATATCCAGTAAGGATGTATTAGTTAACGGATAAGGCAAAATATCAAAACACTAAGTATATACATAGTTAGCACCCCATAGAAGTTTAAGAATAAGGAAACTTAATACTTTAACCCAAAAGATTCCTTACAGAAGAATGCCTAGATAAACAATAATGGTGGGAATATCCAGAAAACACCTATCTATAGCATATTAAAGATAAAAAGCGAACTAAGTATTAGCCTAAGTTAGACTAAGTATAAATAGGATTAAGCAGCTAATAGTTAGGAAAAGTAGAGGCCTACGGGACTAGAGGGAACTAGTAGTAGAGCCTTAGACCCTTAAAGGAATTTAAGAATAATATCTAAATTTACAAGTTAAATGGCAAGATTAATAGTTTAAGGCATTAATAGATAGTAGAGCAATAAGGAACTATATCTTACTAGTAACAGTTAGAAGAATAGGGTTACTATATAGGAAAAAGAAATATTCTTACTTATTAGTAACAATTTTAGAAAATCCAATAGCCTATAGAGGAGGTATTATTAATTTTAAAATAGGACCTATTTAGATAACCATTAAAGGGAGATAGATTAAAATGTCTTTTAATATATTACTATTAGGGAATAATAAGGTAGTGTTAGGAATGCCTTAATTACAGGAATACAATCTAAAGATTAATTAGGTTATAGGTTAAGTCAATATTAAGAATACTTAACGCCGTAAGACGCAATAATAAGCCAAGTTAGTATAGTACTAAGTAGGAGCAATCTATAAAGAAACGGAAAAGGGACTAGGCTATATACTAAAGAGATACCATAAGTATAGCAAGAAACTATAGTTACTAAAAAGTAAAAAGCTATTAGAGTATACACTATAGGACTATAAGATAGAATTAAAACTAGGAATAAGTTTAAGGTTCTTTCCAATCTATAAGCTTACCAAAAAAGAAGGTAAAGCATTAAAAGAGTTTATCTAAGAAAACTTATAAAAGGGATACATTAAACCATCGCAATTATTAGCGGGTTATCCAGTACTGTTTATACTAAAGAAGAATAGCAAACTAAGGCTATATATTAATTATAGATAATTAAATAGTATTACTAGAAAGAATAGGTATCCTTTACCCTTAATTAGCGAGATCTAAGATAGAATAGGCAATACGTAAATCTTTACAAAGATAAATCTAAGATAGGCGTACTATTAGATTAGAATTAAGGAAGGCGACAAATAAAAGGCAGCCTTTAGGTCAAAGGAAGGACTATATAAACCATTAGTTATACAATTCGGGCTTATAAATATATTAGCAACGTTTTAGAAGCAAATTAACAATATATTAGGAGAATACTTAGATAAATTTGTTATAGTATATCTTAACAATATTATTATCTACTTAATAACTAAGGAAGAATATAGAAAACACGTTAAATAGGTCTTAAAGAGACTATAAAAAGAACAGATGCCAGTAGTAATTAAGAAATGCGAGTTCTTTACTAGGAAGACCGATTTTATTAGATTTATTATTAAACTAGGCTAACTTAGCATAGATCCGAAAAAGATTAAGGCTATAGTAAATTAGTAGGAACTAGAGAACGTTATATAGTTAAGATTATTCCTAAGGTTTTATAACTACTACAGAAGGTTTATAGCGTAATAGTTAAAGGATATTAAGCTATTTACGCAGTTAATAAAATAAAAAAAACTATAGATATAGGAAGAAAAACAACAAAAACTATTTAAGGAAGTTAAAAGATTGTTTACCTAGGAGCCAGTTCTTAAAATCTATTAACTAGGACTAGAGACGGTTATAAAAATAAATATATTAGACTTTACACTAGGAGCATATTTTATACAAAAGCATCTAGATAAATGGCATCCAGTAGTATACTATAGTCGGAAGATAACACTACTAGAGTTAAACTATAATATTTATAACAAGGAGTTATTAGGTATAGTTACAGCATTAAAGGAATAAAGAGCATTTTTATAAGGCACAGAAAAACTATTTATAGTTAAAACGGATTATAAGAACCTAATAGAATTCCTAACAATAAAGGAACTTAACTAAAGACAGGTTAGATGGGCAGAAATGCTTATAAAATACCATTTTAAAATTTAGTATACTAAGGGTATAAACAACACGCAAGCTAACGCGTTAAGTTAAAAAGCTAAACTGTAAAATAATAAAAAGCCATTAGGGGCTTTATTGCGAAAAGATATAGATAGATTAATCAGATATAATTATCCGAAAATTATAGTAACTTAGGAAGATAAACTAAAAAGAGTTTATAAATTACCAGGAAGCTTTTAGGCATAAAGAATTCTAAAAGCACAGCTAGAAGGTCTACAGTTAGACATATACAAAAACCAAGAAGCAAAGTACATCCTAAAAAGCATAGCGGAGTAATTTATGGAAGATTTCTATAAGGGATTAACTTAAGAACACAATAGAGCTACGGGCTTAGTGTTAAGACTCTAGGAGGAGTATATTATTAATAGAATCTAAAACCTAGCATAAAAGGTTATAAGAGAATATTTAGATTACTAGAGAAATAAACTAACGAGGCATAAGCTATATAGAGGGCTATAACCAGTTAAAATACTAGAAAGACTATGGGAGGTAATATTATAGGACTTTATTATAAAGTTACTAAAATTAAGAGATCCTATTACTGGATAAGATTATAACGCGATCTTAGTAATAGTAGATAAGCTTACAAAGTAGAGATACTTTATAGCGTATATAAAAGAGATATTAGTAGAAGATGTCGCTAAAATCTATATTAAGGAAGTGTTTATAAGATATGGAGCACTAAATAAGATTATATTAGATAGAGATCTAAAATTCGTAGCAGTATTCTAGGAGGTATTTTTAGCGGAGCAAGGAGTTTGAGCAGTAACTTCCACCGCATATTATCCGCAGACAGACGGTTAAACAGAAAGATTAAATTAGATACTAGAGCAGTACCTAAGATACTATATTAATTATATATAGAATAATTAGGTATTATTATTACTAGTTATATAATTCGCATATAATATAACACTACAGGAAGAAATAGGTACTTTACTATTTAAGGCGAATTATGAATACGAGCTAAAAATATCGTTATCGCTATAATAAGCAAAGAAGACAAGTAGTATAGCTAAGTAAAGAATGGAGACATTAATAAATCTTTATAAGAACCTTACGGAAACAGCTAAGGTAGTATAGTAGAGAATAAAAAAGTACTATAACGCTAAGAGATCTAAGGGACCAGATCTTAAGGAGGGAGATAAAGTATGGCTACTATATAAAAATTTCAAAAGTCGACAACCAAGTAAGAAGTTAGACTATGTTAGACTAGGACCTTTTAAAATTACGTAAAGAATTTTACTGGTCACGTTTAAATTAAACCTACTAGCTAAAATAAAGATCTACCCTATATAATATATCGTAATACTAGAGCTAGCACACGGGAATATTAAGCTACTAGTTTACGAAGCAGACACGTATAGAGGATAAGAAGAAGACAAATAGCAAGTTTTAAAAATTGTTAGCTATAAGGATATTAACAATAAAACATAATATAAGGTTAAGTAGATAGGCTATAATAAGACTACCTAGAAACCACTAGAAAATTTAAAGAACGCTAAAGGAAAGGTACAGAAGTATTAAAAGAGAATAGGTTAGGTAACATTAATAAGAAAGGATCGCTAAAGAATAAGTTACCTAAGGGGGACCTAGGAAGAGCGACTGCCAAGCTACTTAAAGTTGTTCCCTTTATAGGAAGAGAGTTAGTTCTCTTATTACTAAGTTCCTATAGACCTTATTTTATAAGCTTTTACTCCTTAAAACAAACCTTCTTACGAACTTTCTTAAGATAAAGAAGATGGGTGGACGTAGCGATATAGGCCTTTAGAGCCTTCTGCTCTATATTCTAGGAACATTTTAACTTAGTAAGGGCTTAAGTTAGCTTGCTATCTAAATAAGCAGTAGCAGATTAAATATAAGACCCTATAATAAATTACTTAGAGAACTTAAAGACTATTAAGAGTTATAAGACGCGTATACTTAGCGTTAATAGAAGAGTAAACGTTACAGGACGAATAAATATTCGCTTTAGTGCACTCTAAGTAAAAGGAAGGTTGCTAAGACAAGGGACTCGCCAACGCAATATAAACTAACCCCTCTTTTACACAACGAGAACACGGAGATAGTATTATTTTACCCAGCGATAATATAGTAGCAATAGTACGTATACAACGTTGCGCGTATAAAGAAGAAGATGCTTTAGGTATAATAAGTAATAATATTAACTAAATTAACTAGACGGGTATTACACCTCTAGTAAACAACTTAGAGATATTTAAGATCTTTAAGGACAAAGATAGGAAGGAGGGAGATAGTATTACGGACGCTTTAAGTATAATGCTATAACTACTTAAAGGGGAGTTAGAAGAAGCTAGTTGGTTAATATAAGCACGGTCTAATATAGAGCTGGTAGAACTATATAATAAGGAATAATAAGCGAGTTATATAATATGCTATATAAGGGACGAGAGGAATAGGAGAAACTTACGTACCTTATGTATAATACGTACCTTACGTATAAGGAGGGTTTCCTAGAAGTACGGTTGTGTATTTAAAGGACCACAGTCCCTACTTTAGATAGTTCTTTCCTTATAGTAATTCTTAGAATATAATTAGAGTTAATCTGTTAGGCAACCACTCCACTAGTTATTATTACGTTATTGACTTACTTATAATACCTACACACCTAGCCCAATAATGAGCCCATCGTAGTACTTGCTACAAGGTTCCGTTACAAGAGGTTAATAGAATAGTAGGCAAATAAACACCATTAAGAGCCTGATTTTGCCCCTAATAATATAGTATAGGTTATAATAAGGAATTAGAAGACTAAAAAACCTAGCCGTAAACTAGATTACTAGATGGTAGGACCGTATAAGGTTTTTAAGAAAATAGGCAACTTATACAAGATAAAGCTCCTAAATTTAATTAGGGTTTACCCTATCTTCTTACTAGATAAGTTACGGAAAGCTATAAATGACCTATTACTTAGATAAAAGAACGAGCCTTCCCTACTAGTTTAAGTAAACGGTAATAACGAATAGGAGGTTAATAAAATACTAGCTTATAAGATAGTATAGAAAACACTAAAATACCGTATCTAATAAAAGGGCTATAATTTTAACCTAACTTAGTACCCTACGTGGAACTTTATAGGCTGCCCCTAGAAGCTTAAAGAATTTTATAACTAATACCCTAATACGCCTAGACCCCTAAAGTACCTAGACGAATAAATGGAATGCTAGTATAATAAAGATAATAAGTTACCGGAAGAATGTAGGGACAAAAACGCCCTAAAGCCCTAATACAGCTGTCTACTAAATTCTGCCATATTTTGCCGTTTTCTGCCAGTACCGTAAAATTCCAGATATTAAAAAACTTTAACCGCCGGTTAAAGTTGTCTAATTAGTTAGATCCGTGCTAAGACTTTTAACGGTTACTCTTTCTAGCCTAGTGCTTCCACTTAGCCTATAATCGCCTTTATACTTAGTCTGGATATACTTATATCCCCTTTTATCTCCTTATCTTATATTTTATAATCCTATGTTTATAAGCCTAGTGCTACCCTATTTCTAACTAAGCCTAAAGGTAGGCTTTTCTTTTAAAGAGGGGGGTGATATAACGGCGCTATCGCACGTTATCTACCAAATTCTACTATATTCTGCTAACCTATAATTAGCCCGCCCAAAGCTAGCGCCTTAGCGGCTTACCCTATATATTTGTTTATATCGGTCCTAGCGACCCCTTTTCCTTCTCTTTAGCTTAGTATCTTTGTAATACAGCATTCTATAAGCTTTGGTTTAGAGGCATTTATATAAGCCGTAACAATTACTACACAAAGTTATATTTTTTTTTAAAAAAAACTTAGGGCTTCTAAATAGTATAAATTTTATTATATGGCTATTGCTTGGTCCAAATATTAATTTCGTTAAAGTTAAAAAACGCAATATTAAAAGCGTAAGCATAAATTATATCTTATTAAATAGTCTACTAATATAGACAAAACTATACAGATATATAGATATCTACTACTTAAAGCTATTACAACACCTAGTAGGTGCTATAGTTAGGTCCTTCTTTAAAAATATCCTCCCTTAGCCTAGAGTATCTCTGCTATTACTAGGGCAGAGCCTTATATAAAGCCTTAGTAGAGCTTTATGCAGAGCTTTATGCAAAGTTTAATACAAAGCTTTGTGTAGAGCTACGTGTAAAGCTTCGTGTAGAGCTTCGTATAGAGCTTTATATAGAGCTTTGTATAGAGCTTTATGTAGAGCTTTGTGTAGAGCTTTATGCGGGGCTATGTGCAGACATATAGACGTATAGACGTTTGTACGGGCGATCAATTGTAAAGACGTTTGTAGAGATAATTGTATGGGCGTTTATATATGCGTTTATACGGGCGATTGTAAAACCTTCCTAGTATATTAGTACTATGTATTAGTAGAGCTTTAGAGCTCTATATAGGGCTTTAAGCAGAGCCTTAAGCAGAGCCTCGAGCAGAGCTTTAAGTAGAGCTTCGTACGGAGCTTTGTACGGAGCTTCGTGCAAAGCTTTAGTAGAGCTCCGTATAGAGCTACATATAGGCCTCCTCCTAAGCTTTATTCCGTAGAGCTCTCGTAAAGCTTTATAGCTCTATATAGACACAGAGCTTATAACTCTATTAGGGCCTACACTATAACCTATAAAGGGCTATAAAGTAAATAAATTAAATAGGTATGTAGTAGATGGAATACCTACTAGTTACGAAGAGGGCTGGCGGCATAAGGGTAAGCGTGTTTACTACGCGGCTTAGTAGTACAATAGAATTAGAGCCTTTGCGGTAACGAATTCCCCTTAATATTACGGGTATATAAGGAGCTAAGAATCTCATAGCTTTATAAAGTAGGATTTTCTCTATAATTTAGTGTATTTTTTATGCTAATAGGTGCTGTGGGAGGGTAGATTAATTTTGTTAAAGTTAATAAGGTCTTCTTATATAAACCGTATTTAGTTTTCCTATAAATCTCGCCAAAGTCTCTTAGACTAAGAAAACGATTAACGTCCTAAATTAGCTTAGCGGACGGCTCGGATATTTCTATATCCGCAATCAATTTCTTAGTCTAAGCTTCTAAGGTAAGGGCGCGCTATAGTTTACCTTAGCAAGCTTATTACCTTAGTAAGCTTAGACCGTAGAATAAATTAGCGGAAATATGTATATCCGCAAGCGGATATTGCTAACCTTTTGTATTAAAAAGTTAATTCTATGGTCTAAGGGACTTTCGCAACATTTATTAAGCGATTTAACTTACTTTATATATAGAGTAGTTACTTTTTTTAACAAAATTAATCTACACCCCTATAACAGCTCGGCAATCTAACGGCAATCTGCTATATTCTGCTATATTCCGCTAATTTCTACTAAATCCTACTAAGTTCTGCTAGGACTACTACCTAAATCCTATTCTACTCTATGCACGTATTAACTAAGCAACTAAGTTAACAATATATACCCTTTCTTCTCGTTTCCTTACCCTTTTCCTTACGTAACGTCTTAATCTTATTACACAGTTTATATACATAGCTTAATAATATCTGCTCTGCTATATATTATCGTCGCTTATACTTACGCCGTAACACTACGTTGCGCTATCTTTATACTACCCTTTAAAATACAAAACAATCCTAAACCCCCCACGTTAAACGCCAATATTATATCCGCACTTTAAGACCAATTAGCAGGCATATAGAAGTCCTTTATAGATGCCCTTATATAGCATTAAGCTACTATAGCTAAGCGATAAGCTAAATAAGAAGCACTGTACTAATAATTAATTAAAGCACTCCATAAGTAAATCCGCACCCTTAAGGTATTTACGTTAGGATCTTAAGACCGAACACTAGCCTAAGAGGCTGCTAACACGCCGTCTATAAATAAGATAAAAATAATCGTATCTAGACCTAGCTTAATAGGTATAAACCTTAAGCTAACTACTATAACAAAGCCTTATAGGAAATACTACGGTAGACTTGCTAATAGGCTAGGTGTGTAGGTAAACAAGAAGTTAATAACGTAATAATAACTAGTGGAGTAGTTACCTAATAGATTAACTCTAATTATATTCTAAGATTTATTATAAAGAAGAGAACTATTTAGGTAGGGACTATAGTCCTTTAAATACACAATACTACGCCTAAGAAATGTACTAAGTACGTTAATACGTTAATATGTTAGTACGTCCTACGTTCCTACATTCCTATATTCCCATATTCTAAACTTATAATATAATTAACTATATAACTTAGCTACCCCTTATCTTATAGTTTAACTAGTTTTAGCACCTCTTGTACTTCTACTACTAGTCCATTTATATCTCTCCTTAGTAGTTCTACTACTACTATTATTAGGTCCGTAACACTACCCCCCTTCTCTTTATCTTTATCCTTAAAGATATTTCGCATCTCTAAGTTATCTATTAGAGGTATGGCATTCCCGTCTTTAATTTAATAACCTTTATTATTCCTAATACCTTTTATTAGATCCTTTATATCTAATTATTATAACTAGCTATTAACTATTATTCTTTTACTTAGTAAATTTATATTATCCTATTTTCGCTATATAGAGAAAAAGTTAGCATATATTGCGATTACGGCTCTATCTGGTCGCTAACCTTCTTTATGCGCTAAATATACGCGGGCGAATATGCGATTGTTATATAATGTTTAATCCGTTTTTAACACTAAGTATACGCGTTTTATTGATCTTTAAAGTCTCTAACTTCCTTATCTAATTTATTATAGGGTTCTATATTTAATCTAAGGTATCCTACCTTAAAGGTAAACTTAATACTACTCTTGTTAAAGTATAAAAGCTTCGCGATAATAGGGAGTGGATTTATACTAAAGAGTGGAAAGTATTTAAGGCTTAATAGACTACCTACGCTCATCTAGTCCGTCTTAAAAAGGGTTATAAAAAGGTACGTTTAAAAAAATAGCGTCTTACTAAATAACGTCTCTATAAGCTTAAGGCTAAAAAGGCTAAAAAGAATTCTAATTAGGTTAAGGCGGAAATAACTAATACGCTAGTAGTAGATCCCTTAAATAATCTAGCTTGTCTATTACCCTTAACTAATCCCTTTATTTTTAGCTCCTTTTTAATATTACCTAACCTATTCTCCTTTAATACTTCTATACCTTTCCTATAGTGTTTTTTAAGTTCTATAGTGGTTTTTAGGTAGTTTTATTATAACCTATTTACTTAACCTTATACTATATTTTGTTATTAATATCCTTATAATTAATTGTTGGTTATACAAGGGGATATCACGTAGCTACGGTTCGTAGATAGTATAATGATTGTTCTGTTCTTTTTGATGATTAAAGAAAGGGGTGAGGAACTTAAGGTTCCTTACTACGCTAGTGCCGCGGCGGCACGTGACGGCAACTTGCCGCACGTAACGGCAACTTGCCACACGTGGTAGCAATATGCCTTATATAGTGACCACTTGCCTTTATTCCTAACACTAGTAACTTTTTTTTTGTAGTTGCTATCTATATATATATACTGCTTAACTAGCGTAATAAATATTAATTCTTCTTACTTACTATTGCCATTATAATATAAGTCTCGCTATTCTAAAATTTGCCTTTTAGCACGTGGTGCTTTCTTACTTAGGAGTTGTAGGTAGATATTATGTTTAGAGGGCCGCTAAGGCGCTAGTAGTAAGCGAGCTAATAGCGATTTTTTATCCCGGGGATGGAAAATCCTAATTGGCTAGATTAAGTTAGGCTCCCCCTCTAAAAAAGTCTTAGTAAGAGAATCTGACTAATTAGATAACTTTAACCGCCGATTAAAGTTCCTAAATATCTTAAGACCTTACGTAACTAAGAAATTTCTAGGGACTCCCTTTTAACCTAACCTTTAACTTATACACGTAGAGTATTTGTGTTAACAAACGTCTCTAGTGCCTTATTTAGGTTTGCCTTTATTATTATATCTACTAGGTTATCTTAGCCATTAATTTATTAAATCTTAAAGAGTTTTTAACGCTTATAGGATTGCCGAAGTGCTATAATATTAATTATAAGGCGCTTCTCTTTTATGGTACCAAGCTTAACTAAATACTTATAGAGGGAATATAAGTTAGTGCATATAATTATAGGGATAATAGGAAGTTTAAGTTAATCTATAATTATCTTTAGGGTAGTTCCAATTGCAATTGCTATATTAACTCCGCTAACCATTCTATATATCTCTAACGCTAAAATACTTTAGGTAATGCGCTTGCTCTTAGTTAAGCTCTAATAGATAAGATTACTATAAATTATAAAGTTATTCTCTCTAGTAAATTTGTTTGCGATGATAATCTTATATCCTAATTAGGAGCTAAAATCTTTATTATTTATAAACAATCCATTAATAAATATAAAGAGCTTAGCGGTAGGAAGATTAATAGGCACGTAGAGTAGTCCCCGATTAAGATAGTTTATTTACTAGGAAAGATATTTATTTAGGGCAAGAATGTCGTCCTTAGTTAGTTTCTAGTATTAGGCGGTAACGGAGAGATTAAATAAAGCCTTAGGTTAATAGATAGAAGTAATATAAGCTCCGCAAGCGCGTTGCTCCACGTATCCTTACTTTAGGGAATTAACGTTAATAATGTTAATCTTTTTACCTTGACCCTTCTAGCGTAAGGCAATAGAATCCTTATTTAGGGAGAGGATGCATCCATTAAAGAGTAATAGTGTTATTAAATTAAGCTTTTCTTTTAGCTTTGCTATAAGATTTGTTTTTACTAGCTTATCTTCTTTAAGAGCTAAGAATTGGTTGTCCCCTAAGATAATTATATCATTAGTTTATATGCCGATAATTCTAAACGGAGTTCCTATAGTTATAATAAGGAAATAGGGATTAAATGTAGAAGTAGTTATTAAAAGCTTCTCTTTATAGTGCTTACTATAGGTAGCCTACTAGTAAGTTCCTGCCTCTGCGATTTTATATAATGGCTTAAGCATAACCATAATCATATCTTTAGGATACTAGTGGTAAATTTGCTCTAAAAGGTATGCTAATATTAAGCGCTAAAGGTACGTCTCTAATTGGGTGTAGGCTTAAGTAATATTTTATAAATAAATCGCTATTCTATTCTTTATTAAGGAGGGAGCTAGCGTAATAATAACTTGCTAACTAGCTTGTTAAATCATAGGAGATTATATAAGAATTACCTCCTTACTATTATTGTTGTAACCTTAGATAATAAGCCTTAATTTCTTAAATAGGGCGTTAATAGCTTTGCCTTTAATCTTATTAACTATTCTTAACTTAAAGATACGAACTTTATTAAACTTAGTAGGGTTATACTTCTTAAATTTAAAGACTCCTCTTATAATAAGACCGTCGATCTCCTGCTTATTAGATGCTTAGAAAGAAGCTCCTAGGGTTATAATACAACCTTTCTTTTAGAGCTGTTTTGCGAGCTTAAAGTTAGCCTTCTCTTTAGCTGTTATAAAGGCTATTAATAACTTAACTCTATTCTTAATAGCGGTAATAAATTGTTCTTTAAAATTAATAAGATGTTAGTAATTTTATAATCCCCTTAGGCGACCTCTACTGCGTTATAGTTGTGGCGTATCTACTATAATTATATTAGGATTGTAGTCGCCTTCTAGAGCACGTTAATTATTATTCTCCTCTAGGGTATCTTTTAGGGCATCCTATAAAGGCTTAAAATTATTATCTTTATAGTAAGGCTTAATAACAGTTAAACGGAATTAAGTGGGTCCATAAGGCATCTAAATAGTATAAGTTTAACCATTAATTATAATAAGTTAGTATAGGCCTAACTATCCTCCCCTTTTACGCCATACGCGTACTTTAGACTGGAGTGGCAGATTAAGCGTAGTTAAAGTATTTAGGCTATTCCTTATTCCTAGTGCGTTATTAACCTAGCGTATAGCATAGAGGTATTACACCTTCTTTGTTACCTTACGAATTGCCTTAGCTCGTTACACAACGGAGGGAGATAGTGGAGAATTATTAGTTATTTATAGGTAGGCGCTAAAGACTAGTAACGTAGGTACAAGTCTATCTAGGTTAGCAGAATCGTTAATAGCTTTAACAGCTATTTATAAGGTAAGTTCTTTGCTAGCGTCCTTTAGTTTTAAAGAGATAATCTTATATACGCGGTATAATGGCGCGTAATATCGCTCCACTTTTCTAATACTATTATATGCCTTAATAGGGACTTCCTTAACCTTAATTGCCATTGCCTTTATTTATTATTGGAACTCTATAAATAAAAAGTTCTTTCTTACGTCGTGGACGATTTAATTAGGGGGTCCTAGGTAGATATTAATTTAGTATAACTAAAGGGTATCCTATATATTCCTAGCTAATATATTCTTTAAGAATTGTGCGGCTTAGAAGGAGGTTAAGAAGTCAATAACTTAGAGTACTGGCTTGCTGCTAAGATATATAACGTTAACAATAATATAAAAGTTAAAGTTGTAGTTATCTTTAAGGGTGAACTTAAATCGGCTAGGGGACTTCTGGTTTATTTAGTAGTAATAATAGTACTTTATAAGATACTTAATTGCCTTAACCTTAACTTTATAGCCTACTCGCTAAAGAACCCTAAGTAATTAATAAACAGATAGGTGGCTAAAACGACGGTGCAGTTGGCGTAATTCCGACTTAGTTAAGTAGCTCTAAGCAATACTCTTTTCTAGTTAATAAAGGAGCAACTAGGGGTAACCCTACTTGCGCATAACAGGTACCTAATTATCTCCCTAAATAAGTATATCCTTAAGGTTATTAATGTAAAATAGAAACGGAGTGTTTATAGAAATAATATGGAAAGTAATATATCCTAAGGGGGTTTGGACCCTAATTGTGCTAAGAGAGATTATAATACCCTTACCAAAATAAATCGTATATTGGCCTGCCGTTAAATAGTTAATCTAAATAGAGTTATTAAGCTGCTAAAGGGCTTAAACTTAAGGTTCTCCTACTATAGATACTCCTGCGGCTCTAGTATCTGGTATAATACTATAGAAGATATTCGCCGAGTATCTATTATTAAAGGAGAACGCGGAGCTCTCCTTTAGCTTATTAAAGATATCTAACTTCGTAATAGAATGGAGCGTAGATTAGTTATTAAGAATAGCAACGGT